>Ga0209262_10000011_pt1 | contig 342094 bp, 263 predicted proteins | sample Lowcelwee11metaG_FD_187171 | JGI IMG/M metagenome (GOLD analysis project Ga0209262, IMG submission 187171) | Freshwater pond sediment microbial communities from the University of Edinburgh, under environmental carbon perturbations - Low... | ecosystem: Environmental > Aquatic > Freshwater >...
GGAAGTGACCAGGCCGGTGCGCAGCACGGCGCACACGCCGATCTTCCAGGTGATGCTGGCCTGGCAGAACCAGAGCGAAGCGCGCCTGTCGATGCCGGGCGTCACGGCAGAGAGCCTGGCGCAGGAAACCAGCAAAGCCCGTTTCGATCTGGCCCTGGATCTGTGCGAACGCGAAGGCGGCATCGTCGGTGCGTTGACCTACATGACCGCACTGTTCGATGAAGCGACCGTTGTCCGCTACGCCAACTATTGGCGGCGTCTGTTGGCCGGCATGGCGCAGGACGAGGGCGCGGCCGTCGGGCGTTTGCCGCTGCTCGACGAAGCCGAACGCATGCGCGTCCTTCGCGAGTGGAACACGACCGACGTGACGCATCCGGAGTCGACGGTGCACGCGCTGTTCGAAGCGCAGGTTCGGCGCACGCCCGATGCGCACGCGCTGATCTGCGAAGACGACACGCTCAGCTACGCCGAGTTGAACCGCCGCGCCAATCAAGTGGCGCATCGCTTGATCGCGCTTGGCGTGCGGCCCGACGACCGGGTGGCGATCTGCACCGGACGCAGTCTGTCGATGGTGGTGGGTCTGCTCGGCGTTCTCAAGGCCGGCGCGGCTTATGTGCCCCTGGATCCCGACTATCCGGCCGATCGTTTGGCCTACATGCTCGACGACAGCCGGCCCAGGGCGTTGCTCACGCAAGCACGGGTGCACGCCAGCTTGCCGCTGCTGCAAACCGCGCAAGCGCCGGTGCTGGTGCTGGACGATGGCAGCCTGGATGCGGCGGACGCCCAGGATCCGGGCATCGCGGGTCTTACCTCGCGTCACCTGGCCTACGTGATCTACACCTCCGGTTCGACCGGTCAGCCCAAGGGCGTGATGGTCGAACATCGCTCGCCGGTCAATTTCTGGCGGGCGATGCGTCGAACCACGCATCGCGAGCTGGCGCCGAATTCGCGCGTCGCCTTGAACGCGGCGTTCTCCTTCGACATGTCGCTGAAGGGTATTCTGCAGTTGCTGTCGGGCCACTGTGTGGTGCTGGTGCCGCAGGCGATCCGCGCCAACGGCCCGGCCATGCTGGCCTTCTTCGATCGCTACCGGATCGAAGCGATGGACAGTACGCCGTCGCAGTTGGAGGTGTTGCTGTCGGCGGGTTTGCTCGAAACCGGCGGGCATCGTCCGGCCAGCATCTATCTGGGTGGCGAACCGGTGGGCCGCCGCATGTGGGAGCGCTTGAAGGTCTCGCCGAAGATTCACTTCCACAACATGTACGGCCCGACCGAATGCACGGTCGATGCGACCATCGGCAGCATCCGCGAATCGCGCGGCGGCCCGGTCATCGGCAAGCCGATCCTCAACACGCCGGTGTATGTCCTCGACGCTTACGGCGAGCCTGTGCCGGTCGGCGTGCGCGGAGAGATGTTCCTCGGCGGCGTACAGGTCGCGCGAGGTTATCTGGATCGTGCGGAGCTGACCCGGGAGCGCTTCCTGCGCGATCCGTTCGCAGCGCAAGCCGATGCGCGCATGTACAGGACCGGCGATCTCGCGCGCTGGACCGACAATGGCGAACTCGAATATCTGGGCCGCAACGACTACCAGGTGAAGATCCGCGGTTTCCGCATCGAGCTGGGCGAGATCGAAGCCAGGCTGGCCGCGTGCTCGGGTGTGCACGAAGCGGCGGTGCTGGCGCGCGAGGATGCGCCGGGCGAGATGCGGCTGGTCGCATACGTGACGATGGCGTCCGAAGCGTCCGGGGCGTCCTCGGCGATCGCCGACATGCGCAAGCAACTGCTGGCGCAGCTGCCGGACTATATGGTCCCGGCGGCGTTCGTGGTGTTGCCGTCGCTACCGCTCACGCCCAACGGCAAGCTCGATCGCCAGGCCTTGCCGGCGCCGGACGATGCCGCTTACGCGCGACGCGAATACGAGGCCCCGCAAGGGCGGGCAGAAAGCGCACTGGCGACGATCTGGACCGACTTGCTGGGGGTCGACCGGGTCGGCCGCTTCGACGACTTCTTCGAGCTCGGCGGTCACTCGCTGATGGTGTTGTCGGTGATCGACAAGCTCGCCGCCCTCGGCCTGGATCTGAAGATTCCCGACATCTACCGGCTCGGCACGGTGCAGGCCATCGCGGCCGCGATGGAGGCCGATAACGATGCGTCCACCACCGGCCTCACCATGGAAGCGTGGCTGGATCGTCGCGGCTGGCACTACCGCGCCGAAACCATCGACGGCCGTCGAATCCTGCGCCTGTCGCCGGGCGCACCGGCCGACATCGCCAGCTTGAAGAAGCTCAGCGCTTCGCTGAGTGGACCGGCGAATCCCAGCCGTATCTTCATCGGCGAGGAACAGCCCGCGGCCGGGAACGCCCGCTTCGATCAGGGCGCGTTCCGCGCCAGCCTGGAAACCGCGCTCGCGCAAAACGAACGCGCCGTCCGCGCGGCAGCCATCGCCGAACGGTACGCCTTCAGCGAAGTGCAGAAGTCCGGCATCGAATGGCACAACCGCGTCTCCCGGCACGTCGTGCCGGTGAACGGCTGGTGGTCGGCGGCCGAGTTGCGCGGCGCATTCGCTGCGCTGGTGCGCAGCCAGGACATGCTGCGCGCGGCCGCCGATTTCGATGCGCAGCGCTGGGACGTTCTGGAACCGGCGGCGTTCCGCGCCGACGACCTGCCATGGCTCGACCTGCGCGACTTGTCGGACAGCGACGCCGATGCCGCCTGGTCGGCGATCATCGCGGCGCTGCACCGCGCTCAGGCGGCATCGCGCCTGTGTCATGTCGCCGTGTTGATATCGCACAGCGACACCGAACATCGGTTGGTGATGGTGAACGATCACCTGATCAGCGACGGCCGCTCCTTCGAAGCCCTCGCCGATGAGCTGCGTCGTGTCCTGACCGGGGAGGGCGAACCGACCCGGGGCCGTTATCGCGATTTCGTCGAGGCATGCGCGCAGGAACACGATCCGGCCCTGCTCGACCGGCTCGCGATCGAGCTCGACAACGCAGGCATGGCGGAGACGACGCGGGCCACCGCCGACGCGCTCGCGGCGAATGCGGATCAGCCCGTGCGGATATCGATGATCCGGATGCCGGTCGCATCCCCCGATGGTGCGGCCAAGCAAGCCTTCGACCTGTTCCGCATGCTGGCCGCAAAGGTCACCGGGCTGGAACGCTTCGCGATGGCGGTGACCCACCACGGAAGACAGTTGGCGAACCGCAGCCTGGCCGGTCAGTTCGGGCTGTTCCTCGACAAGATTCCGGTTGCGGTCGGCCCGGAGAGCGCGCTCGAGGATTCGATCGCACGCGCCAACCTGCTGCACCGCCAGGGCGTTCGTTTCCTCGACTGGCACCGCTCCGGCGACGCCCGCGCCGCGGGAGCGCTGGCCTCGGCACAGAGCGGGATTTCCTTCAACTTCCAGCGTACCGCCGGTGAAGGACTCGATCATTCGCATGTCGACATCCAGGCGCTGCACGCCCAGATCGAAGCCGCGCACGGCGTCGTATTCGACGCCTATGCCGGCACCGCAAGACTCGATGCCCTATTCGTATTCAAAGGAAGCAGTGCCATGGTCGAAGAAGTGAACGCCGTGATCGCGTCGGCGGGGGGTACGATCCTCGACGCGGGCCCTGTCAGAGGCCCCGATCCGGCGCCCGCACCGGCACCGGCACCGCCCATCGCCGTAGTGGCGCTATCGGCCCCGGCCGCCAAACCCGCCATCGTCGTGCAGGATCTTTATAAACGCTACGGCGATGTCGACGTGGTCAAGGGCCTGAACTTCAGCGTGCCCCAGGGCTCGTGCTTCGGCATCCTCGGTCCCAACGGCGCCGGCAAGACCTCGCTGCTGGGCATGATCGAAGGCATCGTGCCGATCACCTCCGGCCGCATCACCATGTACGGCATGGACGTGGGCACGCAGATCCGCAAGATCCAGCCCCGGCTGGGCGTGCAGTTGCAGAGCAGCAACTACTTCCAGTTCCTCAACGTCGAGGAGCTGCTGGATTTCTATTCGCAATACCGCGCCGCGGCGAGTGGCAAGCGCAAGCTCGATACGAACGGACGCTTGCTCGAGCGCCTGGATCTGGCCGACAAGATGAAATTCAAGGTCGACGATCTGTCCGGCGGTCAGAAGCAGCGCCTCTCGATCGCGATCGCCATGCTGGGCGATCCGGAAATCCTGTTCCTCGACGAACCCAGCGCAGCGCTCGACCCGCACAGCCGTCGCCACCTTTGGGAGTTCATCGAAGAGCTCAAGCAGGAGCGCACCCGTACCATCGTGCTGACCACGCACTACATGGAAGAAGCCGAGCGCCTATGCGACGAGATCCTGATCATGAATCGGGGCGAGATCGTCGATCGCGGAGATCCGAAGTCGCTGGTGGCGCAGCTCAGCGCGACCCAGCAGGTCGCGATCAAGCTCGACATCGGCGCGCCCGGTGAAGAGATCGCCCTGGAGATGGCGCCGAAGTTCGCCGCCACCTGGGACGCCTACACCGACTCGCTGCGCATCCCCACCGACGACGTGACCGGCGCGATCCGCCAGATCCTCTCGATCACCGAAGCGCGCGGCGTCGCGGTGGCCGGGATACAGGTGGACCGCTTGAATCTGGAAGACGTGTTCCTGAACAGGACAGGGAAGGAATTGAAGTCATGAGAATGGTCTGGGTGTTCTTCAAGTTGCGCATGCGCCAACTGCGATACGACAAGGTCGCGCTGGTGTTCTGTTACGTCTTCCCGGTGGTGCTGTTGCTGGGTATCGGCTATCCGTTGGCGTTGTCCGGCAATCACAAGATCAAGGTCTCCTACCTGGAAACCGAGATCGCACCGGCCGGCAAGCCCCTGATCGAAGCGCTCGACAGACACGAGCTCGTCCACGCCATTCCCTTCGTGGGCGAGCGCGTGCAGGCCCAGGCCGCGCTCAGGAACAACGAAATCCAGCACTTGCTGAGCGTCTCCGGGTCTGCGGGCGGGCCGGCGAACGTGACGATCGGAAGCAACTCGCTGGAAGAGAACCGTATCTCGGCGATCGCGCTGGCTTCGATCATGAAGACGAGCCCTTCCGGTTCGTCCGTGGCCGAAGTGCGCCTGCAGAACGTGGAGGTCAGCCGACGGTCGTCGTATCTGGCGACCTTGTTGCCGGGCTTGATCGGTATGACGATGCTGATCATCGGTTTGAGCGGTTTTGGTTCGGTGTTGATCGGCGAGGAAAGCGCCGGGCTGTTCAAGAACCTGAAAACCATCGATGTCTCACCGACGCCGTTCTTCGCCGGATTGTTCCTGTCGCGCCTGCTGATCGCCTACAGCGTGGTCGCCGGCATGCTCGCCGTCTCGGTGTTCGGGCTGGGCGTGTCGCCCGACATCAACTATCCGCTGCTGTTGCTGGCGGTGACCCTGGGTGCCGCGACTTACCTCGGCATCGGACTGATCGTGTTCCTGTTCAGTCGCTCGGTAATGGCGTTCAGCGGCATCATCAGCTTCATCCAGTTGCCCATACTCCTGCTCGGCGGCGCCTTCTTCTCGATCAAACTGTTCCCGTCGTGGTTGCAGCCGATCGCCGAGCATTCGCCGCTCGCGCCGTTCACCTCCATGCTGCGCGAGCTGATGTTCGGCGGCGTGGGTTTCCATAACGTCTCGCAGCTGTATCCGGCGCTGATCACCATGTCGATCTGGATGGTCGTGATCCTGCTGCTCGCGCGCTTGAGATTCCGATGGTAATCGCCGCGCGGGCGAGAGCGAGGGCGACGGGGAGGGCGTAGGCGATCGCGCCTATGCCGCGTCCAGATAACGATCGAAGCACATCGCGATGCGACGCAGCAGCAGCCGGCCGCGGGGCGTGACCGACACGCGCTGCGGATCGGTCTTCACCAGTCCATCCGCTTCCAGCGGCGCCAGGCGCTGCAGGGCATCGGCGAAGTAGTCGGGGAAATCGATGTGATGGCAGCGGGCGATGGCGTCGATCCGCACTTCGCCCTGGCACATGATCGACTGGATGATGTCGGCGCGCAGCAGGTCGTCTTCGTTCAGGCGCACGCCGCGCGCCACCGGCAGGTGCCCGGCATCCAGCGCCGCTTCCCATGCGCCGATGTCGCGCGCGTTCTGGCTGAAGGTGTCGCCGATGTGGCTGATGGCGCTGACGCCCAGCCCCAGCAGATCGCTCTCGGCATGCGTGGTGTAGCCCATGAAATTGCGATGCAGGCGCCCTTGCGCGCGGGCGATGGACAGGGCGTCGCCGGGCAGCGCGAAGTGGTCCATGCCGATGTACTCGTAGCCGGCCGCGGTCAGCGTCTGGATGGCCTGCCACAGCAGTTGCAGCCGCGACTCGGCGTCGGGCAGGTCTGCGGCGTCGATGCGCTGCTGCGCCTTGAACATGGTCGGCAGGTGCGCGTAGCCGTACAGCGCGATGCGGTCGGGCCGCATCCCGATCACCGTGTCCAGCGTGCGGCCGAAGCCCTGGGGCGTCTGTTTCGGCAATCCATAGATCAGATCGATGTTGATCGAGCGGAAACCGTTGCTGCGGCAGGCCTGCACGATGGCGTCGGTTTCGTGCACGCCCTGGATGCGATTGACGGCGGTTTGCACGATCGGGTCGAAGTCCTGCACGCCGAGGCTGGCGCGATCGAAGCCAGCCTGGGCGAGCATGGCGATGTCCTCGACGGCCACCGTGCGCGGGTCCAGTTCGATGGAGATGTCGCGATCCTCGCGCGCCGAGAACCGGAATCGCGTCTGCAGCGTCGCGATCAATCCGGTCAATTGCGCGGGCGACAGGAAGTTCGGGGTGCCGCCGCCGAAGTGGAGCTGGACGACCTCGCGGTCGTCGTCGAACAGCGGCGCGGTCAGCGCGATCTCGCGTTCCAGACAGGTCACGTAGCGGCCGGCGCGGGTGCGGTCGCGGGTGATGACGCGGTTGCAGCCGCAGTAAAAGCACGGATCGGCGCAGAAGGGCACGTGGACATACAGCGACAGCGGACGCGGGATCGGGTCGCCGTTGCTGGCCAGGGCGGCCTCGCGCAGCTCGTTTTCGCCGAAACCCGCGTGGAAATGCGGGGCGGTGGGATAGGAGGTGTAGCGCGGGCCGGGCAGGTCGTGGCGGCGCAACAGGTCTGCATTGATCGGGGGCGTGGGCATGCAGGCAGGGTAGGGTGAGCTTCGATCCTCGCCTTGACCCGGATCAAAAATGCCCGCGCCATGCGTTTTTTCGCCCCTGCGGGGTCAACACTGCCATAATCATCGGGATTCCACGTGGAGACCGTCATGCCGAGCGGGTGCAATACGGATCGCAGCACGGATCGCGCGGGAGCAGGGCCATGACTGAGCCGAACGTTCTCGATCTCGGCCGGTTGCGCCGCAGCTGCGGACAGTGTTCGCTCCAGCAGCTATGCCTGCCTGCGGGCATCGGCGCCGAGGGACTGATCCTGATCGATGCGCTGGTGCGCAACCGGCGTCCGGTGGTGCGCGGCGATCGGTTGTTCCGGGCCGGCGATGCCCTGCATTCGATCTACGTTGCGCGCACCGGCGGTTTCAAGACGATCGGCGTGAGCGCTGGCGGCGAGCCGCAGTTGATCGGCTTCCATTTGCCGGGCGAAATCATCGGTCTCGATGCGCTCTCAGGCGGCAGCCACCGCTGCGAAGCGGTCGCCCTGGGCGATTCGGAAGTCTGCGAAGTGCCGTATGGGCGCCTGACCGATATCGCCGCCCAGGTGCCGGGCCTGCACATGCAGCTCATGCGGGTCATCGGCGGCAGCATGGGGCGCGATCAGGACCACATGGAAATGCTGATGCGCCGGCAGGCGGTGGAACGCATTGCGCTGTTCCTGCACGGCATCGGCGAGCGCTATGCCCGCATCGGGCATTCGGCGCAGGTGTTCAAGCTGCCGATGAGCCGCGAGGACATCGCCCACTTCCTGGGATTGGCGCTGGAAACGGTGAGTCGCGGTTTCACGCGGCTGCAGGACGACGGCACTATCGCGGTGCAGGGTCGCCGCATCGAAGTCCTCGATCCGGATGCCATCGAACGGCTGGCGCACGGCGGCGAAGACGCGGCATCCGCGCGCGCGCATCACTGACGCCCGCACGGATCCGCTCAGCCCGTCGCGGCGAACGCGCTGCCGCAGCCCAGGGCTTTCAGGGCGCCATCCATTCCGGGATGCGAGACCAGCCAAGGCGCGGCGAGCGTGAGCACCCCGGCCATCAGCACGCACATGCCGGCAGCATGACGCAGCGCCGGGCGCTGCAGCCAGCTTGCCAGCCGCGCGCCGGACCAGGTCAGCGACACCATCAGCGGCAGCGTGCCCAGGCCGAACGCGAACATCGTGGCCGCGCCCTGCAGGGCATCGGCCTGCAGCCACGCGGCGGCCAGCAGCGTGGTGCTCAGTCCGCAGGGTAGCCATGCCCAGAGCATGCCAAGCGCGATGCGCTTGGCCGGCGAATCCGCGGGTGCGAGCCGGCGCTGCAGCGGTTGGATCCGCCGCCACAGCGCAAGCGCCGGGCGCGGCAGCGCGCGCAGCCGGCCGGTCGTGTCGAGCAGCCGCAGCGCCGCCAGCACCAGCACCAGACCCACCGCGGCCCGCGACGCCACCACCAGGCCATCGATGCGGGCCACGCTCAGCAGCCCGTCGCCCAGCCCGCCGACCAGCGCGCCGGCCAATACATATCCCGCGACGCGGCCGCCATTGGCCTGCAGCGCAGTGGACAGCCCGGGACGCGCTGCGGCGGCGGAGAATCCTGCGGCGATGCCGCCGCACATCGCGGCGCAGTGCGCACCGCCCATCACGCCGCTGGTGAATGCGGCGCCCAGCAGCAGCCAGTCAGGCGTCATCGCCGCCCTCGTCGTGCCGCGCGTGCTGGCGCGGCGCCGGGCGATCGCTGTCGCGCAGGATGTCCAGCGGCGGCGTATCCAGATCGTCGAACTGCCCCTGGCGGACCGCCCACCAGAACGCGCCGATGGCGATCCCCAGCAACACCAGGCTCACCGGCACCAGGATCAGCAGACTGTTCATGCGGTGGCTCCGGCCGGCAACGCCGGCGGCAGGGGAAGGGATGCAGGCTGCAGCGCTGCCGGCACACGCGCCAGGCGCAGGGCGTTGCCGGTCACCAGCAGCGAGGACGCGGCCATGCCCAGCGCCGCCGCCCAGGGCGTGACCAGTCCGCACGCGGCCAGCGGCAGCGCCAGCAGGTTGTAGCCGATGGCCCAGGCGAGATTCTGACGGATCACCCGCCGCGTCCTGCGCGCCAGCGCGATCGCGTCGGGAATGCGCTGCAGCGCGCCGCCCACCAGCACCACATCGGCGGCATGCTGCGCCAGCGCCGAACCGTCGGCCAGCGCCAGAGAAACATCCGCGCCGGCCAGCACCGGGGCGTCGTTGATGCCGTCGCCCACCATCGCCACGCATTCGCCGCGCGCCTGACAGGCACGCACGAACGCGAGTTTGTCTTCGGGCGACTGCGCCGCGCGGATGTAGTTGGGCCCGTTCGCGTCGATACCGACCTGCGCGGCCATGGCGGCTGCCGGCGCAGCGGCGTCGCCGGTGCACAGGGTCAGCGCCAGACCCTGCCGGCGCAGTGCGTCGACCGCGGCCCGCGCATCCGCACGCGGCGCTTCGCGCAGTGCGAAGCGCGCGGAGGGCAGCAGACCGTCGCCGAGCCACAGTGCGCCGTCATGGGTGCGTCCGGCAGCCCAGTCGCCGCGGCCAAGCCGCCAGCGGACGCCCTCCACCTTGCCTTCGATGCCGACGCCGCCGACCTCGCGGACGTCCGTCGCCGGGATATGCGTTCCGTCGTCCGCCACATCGTCGAAAACGCGGGCCAGCGGATGGCGGCTGTCGCGTTCGAGCGCAGCGGCGATCCGCAGCGCCGCATCGTCGCCCAGCCCGCCCCAACATTCGGTGCCGGCGCGACGCGGCAGCGCGTCGCCCAGGGTGCCGGTCTTGTCGAAGACCACCCGATCCGCGCGCGCCAGGGCGTCGAGGGCATCGGGTCGCAGCGTCAACACGCCCATCCGCGCCAGCGTGCCGTGCGCGGCGGCCAGCGCCGCGGGCACCGCCAGCGACAGCGCGCAGGGGCAGCTCACCACCAGCACCGCCAGGGCGACTTCGAACGCGCGCGTCGGGTCGTAGAACCGCCAGACGAGGTAGGTCGCGGCTGCGGCGCACAGCAGCGCGGCCGCGAACCACGTCGCGACCGCATCGGCGCGACGCGCCAGCGCCGGGCGCTCGGCCTGCGCGCGTTCGACAAGCCGCACTAGTTCGGACAGCCGCGTGCCCGTGCCGGTCAGCGTGAGCCGCACCCGCGCCGGGGTATCGCGGCAGACGCTGCCGGCGTAGATCGCATGGCCCTGTTGTTTGCGCACCGGTGCCGCTTCGCCGGTGAGCAGCGATTCGTCGAACGCGGCGGCGCCGTCCAGCAGCACGCCGTCCGCCGGCGCGGCCTCGCCGACCGCGACGCGGACGATGTCGCCCGCCGCCAGCGCCTCGAACGGCACCAGTTCGCGCGTGCCGTCCGCCCGCTCGCGCACCGCGAGCGCGGGCCGCGCCCGGGACAGCGCGTCGACCTGCGCCGACGCGGCGCTGCGCGCGCGCTGTTCCAGCATGCGCGCGGCCAGCAGCAGGAAGACGAACATCACCGCCGCGTCGTACCAGACGTGTACGCCGCCGCGCAGGGTTTCGACCAGGCTGGCGAAGTAGGCGAGCAGGGTGGAGCCGGCGATCAGGGTGTCCATGCCGATCCGTCGCGCGCGCAGTTCCCGCGCCATGCCGATCAGGAACGGCCATCCGGCGAAGAACACCACCGGGGTCGAGACCAGGAACGCCAGCCAGCGGAATGCATCGCGGGTGGCGATGGGCATCTGTCCGGCGGTGTCCAGGTACAGCGCCTCGGCGAACATCATCGCCTGCATGGCGCCAAGGCCGGCGACGCCCAGGCGCAGGATCCAGCGCCGCTGTTCGCTGCGGCGCTCGCGCTCGCGCGCCTGGCCGGTGGCCAGCGTCGCGCGGTAGCCCAGCGTCGCCAACTGCGACAGCAGTGCGGAGAGCGGCGTACGCGCGGGATCCCAGGCGATGCGGACCCGGCCGGTCACGGCGTTCGCGCCGGCGTCCAGCACGCCCGGCTGGCGGCGCAGGAAACTGTCGATCAGCCATGCGCAGGCGCCGCAGCGCATCGCATCGGTGAGGACCGTGATCTCGCGTCCGCCGGGGACGGCGATGGCATGGCCCTGCAGCACGTCTTCGCGATCCCACACCGAAAAGTCCGGGGCGTCGGGATCGACCCGCGCGGCGTCGGCGCTGCGCAGGCGGTAGTAGTCGCCCAGATCGGCGCCCTCGATCCACGCCGCCGCGGTGGCGCAGCCGTCGCAGCAGAAGGCGCGCGGCCCATCGGCGTGTTCGGTACGAGCCGGCACGCGCGGCAGGGGTTCGCCGCAGTGGAAGCAGGTGCCGGTGGCGGTGCGCGTCATTCGAGGGCGGTCATACGGGCACGGTCATTCCGCGACCGTCATTCGGCCAGCGCCGGCGACAGCCGTGCGGCCCTTTGCTGCGCCTGAAGGCGGCCGACCAGCCGCCATTGCCCGTCGTCCGGGCCCAGTTCCAGGCGCCAGTCGTGGCCGCCGTCCAGCGCGTGCGGCGCACGCCAGCCGAGTGCGGTCGGCGTCAGGGTCATGTCGCGATCGGCGGCCGCGGCCGTCGGGTGACGCAGCCGCAGCCGCAGCGGCGCGGTGCGGTCGATGGCGCCGGAGACCGGCAGCACTTCCAGCGCGTCGCCGTCCACCCGCAGCAGCACCGCAAGACCCAGCGCCTGCGCGCGGGCGTCGGGATCCAGGTCGGCGACCTGGATCTGGGCGGTGCGGCGCACGTCGTCGGGCAGTGCGTCGTCGCCGCCGGCGCGTATGGCGATGACCAGCGTCGAGATGCCCGCCACCAGCACCGCGGCCGGCAGTGCGGTCACCAGCCAGACCATGGGTTCGCGCCACGCCGGCCAGTGCGGCGCGGGGGGCGGGACGATGGGGGGCTGGAGGGGCATCTGCACTGCGTTCATGGCGAAGGACCGAAGAATGTCGAGTCTACTTCGACCCGGTTGCCGTCGCCGGCCACGATGATGAAACGTACGTTCCTGCGGCCGGTCACCGGCCCGCCGGACGCGGCGGTGATCGGCGTCGAGACCATCTCTTCCGCGTCCGCGCGCACCTCGACGGGGGCGCCGCGCAGGGCGATGCCGTCCGGGGCGACCAGCGCAATGCGGTAGCGCTGCGGCTGCATGGTCTTGTTGGCGATCTTCAGCAGGTAATCGTTCTCGACACTGTCCGCGGTTTCGCGATACAGCGCATTGCGATCGCGCAGCACCTCGGCGATCAGCGTCGACCGGTTGCTGACGCCCCACGCGAATCCGCCCAGCAGCGTCAGCAGCAGCGCCGCATACAGAATGATGCGCGGACGCAGCACGCGGGTCGGTTTGCCGTCGACTGCGTTCTGGCTGGCGTAGCGGATCAGGCCGCGGGGATAGCCGATCTTGTCCATCACCCCGTCGCAGGCGTCGATGCAGGCGCCGCATGCGATGCACTCGTATTGCAATCCGTTGCGGATGTCGATGCCGGTGGGGCAGACCTGCACGCAGAGCGTGCAATCGATGCAGTCGCCCAGGTCCTCGGGCGCGTGACGCGTCCGCGCCGGTGCCGCATCCGCGGCGGCAGCGCGTTCGCGCCGCACCGCGTCCGTCACCCAGGCGTCGGCCACGGCCTTGGGCAGCAGGCCGCGAGCGCGCGCCAGCACGCTGTCCAGACCGCGCTTGCGCGGGCCGCGCGGTTCGCCGCGCAGCGGGTCGTAGGCGATAATCAGGGTGTCGCGGTCGAACATCGCGCTCTGGAAGCGCGCGTAGGGGCACATGTATTTGCAGACCTGTTCGCGCAGGAAACCGGCGTTGCCCCACGTCGCGATGGCGTAGAACAGCAGCCAGAAGGTCTCCCAGCCGCTCCAGCCCAGCGGGCCCTCGGCGGCCAGCGTGCGGATCGGCGAGAAGAAGCCGACGAAGGTGAAGCCGGTCCACAGCGCGAACACGATCCACAGCGCATGCCGCGTGCCGCGACGCATGATCTTGCGGCGGTTCCAAGGCGAGGCGTCGAGCTTGAGGCGGCTGTTGCGGTCGCCTTCGGTCCACTGCTCGATCCACACGAATACTTCGGTCCACACCGTCTGCGGACAGGCGTAGCCGCACCACAGGCGGCCGGCCAGCGCGGTGAAGAAGAACAGGCTCATGCCGGCGATGATCAGCAGCATCGACAGGAATACGAAATCCTGCGGCCAGAAATTCAGCCCGAACACGTAGAACTTGCGCGCCGGCAGGTCGAACAGCACCGCCTGGCGGCCGTCCCAGCGCAGCCACGGGAAGGCGTAGAACATGCCCAGCAGCACCCAGACCGCCAGTTTGCGCAGGCGCTGGAAGCGTCCGTCGACGGCGCGCATCTGGATGTGCGCCTCGCTCACGTAGAACGCGTTGCCTTCTTCGACCAGCTCGGCGGGAATGCGCTTGTCCACGTCAGCCACCCGGCGTCTGGTTGGAGGGGGGATGGTTGGAGCGAGGTTGATTGAACCGGCTGGCCGGGCGCAGCAGCACCCACGTGAACAGGCTCGACGCGGCGGTGGCCATCCAGAACAGGAAGAAGCCGAGCGTGTAGCTGGCTTCGCGTCCGATATCCAGATTCGGGAACGTCAGGTCGCGCAGCGCCAGCGGATCGATATGCGCGAAGCAGACCATCGTGGCGACCCCGGCCGAGAAGAAGCTCGGCCAGAGGATCGCGCCGAGCCGCTGCACGAGCGGCCGCGGCGGGTGATCGAAGTCCGCCGGGCGGGTCATGGCGCGCCCGCCGCCTTCGCGGCCGCCGGTGCGGCCGGCGTGGCGCCCGCAGCGACTTTCGACGCAGTGTGCGACAACGACCAGACATAGGCCGCGGCCAGACGTACGCGGGTTTCGCCGATCAGCTCGCGGTGCGCCGGCATCATGCCCTGGCGGCCTTTGGCGATGCTGGCGGTGATCGCCTCGGTGCTGGATCCGTAGAGCCAGTAATCGTCGGTGAGATCCGGGGCGCCGAGCGCTGTATTGCCCTTGCCGTCGATGCCGTGGCAGGCGGCGCAGACGCTCTCGAACAGCGGCTGGCCCTGCGCCGCGAAGTAGTCGCCGCTGTGGCTGCCTTCGGACAGCGATCGCGTATAGGCCATCGCCGACAGCACCCCGTTCTCGCCGCCGATGCCGGTCAACACCGTTTCCCACGCCGGCATCGCCGCGGTGCGCCCTTCGAGGATCGTGGTCAGGATCTCATCGGGCGTGCCGCCCCACTGCCAGATGTCGTCGGTGAGATTTGGATAGCCGATCGCGCCCTTCGCCGACGAGCCGTGGCAGGTCGCGCAGTTGTTGGCGAAGATCGAGCGTCCCAGCGCGACGGCCTTCGGATCGCGCGCGATGGCGTCGATCGGCTGCTTGTCGAAGCGCGCGAAGGTCGCGGCGAGGCGGCGGTCTTCCAGCGCTTTCTCGGTGCGGTGTTCGCCGCCGGAGCTCCAGTTGCCGGCGCCGGCGAAGCCGCCCAGACCCGGGAACCACGCCAGATACGCCAGACCGAACACGATGGTGATGTAGAACAGGTTGATCCACCACCGCGGCATCGGCTTGTTGTATTCGGTCAGGTCGTCGTCCCAGACATGGCTGGTGTCGGTGGGGCCGGGATCGCCCGGACGGCGGCGCCCGGTCCACCAGATCAGCCATACGCAGCCCAGGATGTTCAGCGCGACCAGCGCGATGATGTACCACGTCCAGCCAGCGGTCATCGCGGCGTCTCCGTGCGGTTGGCGAGATCGGTGTCGATGGCGGCCTCCGTTTCCTGCAGCGGAATCCGCGCCGCCTGATCGAATGCGCGTTTGTGTTTCGGGCTCCAGGCCCAGATGCAGCCGCCGACGAACAGCGCCAGCAGCAGTCCCGTGATGATTCCGGACAACATGTCAGTTCCCCCTCGGGGCATGGCGCCCCAATGCCTGCAGATAGGCGACCAGCGCGTCGAGTTCGGTGTGTTCGCCGATGGCCTCCGGCGCACCATCGATGTCGGCCTGGCTGTAGGGGTCGCCCAGGCGCCGCAGCGCGATCATCTTGCGCTTGACCAGTTGGCCGTCGACCCGCGCATCGGCCAGCCACGGGAATCGCGGCATGTTCGATTCGGGCACCACCGCGCGCGGATCGATCAGATGCTCGCGGTGCCAGTCGTCCGAATAGCGGCCGCCCACGCGCGCCAGGTCCGGCCCGGTGCGCTTGCTGCCCCACTGGAACGGCCGGTCGTACACCGACTCGCCGGCCAGCGAGTAGTGGCCGTAGCGTTCGGTCTCGAAGCGCAGGGTGCGGATCATCTGCGAATGGCAGTTGTAGCAGCCTTCGCGGATGTAGACGTCGCGGCCGGCCAACTGCAGCGCAGGGTAGGGCACGACGCCCGGCAGCGGTTCAATGGCTTCGGCCTGGAACATCAGCGGCACAATCTGCGCCAGCCCGCCGAAGGACACCGCCACGGCGATCAGGATCGCCATCAGGCCGACGTTCTTTTCGATCTTTTCGTGTGAATGGCTCATGCAGGGAAACCCGGTATGAAGAGGGATGCGATGCGGCTCACGCGCGGGCCTCGGACAGGTGCGGCGCTTTCACCGGCTGGCGCGCCAGGGCGCCTGCGGTCTGCCAGGTGCGGACCATGTTGATGGCCATCAGCGCCATGCCCACGATCACCAGCAGCCCGCCGATCAGCCGGCCGAGGTAGTAGGGATAGGTCGCGTTGAGCGCTTCGACGAAGCTGTAGGTCAGCGTTCCGTCCGCGTTGGTCGCGCGCCACATCAGGCCCTGCATCACGCCGGCGATCCACATCGAAGCGATGTAGAACACCACGCCCAGGGTGTGCAGCCAGAAATGCAGATCGATCAGGCGGATCGACCACATCCGCTTCGCGCCGACCAGACTGGGCATCAGCGCGTAGATCGAACCGATCGAGATCATCGCCACCCAGCCCAGCGCGCCGGAATGCACGTGGCCGATGGTCCAGTCGGTGTAATGGCTGAGCGAGTTGACCGTCTTGATCGACATCATCGGCCCCTCGAACGTGCTCATCATGTAGAAACTGATGGCCACGATGAGGAACTTGAGGATCGGATCGGTGCGCAGCTTGTGCCACGCGCCAGACAGCGTCATCACGCCGTTGATCGCGCCGCCCCACGAGGGCGCCAGCAGGATCAGCGAGAACACCATGCCCAAGCTCTGCGCCCAGTCCGGCAGCGCGGTGTACTGCAGATGGTGCGGGCCGGCCCACATGTAGATGGCGATCAGCGCCCAGAAATGCACGATCGACAGCCGGTAGGAATACACCGGACGGCCCGCCTGCTTGGGCACGAAGTAATACATCATTCCCAGGAAGCCGGCGGTCAGGAAGAAGCCCACCGCGTTGTGCCCGTACCACCACTGCACCATCGCATCGACCGCGCCGCTGTAGATCGGATAGGACTTGGTCAGGCCGACCGGGATCGCCAGGTTGTTGACGATGTGCAGCAGCGCCACGGTGATGATGAAGCTGGCGTAGAACCAGTTCGCCACGTAGATGTGCTGGACGCGACGCTTGACGATGGTGCCCAGGAACAGCACTGCGTAGGCCACCCACACCACCGCGATCAGCAGGTCGATCGGCCACTCCAGTTCGGCGTATTCCTTGCCCTGGGTGAGGCCCATCGGCAGGGTGACGGCGGCGGCCACGATCACCGCCTGCCAGCCCCAGAACACGAACGCCGCGAGGCGATCGGAGATCAACCTCACGTGGCAGGTGCGCTGCACCACGTGCAGGCTGGTCGCCATCAGCGCGCAGCCGCCGAACGCGAAGATCACCGCGTTGGTGTGCAGCGGCCGCAGCCGGCCGAAGGACAGCCATGGCAGATCGAAGTTGAGCGCCGGCCAGTAGAGCTGGGCGGCGATGAGCACGCCGACCAGCATGCCGACAAGACCCCACACGACGGTCATGGCCGCGAACTGCAGCACCACCTTGTCGTTGTAGGTATCGGCATCCTGCCCGGGGGGCGCGGAGGGTGAAGGCGTCGCGGCGAGAGCCTGCATGGCGGCATCCGAATCGGGGTTGCGTGCATTTTCGGCACGGGGGCCGGAGGCACCTTGATCCAGATCAAATGCACCCGCGACCATGGTCGATGCGGGGTGGAACGGCCCGGTCGCCGAAAACCGCAGGCGACGGGCGAACGCCTGTCAGTCAACGCTGCCGTGCATGTTCGACGGCGCCGTGTTGTGGCCTCCTCCCCCGCGTGCGGGGGAGGATTGAGGTGGGGGCGCGCGACCTAAAGTGCGCCCCCATCCCGGCCTTCCCCCCCGCACGCGGGGGACGGAGAAACAGCCGCACGGGACGAACAATTCGCTTGGACCACCGGCATCAAGGCGACGGGCGGTCCTGCGCCGTCGCCCGTGCAACCTGCACGCTCAGCCCTGGCCGTGCTCAGTCCTCGTCATGCCTGGGCTTGTACGCATCCGTCAGTTTCGCCTGCACCTGCGCCGGCACCGGCTCGTAGTGGCTGAAATCCAGCGAATACCGCCCGCGGCCCGCGGTCACCGACTTGAGCTCCGCGGCATAGCCTTCCAGTTCCGACAGCGGCACCTGCGCCTTCACCACAATCTCGCCGCCGCGCACCGAATCGGTCCCGTTGATGCGCGCGCGTTTCGACGACAGCCCGCCGCTGATGTCGCCCATGTGTGACTCGGGCGCGGCGACTTCCAGATCGACGATCGGTTCGAGCACCTGCGGCCGCGCCTTCGCGATCGCATCCAGGAACGCTTTCCTGCCGGCGGCGATGAAGGCGATTTCCTTGCTGTCCACCGGATGATGCTTGCCGTCGTAGACGATCACCCGCACGTCCTGGATCGGATAGCCGGCCACGGCGCCGCTGGCCAGCACCTGGCGCACGCCTTTCTCCACCGCCGGCATGAACTGCCCGGGGATGGTGCCGCCTTTGACTTCATCGAGGAACTCGAAGCCGCCGCCGCGCGGCAGCGGTTCGATGCGCAGGAACACCTCACCGAACTGGCCCGCACCGCCGGTCTGCTTCTTGTGGCGGCTGTGACCCTCGGCGTTCGCGCCGACGGTCTCGCGGTAGGCGATGCGCGGCGGCCGGCTGGTCACGTCCACGCCGTAGCGGTCCTTCAATCGCTGCAGATTGATGCGCAGATGCAGGTCGGACAGCCCGCGCACCACGGTCTCGTTGGTTTCCACCTCGTGCTCGACGTGGAAGCACGGGTCTTCCTCGGCCAGCTTGTGCAGGGCGATCGACAGTTTCTGCTCCTGGCCCTTGCTGGCCGCGTCCACCGCCAGGCCGAACATCGGTTTCGGGAAGTCCAGCGGCGCGAGATGGATCTGGTCCTCGTCGTGGCTGTCGTGCAGCACCGCGTCGAAGTGCAGGTCGTCGATCTTCGCGACCGCGGCGATGTCGCCGGGGATCGCATGCGCCACTTCCACGTGATCCTTGCCCTTCATCCGGAACAGGTGCGCGACCTTGAACGGCTTCTTGCCGTCGTCCACGAACAGCTGCGTGTCCTTCTTCACCGTGCCCTGGTACACGCGGAAGATGCCGAGCTTGCCGACGAAGGGATCGTTGACGATCTTGAACACGTCGGCGATGACGTGCGCGGAAGCGTCGGGCTTCGATTCGATCGGCTCCGCGGCCTCGCCGACGCCCTTCACGAACGGCGGTGGATTGGCCTCGCCGGGATGCGGAAAGAGTTTTTCGGCGATATCGAGCAGCTCCCTGACGCCCACGCCGCTGCGTGCGGACACGAAGCAGACCGGCACCAGATGGCCTTCGCGCAGGCACTGCTCGAAGGCATCGTGCAACTCCTGGCCGCTCAGGCCTTCCTCGCCCACTTCCAGGAAGTGATCCATCACCCCTTCGTTGATCTCGACCACCTGATCGATGATCCGCTGGTGCCAGTCGGCGACCGGCCCCAGGTCGCTGTCGCCGGTCGTGCTCCAGAAACAATCCACCACCGCCTTGCCGCTGTTCGCGGGCAGGTTCAGCGGCAGGACCTCGTTGCCGAAGGTCTCGCGCAGGTCGGCCAGCAGCGCGCCGGGATCCACGCCGTCGTGGTCGATCTTGTTGACCACGATGACCCGGCAGAGATTGCGCGCCTGCGCGTACTCCATCATCCGCCGGGTGCCGTAGCCGATGCCGGTATCGGCGTCGACCACCACCGCCACCGTTTCCACCGCGGCTAGCGCCGACAGCGTCGGCCCGCGGAAGTCGGGATAGCCGGGGGTATCGATCAGATTGACGTGGATGATCGGCTGGCCCGGTGCGGCATGGTCGATGCCGGCGATCGCCGCATCGATGGAATGCCCGCGTTCCTTCTCGATGGCGTCGAAATCCGACACCGTGCTGCCGCGTTCGATGGAGCCTGCCGTCTGGATTGCGCCGCCGGCATGCAGCAGGGCTTCGAACAAAGTTGTTTTGCCGGCGCCGGGGTGGCCTGCCAGGGCCACGTTGCGGATCTGTTCTGTGGAATACGACATGAGCGACTCTCCTTGCGCGAAGGCGTGTAGGAAGGCCGTCATGGCTGTCCGCATCGGAAGCCTGCCGTGTCCGAGCAGGCGCTCGGCGGGCGGTCATGGCGGGGCGCCGGGGGAGGGCGCGGGTCAAGCATCGGAAGTTCGGGCGCTCGGGTCAAGCCGCGATGCGGCAATTCATCGCCCGATTCGATGTCGATCGTCTCTCGATCTGACCATCGACCGGGCGCTGGCGTCAGCCGCGCATGGCGCTGCGTGCGAATGCCCAGTCGCGCCCCTGACCGCAGGCGAAAGCAAGATGGATCCAGGTCATCGCGAAGGGCTCCAGATAGCGTGCCGCCACCAGCGGCCCGGCATCCACCGCATCGAAACCCATGCGCGTCGCCAGCGCGACCACTGCGCCGCGCGCGTCGGCGTCGTCGCCGGCGGCGGGCATGAAAACCGGCGCGCTGCCGCTGCGCGGATCGGCCATATTCTCGGCGCCGGTGACGTTGAAGCATTTCACCACGCGCGCATTGCGGGCGCGGTCGGCGATCTGTTCGGCGGCCGAGGTGGTGGTGCCCAGCATCAACCCCACGAGGCCCGGGGCCAGCGGATTGGTAGCGTCGACGAGGATGCGGCCATGCCAGTCTTCGATGCTTGCAGCGATGGCCAGCGCCGACGCGTAGGGGACAGCCATGATCGCGATGTCGGCCCCGGCGATGGCTTGGGCGACGCTGCCGATGCCTGCGCCGAGCGTGTCGGCCATGGCGCGGTATTTCTCCGGCTCCGGCACGCCGAAGCGGACGGGCGTGCCGAGTCGTGAAAGATTGCGGGCGAGCGCTGCGCCGACGTTGCCGGCACCGAGAATGGCGATAGTCATGCGTATCTCCGGAAAGTAGGGAAGGGGTCATGCGTCGAACAGCGGCGGCAGCGGATACCAGTCCGGTTTCGCATCGGCATGGACATGGTGGATCAGCCGCCGGGGCACGTCGCGCGGAAACAGCCCGGCCGAGAGCAGGGCTTTCGGCGATGCCTGCGGCTCTTTGGCGATGCGGCTGCCGCATTGCGGGCAGAAGCTGCGTACGATCCCGGGCGAAGAGCCGTAGCGTTGCCGTTCCGCGCTGCCTGACCAGAGGATGTTGGCGTGGTCCACCGCCAGCATCGCGAAGAAATTGCCATGCAGCTTTTGACAATCGTCGCAATGGCAGGCGATCAGGCCCGCGGCATCGGCGGGAATCGACATCTGCACAGCGCCGCAGTGGCAGGCGCCTTCGAGGCGTGGAGCGAACGAGGCCATGTCAGAGTCCCAGCGCTTCGATGACCAGACGCGCGGTTTCGGCGCCTGAAAAATTCTGCTGCCCGGTGATCAGATTGCCGTCGCGCACCGCGAAGCTCCGCCACAGGCCGGCCTGCACGTAGTTCGCGCCGCGCGCCTTCAATGCGTCCTCGATCCGCCACGGCATCAGGTGCTTGTCGCGCGGCAGCAGGTCGTAGCTCCACACGGCGTTATCGGCGAAATCCTCTTCGACATTGGCGAAGCCGGTGACCGTTTTGCCCGCCACCAGATACTCGCCGTCGGGCAGCTTCGCGAAGTTCAGGATCGCGGTGCCGTGGCAGAGTGCGGCGGCGATCTTGCCGGCGGTGTAGAAGGCAACGAAGGTGTCGTGCAGTCCAGTGGCATCGGCATAGCTGAACATCGGCGCCTGACCGCCGGCGACGACGATGGCGTCGAATGCGGCGGCATCGATCTCGGAGACCGGGCGGGTGTTTTCGACCAAGGCTTTCAGCTCGGGCGTGTGGATGAAGCCCTGACTGATCAGATCGGTGCTGCTGTAACCGCTGGCGTCGTTCGGGTCGCTCATGCCGTCGCCTTCGCAGGCGCCGCCGTCCGGGCTGAATATCTCGACCTGGTATCCGGCTTCGGTGAATGCGAGCCAGGGATGGGTCAGTTCGCTCCACCAGAACCCGACCGGCCAGCCGGTGGTGGTCGAGATGGTGGGGTTGGCGATGACCAGCGCGACGCGCTTGCGGCGCTCGGCATGGACGGGGTTGGGATCGTGCAGGCTCATGGTGCGCTCCTCGGTTGGGGTGCGCGCAGTATCCGGATGGCTTTATTTGTGATAAATAACCCAAAATAAGACCCATCGTTAACAAATAGAGCAACAATGGAACTTTCCCGTTTGCGGGCCTTCGTGGCGGTGGTGCAGGGCGGCAGCTTCACCCGGGCCGCCGAAGTGCTGCGCAGCCAGAAGGCCGGCGTGAGCCGTCAGGTCAGCGAACTGGAAGCCGAACTGGGCGTGCGCCTGCTGGAGCGCACCACCCGCACGCTGCGCCTGACCGAAGTCGGCCGCGAGGTCTTCGAGCGTGCGCTGGGCATCCTCGCCGCAGTCGAGGACACCCACCGCGTGGCGCAGGCCGTCCACGGCGAGCCGCACGGCCTGCTGCGGGTGACGATGCCGCTGGAATTCGGGCTGGTGGCGGGTTTCGCATGGGTGCAGGCGCTGCTGGCGCGCTATCCGCAGCTGTCGATCGAAGTCGACAGCAGTTCGCGGATCGTCGATCTGGTCCATGAAGGCTACGACCTGGCGATCCGGATCGGGCCGCTCGCCGACTCGCGGCTGGCCGCCCGCCGGCTCGGCGAATTGCGCTACGGCCTGTATGCCGCGCCGGCCTATGTGCAGCGTCGCGGCGAACCGCGGACGCCTGCGGACCTCGCGCAGCACGATCTCATCGCGTTCGCGCCGGGCGGCAAGCCGGCGCCGCTGCGCCTGCAACACGGCGCCATCGGAACGGACACCGTGGACGTCGCGCCACGACTGCGCGTGGACAGTCGCTACGCGCAGCGCGATGCCGCGCTGGCGGGTCTGGGCATCGCCGACAACCTGCAACTGATCGCCGCACCGGAGATCGCCTCCGGCCGCCTGCAGCGGGTGATGCCGGAATGGGCCCCGCCCGCCGTGCCGGTGCATGCGGTGTTCCCCAGCCAGCGCTTCCTCACGCCGAAGGTCCGCGCGTTCGTCGAGCACGCCCAGGCGGGTTTCCCGGTCGCGGGAAATGCGTAGACTCTGGAATCCCCCAACGAAAGGAGTTGCACCATGGCTTTGAAACGTATCGCCACCGCGCATTGGGAAGGCGACATCCAGACCGGCAAGGGCGGCATGAGCACGCCGCAGAGCGGCCTGTTCGCCGACCAGAATTACTCGTTCAAGACCCGCTTCGGCGACGAGAAAGGCACCAATCCCGAGGAACTGCTGGCAGCCGCGCACGCCGGCTGCTTCAGCATGGCGCTGTCGGCGGTGCTGGGCCGCGCCGGCTTCACCCCGGCCAAGATCGACACCCGCGCCGAGCTCTCGATGGACCCCGGCATGGACCCCGGCCCGACGGTCACCGGCGTGCATCTGATCCTCAGCGCCTCGATCCCGGACATCACTGCCGAACAGTTCGCCGAGATCGCCAACGCCGCGAAAGCCGGCTGCGTGATCTCGCGCGCGCTGGCGGTGCCGGTGACGCTGGACGCGACGCTGGTTTGATGCCGGCGCGCGTTGATCCGTGAAGGTTGCGGGCGGCTGTTGTCGCCCGCAGCCCATGACTTTCCCGTCACCGGGAAGCAGGCGCCCTCGATTTCACGGGATCGATACCACCGGCGTCGCATCTTCGTTGTCGGCCTGCGGCATCCGCTCGGCGATCCTATCCTGCAGATAGCGATACCACTCGTATTCGATGCGGTCGGCCGGGCCGATCAGGCGCTCGAAGTTCGCCAGCGTGCCGCCCTCGGCGATGAGTCGTTCGTAGCCTTCGACGTAACGGCCGCTCTCGCCGTGGAACAGGAAGTGGCTGAGGCTCCAGTACTGGATGTAGTAGCCGTTGACGTTGCTGGCGATGCTGGGCGCATCCTTCCCGGTGATCAGCGCGCGGATCGGCACCCAGTTGCCCTCGTCGATGTCCTTGTCGAGGCTGCCGGTCAATCCGGAATTCGTCAGCCACCAGATCGGGTAGGCATCCGGGTCGATCTTTCCCGGAATGAGCTTGCCGCGTCCGCTCGCATCGAATTCGATCCGGCTCGTACCGAAATACGTCGCCAGGCCTTCGTCCACCCATCTGTACTTCGGGAAACCCGAGACCTCGGCGTTCAACTGATGCGTCGCCTCGTGGACCATCCAGTGATACGGATTGGATTCGTGCTTGGCGTAGTAGGCGTAGCAGATCGGCCGCAGGTAATAGGCCTCCGCCCACGGCATGCTGTAGTTGTTGGCCTTGAACTGCGCCTGATGCGCGTACAGCGTGAGTTTCAGTTTTGCCCGCCTGGCCGCCTGCGCGCGGTCGGCAGGGAAGACCTCGGCATGCGCGGCGTACAGGGCTTCCACCGCATCGGCCACCTGCCGGGTCTGCGTCGCGTCCGCGGTACTGGTGATCGCGTAGTGCTTGGTTTCGAGCACGGCCGCGCCCGGCAGCGGATTCGGGTGCTGCGAGCGGCCCTGCGCGGCCCTGCCTTTCGCTACCAGCGCGCGGGCTTCGGCTTTCTGCAGCGCGCGCCGTTCGTGGATCCAGTGGCGCCAGTACAGCAGCACCGCCGCGATGGCGACAGCGGCGATGATCGGCAGAAGGAAGGGCTTGAACGTCATCGGTCAATTCAGCTCGAAGCTCACTTTCACCGATGCCTTGATCTTGATGGCTCCCGGCGCGAAACGTGCGGTGTCTCCTGAAAAGCCATCGACCGCGGCCGAGCTGTTGGCGCTCATGTTGTAGATGCGCATGGATGCGGCGTCGTCTTCGGTAATCTGTACCGCTTTGCCGATCGTCTGGCCGATCGCGGCGGTCATCTCGACCGCCTTTTCGCGCGCGGCTTTCATCGCCATGGTGCGGGCGGTGTCCCGGTGTTCGCGGAGTCGCGACGTGCCCAGCTCGATGTTCGCGACTTCGCTGACGCCCGTGGTGAGGATCTCGGCATAGAACGGCTCGAATCTCGCGATGTCGCCGAGTTTGACGACGATGGTCTTCGAGACCAGATAGCCCCGCAGCGCACCGGCCCGTGGAAGGCCGTCGTCCATGGCGGCAGTCTGTTTCGAAGGCGGGTCGCGCACGATGTCCATCGATACCTGATTGGTCTGCACATCGCGCGCTGCAATGGAGAACCGTCGGGTCAGCGCCAGGATGTTCTCCACGCTGTCGTCGTTCATGCGCTTGGCGACCTGCAGATCCCTGTCGAATTTTTCGACGCGCATGGTCAGCACGACTTCGTCGGGTTCGACACCGACTTCGCCGGTTCCCGACACCACGATCACTTGAGGTTGGTCCGCGGCCATGGTCATGGCCGGACAGGCGGACACGATCAGGACGGCGCTAAGCAGTACGTGTTTTAAGAACATAGCGGATGCTCTTCTGAAAAGGTGGAGATTGCAGGCGGGTAGGTATATCCGGAAGAATCAGTCTTACCCAATCGCTAAAGCTTATGCTTACATCCAAGCGTTGCATTCGATGACCCGCCAATGCAGCGCCATGTAACAATACCATTGGTTATCTCAGGAATTAGCGCAACAAACTGACCATCGCTTCCCCCTTTGAGCAATATGATGCCGTCGTCAGTTACCTCAATTAACGAGGGTTTTGGGTTTGAGAAAATCGGTTTCTTGACGTCTATGCCAGAGCCTGTAGTGGTTTTTAGCCGTGTGATATTGACAGTAATCGCATGGGTAGTCGGCGCTACTTCAGCGAGCCATCTGCTCGTCTCAGATGAGGCGATATAGTTCGAGTATTGGGGGGTGATAACTGCAGCAGCAAACAAAACAGAAAGTGCGCCAAAGCAGCCTATGAAAAAAGACTTCACGTAATTTTTTCCTGAGACCTAATGCCTGAGTCAAGCCGCCCCGCTGCAGGGTGGCGGAGGCCTTCAAGCGTAGCGCAAGCACTTGGCCGACGCCACAATGTGAGCGGTTTGAACGACTTGTTAGGCGTCAGGGAAAGGGCTTGCTGCGCGTTCTGCAGCGGTCACTTTCAGGTAGCCCGGTGTAGTGAAATTGATGTGCACCGAATCTTGGCCATTAGCCGTGAGACCGGGCCAGACGTGCCCGCGGGTCATTTGCTCTAGGTGCATGGCGCAGGCGGAGATCTCCAATAAAGAGAGCGTTCCTTCCGCAGATAGCTCGTAACGAAGTCGTGCGATAGCTTTGTGGCCAGCCTCAATTGACGTGCTAATTCTGCCTTTCCGTGCAGTACGTAAAATTATCAATGCCTCGCGACCATGTGGCAGCGTGGCGGTAATTTCGTACTTTGCATTTCCGACTGAGACCACGTGCAAACCCGTCGCGTCCAAGAAAAAATCATCAACGAACTTGCGTTGTAGGTGATTGACGTCGGGCAGGATCATTTTCTGGCGCCTGGCGCCTGAGTTAGGCCGCACCGCAGCGGTGTGGCAACGACGTGAAGCGTAGCGCAAAGCACGCCGTTGACGCTACGATGCTGGTCGGCTTGAACGAATTGTTAGGTGCCAAAGCAACTGCAACCATGCGTGCCGTGAATATATGGTTCTATTTGCCATGTGACGTGTGGGAAGTAAAGCCACATGCATGCTCTCTTCGCGGGATATGCATCCAGAGTAACGCGAAACGACTCCATCGGCTTCCCGTCGAGTGCAACCGAGATGCGAGCTCGGACCAATGTCTCCAAAATCACCTGCTGATCGCCCGAGCGTATCTCTGTGCCCTTGATGTTCAGGCCACTGATCAAGAATGTCGAGTCCTGATGAACCCATCGATTCGACGGTACGTCACCACCGGTCGAACTCCAGGCGGCTATGCAAATCTGACCAGTCTGGTCTGACGCGGAAGCGGCGCCTGCAGCAAATGTGCTGAGGAATGTCGCCAAAAGAATGTGCGTGAGGTTCGCCATTGGTACCTAACAAGGGATATGTGGTGAATGTAGGTTGCCATCAGAAACCGGTTAATAACTGCAACATGCCGACTACTCACCGGTCTGTCTGGCCGGATCACTGATCTCCAACTCCCGCAAAATCACGCTCGCCTGCGTTCGATTGCGCGCGCCCAGTTTCTCGAAGATCGCGCTGAGGTGGGCCTTGATGGTGCGCTCCTGCACGTCGAGGCGGTCGGCGATCTGTTTGTTGAGCAGGCCCTGGGCGACGAGGGCGAGCACGCGGAACTGCTGCGGGGTGAGGCTGGCGAGGCGGGCGGCGAGGTCGGCGTCGCCGGGCGCGGAACGGGCGCGGGCCACGGCGGGACGCAGCGCGGGCGGCAGCCATTCCTCGCAGCCCAGCACGGTGCGGATAGCGTCGCGCAGTTCTTCCAGACCGGCGCTTTTCGGGATGTAGCCGGCGGCGCCATGATCCAGCGCGCGACGGATGATCTGCGGGTCTTCGTTGGCGGACACCAGCGCCACCGCTACCGCCGGATACTGGGCGCGGATCGCTGCAAGTCCGGCGAGGCCGTGATTGCCGGGCATGTGCAGATCCAGCAGCACGAGGTCGATATCCGGGCGTGCTTCGAGAATGGCCAGGACCTCGTCCAGTGACGCCGCCTCGCAGGTGCCCACATCCGCCACGGCTTCGGCCGCCGCGCCGCGCAGTGCGGCGCGGAACAGTGGGTGGTCGTCGGCGATCAGCAGTTGCGGCATGAGGATGGCATGGCGGTGTCGGTATCGTCCCCTGCGCGGCGCGCGTGACGTCGTCAAGCCTAGCAGGGAGGGAAGCAGCCCGGACGTCGGCGATACGCGGGCGATCTGGTACCAAAGTACGATGCCCCGGCATCGGCCGGCTGTTACGGTGCGGAGTTATGACCACGATATCGCTCCGTTCCGCGTTCCGGTTGTCCATGCCCCTGGCGCTGGTGTTGTCCTTGGCCGCTTGCGCCACGGGCCCGCGTACCTCGGGAGGTGTCGAAGACCGGGAGCCCACCATGTTCAGCGCCGAGCGCGCGACCACCCATCGCGACGGCGATGATCTGCTGACCGCGGGCCTCGGCCTTGCGGGATTGCGCAGTCTCACGCCGCCGGCGTTCGCCGACGCCGCTGCGCCCACCGCGATCGAACTGCGGCGACGGGCGATCTGGAGCAACTGGCGCGGCATCGCCGATCTCGCCCCGGGCGGCGGCTACGGCGAGCTCTACGGCAGCACCGCGACGGTGCCGGGTCGCGAATTCTCGGCGTTCGCGACCGTGCCCGGCGCGCGTCATCCGCATCGCGTGCTGGCGCAGGTGCCGGACGGCTTCGACCGCAAACGTCGCTGCCTGCTGGTGGCGCCGTCGTCGGGTTCGCGCGGCGTCTACGGCGCTATCGCGGTGGCCGGCGCGTGGGGTCTGCCGAAAGGTTGCGCCGTGGCCTACACCGACAAGGGCACCGGCACCGATTATTTCGATCTCGATACCCGCAGCGGCGCACGCGCCGACGGCACGGTGGGTGTGGCCGGGCAGGGCAGCGACCTGGCCTTCGCGCCCAAGGTGCAGGGCACGCTATCCGGCGTCGCCTTCAAACATGCGCATTCGCAGGACAACCCGGAAGCCGACTGGGGCCGGCACGTCCGTCAGGCGGCCGAGTTCGGGCTGGAAGCGCTGAATCGCGCGTTCCCCGAGGACGCGCCTTTCACGTTCGCGAACACCCGCACCATCGCGGTCGGCATTTCCAACGGCGGCGGCGCGGTGCTGCGTGCGGCGGAGTTGGAAGGGGACTGGTTCGATGCGGTCGTCGCCGGCGAGCCCAGCGTGCTGGTCGAAGGCCATGGCGGCCGCGCCTTGTACGACTACACCACCGAAGCCGCCTTGCTGATGCCCTGCGCATTGCTGGCGATGGAGAATCTGCCGCAGCCGCCGCTGCAGACCACGGCGCGCACCGCCTGGACGCAGCGCTGCACGGCCCTGCAGGCGGCGGGTCTGATCGAAGGCGCGGATGCCGATGCGCAGGCGCGGGACGCCCATGCGCGGATGCGGGCGGAGGGCTGGACCGACGAGGCTTTGCGCGCCGGCGCACTGAGCGTCGGTTTCGACCTGTGGCGCGCGGTAGCGGTCACTTATGCGTCAGCCTACGGGCGCTACGGCGTGGGCGAACATCCCTGCGGTTTTTCGTATGCGGCCTTGAATGCGGATGCGACCGCGCGTGCCGCCACGGCGCAGGAACGCGCGGCGTGGTGGAGCGACGCCAGCGGTATTCCGCCGGGCGCCGGCGTGGGGATCGTCGATGAAGTGGCGAAGGTCGATCCCGCCGCCACGCGTTTGCAGTGTCTGCGCGACCTGTGGCGCGGCGCGTCCGCCGATGCTGACCGCGTCCGCAGGGGCATCGCCGAAACCCGGGCCGGGCTGCCGCGCGAAGGTCTGCCGGTGATCGTGATCCACGGCGCCGACGACGGCCTGATCCCGATGGCGTTCACCAGCGCCCCCTATGTCGCCAACGCCCGGGCCGCGGGCCGCGACGTGCGCTTCTGGCAGGTGCGCAACGCCCAGCATTTCGACGCCTTTCTGGGTCTGCCGGACTACGGCGCGCGCTATCTGCCGATGCTGCCCTATGTCTATGCCGCACTGGATCGCACCCTGTCCATGCTCGAAGCCGACGGCGGCTCGCCGGCACGCTTGGACGTGCGCGACGCGACCATCCAGACCGTGCCGCGCGCCGGCAAACCGCTGACGGCGGACCATCTGGCGATTCCCGGGCGCTGACCGGGCGGCGTCGATCGTTCGCCGGGCTTGCCCCCGGCGGGCGCGTTTGGCACGCTGGCGACCGTCGAGTCGAAAGAGGTGGGCATGAAGCCGCGATATCTGGGTCAGCGTCACTTCTCGATGTTCCGGGATTTCCATCTCGCCGATTGGCTCACGCTCGCCAACGCCTTCTGCGGCGTGTGCGCGGTGTTCTTCGCGATGCGCTACATGCAATCGGGCGAAAAACACGATCTGGTCTGGGGCATCGCGCTGGTGCCGCTGGCGTTCGTGTTCGATGCGCTGGACGGCCGCGTGGCGCGCTGGCGGCAATCGTCCTCGATCCTGGGTCGCGAGCTGGATTCGCTGGCCGACGTGATCTCGTTCGGCGTGGCGCCGGCCGCGTTGGGTTTCGCCGCCGGTTTCCAGGGCGCCTGGGACTGGATCGTGCTGGGCTATTTCGTCTGCTGCGGCGTCAGCCGCCTTGCGCGCTACAACATCACCGCCGAACAGTTGTCCCAGGGCGACGACAAGGTGAAACACTTCGAAGGCACGCCGATTCCGACCAGCCTTGCGCTGGTGGTGATGCTGGTGATCGCCGCCGACGCCGGGCGCATCGGCGACGATTTCTGGTTCGGCGCTTACCAGATCGGACCTTGGGTCCTGCATCCGCTGGTCCTGGCCTATGCGCTGTCCGGCTCGCTGATGGTCAGCAAGACGATCCGCATCCCGAAGTGGTGATGATCCCGGTGAATATGTAGGAGGGCCTTTAGGCCCGAGCCTTCATCACGGTGCGAGATTGAGGCGAAACCTCTCCTGCGCATGCCGTTGCTATGATGTCGGCATCAGACCGGGAGCGATGCGATGTGGACTGCAGGCGGTGCGGGTGGGTCGGGCTTCGGCGGGCCGGGCTTCGGCGGGCAAAGTGATCCCGGCGCGTTGGCGCAACAATACTGGAGCGCACTGACCGAGGCGATGCGTTCGGCCGGCGGCGGCGCGCGTCAGCAGGATCCATGGCAGGCCGCGATGCAGCAGTGGTCGCAGCTCGCGGGTGGCGGCCAGAGCCGCAACGATGCCGGCGACGCCATCGAACGTTTTTCCGCGCAGGCGCGGCAGTGGTTCGGCACCATGCAGCAGGTCGCCGAACAGTTCGCCGGAAAATCCGCCAGTGCCCAGGACATCGCCGCTGCGTGGAAACAGGCGATGGGCGGTGGCGGCAATCCTTTCGCGAGTCTGCTGTCCGGCATGACCGGCCGCGGCCAGTCCGGCTTCGAGGACTGGTATGCGCAGATCGCGCCGATGCTGCACGGAGGCATGTTCAACGGCCTCTCCGGCGGCAACATGCTCGGCGGGATGCGCCAGGAAGCGATGAGTTGGCTGCAGACGCCCGCGTTCGGCCACAACCGCGAACAGCAGGAGCGCTGGCAGGCGCTGATCGCGGCGCAGCTGGAACTGCAGCAGAAGAACGACGCCTACAACGCGCTGATGCTCGAAGTCGGCCGCGACGCGTTCGACCGCTTCGAACGCAAGCTCGCCGAACGCAGCGAGCCCGGACGCCAATTGCAGTCGGCGCGCGCGCTGTTCGATCTGTGGATCGATGCGGCCGAGGAGGCTTATGCGGAAATCGCGCTGTCCGCGGGCTTCCGCAAGGTGTATGGCGAACTGGTGAATGCGCAGATGCGGGTCCGTGCGGGGATCCAGAACGAAGTGGAGCGGATGTGCGGCATGTTCGGCATGCCCGGGCGTAGCGAGGTCGATTCCGCGCACCGCAAGATCGCCGAACTCGAGCGCCAACTGCGTCGTTTGCGTGATGCGGTATCCGCACAGGCGAAGCCGGCGCCGGTCAAGGCTGCGGCTGCGAAGTCCACACCTGCGAAATCTGGGCCTGCGGAAGTCGCGAAGGACGAGCCTGCGCCGAAGCGGACGGCTCGCGCCAGACCCTCTTCTGCGAATGCCGCAAGGAAGTCTCCAGTCAAGAAAGCCCTGGTCAAGAAACCTACGGTCAAGCAAGCCGGAACCTCGCGCGCCGCCGCCAAGCCCGTAGTGAAGAAAGCGCAGCGACAGGCCATCGCAGCCATCGCCATGCCCGAACCCCTGAAGCCGATGTCGGCGAAGCAGTCTGGTTCTGCCAAGACCGTCGCCGCCAAGACCGCGAAGAGGACACGCTGACATGTACACACCCTTCGATGTCTCGCCCGATAAACTCGCGCAGGAAGCGGCCACGGTCCAGGAGAAGCTGGGCGCGGGCCTCGCGACCCTGCGCGAACTCGACGACGTGCATTACGGCGTCACCGCGAAGGAAGAGGTCTGGCGCGACGGCAAGGTCGTGCTGTATCGGTTCAAGGGCGGCAAGGCGCCGACCGCGAAGATCCCGGTCCTGATTTGCTATGCGCTGGTGAACCGGCCGTACATGGTCGATCTGCAGGACGACCGCTCGCTGGTGAAGAATCTGCTGGCGCTGGGCGAAGACGTGTATCTGATCGACTGGGGCTATACCGACCGTTCCGATCGCTACCTCACGCTCGAGGATTACATCGAACGCTTCCTCGGCGGCGCGGTCGATCATCTGCGCGACGCGCACGATCTCGATGCGATCAATCTGCTCGGCATCTGCCAGGGCGGCGCGTTCTCGCTCACCTACAGCGCGCTGCATCCGGAGAAGATCAAGAACCTGATCACCATGGTCACGCCGGTGGATTTCCACACCGACGACAACATGCTGTCGAACTGGACCCGCGGCCTCGACATCGACCTGTTCGTCGACACGCTGGGCAATGTGCCGGCCGATCTGATGAATCTCTGCTACCTCACGCTCAAGCCGTACCGGCTGTTCGTGCAGAAATACGTGGGCATGGTCGACATCCTCGACGACAAGAAGGCGATGGAGGATTTCCTGCGGATGGAGAAGTGGATCTTCGATTCGCCGGATCAGGCCGGTGAAGCGTTCCGCCAGTTCATCAAGCAGTACTACCAGGGCAACGGGTTCGTCAACGGCGGCATCGACATCGGCGGGCGCGAGGTGCATCTGGGCCTCGTCGACATGCCGGTGTTGAACATCTATGCCGAACAGGATCATCTGGTGCCGCCGTCGGCATCCCGGCCGATGAAGGATCTGGTCGGCAGCGAGGATTATTCCGAAGTCTCGTTCCGCGGCGGTCACATCGGTATCTACGTTTCCGGCCGTGCGCAGAAGGAAGTGCCGTCGGCGATCCACGACTGGCTGGCGAAGCGCGCGAAGTGAACGGATTTCTGCGCATGCTCGTGATCGTCGCGCTGGCCATTCCGGCCGTCGTCGCCTCCGCTGCGCCCACCGCGAAGGCGCAGCGCGAAATCGATGGTCTCATCGCTGCGCTGGGCGACTCCGGCTGCGAATTCGAGCGCAACGGCAGTTGGCACGATGCGAAAGCGGCGCGCGCGCATCTGCAGAAAAAGTACGACTACCTGCGCAAGCGTGGCATGGCGGATACCGCGGAATCGTTCATCGAGCGCGGCGCCAGCAAGAGCAGCATGAGCGGCAAGCCTTATCGCGTGCGTTGTCCCGGCAAGGCTGTGGACACTGCGGCGCACTGGTTCGAACAGCGCCTGAAGACGCTGCGCGCCGCGCCTGCGAATTGAGTACGACAATACTTTCATCGAGGTGATCGCCATGGCCGGAACCAAAACCCTTGCCCGCAGCCGCAACGACCGGGTGCTGGTCGGCGTGGTCGGCGGCATCGCCGCGCGTCTGGGCTGGAACCCGACGCTGACGCGTGTGTTGTTCGTGCTGATTTCGTGCCTTTCTGCAGCATTTCCGGGCATTCTGGTGTATCTGATCCTGTGGTTCCTGATGCCGGAAGAGGGCGGTTGAGTCTCTGGCAGCGCCGCGCGCTGATGACGCTGGGCGTGCTGTGGGCCTTGCCCAACAGCGCGCTCGGATTCGTCGCGGGCTTGCTGGCGATGCCTTTCGGCGCGCGCCCGAAGTTCAGCAGTCGCGATCTGGCGCTGGTCTTCCATGGATTTCCGTTGGGGCCGGGCGGGGCCATGACCCTCGGCAACATCATGCTGAGCACGCACTCGGATATGGACACACTCTGCACGACGTATGCGCATCGCGCGAAGTGGTGCGTGCAGCCGAAAACGCGCATCGGCGATCACGAGCGCGCGCACGTACTGCAGTACATGGCGCTGGGCCCGCTGTTCCTGCCGCTGTATTTCATGTTCGGCGGAGTCAGCGTACGCAACTGCTTCGAGCGTGCGGCCGATCGTTACGCATTGACAGGCAGGGGCTGGTGGCCGTGGCTGAAGGCGAATTCGAAAGCCGAAACGCTGCGCCTGGGCGAATCGTCCGCACGCTCGATTGATCTCCCCTGAGCGTCGCTCATGTAGGAGGGGCTTCAGCCCCGAGCCTTTGTGTCAATCGGCGCTGAAGACTTTCGTATGTTGGTGGTGAAAAGCTCGGGCCTGAAGGCCCTCCTACGCCGGCGAGATCAGAAATCCGGCCGCAGCTTCACCGTTTCCAGTTCGCGGCGCACGCTGCGCATGAAGATGCCCGGCGCGAACCACGTGTAGACGCAGAAGCCCAGCCAGATGATGGACAAGGCTGGAGTCCACGTCTTGAGGCCGTGGTCCACCAGCGCGATGCCCGCGGCGCGATACAGCAGGTACATGCCGACCAGCAGGGCGATCGCGCGTCGGCTCGATCCCGCTATCACCCACGTCTGGAAGCGCCACCACACGCCGAGAAACCAGTTCTGCCGGGCCTTGATCGCGGCCAATAGCGTCAACGCGCCTTCGTCTCCGGGTTCGTTCTGCAATGCCCAGATCGCATGCGCGCGCGCCTCTTCGACGCGGCCCGCGACGAGATCGCAATGACCGAGCAGAACGAGCGCGTCGATGTGTTCGGGATCGATTTCGAGCGCGCGCCCGGCATGCGCTCGCGCGGGTTCGCGCCGGCCGCGGTCGTATTCGATCCAGCCGTACTGCGCCCACACGCCTGCGTCGTCCGGGTCGCGCTCGCTGGCCTCGACGATCTCCGCAAGCGCGCGTTCGGGTTTGCCCCAATTCTGATAAAGCGTGGCGGCCAGCCGGCACGCGTCCGCGCTTTCGGGTGACAGCGCACGGGCCGCTTCGATGTGCGCCTCGGCCTGCTTGAACGCGCCACGTGCGATCTGCACCGCGGCCATCGCCAGATGCGCCAACAGCGAGTCCGGGTCGAGTTCCAGCGCCTGCGCGGCTTCCAGTTCCGCGGCGTGCAGGCGTTTGCGCCGCACGAGGCAGGACGCCAGGATCGCGTGCGCGTCGCTGTGATCGGGCGCCTCGCCCAGCACGCGGGTCAGCACGTCGATGGCCTGATCGTGGTGGCCGCCGTGCATCAACTGCAGCGCGTGTTCGAGCAATCGTGCGAGGCGCAGGTCGTCGTTCATCGCAGCGCCACCGAGAGCAGGCCGGGCAGTTCCAGCGTATCCAGCACGCTGCGCGCGAGCACGAAACAGACCAGCAAGCCGACCGCACCGTTGCGCAGCTCGCCGCCGAAGTGGAGGATGAGTTCGGTGCTGCGCGATTGGCTGACGTACAGCGCATAGCCGAGCGAAAGTTTCAGCGCCGGAAACGCCAGCGCGGCGTACTGGATCGCCGAATTCTCAAGGAAACCGTTCTGCCTCGCCCAGCCGATGGCGAGCGCCAGCAGCACGCAGCCGATCAGGCTGGCGGCGATGTACGCCCATTCGCGCGCCGCGCTGGCGCTGCCCAGCGCGCGCGAGTTGAACGCGAACCATGCCAGGCCCAGCGCATTGCCGGACAGCATCAATGCCAGCAGCGGCCACAGCGGATCGACGGCGTAGCGGATCAGGCCGGTGGGGCGGGGTTCGTCGGGGATGCGGTAGCGCGCGGCGTGCAAGGATCAGCCCTGTTTTTCGAGGAATTTCAGCACTTCGTCGTACTGGCCGCCCTGATTGGCGTAGCGCGCGTGGTTCTTCGCGCTGGTCAGCCATTCCAGCGTGGTCGGCCGGATCTGTTCGAGCGCATCGCGCAGATGCTGCAGCGAGATTTCGGTCTCCTTGCCGGAGGCGATCGAGGCTTCGATCGCCTCGTCGGCGGCGGTGTCGACCAGATTGCGCAGATCGGCGCCGGAATGCCCCGAGGTGCGGCGCACGATATCGCGCAGATCGATGCCGTCCGCGACCGGGCGCCCGTCGAGCAGCAGGTCGAGGATGGTCTTCCGCGCTTCGGCATCCGGCGGCGGCACGAACAGCACGCGGTCGAAGCGGCCGGGCCGACGGAACGCCGGATCCACCGCCCACGGCACATTGGTCGCGCCCAGCACCAGCACTTGATGGTTGTTCTGCGAGAACCCGTCGAGTTCGGTCAGGAACTGGCTGACCACCTTCGCCGATGTCGCTTCGCGCGCGTGCTGGCGCTTGCCGCCGATGGCTTCGATCTCGTCGAAGAAGATCACCGCCGGCGCGGTGCGTCGCGCCTGCTCGAAGATTTCGTGCAGCTTGCGCTCGGATTCGCCGATGTACATGTCCAGCACATCGGTGATCGAGACGTTGTAGAACTTCGCGCCGCATTCGCCGGCGGTGGCGCGCGCGAGCAGCGTCTTGCCGCAGCCGGGCGGGCCGTACAGCAGGATGCCGCCGCCGGACTGGCGCTTGAAACGCTGGAACAGCGACGGCTTGAGGAACGGGGTGATGATGCGCCGACGGATCTCGCGCTTCACGTCGTCCAGACCGCCGACATCGTCGAACCCGATGCGCGCCGCGGGCTCCTGATAACGCACCGCGTCGAATGCGCCGGTGTCGTCGTTGGCGATGCTGGGCACTGCGCGCAGTCTCGCTTCCGAAGAGCGCGCATCGGACAGCGAAACGACCTTACCGCTCAGCTGAGATGCGAAGGCTGCATCCTCGATCGCCGGATTGCGGGCGACCGCCGCGCGATAGGCGTCCTGCGCTTCCGCGCGCCTGCCTTCGTCGAACAACAGGTGCGCCCTGGCCATCGACGCTTCGGCGGAATCGGGCGCCAACCGCAGCAGGGCGTCGTGCTCGCCCGCATCGGCGAGCAGCCGTACCGCGCGTTCGCGTCGATCCTGCGTTTCCAGCAGTCCGGAACCGCAGAGTTCCAGCGCCGCCAGCAGCGCTGCGACGTCGCGCTGATCGAAACACGCGTCCAGCACCAGGCCGCGCAGCGGTGCGTTGTCCGGGGTCGCGCGCAGCGCCGCGAGCAGGGCGTTGAGCGTGTCGCTGGTCATCTTGATGCCATCTGCCTCATGGTTGATGCGATCCGCCTCATGGCGATGCGATCCGGCTCAGCGCCAGATCGACAGGCGGTCGGCGTCGGGCAGCAACATCGCGTTGCCGGCCTTGCAGCCGAACGCGGTACCGAACGCCGGCAACTGCATCAGTGGACCGTTGGTGCGCGACTGGCCCGGCGGATACGCCGCGGTTGCGGCATGCACCGTAGCGGCCCGCGTCGACAACTGCTGCGGCCACAGTCGCGCCCAACCGCGGAAGAAGTGCTGCTGGTCCGCGGCCTTCGCCTGCGGCTCGGCTTTGGCGTAGGCAGCCCACGCCAGTTCCAGGCCGGACAGATCGGCGACGTTCTGGTCGCGGGTGCGCAGGCCGTCGATCTTGAGCGCAGGATTGCCGGGGTACGAGAATCGTGCGAAATACGTGCCCAACGGTGCGATGCGCGTGTCCCAGGCGGTCGCCGTGGCGGGCGACCACCAGTCGCGCAGCGTTTCCGAGGAATCGATGCGACGGCCCTTGGCATCGATCGCGCTGACCAGCTCGTGGCCGACCATCGCGCCGAAGCCGCCGTACTGCGCCGCCAACGGCTGCTTCATGTCCAGCACCGGCGCCTGCAGGACCGCGGCGGTGGCGTACAGACGGTTGTGGGCGAGGTCGTAATTCAACGAGGGGGACTGCGGAAGCACGTCCCAGCGGCGGCTGGCGTTGGCCTTGCCGATGCGCTTCATTTCCTCGCGGTGATGCCAGGTCGATGCGATCAGGATGTTGCCGCCGAAACTGCCGCGGCCCATCGGCTGGGTCGTGAAATCGAGGTCGTGACGTGGGCTGCCGATCTCGATCTTGACGCGGTCCACTTTCGCCCGCGCTTCGATCTTGGTCTGCGCATCCATCCAGGTGTTGCGTTCGATCGCATTGCCCAGCGCTTCCTTCACGCCCCGGGCGATGGCCTCGGCGCGTTCGCGATCGGCATCCGGCAGATGGCGCGCCACGTATTCGTGGGCCAGCATCGAACCGGCCGAGGCATTGATCGCATCCAACACCTGGCGCCAGCGTTCGGTCGGTTCATCCTCGCCGCGCAGCAGGCGGCCGCGGAATTCATGATCGGCGTCGCGCCAGTTCTTGCTGAGATATGGCGCCATCGCATTGCCGACGTGGAAGCGCAGATACGCCTGCCACTGCGCCGGCTTCAAGCCGCCGATCAACTTGTCGAGCTGTGCGAACAGCGCGGGGTCGGCCATCGAGACCTGTTCGGCGTTCACGCCCTGCGCCTTGAGGAACGCGGCGAGCTGCAGATTGCGGTATTTCTTGGCGAAATCCTTGGTCGGCACCGGGCCGTAGCTGGCGTTGATGCTGCGCAGCGCTTCCTGGGTTTTCGACAGGCGCGCGATCCGGGTTTCCAGATCGATCACCAGTTGCGCTTCGCTCGCGACCTTGGCCTGCGGCGTGCCCGACAGCGCCAGGATCTTCTGTACGTAGCCGTTGTAGCGGCCGAGCAACGCGCGCGCGTCGGCGTCGGTGCGTGTGTAGAACGTGGCATCGGGCAGGCCCATGCCGCCCTGGGCGAAATAGCCCAGATAGGTATCGAGATTCTTCAGATCGATGTCGGCGGTGAAGTTGAACGCCACCGGGATGCCGATCTGATGCAGCGCCGCGATCGCCGGCGCCACGTCCTGCGCCTTCTTGATCGCGCCGATGCGTGCGAGCAGGGGCGCGATCGGCGCCGCGCCGTCGCGCTCGACCGCCGCTTCGTCCAGCCCGCTGGCCCAGAAATCGCCGAGCAGCTTCTGGACCCCGTTCTGCGGCGCGTTCATCGACGCATCCAGCAGGTCGCGCTGCTGTTGCTGCGCGCGCGCCGCCAGCTCGCCCAACGCACTGACGCTGCCGTCCGCCGGAACCGGATGTGCCTTCAGCCAGTCGGCATTGGCGAATGCGTAGAAATCGGTGCAGGCCGTCGCCGCGGGCGCGGCTTTCGGCGCAGGCGCGGCAGGCTTGCGTTTCTTCGCGGCGTCCGCGTGCGGCGCCGCAACCGCGAGCACCAGACAGAAGGCGAGGGCAGAGGGGCGCAGGATGTGCAGGTTCGGCATCGCGGCGTCGGTCCTTGGTGGAGGAGCCGCAGTGTAGCAAGGGTGGGTTGGGCTGATCCGGATGAAAAGCTTGACCTGTGCGGATGTCAGGCTCTAACGTGATTGAAGTCACGGATGGCGGTGGTTGAACTGCCAGCAGCGCCTTTTGGCACGGGTACTGGACGCCGATGTCGATGTCGATGTTCGATAGTCCTTTGATGCATGGCTGGAAAGCCGTGTTGATTCTGGACAACCTCGAGTTTGAAAACTTAGGAGCGCTGCATGCTGAACGGATCCCGGTCGCGAATATATTCCCGACATGCCTTTGCAGCCACCCTAGGCCGGCATGTATCAGCTGTTTTCCTTCTTGCATGCATCGGCAATGGTACGGCGTCCGACTTCTGCTACAACGGTCCTACGCCTTGCCGGGCTACGCTCGAAGAGGCTGAAGCCGACATGCGCGCGGCGGACGCGGCGGTCGGCCCATTGCTGGAGCTCAAGCACACTGAACTGTTGTCTTACAACGGACTGCGATTCAATTACCACATCAAGCCCCAGCCGGCGTTGCCGCTGTATGCACCGAGTTACCTGGTGGGTACAGGGTCTGGCGGTCTCAGCGGCGGGTATGGCTGTGCACCGACAGCAGATCCCAATCAAACGGGCTGGTGCGCGACCGAAGCCGATGTAGTGGACAAGGTAATGGGTCGCTACCGTGAGCTGGTCTCGCCCAGTTGCGTGTTCTCCGCTCCGGAATTAACCGAAACTCGTGTCGAGCCCTACGAATCCGTCACCACGCCCGTCTTTGGAACTCATGGCTTCGTCAACTATGGCCTGGCGACATACAGTACCAGTCTGGTATGCGACGGCAGCAGCGGCACTTTTACATTCACGGTCGAAAAGCGTGCGAGCTTCCAATGTCCTTCGGGCTACAGTCGGCTGACGGATTCGACGCCCAACAACGGCATCGGAGATCTGGCATTGCCCGCGCTTTGCGGTAAATCCAATCCCGCGCAGATCAACGGCGTGGCCCGGCAGGTCGCCAGTTGCCCGGCCAATGACAAGCCCTGCCATCCGGCTACTGGCGACAAGGCCCGTGCAGAGACCGACTTCTTCTTCGCGGGACGCCCTTTCACGCGCCACTATCACTCGCTGCGGCAGTTCCGGAACAATTCCGATTTCGCTGTCGGCTGGACCCACACTTACAGCGACCGTCTATCCCTGTCGCTGCCGGGGTTGGTGGATGACCAAGGCTACTATGAGGTTTACACATCGATCGGCACCGATCGATATGCGGGCCAGCGCTCGATGGATCGCATCCTGGAAAAGGTAACTGATGCCGGGGCCGTGCGCGCTCGCCTGCGGCTACCGGATGGCGAGGTGCGTGAATTCGACTCGAAAGGGCTGCTGCTGTCGGTTCGCGATTCCAGCGATCCGCGCAAGGATGTCACCTTGACTTACGCGGATTATGGAGTGAGTTCGTCCTATCGCGAAGGTGTTCCGCTGACCGCCACCGATGGACAGGGCAGGGTGTTGCGGTTCATCTACGGCTCCAACGGGCTGCTGTCGCAGATCGTCCTTCCCGATAGCCAGACCATCGGCTACGGCTACGATACCGACCGCAACCTGACGTCAGTCGATTACGGGAACGGGCAAGTCAAGCAATACCGCTATGCCGAGTCCGGCAAGATCGGCCATGCCCGGCAGAAAAATCATCTCACCGGCATCACCGCGGAAACCGGCAACAGGTTCGCCAACTTCAGTTATGACGCCCATGGACGCGTCATCGACAGTACTGCCTTGGGCACGCCGAACGAGACGACCACCGTCGTCTATGACAGCGCGACCCAGGCGACCGTCACGACCGCGCTCAACCAGAGCAAGGTCTACACCATGCAGTCTGACGTCTATCGCCGCATCACCGGGATCGACCTCGGCACTGGCGTGGACGATATCAATGATTACGATGCAAACGGCCGTCTGGAAAGAAGCATCGACCGTCGCAATGTCGAGACCGCCTACACCTACGAGCATACGACCGGTAACGAGGTGGCCTCGATCACGTACGCAGACGGTACGCCGGAGGAGCGGCGCGAGGAATTCGATCGCGACAGCGCCAACCACGTGACAGAACAGCGCACATAGGACGCAGCCAATGCGTTGGTGGCCAAAACTGTTTGGACCTACAACGGCCGCAACCAGCTGAGCACGGTCACGGCGGTGGATCCGGCGAACTCGGCCAATAACCGCACCACCACCACCACGTACTGCGAATCGGGCGATGTCGCGTCGAGCAACAGCACTTGCCCGATCCTGGGGCTGGTGAAGTCCATCGATGGGCCGCGCTCGGTAAGCGACATCACCAGCTACGAATACCGCTCCGCCGATGAGGCAGGCTGCGCTGCTGTGCCCATGACCTCATGCCTCTACCGCAAGGGCGACCTGTGGAAAGCGACAACGGCGACCGGTCAGGTGACAGAGGTCATGGCTTACGACCGCGCCGGTAGAGTCACGTCGGTGAAGGATCCGAACGGTGTCATCACGGATCTGGTTTACAGCCATCGTGGCTGGCTCGTCGCCAGCAAGGTGCGTGGCACCAACAACGCATCCGAAGCCGACGACCGCATCACCCTGATCGAATACACCGACAACGGTCTTGTCGACACCGTGCTCCAGCCCGACGGCGCGCTGTTGTCGTTCACCTACGACCACGCCCATCGTCTACTGCAGATCGAGGATGGACTGGGCAATTCGATCCAGTACACGCTCAATGCAGTGGGCCAACGCATCAAGGAAGAAACGTTCGACAGCAGTCAGGACTTGCGGCGCACGTTGGCCCGTACTTACGACACGCTGGGCCGGCTGGACAAGATCCGCGACAGCCTGGCGCAGCAGTCGGGCAACCCCGCGACCCTGGATTATGTCTACGACAACGAAGGCAACGTCACCGGCACAGAGGACGCGCTTGGGCGCGATACGTCCAACGTCTATGACCCATTGGGTCGCCTGAAGTCCGCGATCGCCGACGCAGGCGGTGCCGATGAATCCATCACAGGGTTCACCTACGGCGCCCTGGATCGTCTCAAAATTGTCGAAGACCCCAACGGACTCGACACGCTCTACGACTACAACGCCTTCGGCGAGCGTACGCAGGTGATCAGCCCGGATACCGGTACGTCCAATTTTACCTACGACAAGGCCGGCAACCTCGCCACGTCCGTCGATGACAACGGTATGGATGTCATTTACGCCTACGACAACGGCAGCCGTCTGATCAACGTGGACCATGAAGGAGCGGATCTGGACGAGGTCTACACCTACGACACCGCCGACCCGAGTTGCCAAAGCGGCGAGACCTTCCTCGGCGGCCGCCTCGCGAAAGTGACCGACGGCAGCGGCAGTACGGCGTGGTGTTACAACCGCTTCGGCGATCTGGTTCGCAAGACCCAAGTCACCAACGGCAAGACCTTTCCGATGACGTGGACTTACCAGGCCAACGGCCAACTGACATCGATATCCTACCCAGGCGGCGCCACCGTCGCTTATGCCTACGACGCTCAGGGTCGTACCCAATCACTCACTGTGAATACCGGGAGCGGTGCGCAGACGCTGTTGGGAACGATCCGCTATGCACCGTTCGGGCCTGTGGAAAGTTGGGAATTCGGTAACGGCCTCGAATACCGGCGCAGCGTCAATCTGGATTATCGACCGGGGTTCATCGAGGATGGCCCGGAGGGCACACCGGGGCCGGGCTTGAACCTGGGCTATGCATTCGATGCGGTCGGTAACCTGTCCACGCTGAATTCGGCAGATCAAATCACTGTCAAGCGACATTACAGATACGACAGGGTGAATCGTCTGAAAGAGGTGGAGAACGCTTCGCTGACGGATCTGCAGACCTATACTTACGACGACACGGGCAACCGCACGGCATCCACGGACGGGCCGGTAAGCAGGACCTACAGCCTCGAAAGCGGCACGCATCGTCTCTCTGCCGTCTCCGGCATTGGCCGATTGTCGGATGATGCAGGCAATCTGTTGGGTATCGAATATCCGACAGGCCCCGGTTACGAATGGATGTTCGTCTACAACGCGGCCAATCGCCTGGCGACCGCCAACGGGCCGCCGGGTGCCGCGAATTATCGCTACAACGCTCAGGGCCAGCGGGTGCGCAAGACCGTTGGCAGTAGCGAGAGCTATTCGGTATACGACCCGGCCGGGCGCTGGATCGGCGACTACGATGGCTTGGGCGGCGGGCGCGGAGGAGATGACGGCGGCCCGATCCAGCAGGTCGTATGGCTGGGCGATCTGCCGGTAGGGCTGATCGACGCGACCGGCAAGCTGTACTACATCGAGCCCGATGCACTTGGCACGCCGCGCGTCGTGATCGATCCCAGCCGCGGACCGGTAGGCGCGGGTACGGCGGTGTGGCGCTGGGATCTGGAGGGCGAAGCGTTCGGCGCGGGTCTACCGAATCAGGATCCGGATGGCGACAGCACGAATCTCGTGTTCGACATGCGTTTTCCCGGGCAGCGGTACGATGCGCATACGGGGCTGAACTACAACTACTTCAGGGATTACGATCCGAGCACGGGACGGTATGTGCAGAGTGATCCGATTGGGTTGCGCGGCGGGGTCGCAACTTACGGTTATGTTGGTGGAAATCCGATGACTGGTTTCGATCCGTTTGGCCTTGAAATCCTTGGTATTCATTCGTCGGCCTTTAACAATGATCCTAGTCCTTTGAGCGGGCATGGCTGGCTGGGAATTTATGCGGATAACGGCACGCTTCTCGAAACTTGGGGTGCATGGAGCGGTGATCACCAGTTGACTAAAGGTGCCCCGAATGGGTGTGAATGCAAAGGCTCTAATGTCTATCGTGATATCGAGAAGAACAATCCTAGGATATACAGACCGCAAGAAAGCTTCTATTTCTATATGACACCGCAGGAGCTTGTGGCGTTGCGGAAATTCATTACTAAAAAATGGGAATTCGGCAATCACAGAGATAATTGCGCTGCTTGGGTAGATACAGCGGTGCAATACGTGTTCCCTAAAATCAAAATGAGTGTTACAGATGGCATTGGTGGCGTTTTTGCGACCACGCCGAGGGCGTTGTCGAGCAATCTGCATGAGTGGAGGGAACAGTTCCCCGGTAACTCTCTGAGATATCCAGCCAATGCACCTCAAGGATGGAAATCGCCAAAATGAAATATTTTATTAAGAACTTTGTGGTTGTCACTGCTTTCTGGGCATTTTTCTTGTGGATTTACATTTACCGTGAAGCATTGGTCTCTGGAGAGGAGCTTAAGACGGTTGTTGAGCGAAGTTCATTCAAAAGCTACGCGTCGTGGTTTTTGTACCGTGAAGATGATGGGAAGTATTGTTTGAAGTTATCGCGTCCTATCGTTCCCGAGCGGTTTTGCGTTCCAAAGTCGGATATCGAAATTCGGAATTCCGGTAATGGTGGAAGTGAGATTGGTGTGATTTATAAAGGCGAATGGATTTTGAAGAAGGATCGATATCCTGGTGCAAAAGAGGAATCTTTTTAGGAGGTTTCCGTGGGCGCGACGCCGAGCGTTGCGGCGAAGCTGCACTGCTTCGGAGCGGATGCTCTCGGCACGCCGCGGATAATCATCGACCCGGTGCGCGACGTTGCGGTGTGACGTTGGGAACTGAGCGGCGAAGCGTTCGGCGACAGCGCGCCGAACCAGGACCCGGATGAGGATGCGACGCCGTTCGTGTTCAATCTGCGGTTCCAGGGGCAGCGGTATGACAGTGCTACTGGGCTTTAGAAACCGGGGGCAGGTTGAATTTCCGATAGCCGATCAACCAAGAAGCCTGCGCATTGCGCAGGCTTCTTGGTTTTAGCTTGTGATCAGACAGGGATTCTAGTCGCTCAATCCTTGGAATCAACCGCCCGCTGCGGCACCTGCCGCAGTTTCGAAGTGTCGTAGCCAAGCGTTTTCAGGCGTTCGACATGCGCAGCGTAGTCGGCGTCGGAGATCTGCGGGGTGCGGGCCATGATCCAGGCGTAGTCGCGGGCGCTGCGGCCGATGATGGTCTGCGTGTAATCCGCGTCGACATAGACGATCACGTATTCGGCCTTGATCGGCCAGACGAACTGCATGCCCCAGACCGCGTTGTTGGTGCCTTCGCGCACCGTGCCGACCGGGCGCATGGTGTCGACCTTGGCGTCGAAGCTGCCCTTGCGCTGGCGGAAGGTGGTCTGGATCTTGCCGTCGTCGCGCAGTTCGTAGGTCTCGATGGCGTCGTAGGCTTCGCGTTCGAGGAAGGTCGGGATATTGGCGATCACGTACCAGTCGCCCATGAAGCGGGGCAGGTCGACGCTGTCGACGGACGGGATCGGGGTCTTGCCGTTGGCGTTGAAAGCGAACAAGGCGGTGGCTCCCAGTGCGATGAGCAGGGTGGCGACGAGGGCTTTCTTCATGGGGTCGCTCCAGTGGAGGAGGGGGCGGCTTCGGGCTTGGCGAAGCGGTAATGGGCGACCAGCCATTCCTGGCCATCGGCGTACCCGAACAATTCTGCGCAGGCCATCCAGAACATGCGCCAACGCTGGAACCAGAGCGCGGCGGTCGCGTCGTCATAGGCTTCCCGGAGCACGGCCATGACTTCTTCGCGGGCAGCATCCTGATTCTGCAGCCAGTGATCGGCGGTGCGCTGGTAGTGGGTGCCGTCGACATGCCAGCGCTGTTCGATCTTCAGATCGCGCTGGAACCACAGCAGCGTGTCGGAGGCCGGCATCAGTCCGCCGGTGAAGAAATGCCGGCCCATCCAGTTGTCTTCGCCCTCGGTCTCGAAGGGATACATCACGGTCTTGTGGGCGAAGATGTGCACAAAGAGCTTGCCGCCGGGTTTCAGCCAGCCGGCGATATTGCCGAGCAGGATCTCGTAGTTGCGCATGTGTTCGAACATCTCGATCGACACGCAGCGGTCGAACTGGCCCTCGCTGAGCAACAACTGGTTCACGTCGCAGGTGATCACCCGCACGTTGTCGAAGCCGCGGATCCGGCACTGCATTTCGATATGTTCGCGCTGCGGGCGCGAATTCGATACGGCGGTGATTTTCGCGTTCGGGTAGTGCTCGGCCATCCATAGCGTGAGCGAGCCCCAGCCGCAGCCGAGTTCGAGGATTTGCTGGCCGTCGGCCAGCTCGGCGCGTTCGGAATACAGCGTCAGCATCGCCTCTTCCGCCTGGTCCAGCGTTTCGTCGCCGCGCGGGTAATAGGCGGAGGAGTACTTCAGTCGATTGCCGAGGCAGAGCTTGAAGAACGCCGGCGGCAGCTCGTAGTGCTGCGCATTGGCGGCGTCGGTATGGATCGCCACCGGGCTGTTGCGCAGCAGTTCGATGCGCTCGCGGAAACGTACGGCCTGCGCTTCCAGGCCGCCGTCGAGTTCGCTGCGCAGCCGGTCCTGGCACTGCCGGCGGATGCCGTAACGCAGCAAAGCATCCGGCAGCAGGCCGCGCTCGGCGAGCCCGAGCATTCCGGGAGCGGCGGTGTCCTGGGGAAGTTGTTGCGGCATGGCGATGGTCTCGTTCATGGTGCGTCGCTCGGAAAAAGTTCGGAATTCATCGCGGGTGTCCTGCAGGAAGGATGGCCGATGAGGTCGCGCTCGACGACCATCGCGATGCCAGCATCGTCAGCAGTGGAATGGCGATCGCCCAACCGACGACGAGGGCGAAGATCGCCATCCAGCGCGGTTCGGCGAAGGCGATGGCGCCCCAGCCGCGCGCCGCGCCCAGATAGGCGAGCGGGCCGCCGATGGCGCCGAGCAGGAGCCCGACCAGCGGACGGCCGAGCAGGAACGTCATCGAATGCCGCAACGTGAGTGCGAACGATGCCCAGATCGCGAGAATCCACAGCGGCGGACCGCCGGACGACATCGCGAGCGGATCGGCAGCGTAGTCGGCGAGCCCGGACCGCGCGAGGCCGCCGTCCATGATCAGACCGCAGAGAAGAGCCACCAGCATCAGCCGGATATCGACCGCACGCTGCGCCGGCGTCTGCCGGCACAGTGCGAGATGCAGCAGCACGAACACGATCGCGGCGGACACGCCCGGCCACCACAGCCCGCGGCCGGCGCCGATCACTGCGCTGAACCAGACGATCTGGTAACCGATGGCGTTGGCCCAGACATTCATGCCTGCAGCTCACTCCGTGGGGTGAATTCGGGCATCGGCGCGGGCGCGCGATGGCCGGGTTTCGCCATCAACAGCTGTGCGACGCCGATCGAACGTTCGCGGAAGCCGCCCTCGCAGTAGGCCAGATAGAACTCCCACATCGCGATGAAGCGGTCGTCGAAGCCCTGCGCGCGCACCTGCGGCAGCGAGGCGAGGAAGCGGTGGCGCCAGGCTTCGAGGGTGCGCGCGTAGGACAGTCCGAAGTCTTCGAGTTGGGTGAGGGCGAGATCGCTGGCGCGGCCCTTGGCGGCGATCATTGCTGCGATCGATGGAATGAAACTGCCGGGAAACACGTGGCGTTTGATGAAATCCACCGAATGCAGCGCCTGTTCGTAGCGGTGGTCCTCGATGGTGATCGCCTGGATCAGCGCGAGCCCGTCGGGCTTCAACAGCGCACCGATCTTGGCGAAGTAGGTGTCGAGATACTGCGCGCCGATGGCTTCGATCATCTCGATCGACACCAGCTTGTCGTAGGTGCCGGTGAGGTCGCGATAGTCCTCCAGCAGCAGCGTCACCCGGTCTTCGAGGCCCGCTTCGGCCACGCGCTGCGCGGCCAGCGCATGCTGTTCCTTCGAGATCGTGGTGGTGGTGACGCGACAGCCGTAGTGTTGTGCGGCATGCACCGCGAAACCACCCCAGCCGGTGCCGATCTCGACGACATGATCGCCGGGCTTGAGGTCGAGCTTGCGACAGATGCGATCGAGCTTGCGGGTGGAGGCGAGTTCGAGACTGTCGCCGTCCGAGGTGTCCCCGTCGCCGGCCCAGATGCCCGAGGAATACATCAGGTCCGGCGACAGGAACAGACGGAAGAATTCGTTGCCGAGGTCGTAGTGCGCGGCGATGTTGCGGCGACTGCCGGTGCGGGTGTTGCGACGGAACGCATGCATGGCGCGCATCGCGATGCCGCCGAGCCGGGCGAGACCGGTCTCCATGCCGTCGAGCAGATCGCGATTGCGAACCAGCAGGCGCACCAGCGCCACCAGGTCGTCGCAGCGCCACTGACCGTCCATGTACGACTCGCCGGCGCCGACGCTGCCGTTCGCGGCGACCGCACGGTAAAAACCCGGCGAGTCCACATCGATGCGGATCTGCAGGTCGGTAACGACGTGCACGGGTTCGCCCAGTTCCACGGTGCCCAGGGCGTCGTGCAGTACCAGCCTGCCGTGACGCAATCGCGCCATCTGCGCGATCAGGCGCTGGCGCAGGAAGCGGTCGAAATTGCCGAATCCGGCAGTGGCGTCGCCGGCGGCGTGCTTGGCGATCTCGTTCATCGTGAACCTCGGAGGGACAGGTCTTTTGCGGGGTGGTCGTGGACCGGATTGCGTTTCAGCCACAGGCGCAGCGCCTGCCAGTGGATGGCGCCGACGACCTGCGCGGTCATCAGCGGGTAGCGCCAGAGCACGCGTCGCAGCGACGCCGCATTCAACGGCCGACGTTGCAGATGCAGGGTCGCGTCGAATTCGCGTTGTCCATCGTGCGTCACCTCCATGTGCACATGCAGATCGTCGCCGGGTGCTGTGAAGCGCCAGCCGTAGTCGCGCGCCATGCCGACGAACGGCGAGACGTGGAAGGCTTTCGCGAACGACCAGTGCATCGCGCGGCCATGCAGGTCTGCGCCGTCGACCGGCAGCACATAGGCGTGACGCTCTTTCCACGGCGTGTTGGTGATCTCGGCGACGATGCAGTCCAGCGCGATACCGTCGGCGGCGTAGCAGTAGTAGAAACTCACCGGATTGAAGGACAGCCCGGCGTAGCGCAGATGGGTCAACAGGCGGATGGGGCCTTGCGGCCGGCGGCCGAGCGCGGCGGCTGCGCGGTCGCGTACGGCTTCGGACAGCGGTCGATCGGGTTCACCGAGAAAATCGCTGCGGCGGAATTCCGCGAGATTGCGCCGGTTCGACGACCACAGCCAGCGACGGTCGAAGACCGAATCGACTTCGTCGAGATCCAGATACAACTGCGCCATGCGATAGCCGAACGCATGCGGATGCGGCGCATGGCGCCGATGCCGCACCACGCCCTCGTACACCGCGCTGGCCAAGGGCCCGCTCATGCGGCGACCTTTTCCGGCATGGTGGCTTCGGGCGATGCCTTCCCGGCATGGGTTGCCGAATTCCACTGCACGCCTAGCGCGCTGGCGACTTCGACCGCGCTGCGCATGCCGTCTTCGTGGAAACCCCATCCCCAGTAGGCGCCGGCGAACCAGGTGTGCCGCTGGCCCTGGATTTCGGCCTTGCGCGCCTGCGCGGCGACCGAGGCGTGGCTGTAGACCGGGTGCTCGTAACGCATGCGGCGCAGGATCTTCGCGGGATCGATCGCATCGGTGCGGTTGAGGGTGACGATGAAGGGCTCGGGCGATTCGATGCCCTGCAGAAGATTCATGCAGTAGCTCACCGTGCAGACATCGGCCGGATCGCGCGGGATCGTGGCGTTCCAGGCGGCCCACGCCTTGCGCTGCCGCGGCAGCAGCGAAGCGTCGGTGTGCAGCACGGTGTCGTTGGTCTGATACGGCAGATCGCCGAGGATCGAACGCTCGGCGTCGCCGGCATCGCCCAACAGCCGCAAGGCCTGGTCGCTGTGACAGGCGAGCACGATCTGGTCGAAGCGTTCCACGGAGGCGTCGGTGAAGACGGTCACGCCATCCTGGCTGCGCAACACCTTGCGGACGGGCGTGTTCAACCGTTCCTCTACGCGCCAACGGCTGCGCAGCGCGCGTACGTAGGTGTTCGAGCCGCCGCAGACCACGCGCCACTGCGGGCGGTCGGTGACCTGCAGCATCTGGTGATTGGCCATGAACTGGACCAGATATTTCGCCGGGAATGCCAGAATCTTCGCCGAGGGCGACGACCACAGCGCCGACGCCATCGGCACCAGATGCTCGTCGCGGAACATCGCGCCGTAACCGCCGTCGGCAAGATATTCGTCCAGTGTCGGACCTTCGCCGGGCAGGGCCAGCAATGCCGACGCTTCCCGATAGAACCGGAACAGGTCGCGCAGCATGCCCCAGAATCGCGGCGACACCAGATTGCGTCGCTGGCAGAACAGGCCATCGAGGTCAGTGGCGTTGTACTCCAGGCCGCTGGCTTCGTTGCGTACCGAGAAACTCATCGTGGTCGGCTGCGACGCGACGCCGAGCTCCGCGAACAGCGCATTCAGCAGCGGATAGTGCTCGGGGTTGTGGACGATGAAGCCGGTGTCGACCGCATGGCGGCGACCGTGGAGCTCGATGTCGTGGGTATGGGTGTGGCCGCCCGGATAATCGTTCGCCTCGAACAGCACGACCTCATGGTCCCTGGACAGCAGCCACGCCGAGGCGAGGCCGGCGATGCCGGATCCGACGATGGCGATGCGCATCAGCCGGCCCTCGCTTTCGCCGTGACCCAGGCCGGAACCGGCTTGAGATCGTGGACCAGGCGCAACATGGCCATCGTGCGCAGGCCGTAGTAGGTCAGATCGATTTCCCACCAGCGGAAGCCCTGGCGTGCGGAACCCGGGAAAAAATGATGGTTGTTGTGCCAGCCTTCGCCGAAGGTGATCAAGGCCAGCCACAGATTGTTGCGGCTGTCGTCGCGGGTCTGGAACCGGCGCTTGCCGAACCGGTGCGCCAGCGAATTGATGGTGACGGTGGCATGGAAGAGGACGATGGTGGACACGAAGAAGCCCCAGACCAGCATCTGCCAACCGTTGGTGCCGAGTTCGGGCGCTGCGGTTTCCAGCCAGGCGCCGAGCAGGAACAGCGCGACCGCCAACAGCACCGGCACCAGGATGTCGTAGCGATCGAGCCAGCGCAGTTCGGGAAAGCGGGCTAGGTCGCGGATGCGGTCCCAGTCGGTGCGGAAACCGCCACGCGTGAGGAACCAGCCGACATGGCTGCGCCAGAAGCCGTGAACCACCGGCGAATGCACGTCGTGCGCGGTGTCGGCATGACGGTGATGATTGCGGTGATGCGACGCCCACCACAGCGGGCCGCGCTGCACGCAGGAGGCGCCGATCAGCGCGAAGGTGAACTGCACCGCGCGCGAGGTCCGGAAGGTCTTGTGCGAGAAATAGCGGTGATAGAAACCGGTGATCGCGAACATCCGCACCGCGTACAGCGCGACCGCCACTGCGACCGCGACCGGCGAGACGCCTACCCAGAACACCGCGAGGCAGGCGATGTGCATCGCCAGGAACGGCAGCGCGCGCAGCCAATCGATGCGGTCGCCGTCGGTGGCATCGACTTCGACTGCAGCCGTATCGAACCAGCGCGCGACTGCGATACGTATCCGCTTGGTGGCGGAAAAATCCGCCGGTGGTTGCGGCGGATCGGGTGTGGCAGGGACCGGCATGTTCGACTCCTCGGGTGTCGACGTTGATTACGTCGGCACCCGGGATCCGGATGCAGTCGCTGTGCGGCTTTATCGAGGCGATCGAAAGACGGGTTCCATGATGGAACCCATCGTCACAGGGTCACGATATCGCCCTTCGCCACGATCGGGCCGGTGGGAATGCCCTGCGGCGCACCGCCGCCGGGCTCCAGCGTGATCGCCAGCAGTGCGCCCTTCGCGAGCGCGTCGCGCAGCGTATCCGGCACCTTCACCGTATGCGATCGATCGATCGATACGACGCCCAGCGACTTCGGACTTTCGCCCGGCGGAATCAGCCAGAGTTCGGGGACGCGACCTTCGGCGTCCGCCGCGGCCGGCACCGGCACCATCAGCACCGTGCCATCCTTGCGATCGACCGACGCCAGCCAGCCTGGGCTGCCGTCGTCGCGGGCGAGGGTGGTGACCGGCTTGGGCGCGTCGGGATCTTCGACAGGCGGTTGCGGCGGCGTGGGGCCGGGATCGACCGCGATCGGCCCGGGGCCGACATCGGCATCGTCGCGCAACAGACCGAGCGGCCCGACCGCGACCGCAGCCAGCGCGGCCGCAGCCGCCAGGCCGGTGGCTGCGCGCCAGAATCCGGCGCTTTGCCACAGGCCCGGCTTCGCCGTGGTCGGGTCAGTCGTTCCGACCGAGGGCCAGCCGAGCTGGGTGCGGATGCGCGGCCACAGATGCGGCGGCACGTCGGCATCGCCGTATTCCGCCAGCAAGGGCGCAAGACGCTGTTCCCAGTCGGCGACCAGACGCGCAAAGCCGCTGTCGGCGGCGATGCGCGCCTGCGCTTCGCGGCGCTGGTCGGCGTCGAGCACGCCCAGCACGTATTCGCCGGCGAGCAGATCGGCCGATGGCGGCTCGTGGCCGTCGAATTCCTGATGATGGAGATCGCGGATGTTCATGAGGGTCGCACGTTCATGCTTCGAGGCACCCACGCAGTTGCAGCAGGCCGCGGCGGATCCAGCTCTTGACCGAACCCAGCGGCGAGGCGATGCGCTGGGCCAGTTCCTCGTAGGTGGAACCTTCGAAGAAGGCCGCGCGGATCAGCGATTTGCGGCGCGCGTCGAGCTGGTCCATGCAGGCTTCCAGGCGTTCGCGCTCGTCGGCGGACACCGCGGACTGCAGCGGCGACGCGCCGCCGTCGGCGATGTCGTCGGCGAATTCGATCGGCGACAGGGTGCCGCGCGCAGGCTGCGAGCGGATCCGGTCGATGGCCTTGTTGCGGGCGATCATCGCCAGCCAGGAGATGGGGCTGGCGCGGCCCGGGTCGAACTGGTGCGCCTTGTGCCAGATGGTGGTGAACACTTCCTGCAGCACGTCTTCGGCCTCGGCGCGGTCCGGAATCACCCGCAGGCAGACGCTGAACAGCTTGGACGACGTGGCGCGATACAACGATTCGAATGCGTTGCGGCTGCCGCCGGCGATCTCGACGAGCAACGTGTCGAGCCCGGTGATGTCCTGTGCTGCATTCTGTACTGCGTTGTGTGGGCGCATCTCGGGCATCCGGAGTCCTTGTAGGGGGAACAGGCGGGACGCCATGTTCCCGGACAAGGCGGCCGGCGGCAAGTATGCATGGATCGATGCCCGGCTTGTCGCCGACATGCGTCGGCCGCCGCCGGGCGGGGCGGTGGGACGGGCCGATGCTGGAAAATCGTGCGGGAAAGCGTACATGCCGTTGGATACGGGGCGCATCGCACGGCGGATGCAGATGCGACGCCGGCCGCAAACGATCAAGCCCGGGACGTGCCCGGGCCTGATCGTGCATTTCACGTCTGCCGCTGATGCTTTACCAGATCACGATCCGCTTCTCGCCGTCGCGGAACATGGGGTCGCCGGCTTTGCACGTGAACGCCTTCGCGAACGCCGGATGGTTCGAGGGCGAACCCACCGCGCGGAAGTTCGCCGGCGCGTGCGGGTCGGTGACCAGACGCACTTCGAGTTCCTTCGGCGTGAAGTTGCGGCGCCACACGGTGCCCCAGTTCAGGAAGAAGCGCTGATCGCGGTCGATACCGTCGACCTTGGGATCGGGCTTGCCGGCACTCGCACGCTGCAACGCGTCGTAAGCCACCGCCAGTCCGCCGAGGTCGGCGATGTTTTCGCCCAGGGTCAGATTGCCGTTGACCATCTTGCCCGGTGCGGCTTCATAACCGTCGAACTGTGCGATCAGTTTGCTGGTGAGCGAGGAGAATCCCTTCGAGTCGGCTTCCGTCCACCAGTTCTCGAAGTTGCCGGTCGGTCCGAAACGGCTGCCTTGGTCGTCGTAGCCATGGATCATTTCGTGGCCGATCACCGCGCCGATGCCGCCATAGTTCAGCGCGTCGTCCGCCTTCGCGTCGAAGAAGGGTGGCTGCAGGATCGCGGCGGGGAATACGATCTCGTTCTGCAGCGGGTTGTAGTAGGCATTGACCGTCTGCGGGCTCATGCCCCATTCGGTCTTGTCCACCGGCTTGCCGATCTTCGACAGGCTCCACCGGTAATTGAACGCATTCGCCGCCAGCACGTTCTCGATATAGCTGTTGCGCGATGTCTGCAGGCCATTCCACTCGCGCCATTTGTCGGGATAACCGATCTTCGGCGTGAACGTGGCCCATTTCTCCAGCGCTTTCTTCTTGGTCTCGGGGCTCATCCAGGCGAGATTCTCGATGCGGCCCTTCAGCGCCATGCTGAGGTTCTTCACCAGCTCTTCCATGCGCGCCTTGGACTCGGCGGGGAACGCCACCTGCACGTACATCTGGCCGAGCGCCTCGCCAGCCTGGCCTTCGATGGTGCCGAGCACGCGCTTCGCACGCGGCCGCATTTCCTTCTGGCCGCGCAGGGTCTGGTTGTAGAAGTTGAAGTTTTCCTGGACGAAGGCTTTGCTGAGGAACGGAGAAGCGCCGTCCACGGTGTGGAAACGGAGATAGCTTTTCCAGACCGGCGCCGGGGTGTCGGCCAGCATCTTGCTGACTTCGGCGTGGAACGCCGGGATCGCCAGCGAAAACATTTTCGGCGCTTCCACCCCCTGCGACTCGAAGAACTTCGTCCACGGGAAGTTCGGCGCCAGCTTGTCGGCCTCGGCGAGGCTGACGGGGTTGTAGGACAACCCGGCGTCGCGCGAGAGTTCTTCGCTCGACTTCGACACTTTCGCCAGGCGGGTTTCGAAGGCGATCACGTCCTTGGCCTGCTTGGCGGCATCTGCGGCGCCGATGCCGGACAGTTCCAGCACCTTGGCGATGTGCTTTTCGTACTCCGCCACGATCTCCTTCTTGTCGGTGTAGTAGCCGGGGTCGGGCAGCCCGAGGCCGCCCTGGAACGCGTAAGCGATGTTCATCGACGAATTCTTGAAGTCGGGGCTCGGGCCGAAACCGAAGACCGCCTGTTCGCCCTTGGCGAACGACTGGCGCAGGTATTCGGCGACCTCGGGTCCGTTCTTCAGCGCGTCGATGGCGTCGAGGCGGCTCTTCAGCGGCGCGATGCCGGCGGCTTCGATCTTGGCCTCGTCCATGCCGGTCGCCCAGAAATCGCCGACGATCTTCTCCACGCCGCTGGCGCCTTTCATCGCGGCGGCCTGCTCGGCCAACTGCTGCTGCACCGCGAGCGAGCGTTCGCCGAGCATTTCGAAAGCGCCCCAGGAGGTGCGGTCGCCCGGAATCGCGTTGGCAGCCAGCCATCGGCCGTTGACGAAGCCGTTGAAGTCGGTGCACGCATTCCTCGCGGCATCGAGATCGGTCGCCTTGAACTGGTTGAAGGGCGGCAGCTTGCTCTGGTCGAGCATCAGGCCATTGTCCCTGGCGGCCATCGCCGGTTCGGCATTCATCAGCGAAAGGCCCGAAACGACAGCCGCCACCGCGGCGGACAGCAACAGGGTACGGGGTCGCAGAAGCGGATTGGATTGGGTTTTCACGGAAGTCTCCGGCCCAGAGGGCCTACGGGAAGGCGGTGAGCGACTCTACCGTGCGGAACGGCCGAATGCCGGTGTCGAACGTCATATCGGCCGGGCTGGGCTTGCAAGGGCTATGTCCTTGATTCCGGAAGTCTTGCGTTTACCTCGAAGACGCCGGGCCACCGTCCAGCCGTTGTCCGCTGAACCAGGAATCACCACTCCGAGGGGTAAATCAAGTGAAGAATTCGTATCTGATCGCGACATGTCTGGCTTTGGCGCTGCCCACCTTGTCGATGACCATGGATGCCGAAGCTGCAGGGAAAGGTCAGCGCGGCTCGCGCGGCGAACTGGTCCATCGGATCGTCATGAAATGGGGAGGGCATGTACAGGAAGCCTATCGCGCCAACGTCGGCGAATGGGCTTCCGACATGGGGCCGGTCTTCGCCAAGGCCAATCTCGATACCCTGCGTCGGGCGGCCGAGGCGCCGAGTTTCGACGCGATGAATGAGGCGTTCGTCGCCAATACCCAGAGCAGCAGCCGCGCGCAGAACACATTGATGAGCGATTCGGGCCAAGGGTCCGTCAAGACCCTCGGCGAAATCGCCAACGACCTGGTTTTCGTGCCGATCACCCCGTGCCGCATCGCCGACACGCGCTTGGCCGGCGGTCAGATCGCGGCCAACACCGTGCGCGGCTTCGACGTGACCGCAGTGACCAGCTACAGCTTCCAGGGCGGCGCCGCCAACAATTGCGGCGGTGCAGGATCGGTCGGTTCGTTTGCGGCCGCGGCGTTGAATTTCACCGTCGTCACGCCGAGCACGGCCGGCTATATCACCGCATTCCCGTTCCTGGGCACGCAGCCGGTCGCCGCGACGGTCAACTATGCCGCCGGAGACATCGTCGGCAATTACGCGGTGGTGAAACTCGACCAGGGCGCATCCGCCAACGAACTGAGTGTGTATTCCTTTGCGCAGACCCATCTGGTCATCGATATCGTCGGCTACTACATCAATCCGCAGATCACGCCGCTCGACTGCGTGGATACGAGCGTTGTTTCGGTGAGCGTGGCTTCGGGCGCCACCTCCAATGCGGTCGCCAACGCCTGTCCGGGCACGTATACGCAGACGGCCACCAACTGCGAATCCACGACCTGGCAGATGCCGTTCGTGTTCTTCAAGGGCGGTGTGTGTTCTGCGCAGAACAATTCGGCCGGTACGGCCACCCTGCGCGCGTCGAGGACCTGCTGTCGTATCCCGGGTCGTTGATCCTGCTTTTCTCAGCCCGATTCCACTCCGGCAAAGCCGGGGTGGAATTTTTTTGTACTCATCAAGGAATATGACTCCATGAAAAAGAATCGCCTTCTGATTGCCGGTGTCCTCGCTTGCGCCCTGCCGCTGGTCGCCATCGTGTCTGCAGCATCGGCCGCGAACAAGGAACGCAGCCCCCGCGGCGAACTGGTTCACCGGATCGTCATGAAATGGGGCAACCACGTTCAGGAGGCGTATCGCGCCGATGTCCGCGAATGGGCGTTGGACATGGTGCCGGTGTTCTCCAGAGCTTCGCTGGAAACACTCCAGCGCGCGGCCAATTCGTCGACTTTCGAACGGATGAACGACGCGTTTCTGGTCGACGATCAGGGCAACACCGCACACACCAATCTATTGAATGCGATCGATAGAGGCGGCGCTACCGCCGGAAAGGTACCGACCAAGCTGCTCGGCGAGGTGACCAGCGATCTGGTATTCGTGCCGATCACCCCGTGCCGGATCGTCGACACACGCGTTGCCGGCGGACAGATCGCCGCCAACACCGTGCGTCATTTCGATGTCACCGCGGTCAGCGACTACGCTTTCCAGGGCGGCGATGCCAGCAACTGCAACGGCGCCGGCGCCGCCGGTTCGTTCGCGGCCGCGGCGATCAATTTCACTGTGGTGACCCCGGCCACGGCCGGCTATATCACTGCGTTCCCGTTCCTGGGGACCCAGCCGGTCGCATCGACCGTCAATTATGCGGCGGGCGCCATCGTGGGCAATTACTCCGTGGTGAAACTGGACCAGGGTGCGTCGGCCAACGAGCTGAGCGTCTATTCGTTCGCACAGACCCATCTGGTTGCCGATCTGGTCGGCTACTTCATCAACCCGCAACTCGGTGGGCTCGATTGCCAGGAAACCGTCTCCAGCAACATCACCGTCAATGCCAACTCCACCGGCACCGGCTCGTCGCCGGCCTGCGCAGCCGGTTACACCATCGTCAGCGGCGGCTGCACCATGTCGTCATTCGAGGGACGCATCGTTTCCAGCCGCCAGTTCCCGGGCAGCAACACCCAGTTCTGCGCTTTCCGCAACGAAAGTACGACCAGCTCGAACACAGGCGTCGTTTACGGCCGTTGCTGCAAGCTGCCGAGCGGGCGCTGATCGTCGCATGCATGCAAGGCGTGATGATCGAAGGCCCGCGAAAGCGGGCCTTCTTGCGTGAGGTGCAGTCCTTCGAACACACGAACGGCTCTTGTCTGCAGCCTGGTTCTGGGCGATGGTGGGCATCATCGCCGTACACGGAGCGGAACCATCATGCGCGTCATCTTCCACGGAGCCGCTGGCGAAGTCACCGGCTCGCTGCATGAAGTCGAAGTCGCCGGCAAACGCCTGTTGATCGACTGCGGCATGATCCAGGGCAGTCCCGAGGCCGAAGCGCGCAACGCCGAAGCGTTCCCCTTCGAGCCCAGCGAACTCGACGCCCTGATCGTCAGCCACGCGCATATCGATCACATCGGCCGGATTCCGCTGCTGGTCCAGCGCGGTTTCAGCGGCCCGATCTACGCCCAGAACGCCACCGCCGACCTGATGCCGATCATGCTGCAGGACGCCGCCGGCATCGCGGAAGGCGAGGCGAGGCGCGCCAATCGCGATCGCCGACGCGGCCAGTCCGAAGCCGTGCCGCTGTATACCCGGGACGACGCGCGCGACGCGATAAGGCAGGTCGAAACGATTCCCTACGACGTCCGCACCGAACTGTTTCCGGCCGTGGAGATGCGCTTCCGCGACGCCGGCCATATTCTGGGATCGTGCAGCGTCGAGCTGTGGGGCGATGGCAGGAAGCTGGTCTTTTCCGGCGATCTGGGCCCCAAGGGCACGCCGATCCTGCGCGATCCGGCGGAGATCACCGAAGCCGATCTGGTGCTGATGGAATCGACCTACGGCGACCGTCTGCATCGCGATCGGGCCGAAACCATTCATGAGCTGGAGGAAATCCTCGACGACGCCTGGCGTTCGGGCGGCTGCGTGCTGATCCCGGCGTTTGCGGTGGGGCGCACGCAGGAGCTGCTGTATTGGTTCGCCAAACACTGGGACGAATGGAAGATGTCGCGCTGGCAGATCTTTCTCGACAGTCCGATGGCGTCGAAGGTGGTGGATGTCTACGGCCGCCACCAGGAACTGTTCGACGACGACGCGAAAGCGGTCTGGCGCGGCCGTCCCAATCCGTTCAAGTTGCCCAACCTGCATATCTCGGAGACATCGGACGAATCGATGGCGATCAACCGGATCGAGCGCGGGATCATCGTCATCGCCGGCTCGGGCATGGCCAATGCCGGACGCATCCTGCATCACTTCAAACACCGACTGCATCGCCGCCAGACCCATGTCGTGTTCGTCGGCTACCAGGCCCAGGGGACGACCGGGCGGCGGCTGGTCGATGGCGCCCAGTGGGTGCGCATCCATGGCCACGATGTGCGCGTCAATGCCCAGCGGCATACCGTCGGCGGGCTGTCGGCGCATACCGATCAGCGCGGTCTGATGGACTGGTATAGCCGCTTCGCCGGCCACCCGCCGCTGGCCCTGGTGCACGGCGAGGACAAGGCCCGGGAAGCTCTGGCCGGTGAGCTGGGCGAGGCCTACGGCATCACCGCGACACTTGCGCGGCCCGGACTGGAGATCGAGCTCTGACGCCGTAACTGAATGGGTCTCGATGCCGCTCCGGGAATTTTCTCTGGCGTATCAGACACTTTTGGCGTACAGTTCGCCTCGTTTCGCGCACGGCTGGCCCGTTTTCCTTAGGCAGCCCGCTGCAGCTCCAGCGCCGGTACATCCGTACGGCACCCGACCTCGCAGCACTCTCCCGCACGTCTTTCGTCGCGCCGAACACGACCCGCCATGTGGCTGGCCGTTTCATTTTGCTCGCAGCGCGGTTTTGGAAAGCTCCGAGTGACGCCCCGCATTCGCTTGCGGTGCGAAAACCACCTTGGAGTTCCAACATGACTTTCGAATCGCTCGGGCTTGCGCCTGCGCTTCTGCGCGCACTCGCGGAAAACAACTACACCACGCCGACACCGATCCAGGTCCAGGCGATCCCGCTCGCGCTCGCCGGCCACGACCTGCTGGGCGGCGCCCAGACCGGCACCGGCAAGACCGCCGCGTTCGGCCTGCCGCTGCTGCAGCGTCTGGCCGAAGGCAACAAGCCCGCGACCGGCCCGCGCAAGCCGCGCGCGCTGATCCTGGTGCCGACCCGCGAACTCGCGGTGCAGGTCGCCGACAGCATCCGCAGCTACGGCAAGCACATGCGTCTGAACGTCACCACCGTATTCGGCGGCGCCGGCATGCAGCCGCAGATCGACAACTTCCGTCGCGGCGTCGACATCCTCGTCGCGACCCCCGGCCGTCTGATCGACCACATGGAGCGCGGCTCGGCCAAGCTCGACGCGGTCGAAATCCTGATCCTCGACGAAGCCGACCGCATGCTCGACATGGGCTTCCTGCCGGCGATCAAGCGCATCCTCGGCCGCGTGCCGTCGCAGCGCCAGACCCTGCTGTTCTCGGCCACCTTCGAAAGCCAGCTGAAGCAACTGGCGATGGAATTCATGCGTAACCCGCAGCAGGTGCAGGTGGCGGCGCAGAACGCGATCGCCGCGACCATCACCCATCGCGCGCATCCGGTCGACGGTTCGCGCAAGCGCGATCTGCTGATCGATATCCTGACCCGTCGCCATACCGATCAGGTGCTGATCTTCGGCAAGACCAAGCACGGCTGCAATCGTCTGGCCGAGCAGCTCGAAGCCGCCGGTCTGCCGGCGGCCGCGATCCACGGCAACAAGAGCCAGGCCGCGCGCCAGAAGGCCCTCAACCAGTTCAAGTCCGGCAAGGCCCGCATCCTGGTCGCGACCGATGTCGCCGCCCGCGGGCTCGATATCCCGAACCTGCCGCTGGTCATCAACCATGATCTGCCGATGGTCGCCGAGGACTACGTGCATCGCATCGGTCGCACCGGCCGCAACGGCGCGCAGGGCGAAGCCCTCTCGCTGGTGTCGCCGGACGAAGCCGGTCTGCTGCGCCAGATCCAGCGTCTGCTCAAGGCCGACGTGGTGATGGATGTGGTCGAAGGCTTCGCGCCGAGCCGCCCGATCCGCATGGACGGCCCGATGCAGCCGATCAACCGCGGCGGCAACCAGCGTCCGGGCGGCGCCCAGGCGCCGCGCAAGCCGGCGCACCGTCCGCACGGCAAGCCGGCCGACCGCAGCGCGCACGCGCACGCGGGTCAGAAGCCGCACCGCAGCGGCGCTGCCAGGCCGGGCGCAGCGAGGCGCGATTCGCGGGCCTGATCATCCTGTCATTGCGATTGTTCTCATCGATCGTTTTCGATCGTTCAATCGATATCAGAAAGGGTCGGCATTGCCGGCCCTTTTCTGTTTTCAGAATCCGGATGCGCTCGTCGGCGCTTTGTTCGCGAAACACATCGACAGCACGCATCGGAGGGTGTAAACGGGCGGGACGGCATGGAGGCCGACGCATTGGCGCCGTGTCGTCGAACCGATCGAGAGGCACACGATATCCATTCACAAGGAGTGAATTGCCATGCGAAATCGCCTACCCACCGGCACGTATGCCGGACGATTGTTTGTACCCGTTTTCGTTTTTTTCCTGACCTGCGCATTGGCCGCATGCGATCTGCCGGGAGGCTCGGCTGCGGTCGCATCGAAAGGGAGCGCCGCAGCCGCATCTTCCGATGCGCATCCGCCCGCGACACTCGCCATGTCATCGCGCGCGCGACAGCAGCCCGCCGCGCAGGGTGGGGGTGTCTCCCATCTGCAAGCGTTCGCGGAATCCCAAAGTATCCCGCGTCTGCCGCCGGTCGAAGACATGCAGATCACGCCGCGCGAAAATGCGGGCGATCCTGCAGGCAACGCGTTGCTTTCGATCCTCTTCCACAAGGATTCGACGTTGCCCGATATCCTGCCGCTGGTCGTCGACCAGGATGAATTCGTGTTCAGGCGCGACCCGTCCAACCGCGATCGCTTCAACGGCATGGTCCGCTTCGACTTCGACGGTTTCCTGCGCGAGCAGCAGGAACGCCGTGGCCTGATCGATGAACTGAAAGCGACCGGGACAACGGTGTTCGAAGGTCGCGAAGCGATCGGCGAGGCAGCGTTCGAGTTTATCGATCCATCTGTCATCGACAACGCGCGCAGGCTTTCGGTCGCGTTCCGCATTCCGAGATTCACCATCGCGATGCCGGCATCCGCCGTCGATCCGCGGCGCGAGTTGATGATCACCGATCTTTCGGTGGTCAACGACCCCACACGCACTTTCGACATCTGCAACAACACCGGTAACCCCAACGGCGCCTGGACCTTCAAGACGCTGATGACGAATATGGCGAATCAGCCTTTCACCACAATCGATCCTGCGGTGTTCACCGAAAACTGGCTGCGGACCTGGACGGTCAATCACACGATCAATACCTTCCCGGTGCCGGCACGTCCGAACATCGGCGCGCTGGTATTGAATTCGTGGCCGAGGATCGGCGGAAAGCTCGATCTCAATCGTTCGCCGTTCCGCCTGCTGGCGATCGTCAACCGCGTCGACCTGCGCGGCAACCAGACCTACGGCGGTGGCTCCGCAGGCGAAGGCCGGCTGGTCTTCGGCGTGGTGAACCGCAATGCCGCAGGCGGCTGCTCGACCATGCCCTTCACCGTCATCTTCGAATACGGGGTGCCGATCAGCGGCTGCACGAACGTCAAGAACTACGGCCAGCAGTGGGTGAACTTGGGCAACATCGCCGTCGGCAGCGCAGCCTTCAATCCTGCGTTGCAGGCGATCACCGATCAGTTCACCTCAGCGAATGCAGCGCCGAACCGGCCGAACCGGAGCGCCCTGAATCAATTGCGCACCAACGAGAACGCGCTCAATCCGCTATGGGAATTGCGCGAGTTCGTGCTGCCCGGCAGGACGCCGGTCGCGACGATGCTCAATATCTTGTCGACCAAGAACACGCCGCATCACACGCACAACAATACGGCACTGCTTGCGAGCTTCATCAATTCCGGCGCCACCAACGTGCCGACGACCTTCATGGGCGTTCCTTTCCTGACCGGCTCGAATTTCAACTTCTCGGTCGCGGATGGTGCGGTATGGAATGCGCCCGGCGCCATCAACAACAACCGCCACAAGGTGTCGTTGAATACATGCAACGCCTGCCATGGCGGCGAGACCCGTGCCAATGGCAACCCGTTCGTGGCGTTTCCCCCGGCCAATGGGCCCGAAACCAGTTTCGTGCATATCGACGTGCGTCCGCCGGGCGCGCAAAGCCGCCTGTCGAAGTTCCTGATCGGTACGGGCAATCTCGCGGTTCCGACGACTTTCCCGAAGAGGGATCCGATCAATCCGGCTCCGGTGCGCAACTTCGGCGACCTGCTTCATCGCCAGCAGGACCTCGCTACCCTCATGAACACCACGTGCACCACGACAGGTTTGCTGCACGCGATCCAGTTCCAGCCGCTGGATATGGTTCACTGATCGATTGCTGTGCCATTTGAATGGGTGGGATGTAAAGAAGGGCCGGTATTGCCGGCCCTTCTTTGTTTGTCGGAGACCGGAGACATCAGCGGTTGCCCTTCGTCCCGCACTCCGCTTCCTTGCCGAGCAGTCCGCCGAAAAAGCCCGGCTCCTCGCATTTCACCGGCGGCGGTGCAGCGGCGGCGCGCTGTGCGGCCTGCGCGGACGCGCGGGCCTGCTGCATCTGCGCGAGCTTGGCGCGGATCTGCGGCATCGCCGCCAACGCGGCCTTCTCGCCTTCGAGGATGGCGCGGGCGCGCTGTTCGAAATCCGCCGGACCGATATCGTTGACCTTCGGGCGGATCACCACATCGGCGCGCGCGATTTCCTGTTGGCCCAGCTTCTGGCCCATGATCGTGATCGACTGATTGACCACGCCCAGCAGATTTTCGGGCGTCTTGCCGGTGATCCGGGTGGAGATGTCCACGGCGATCACGAAATCCGCGCCCAGTTGACGCGCCGCGTCCACCGGTACCGGGCTGACCACGCCGCCGTCGACGTAATAGAACCTGCCGATCTTCACCGGCTCGAATACGCCGGGAATGCTGCACGAGGCGCGCACCGCCTGGCCGATGTTGCCGTTGACGAATACCGTGCGCTGGCCGGTTTCCAGCTGGGTGGACACTGCCGCGAACGGTTTCTTCATCTTGTCGAACGCGCGGTTGCCCACCATCCGGTTGACGTAGTCCTGCAGCTTCTGGCCGCGGACCAGGCCGCCATTGAACAGCGTCACGTCGCGGATGCTGGCTTCGTCCAGCGCCACCGCGTGCTGCTGCATCTGGAAGGCGTCCATGCCGCTGGCATAGAACGCTCCGACCACGCTGCCGGCGCTGGTGCCGGAGACCACCTCGGGCTTGAAGCCGTTGGCTTCCAGCATCTTGATCACGCCGATGTGGGCGAAGCCCTTGGCCGCGCCGCCGCCGAGGGCGATGCCGATGCGGATCTTCACCGGTGGCGGGGGGGGCACGACCTTGACGGCCGGTACGGGGGGCGCGGGTTTGACCGAGTCGCCGCCGCAGCCGGCGAGCAGGGTCAAGGCGAAGGCGAGCAGCAGGCAACGCAGGGTGGTCATGGGCTGGATCGGAATGAATGCGCATACATGATCGCAGCAAAGCCCCCGAGGCTGGAACGGAATACGCCGCAACCGTTGCCCTCCGGGTCATCCGGCGGGGGCACGGATTCATGACAGAAGAGGGCCGAAGACCGGGTTGGACCTCTCCGCACACGGCCGGATCGGACGTGCAGGTTCGCCGATATGGCCCGGGACTTACCAGAATGCTCCCTGGGCAGGTATGCTCGCGAGGCCGCGGCGGCGAACTTCTGCCTCCGTGGCGACAATCTGGGATGTCGCAAGGGCCGAAAGGCGCTGTGCGGCATCTGTTGAATATCCATTGGGAGTCAGCGATTGGCTGATATTCGACAACAGGCAGTGGCCACTGCCGATGCGTACACACAAGGGAATATCGCGACACTGGACGACGCGATGACCCGCAGGCTGATCGCCTCCACCGTGCTGACCATCGGTCGCGGTGGCGATCCGGCCGCTTCTGATCGCCTCGGATTCGTGGGGCGCTACCGGGCCGGGGCGGATTTCCTCGCCGAAGCCGGCTATGTCGACAGAGACAAATTCGACCAGGCGATGGGCGGCCATCGTTCGGAATTGGCGTGGGCGAAAACCGGCGGGATGGCGACTTTCCTGGAGGACGCTTCGAACTGGAAGGGCGGATTGGCGCTCGAAGCCTACAAGCTCTCTCCCGATCGGCAGGACCTGGCGTTCAAACTGAATGCCGAAAACGACTACGGCCGCGCCCGCGAGCAGGGCTTCATCAGCGAGGACGAGAAACCCGGCCGGGTCGCCGGTTTCCTGAAGGCTGCGCACATCGTCGGCTTCAACAGCGCCCGCGAGGCGATGATCGGCGGCCGTGCTTATCGCGACTTCAACGGTGTCAGCAATTACGACCATATCCACGACATCAGCCGCAACGGCGACGGTCTGGATGCGCTGATGGCCTCCCGCAAGCTGGCGACCGGCGCGGCGCCGCTTTCGGTGGCGCAGGCCGATCACCCCGAGCACGGCCGCTATCGCGACATGTATGCCGCGCTCGGCCATGCGCCTGGCTTGAACAGCGATCAGGAACGCCAGCAGGCGGCGGCCTCGATCCTGGTCGCGACCAGGGCCGCGGACATGCAGCGCATCGATCATCTGGTGCCCGGCCCGGCCGGGACGGTGTTCGCGGTCCAGGGCGATCTGAGCGATCCCTCGCACCGGCTGCTCCCGCTCAAACTCGCCGAACTCGCCGCGCAGCCGCTCGAGAGATCCACCGCACAGCTTGCCGCCCTCGGCGCGCAGCCCGATCAGGCCGGCGACAGCCAGCGCCAGGAGCGGACGCGTGGCGTCTGAAGATTCCCGCACCGCCGTATTCCCGGGCGTCGTGCCCGGACATCCCTCCTCAGAAGAAGAGAAAAGCACAATGCGTTATCGAAATATCTGGGTATTGACCGTCGTCCTGCTTGCAGCCGCGTGCAAGCCGACCACGCCCGCCGCAGACGCCGCTGCTGCTGCGCCACCGGCGGCTGCCCAGCCCGCGACGCCGCCTGCCGAAGCGGCAGCGCCTGCGGTCGAATCCGGGTTCAGCAAAGAGATGCCCTACGCGGATCTGCGCAAGCGCTTGACCGACGCCGGTTGGCTGCCGCTGCGCGACCCGATGTGCTGGGAGAACGTCGGCGGCGAAGCCCGCGTCTGCGGCGAGCTGCCCGAGGTCGAAAGTTGCAGCGGCGACGGCCATTGCGTCATGCATTTCGCCAACGCCGATCAGGGCAAACGTATGCGCGTGACCACCTACGGACCTTCCGAGCGCTGGAACGTGCCCGGTGAGGAAGCCGCATTCGCGGTGAAATCATGGGACGTCTCGTCCCTGGAGCCGGCAGCGAAGTCGATCGAAGGCGCTGCGCCGGCCTGCCCGTCGCGCGATTTCGATGCGTTCCTGAAAGCCTTCGCATCCGACCCCCGAATCGAGCGCGCGTTCACCGCGCCGGCGGTGAAGGTTGCGGAACTGTATTCGGACGATGCAGGCGACCAGACGCGCATGGTCTATGTCGCCGGCGGCGCCTACGACGATTTCAACGTCGATCATGTCGACAACGCATACCGCTTCGTCGATGGCGAAGGCAAGGTCGATACCACGCCCCTGAAACTCGATATCGCCAGCGAAGGCGACCGCGTTCGCGCGGTCAGCTATCGCTATGGCATGTCCGAAGGCAATTCCTACCGTTTCGAAGACAGGGGCGACTGCTGGTATCTCGCCCAGGACCCCGACGCGCCCGCGCCCTGAGTTCGAATCCAACCTCATTCCGCGTCACCGACAGAAGGAGATACAGTCATGCCGAATTACGTCATCACCGAAAGCGTTGGCAACCGGGTCGAACGCGTCAACAGTTACGCCGATCTGGAAAAACACCACCCCAGCAGCGGCCGCGAGCGGGGACGCGATTACCAGACCATCGACGGCGAACTCGAAGAAGTGCGGCTCAATCGCCCCGAACCGCACGTCAAGAAAGACTTCATCATCGATCCGCCGACCATTCCGGCGCCGGCATCGGGCACCATCCGCGTCCTGGGCGATCAATGGAACACCGTGCAGATCATCGGCGATGACGGCAAGGTGCTCGCGCAGGCCCTGCACATGGCCGAAGGGAGTCAGCCCGCGAACGGCAGCCGGATCGAATACGGTCAGACCATAGGCCGGATGGGCGACGTCGGCAGCCCCGGCTCGATCCACGCGCACGTCGAGGCGCCGGCCGCCGTGTTCGAGCGCTACATCAACGACATCACCAGCGGCCGCATCCAGTCCAACGGCGAGGCCGTGTCCAATAATGTCGATCCGATGGCCGACGGCGTGCTGAAACACGGCGAACGTGGCGATGCGGTGCAGGCGCTGCAGGTCGCCTTGAACAATGCCGGTATCCGCGATGCCCAGGGCCAGCCGCTGCCGACCACCGGCTACTACGGCGATATGACCGAGGCGGCAGTGCGCCAGTATCAGACGCAGAGAGGCCTGGAAGTCGACGGCAAGGCCGGCAACGACACCCTGACCGCACTCGGCCTGGTACCGGGGCAACAGCCGCAGACGCCGACACCGACACCGCAGACGCCTACCCCCAGCGAACAGACACCCACGCCGCCGACCACCGGCGGCCAGTTGTCCGGCGGCCCGAACGATTTCGGTCCCAACAATGTGCTGGGCACGCTGATTTCGAGCGGCGAGGGCGGCTACGGGTCCTATAACCGCGGGCGTGCCGGCGATGCCAACGGCGCGCAGATCGATTTTTCGCAGATGACCGTCGGTGAGGTGATGCGCCGCCAGGATCTGCCGCGCAACGACCCCGACCGGCTGTTCGCGGTCGGCAAATACCAGATGATCCCGGGCACCTTCGAGGAAGCGGTCAACAACCTCGGTATCGATCGCAACGCCATGCTCACGCCGCAGTTGCAGGAGCGCATGTTCGCCGACTACCTGGTCGACGAGAAACGGCCGCAGGTCCGCGCTTACATCACCGGCGAAACCAGCGGCGCGCAGGGCCTGCAGGGCGCGCAACTCGCGTTGGCCCGCGAATTCGCCAGCGTCGCCGATCCCCGCACCGGACGCAGCGTGTACGACGGCGATTCCGCCGGCAACAGCGCATCGATTTCGGCGGCCGAGGTCGCGACCGCGCTCAACCAGATGCGTACCCAGTACCAGCAGAACATCGGTAACGGCATGAATCCGTCCGAAGCCTATCGCGCGCTCAGCGGGGATCCCAACACGCCGGCGCAGGCTCCCGGCCAGACGCAGGGCCAGCCGCAAACGCAGAGCGGTAGCGTCAACGACACGCTACTGGTCAAAGAGGAGCGCGGCGATGGCGTGCGGCGCCTGCAGGAAGCCCTGAACGGTGCCGGTATCCGCGATGCGCAGGGCCAGCCCTTGCCGACCACGGGTTATTACGGCGACATGACCGAAGCGGCGGTGCGGCAGTACCAGACGCAGAGAGGGCTCGAAGTCGACGGCAAGGCGGGCAGGGATACGCTGACCGCGCTCGGCATCTATCCGGGCCAGCAGCAGGCCACGCCAGCGGACAGGCCACAGGCGCCTGTCAATGCGCCTGAAACTCCGCAGTCGCCTGCCGCCAACGCAGACAGGCCAGCGTCGCCCCCGGCCAACAGCACCGACAGGCCGCAGGTGCCCGCCAACAATGCCGAATCCCTGCCGCAGCAGACGCAGACCGACAAACCGCTGATCTCCAATCCCAATCACCCCGACAACCGGCTGTATCAGCAGGCGGTCTCGAATCTCGAGCAGTTGGGCCCGAGCGGCGGCTTCCGGTCGCGCGAGGAACTGGAAAGGGCTGCCGCCGCGGTTGCGGTGGACGCGAAAGCCAGCGGGCTCGGTGAGATCAATCACATCAGCCGCACCACCGCACCGAGCGGCCAGAATTTCCTGGTCGCGGTGCAGGGCGACCCGACCAGTGCATCCTCGAGGAACTCGTACATCGACCAGGGACAGGCGGTGAATCAGACGGTCGAACAGAGTACGAAAATGGCCGAAACGCTCAAGCCTGCGACACAGCAGGCGCAACAGCCCTCGCAGGATCTGCAGGAACAGCCCAGGACAGCGATGGGCGCGCGGTAACCGGCCTGGCAGATGCGATTGTGTAAAGACCGGATGCTGCCGCAGGCAGCATCCGGTCGAACTCTTCACGCCGCGCGCATGGATGACGGCATTCCGCCGCGCGCCGATTCAATCACGTTGAACGCATGGACTGGCGGGGTTCGCAGCCAACGCCGTTCGCATGACGTCGAACCCTTTCGGTGCAGGGCACGAGGGCGTGCGACGCTCTGATCAACCGCGGCGATCCTGAGGGTTGCGATCCTGCTCTTTGCGATGCTGCGGATCGGGGTCCTGACGGGCTTGATCTTTCTGACTCTGCTCGTGACGCGCCTGGCGGTTCTCCGCATCCTGATGCTGCGTCTCATCGCGTTCCAGGCGTTGGCCCTGATCCGTCACGTTCTGATCATTCCGCGGTTCGTTTTTCCGATCGTTATGATTCTGCGTCATGGCATTGATCTCGGAGGATGCCGGCGATGCTGCCGGTCGTTATTGCCTTGCAAGCAACGTGCCATGCGCCTGCATGGCCATGCGGGCCGCAGCACGATCACTGCACGACCATAGCGGGAATCCGCATCGGCAATCCGTATCGGCAATCTGTATCAGAACAGTCGATGCGATTTCGTCCGGCCAATCCATCCGCCGGATGAAGACGACGATTGCTGCCCGCATGTCCGGCCTGAGCGATGGCTTTTACATCGCCATACCAAGTGTGCAAAAAGCCCGAAAGGTTGGGCATGGTGCACGGCAAACGGGTTGCTGGCATTGACCAGCGCCGAAGATGGACAAGCAGGAGAACATCATTGGCAATGACGTCCTGCCTTTTTTCATCGATACACGCGGAACGAAGAATGGCCGGATAAAGCGGGGTTTCCGCTCGTGTTTCAGTTTCGCAGGCATCCCTGCCATCCATGGTCTGCAGGATTTCTGACTGGGGTGTGCCAGCCGTTTTGGAGTTTGAGAAACGCGATGGCCCTGCTGGCATGGACTTTGCTCGGACAAGTTCGCTGACACGAAATTTCGAACACCGTGCAATCGCGCCTGCTTTCGGCGCATGGCCAGATGCAACCTCCGAAGACACAGGGCTATATTCCATGAACAGATCAGGTTCCGCCGCTATCGCTCTTCTGTTGGCTTTCACGCTCGGCGCTTGCGATCGTCCCGAAACCGAAGAAGGCCAGGATTCAACTGCCTCCGATCCGAGTGTTTCTGAATCTGCTGCATCGACAACGGCATCCGATGCCCCGGCGTCGCCCGACACGGCAACCGTATCGCCGAACGCCGCAGTCGATACGCCTACGCCTGCCGGTACGGCAGACGCCGACTTTTATCGTCAGGCGTTGACCAGTGGCGCGGCTGAGGTCGCACTTTCCGAACACGCGGCAAGTACGTCGTCGTCTGAAGAAGTCGCGCGCATCGCCGAGATGCTGGTCAAGGATCATGGCGAACTCAACGGCAAGCTGCGCATCGCCTCCGGCATGAGCGATGGCGTCCCGCCGCCAGCCGAAGCGAAAGCCGCCGAAGAGATCAAAGCGAAAACCGGCGCCGCGTTCGATACCGCTTATCTGCAGAAGATGAGCGAAGACCACAAAAAGTCGATCTCGCTCTACGAAACCGCATCGACAGCCGCATCTGATGCCGAAACACGCGGGCTGGCGTCGGCTGCCCTGTCGAAGCTGCGCGAGCATGCCGGTCATGTAGACAAGGCGCTGGCCGCGCAGCCGAAGACACCCTGACGATTGCCGCGCACCTCATGTCTTGCGCGTTTCATCGCCAGTCGATACGACGAACAAACCTGCATTCGCTTACTTCCACTCCCAACCCGTAGCTCAACTCAAGGAAATGCCATGAAAAACTTATTCAACAACAAGTGGCCCCTCGCCATCCTGCTCATGATCGCCGTCGGCGGCCTGTCGGCCTGCAACACGATGGCGGGCGTCGGCAAGGATGTCGAAAAGGCCGGCGACAAGATCGAAGACAAGGCCGAAGACTGCAAGGACGGCAAGTGCTGATCACGCGGATCTGACGTCTTCGATCCGACGTCTCTCCACAGAATCGGGCGTCGCGCTTTTGCGCGGCGCTTTTTTTTATGCATTCAGGCAGCGAGAGCAATGGAATGCACTGCAGAAAACTTCTGCTTCATTCGAGTCCGAAGTGCCGTGGCCGAGGCTCTGAGCCTCATCGTTGGGCCTCGATGCGTCATCGGCGCTGCTTGGATCTTCAGCGTCGAAGCTCTGATGCTTCAATCTCGAAGCTCCGGGCCTCGACGTCGAAGCGGCTTGACCCGGCATCGCAGCGAACAGCCTCGACGCTGAAGAAAAAAGCATCGCCGCCTTGGCTTGGCAACTTCGCGCGCGGTGTCGGGAGCTTCGGCGGCGGTGAAAATTTCATCATCATTGGGGCTTCAGAGCTCCGACGTCGGTGAAATGCGCATCAGCACCGGTGTTCGCGATGGCATGTCCTGGGCGCGGAACAGCAAATCCCCGGGAGGGGTAGGGCATGCCCACGGCAAACAAAAAAACCGACCTGCTTGCGCACATCGGTTTTCCGTATGTCTTCCGTATTGCCTGACAGATGAAGCCAGCAGGTCCGGATAAGGGCTTGATCGATATGGTGGGCGGTGCAGGGTTCGAACCTGCGACCCTTGCCGTGTGAAGGCAATGCTCTACCGCTGAGCTAACCGCCCGATGTTCCGGCCGGCCATTTTACGGAGCCGGGCCGGTGGAGGCAAGCCGTCTTTTCGGATGGCTTGCCGGCGACCGGGGCGGTCACTCCAGCTGCGATTTGGCGTAGGCCGCGTCCAGGGCTTCCATGGCGTCCACGGGTTTGCACTTGGCGGCCTTCTCGTAGGCGGCCGCGGCGTCGTCTTCCTTCTTGTCGCCGTGCAGCAGCATCAGCAGGTTGCCGTGTTCGATGTGGGCGATGGGCGAGGCGGGGGTCAGCTTGAGGACTTCCTTGATGTGCTTTTCGGCTTCGGAGGCCTTCGCGCCGTAGGTCAGGCCGCCGATCATGGCGCCGATCTTGGAAATGATCTCGGCGTGGTACAGCGCCATCGCGGTATGGGCTTCGGCGTGCTTGGGGGCCAGCTTGAGGGCGGTATCCAGCGATGCGCGGACCTTGCCGGCGATGCCGTCCTTCAGGGCCTTGGCGATCGACAGCCCCTGGCTGTAGCGGCCCAGCGCGTAAGCGTGGCGGTAGTGGCTGTTGGCGTCGTCGGGCAGGGCCTTGATCGCGGCTTCCGCGAGCTTGGCCGCCTGCTCGAAGCGTTTGAGTTTTTCGGCATCGGCATCGACCAGATAGGTCGCATGCACGCCGATGGCCTTGATCGCGACCGAGGCGCCGAGCGGGCCGAGGGCTTCGCCTGCATCGAAGGCGGCCTTGAAGTCGCCGTGGTGGAAGCTGCGCCAGGCATCCTGCAGCGCTTTCGCCAGTGCGGCGGCGTCCAGGCCCTTCGGCGCGGCTTTGCCGGCGGCCTTGATCAGTGCGGCGGCGCGTTTCTCGTCCGGGAAGGGCTCGCAGTCGCCTGCGTGCAGCTTGGACCAGTCTTTCTTCAGCGCATCGCCGGCATAGGCGAAGGCTTTGGCGTCGTGCGGGAAAGCGGCCCAGTCGTTTTTGGCCATGTGTCGAGTCCTCTCGATGGAAGCGGGCAGCATCCCGCGAGTCGCGATGCGAGGCAAGCCCCGACCATACGGGCTAGTGTGTTTGCTCGGCACGGGCCGCGCATGCTGATGTCATCCAAAGCCGGTTTGCCGGCGCCCCGCAACGGAGACTCCCCATGGCACGCAAGAAAATCATCCGCACCGCTCCCGACGCGACGCCGCGTCACCTCTGGCTCGCCGGCCTCGGCCTGGCGGTCATCGCCCAGCGTCAGACCGCCGCTGCCGCAGCGCAGGCCGTCGATCGCGTCGTCCGGACCCGCCGCCAGGCAGTGGCCGCCGTCGGACAGGCGCAGTCGACGCTGATCGAAACCGCCGGCGAAGTGCGCGGCCGTATCGAAGCCGGCGCGGCCCAACTGGGCAGCACGCTGGAAACCAGGCTGGCGCCGCTGGTGGCCCGTTTCAGGCCGGCGAAGGCCAAGCGCGTCGTGCGTCGCGGCCGCAAGCCGGGTTCGAAGAACGTGCGCCGCACCGTCAAGAAAGTCACGGCCAAGCGCGCACGCAAGGCCTGATGGATCCGCGGTGTACGTAACGAAGAAGGGCGCCGATCGGCGCCCTTCTTCGTTTTGCTTCCTGCTAGCGGATGCCGTGAATCACGGTCGACGACGCATCGCCACCGCTTCGTCCACAGCTCGCGACTGATTGCCGAATCTGCAGATGTTGAAGTACTCCCTGCACATGCCCGGATCGATTCCGGATGCCAGACAACCGCGATAGTCGTTGTAGCAGTAGTCGGGGAAATAGGCTTCGGCACGCTGGGTCGAAGCGACGCAGCCAATCGCCATGACGAACGCTACGAGACGCAATGATCCTTTCATCTGCAATTCCTTGTGTATGAGCGGGATTGGAAGTAATCGGCAGCGAGACGGTCAGCGTCGATCGCCCGGCATCCCGGGCATGCCGGTCATCCGGTAGGGAACGTAGCCGTAACGGCACAGCCAATAGTTGTCCCGACACATGTCGGGGTCGTAACCGGCCCCCAGGCAGAAACGATACTCTTCCATGCAGTAATAATTGTGGACCGGATCGGCCTTGACCGGTGCGGCATGGATCGCGGCGATGGCGGCGACGAAAAGACAGGTTTTCAACATCGTGTTCACGGCGTACTCCTGTGCTGGTCTGGGTGGAACAACGTGATTGAAGCGGATTGACGCGACGCTTGCGGATCAGGGGATTTCGCAGCCCTTATCCCGCAGCACCGGATAGTCGGGCATGCGTGCATTGAGGGATGGTGCCGCCGTTCGCCAGACATTGACGTAGCGCTGGTCGCACACTCCCAACCGATCGATCAGGGAATCTGACAGCCGTTGCGGATCAGGCAACTTTCATACGCGGCGTAGCAGGTCGCGAACGGGACGCCCGACGCGCGGCATTGGTTGAACTGCTGGTAGCACGTATTCCTGCGGCACGCGGCATCGGCGAGCGCCGAGGCGGTGAGCAGGGCGAGCGCGGTGGCGGCGAGGGTGGTTCTGAGCAATTTGCGCTTCATTGCGTGATTCCTTCCGATGGATGCCCCTGTGTCTTCACCATAGCGCGGGTGGCGAACCGCATTTCTTGTCGGGCAGCACGTTTTAGCGTGGCCGGACACCGCAGGACGTGCTCCGGCCGCTGCGGGTCAATCCTGATAGGCGCGGATCAGGGTGTTCAGATGCATGCGCTCGGCGTCGCGCAGGAACGGCGCCAGCAGCATCATCACCTGGATGATGCCCTGGCGGATGGCGACCTGTTCATCGCGGTCGCCGCGCGCGGCGGAATAATTCAACCAGAACGTGGACAGCACCAGCACGTTGGTGGCGGCAGCATTCAGTTCATCGGCCGATGCGCGCATGATGCCGGCCTGCGACAGGCCGCGCATGACCAGATGCGCACGCTCGTCGGCGCGCTTGAGGATCCGCGCGAAGCGCAGGCGCATGCGCCGGTTGCGGCTGAGGATCTCGACCAGATCACGGTACAGGAAGCGATAATCCCAGATGCACTCGAACACGAGATGCAACTGCAGCCAGATGTCCTCCAGCTCGGGCAGTCGGCCGCTGGGTGCGGCCAGCGCGTTGTCCATGCGCTCCTCGTAGCGCGCGAACAACTGCTCGATGATGTCGTCCTTGTTGCGGAAATGGTAGTAGAGATTGCCGGGGCTGATCTCCAGTTCGTCCGCGATGTGATTGGTCGTGACGTTGGGCTCGCCCTGCGTGTTGAACATCGCAAGCGAGGTGTCGAGGATCCGCTGTCGCGTCTGGCGCGCCATCGAGGAGGTGTCGTCGCAGCCCGTTCGGGCCGACGTCAGCCGGCCAGTTTCTTCACAAGATCGACGTATTTCTTCTTGGCATCGTCCTGGTCGGTGCCCTTGAGCTTGGCCCAGGCTTCGTACTTGGCGGTGCCAACGAAATCGAAGAAGCCGGGTTTGGCGCCGCTGACATCGCCTTCGGAGCCCTGCTTGAACAGCGCGTACAGCCGCAACAGCGTGTCGTTGTCGGGGCGTTCCGCCAGGCTCTGGATATCCTTGGCGGCTTGTTCGAAACGGTTCTGCAGATCGGACATGTTCAATCCCTACTCCCGTGAAGCGGGCATGACAGCATGGCCGGTGTGGCCGGTCAATACGAAGCCGCATGCATGGCGCTGCCCGGGCTTCCGCCGGGAAGCGTTTCCCGCTCCGGGACGGATGCGGTTCCGACCCGACACCCTACGGCCGCGGATTGTTCTTGGTCGCCGGCTCTGGCAACTTAGCCGCTACGGACCGCGCCGCGGTCCCGGAGCCACGCATGGCGAACCATGCGGGTTCCACTCTCATGAGGGCGAGGACATGAGTTATTTCGTTACCGGCGCGACCGGTTTTCTGGGCCGCTTCCTGGTCGACAACCTGCTGAAACGCAAAGGCACGGTCTACGTGCTGGTGCGCAAGGATTCGCAGAAGAAATACGATGCGTTGGCCAAGAAGATGGCCTGGGACCCGAAGCGGGTGGTGCCCGTGCACGGCGACATGACCGCGGCGAACTGCGGATTGACGCCCGCGCAACTCAAGACCCTGACGGGCAAGATCAAGCATTTCTTCCATCTCGCGGCGGTCTACGATTTCACCGCCAGCGCCGAAAGCATGCGCAAGGCCAACATCGACGGCACCCAGAACGCGCTGGATCTGGCCGCCGCCATCGGCACGGGATGCTTCCATCACACCAGCTCGATCGCCGCCGCGGGCATGTACCCCGGCGTCTTCCGCGAGGACATGTTCGAGGAAGCGGAGGGTCTGGACGACCCTTATCTGCGCACCAAGCACGATTCCGAAGGGCTCGTACGCAAGGAAAAGCGCATCAAGTGGCGGATCTACCGCCCGGGCATGGTGGTCGGTCACTCGCAGACCGGCGAAATGGACAAGATCGACGGCCCGTACTATTTCTTCACCTTCCTCAAGAAACTGCGCGAGATGCTGCCGCCGTGGATGCCCACGCTGGGTATCGAGGGCGGCCGGATCAATGTGGTGCCGGTGGATTTCGTGGTCGACGCCATGGACCACATCGCGCACAAGCCCAAGCTCGACGGTCATTGCTTCCATCTGGTCGATCCGGAGCCGATGCGCGTCGGCGAGGTGCTGAATACCTTCGCCCGCGCCGGCCACGCGCCGGAAATGACCATGCGCCTGGATGCGCGGATGTTCGCGTTCGTGCCCGCCGGCGTCCGCGGCGCGGTCGGCAATCTGCCGCCGATCAAGCGTTTCATCGGCATGCTGCTGCGCGACTTCAAGATTCCGAAGGAAGTGCTGAAGTTCATCACCTATCCCACGCGCTTCGACAATCGCGAGACCGAGCGCGCGCTCAAGGGCAGCGGTATTTCGGTGCCGAAGCTCGAAGGCTACGCCTGGCGGCTGTGGGATTACTGGGAGCGCCACCTCGATCCCGATCTGTTCATCGACCGCACGCTGAAGGGCAAGGTCAAGGGCAAGGTGGTGGTGATCACCGGCGGGTCGTCGGGTATCGGCCTGTCGACCGCGGAGCGCGTGGCCGAAGCCGGCGCGACCACGATCATCGTCGCCCGCGGCGAGGAGGAACTCTTCAAGGCCCGCGATGCGATGAAGAAGGCTGGCGGAAAAGTCTTCGCCTATACCGCCGACCTCGCGGACATGGCCGATTGCGACCGCTTGATCGCCGCCATCCTCAAGGATCACGGCCATGTCGATATCCTGGTGAACAACGCCGGCCGATCGATCCGCCGTTCGATCGAACTGAGCTACGACCGGTTCCACGATTTCGAGCGCACCATGCAGCTGAATTATTTCGGCTCCCTGCGCCTGATCATGGGCGTGATGCCGACGATGATCCAGCGCCGCAAGGGCCACATCATCAATATCAGTTCGATCGGCGTGCTCGCCAGTTCGCCGCGGTTTTCCGCTTATGTCGCTTCGAAGGCGGCGCTGGATGCGTTCAGCCGCTGCGCGCAGGGCGAGCTGTCGGGCAAGGGCATCTGCTTCACGACCATCAACATGCCGCTGGTGCGTACGCCGATGATCGCGCCGACCAAGATGTACGAAAGCGTGCCGACGCTGAGCACCGACGAGGCCGCGGACATGGTGGTGAAAGGCATCATCGAGAGGCCCAGCCGCATCGCGACCCGCTTGGGCATCTTCTCGGCCCTGCTCAATGCGGTAGCGCCCAAGGCCTATGAGGTGATCATGAGCACCGCGTTCGAGCTGTTCCCGGATTCTGCTGCGGCCAAGGGCGACCGCAAGGCGCTGAAGGAAGATCAGCCCAGTCAGGAGCAGATCGCCTTCGCATCGCTGATGCGCGGCGTGCACTGGTAAGGCGAGTCGAACCGCGAAGCGGATCGCCGAGCGGATCGCGAACGAACGAAAGGCAGCCGCGAGGCTGCCTTTCGTTTGGAATCTGCGCTGTAACCAGCAACGACGAACGCTTTTGTGCCGGACAAAAGAAACCCGCCAACCTGAAGCCGTGAGGGGAGGGGAGCTACGGCATTCGTTGCGGGCTGGCGGGTCAAAAAGCGGCCGATGGCCACCAATCGGAGCATCGCTTTCGCGACACGAGAGAGCGCGTTGGATCTGTTGCGGTCGATCTGATCGATCTGATTCGAATGGTGGGAGCGGGGCAACGTAGGTTGCCCGGCTTCGTTCATTCTTCGCGCGTCAGGAAATTATTCCTTCGGCGCAGCGTTCTTGCGGGTGCGCTTGGCCGGGGCCTTCTCGGCTTTCGGCGCTTTAGCGGCCTTGGGAGCCTTCGCGGCTTTGGCAGCCTTGCGCGGCGCGGCGGCGGGCTTGCCGCCCTGGCGACGCAGTTCGGCGGTCAGGCCTTCGACGCGGCTGCTGAGATCGTTGAGATCTTCGCGGCTCGGCACGCCCAGCTTGACGAGGGCGCGCTGCACGCGGTCTTCGAAGACCTTTTCCAGCTTGTCCCAGGTATCGGTGGCGCGCTCGCGAGCCTGACCGACGCGGTTTTCGACCACATCGCGGACCACTTCGGCGCGGCCGCCGGCGAATTTGCGCATGGTCTGCTCCAGGCCCATGCCTTCCTTCACCAGGCCTTCGAACAGCTTGGTGCCTTCGGCCTGAGCGCGCGAGAAGGCGCCGACGCCGGCGAGCCAGATCTGCTGCGCGGATTCGCTCAGCGACGTGGACATGCGCTCGGCGTGCGCCTGCGCATCCTCGGATTTCGCGGTGGTCTTCTTTGCGGTGGTTTTCTTGAACTTGGCCATATGCCCTCCAAAGCGGGCGCGTAATCGATTGCGCAGCAGAATGGAGGAGTTGTCTAGAGTATTCACACGAGGAAATATTCGACGAAGCGCTCATACGAACGAAGCGCGCCCGAAAAAAATTGCGAGGGTGGGCGTCGGCTTGTCGTTTCGACGCCGGTTGCCGGTCGATCCGCCGAAGCCTGTCGATCAACTGCGCTTGCGGCGCTCGATCAGATGCTCGGTCTCGTCCAGCGCACGGCGCAGGCGGGCGGTGGTCTCGGTGCTGCGCGGCGGCGCCTTGCCGAGGTTGCTGAGCACGGTGCGGTGTTTGTCGTTCAGCACCTCATCGCGCAGGCGGATGCCGTGCGCTTCCAGCACCGGGCGCAGCGATTCGGCGCGGTTGCGCAGATCCTGCAGGGTGTTGCGGTAGCCGAGCTGGCAGACCCGGCGGCGGTTGTAGAAGCTGAAGGCATTGGTGAAGAACATCTCGCCGTCGTTGGAATTCGGCTCGAAGATCAACTGGTCGATCCCCGGATACTGCTGCGCGTATTTCGCCAGACCGACCTGCATGCGCGACTGCAGCAGGGTGCGGAAGGTCTGCGACATCACCGCGGGCAGGCCGCCCTGCCAGATACGATGCGGGTCGACATCGCCGCGCCGCCCGGCGTCGCTGTCGACGCGGGTCGAGTCGAACGGCACCAGCGGGTTGATGCCGATCAGCAGATCGATGCCGCGTTCCAGCAGCACCGAGGCGTGCATGGTCCGGCGCAGTGCGCCGTCGACGTAGTGACGGCCGCGCACTTCCACCGGCGGATACAGGCCCGGCAGCGCGGCGCTGGCCTGCACGGCCTTGGAAATCGGGATGTCTTTCCACTCGCCGGCGCCGAAACGCACGGCTTCGCCGCTGTCCAGGTCCACTGCGACCACGTACAGCTCGCGGTCGAGCTGGCGGAAATCGTTGCTGCGGCCGCGGCGCGAGAAGATCTCGCGCAGGAAGCGCTCGATTTCGGAATTGTCGAATAGGCCGGCCGGCACCAGCCCGCCGAAACGCTGCATCAGGTCGGATAGCCGCGAATCGCGCGGGTTGAGCAGACTGCTCCACCATTCCATCGTCAGCCGGGGCAGCGCCGATGCGCGGCGCGCGTATTCCAGGATGGCCGGTCGCAGGAAGGTTTCCGGCCGGAAACGCACATCGTCGCTGTCGCCGGTGATGAAGATCCGGCACATCTCGGTGGTCGACATGCGGTTGACCAGACCGGCGGCGAGGAAGGCGCCGCTGCTGACGCCGACGTAACAATCCATGCGGGTGAGGTCGATGCCTTCCAGCGCATCATCGAGCGCGCGCAGGGCGCCCAGTTCGTACATCGCGCCGATCGGGCCGCCGCCGGCAATGGCGAGGCCCACCCGTGCGGTGGTCGGGGCGGGTGTCTTGGCAGGGGATTTGCGCTTGCCGGATTTGGCCTGGACCGGACGCCGGGCGGCGTGGAGTGAGAGCATGCATGACGATACGGTGGGGAACGGTCCGAGTGTAGCGGAAAGCCGAAGACGCGGCGCCTGCACTTTGGTCGGATTGCCCGACGGCATCGACGGCTCGATTCAAGCGCTTGATCGGCAACAGGAAAAGCGCCCGGGGCGGCATGCGGCATGCACGGCGCTTGCCGTGCGGCGACGCGCGAACGATGATCGTCGTCGATGAAGATCGTCACTCCAGACCTAGCGCACGGCCGGCGACGGCTCGACAAACGTACATTGAGCGTGCTGCTGGCGCGCAGGTTGGCCTGGCACGACGCGGTCCACGACCCCGTGCGCGAGCCGCGCAACAACCTGCGCTGGCTGCACGAGCTGCGGCGCTGGCAGGCCGAGCGCCTCGCCAACAGCTTCGAGGGTTTCATGCACGACCCGAAGCGCAGGCCGGCCGCGGAATTCTTCCTGACCGATCTGTACGGCGACCGGGATTTCAGTCGTCGCGACGCCGACATCGCCCGGGTCGTGCCGAAAATGCAGCGGCTGCTGCCGCAGACGTTGCTGGAAACCCTGGCCGATGCGATCGAACTGGGCGTGCTCAGCCATGCCTTCGACCTGCGCATGGCCGAAGCGCTGCATCGGCTGGCGCCGCGGCGGACCACCCTGGACGATGCGCTCTACGGCCGCGCCTACCGCGAGGTGGGTCTGAAACGGCTGCGTTCGCATCAGATCGATCTGATCGTGGTCGCCGGCTATGGGCTGGGGCATGCGCTGCGCGGACGCGGCGTCGCGACCCTGCTCAGCGTGCTGCGCGGGCCGGCGCGCGCGGCGGGTTTCGGCGAGTTGCAGTCGTTCCTGGAGCGGGGCTTCGGGGCTTACGCCAAGCTGGACGACGTGGCGGCCTTCATCGCCGACATCGAACGCAGCGAGCGCGAAATCGCCCGTCGGCTGTTCGCCGCCCATCCGCAGCCGTTCGCGCCGCTGGAGGACGTGCGCGACCCGGGCGCGAAGCCGGCACGCATGCGCAATCGATGATTCCGCGTTGGACGGTACAGAAGTGGACAATCCGTACGATGCTCCCAAAGCACCTGTATCGGCCGCTTCGCCGCAACGCTTCAGCCTGCGGAACGCGGTTGTGGCGTTCCTTGCCGGAAGTATCTTCGTGCCGGCATCGATCTTTGCGGCATTTAGACTGCTGTTCGGTATTCACGCCGATCGCGCCGGCAATCTGGGCTTCTGGTCATCCATTCTCGTCGCGTCCGTCATCGGCGCCGTAACCGCCGGGCGTTTTCCGCGCCTTCCGATTTTCACGGCCGCCGCCGTTGGCGTAGCGATAGTGCTCGCGTTCTCGATCCTCGGTGTCGTCGCATTTGTGGCTTGGGCGTTCGCCACCGGTGCCGTCTGAGGATTCGTGCGAGCCGACCCCGCATAGCGGCGTCGTCAAAGACTTCACACTACGGCACCACGCAGTACGCCGCTCCGCTATGGTCGGCATGACCGGGAGGCGAGCGTCCGCTCCGGATCAGGTGAAACGTTCGTCCAGCACCCGGCGGATTTCCTTTTCGATCGGGCCCTTGAACGCGGACACCAGGAAGCCGAGTTTCGCGGTGACCTGCAGTTCCTTGGGCAGCAGCGCGATCTTGCCGTCCACGCCGGAACGGCTGAAGTGCATGTCGTCGCCATCCCACGCGTAGTCGAACTCGAAGCGTTCGGCGAGTTTCTTCGCCACTTCTTCCACTGCCTTGCGCGCCTTGGCGTGCGGCAGCGAATGCGAATGGCGGATATCGATCGACATGGGGTTCTCCTGAGCCGGTCACCGGCGGTGTAGTCGGGTATTGTGCTGACTGAGGGCCGCCGTTCCAAGGCCCGAATCCCGGCACCCATGGTAGATTGCGGCCGCATGGAAGGTCTGAAGCTCCGTTTCCCCGAACACCACCACCCCGAAATGCCGCTCGGCATCGGGGTGCATGCCATCGGCCGCATCGGCGACACCGTCGGGCTGGTGGGCGACGATGAAGCCCCCTCGATCCGGCTGTTCGTCGACCGCCGCGGCGTCTGGATGACGGTCGCCGAGGGCGCACGCGGCATCCACGTCAACGGCCGTCCGGTCCAGCGCATGGCGATGTTGCGGCTGGGCGATGCGATCTATCTGGATGGCGTCGAGATGCTGCTTGTTTCGACCCGCGGGGTGCAGGCGCTGCCCGATGCGCTGCGTCATGTTCCCGGCGAATTCCGCGGCGACTGCCGGGTGCTGGTGCGCGGCGTCGGCGGTCGCTACCACGGCCGCAGCTTCACCCTGGAGGCGCCGCGGCTGGTCGGCCGCAGCGACGAGGCCGATATCCGCATCGACGACCCGGCCTTCGCCGAGCGTCATGCGCGGATCGAGATGATCGGCAACCAGGTCGTGCTGCGCGATTTCGGCAGCGGCGACGGCAGCGTGGTCAACGGCGAACCGGTCCGCGATGCACTGTTGTCGCCGGGCGACCAGATCGTGTTCGATGTGCACCACCGGTTCGTGATCGAAGCGCCGGCCAACAACACGTCGCTGCTGACCCGGGTCGCGGCGGCCGACGATGTCGCCGATGCTCTGCCGACGCCCCCCCGCCGTCGCGGCCGGCGCTTGCCCTGGCTGCTGCTGGCGGCGGCGCTGCTGGCGTCGGTGATCGCCGCGCTATTGCTGTTGGGTGGCGACTGAGCGCAGTGCGGCCGACGGCCGTTTCCGCCACCACTTCCACAGCCGCCAGCCGAGCAGCAGGGCAAGGATGCCGGCGTACAGCGCCGGCTCGCGGATATCGGATTTCACCAGCCACCAGAAATGCAGCACGGCCAGCACGCCGATGGCGTAGACCAGCTTGTGCAGTTGCCCCCAGCGCCGACCGAGACGCCGTATCCAGCCTTGGGTCGAAGTGATGGCCAGCGGCACCAGCAGCAACCAGGCGGCGAAGCCGACGGTGATGTAGGGGCGCTTGGCGATTTCCTCGAAGATCTGCAGCCAGTAACCGCGCAGGTCCAACCCCAGATAGGCCGCGAAGTGCAGGGTAGCGTAGGCGAAGGCGTACAGGCCGAGCATGCGCCGGAAGCGCAGCACTACCATCTGGCCCGTCAACTGCCGCAGCGGCGTGACCGCGAGCGCGATCATCAGGAAGCGCAGCGCCCAGATCCCGAGCCGATGCTCGACTTCGGCCACGGGATCGGCGCCCAACGCATCGCTGCCGGTCTTGAATACATCCCAGAACTGCCAGGCCAGGATCGCCAGGGGCGTCAGGCACAGGGCGTGGACGAGGGTTTTGGCGGCGATGAGGCGGGGAGAAGTGCTAGGCATATGGTCCGGTTGATGATGTCGGGGATTGCGCAGGAGGGCCTTCCGTAGGAGGGCCTTCAGGCCCGAGCGTTTCCATCAGGCCAGGGATTCTGCTTGAAGCCCGAGCGTTGTTTCTGTTGATCGCACCCGGCATCGGCGCGAACGATGGTCCAAGGCATGGAACGCGGGCCTGATGGAAACGCTCGGGCCTGAAGGCCCTCCTACGGAACATGCATGCCTCGGAACTGTTTCCTCAGAACCACTTCTTCAGATCGAGCCCCTTGTACATCCCGGCCACCTGTTCGCCGTAGCCGTTGAAGATCCTGGTCGGGATGCGTTCCGCGAACAACTTGCTGGCGGTGCCGCTGATCCGGCGTTCGGTTTTCTGGCTCCAGCGCGGGTGGTCCACGTTCGGATTGACGTTGCTGAAGAACCCGTATTCCGATGGCTGCAGGTCGTTCCAGGCGGTCGGCGGCATCTTCTCGACGAACTTGATTTCGACGATCGATTTGATGCTCTTGAAGCCGTACTTCCACGGCACGATCAGCCGCACCGGCGCGCCGTTCTGCTGCGGCATCGGCTTGCCGTACAGGCCGGTGGCCAGCAGCGCCAGCGGATGCATGGCCTCGTCGATGCGCAGGCCTTCGCGGTACGGCCAGTCGATCGAGTCGTAACGCACGCCGGGCATCTGCTTCGGGTCGGCCAGGCTGGTGAACGCCACGTACTTGGCCTTCGAGGTCGGCTGGAACTGCTTCAGCACGTCTCCCAGCGGCACGCCCAGCCACGGGATCACCATCGACCAGCCCTCGACGCAACGCAGGCGGTAGATGCGCTCCTCCGCTTTCAGGCCCTTGAGCAGGTCGGTCAGGTCCAGTTTGCCGGGCTTGGCGCATTCGCCGGACACCGAAATGGTCCACGGCTTCGTCCGCAGGGTCTTGGCGGCCTGCGAGGGGTCGGCCTTGCCGGTACCGAACTCGTAGAAGTTGTTGTAGGTGGTCACGTCCTCCAGCCGGGTCAGCTCCTCGGTGGTCCGGAAGCCGGACTTCAGCTGCGCCGGGCTGGCCTTGGTCTTGGGCGGCGGCGGAGGTTCGGCCTCGGCGCAGCCCGACAGGGCCAGCGCCGGGGTGGCGGCCAGCAGGCCGATCAGGCGGCGGCGGTCGCGATAGATCGCTTCGTCGGTGATCTCGGAGGCCGGGATGCGCAGGGCGTCGCGCAGGGACGAGGGGAGGGGCATGGGCGTGTCCGTCGAGCAGAAGGGTCGACTATAAGACGGTCGAAGTAAGCATTCGGTTGCGCGGCATCTGCAAATTTCTTTTCGGCATCCCGGCGCCCTCCCAAAACGATGCTGCGCTGCGGCATACTCGGGGGCCACCCCCTATCCACGGAATCTCCGATGTCGCGCGCCTTCAACTTCAGTGCCGGTCCCGCCACCCTGCCCGAGAGCGTCCTCCGCCAGGCCCAGGACGAGATGCTGGAATGGCGCGATTCCGGCGCTTCCATCGTCGAACACAGCCACCGCGGCCCGGAGTTCATCCAGGTCGCGGCCGAAGCCGAAGCCGACCTGCGCACGCTGATGTCGATTCCGGACGATTACGCGGTGCTGTTCCTCGGCGGCGGCGCCACCACCCAGCAGGCGCTGATTCCGCTGAATTTCGCAGCGCTGGGGCAGGCCGCCGACTACGTGGTCAGCGGCCACTGGGGCAAGACCGCGATCAAACAGGCCAAGCCGTACGTTGACCTGCGCGTGGCCGCGACCAGCGAAGCCGGCGGTTTCCGCGACGTTCCGGCGCGCGACACTTGGCAGCTCTCGGCTGATGCGGCCTACGTGCACATCACCGCCAACGAAACCATTCACGGCGTTGAATTCAGGGATACGCCGGACGTGGGCGACGTGCCCCTCGTCGCCGATTTCAGCTCCAGCATCGCGTCGGAGCCGGTCGACATCTCGAAATACGGCGTGATCTACGCCGGTGCGCAGAAGAACCTCGGCCCGGTCGGCATCACCGTGGTGATCGTGCGTCGCGATCTGCTGGAGCGCGCCGGTCAGCCGCGCGCCGACATCTTCAACTACGCCTCGCACCTCAAGGGCGAGTCGATGCTCAACACGCCGCCGACCTGGAACTGGTACATGCTCGGCCTCAACGTGAAGTGGATGCTGGCCGAAGGCGGCGTCGCCGAGTTCGCCCGCCGCAGCGCCGAGAAATCCGCGCTGCTGTATTCGGTGATCGACGGCTCCGACGGCTATTACCGCAACGAAGTCGCCGCCGCTGCGCGTTCGCGGATGAACGTGCCGTTCTTCCTCCACGACGAAGCCCTGGACAAGCCGTTCCTGTCCGAAGCCAAGGCCGCCGGCCTGATGGCGCTGAAGGGCCACCGCGCGCTCGGCGGCATGCGCGCCTCGATCTATAACGCGATGCCGGTCGAAGGCGTGAAGGCGTTGGCCGATTTCATGCGGGAGTTCCAGCAACGCCATGGTTGAGCAACGCAAGCGCGGCGCTGCCGCCAAGCCGGCCGCGAAATCTGCAGCGAAACCGTCTGCAAAGCCGGCCGCAAATCCGGTGGCGAAGGCCGCGAAGCCCAAGGCGCCGAAAGCGCAGGCCGTGGCCAAGGGTTCGGTGGAGATTCCCCTCGATGCCCAGGGCAAACCCGATCTGCTGTCGGTGCGCGCGCAGATCGACGGCATCGATCATGAGATCCAGAGCCTGATCGCCGAACGCGCGCTGTGGGCACATCAGGTCGGCAAGGCCAAGGGCAAGCTCGCGGCCGCGGTGGATTACTACCGCCCCGAACGCGAGGCGCAGGTCCTGCGCCGCGTGGTCGATCGCAACGAAGGCCCGCTATCGGACGAAGTGCTGGTGCGGCTGTTCCGCGAAATCATGTCCGCGTGCCTGGCCCAGCAGGAGCCGCTGAAAGTCGGCTTCCTCGGCCCCGAGGGCACGTTCTCGCAGCAGGCGGTCTACAAGCATTTCGGCCACTCGGCCAAGGCGCTGCCGCTGGCGACGGTGGAGGAAGTGTTCGACGAAGTCGCCGCCGGCCACGCCGATTTCGGTGTGGTGCCGGTGGAGAACTCCGGCACCGGCACCATCCAGTCCACGCTCGATCTGTTCCTGACCTCGCCGCTGATGATCTGCGGCGAAGTCGAGCTGCGCGTCCACCAGTATCTGCTGTCGCGCACCGGGCATATCGAGGACATCGAACGGGTGTATTCGCACGCCCTGTCGCTGGCGCAGTGCAAATCCTGGCTGCGGCAGAACCTGCCGAAGGTCGAGAAGCATGCGGTGGTCAGCAACGCCGAGGCCGCGCGCCGCGCGCGCAACGCCGACGACGCCGCTGCCATCGCCGGTGAGAACGCGGCCCACGCCTACGGCCTGAAAGTGGTGGCCGGCCCGATCGAAGACCGTGCCGACAACACCACCCGCTTCCTGGTGATCGGCCGCGCCTCGTTCCCGACTTCGGGCAACGACCGCACCTCGCTGCTGGTGTTCATCCGCGACCAGCCCGGTGCGCTCTACAAGATCCTCGAACCGCTGGCGCGGCGTTCGATCAGCATGAACCGCATCGAATCCCGGCCCGCCCACGGCAAGCTGTGGCAGTACGCCTTCTTCATCGATGTCAGCGGCCATGCCGACGAATCGCCGCTGAAGGACGCGCTGGCCGAGATCGACGAGTTCGCTGGTGACGTGCGCGTGTTGGGGTCTTATCCGGTGGCTGTGCCGTAAGCCGGGTTTCATGCTCTTCGTAGGAGCGGCTTCAGCCGCGATGCCTTTGCCAGCAAAGGTTCACTGCTGAATGCTTCAGCTTGGTAAAGCGATCGCGGCTGAAGCCGCTCCTACAGTTCACCTGTCGCCGAATCATCGGCATGCGATCTGGATACGCGATGCACGATAGCGATCAACAGCACAGCGAAGCTTTTTTCTCCGGACTTGCCCAACCCGGCATACAGCGCCTGCGCGCCTACGACCCGGGCCACGATCTGGTCGCGTTCCGGCGCCGGTTCAAGGACTCGCACCTCATCGAGCTGGGCTCGAACGAAAACCCCTACGGCCCCAGCGCGAAGGCCAAGGAAGCGGTGCTCGGCGTGATCCACGAGAGCTTCCGTTATCCCGATCCGCTCGGCGCCGATCTCAAGCGCGCGCTTGCCGCGAAGCACGGCGTCGATACCGCCTCGATCCTGCTCGGCAACGGCTCGCACGAACTGCTGATGCAGTTCGCGCAGGTGTTCGCCGGGCCGGGCGTCGATGTGGTGGCGTCGCAGTTCGGTTTCGCGGTCTACGCCATCGCCGCGCAAGCCGCGGGCGCCACGCTGCGAGTGGCGCCGTGCAACGCCGACGATCATGCGATGCCGCGTGGCCACGATCTCGACGCCATCGCCGCCGCCATCACCGATGCGACGCGGCTGGTCTATCTGGCCAACCCCAACAATCCGACCGGCACCTGGTACGCCGCCGATGCCTTCGCCGCGTTCATGGCGCGCATTCCGGCGAACGTCGTGGTGGCGGTCGACGAGGCCTATGCCGAATTCGTCGATGCGCCGGAATGGGCGTCGGCGCTGACATTGCAGAACCAGTATGCGAACCTGATCGTCGCCCGCACCTTCAGCAAGGCCTACGCGCTGGCGGGGCTGCGTGTCGGCTACGCCATCGCCCATCCCGGCCTGATCGCGGTGATCGAGCGCGTGCGCGAGAGCTTCAACGTCAACAGCGCCGGGCTTGCCGCCGCCGAAGCCGCACTGGGCGACGAGGAACACCTCGCCTGGGTGATCGGGCGCAACGCCGAGCAGCGCGAAACGCTCGCGTCCGCGCTGCGCGCGCGCGGTCTGACGGTATTCCCGTCGCAGACCAATTTCCTGCTCACGCAGTTCGCCGCGCCGGGCGACAACGCGCGCGTCGCGAAGATCGAAGCGGCGCTGTGCGAGCTCGGCACCGTGCTGCGGCCGATGACCGGTTACGGCCTCGGCCACTGCCTGCGCATCACCGTCGGCAACGCCGACGAAAACCGGCGCCTGCTGGCCGGACTCGACAAGGTACTGGCATGAGCGGTGTGGACAAACAAGACTGGATCGTCGGCGCGGGCGCGCCGTTGCAGGGCCGCATCCGCGTGCCCGGGGACAAGTCGGTCTCGCATCGCGCGATCATGCTGGCATCGCTGGCAGAAGGCGTGTCGCGCATCGACGGCTTCCTCGAAGGCGAGGACACCCGCGCCACGGCGGCGGTGTTCCAGCAGCTCGGGGTGAAGATCGAAGCGCCTTCGCCGCAGTCGCGGATCGTGCATGGCGTCGGCCTGCGCGGACTGCGCGCCAGCGCCGATGCGCTGGACTGCGGCAACGCCGGCACCGGCATGCGTCTGCTCGCGGGCGTGCTGGCGGGGCAGGCATTCGACACCATGCTCATCGGCGACGCCTCGCTGTCGAAGCGGCCGATGCGGCGGGTGATCGATCCGCTGATGACGATGGGTGCGGTGATCGACAGCGAGACCGGCGGCCTGCCGCCGCTGCGCATCCGCGGCGGATCGGCGCTGCGCGGCATCGACTACGAACTGCCGGTCGCGAGCGCGCAAGTGAAGTCGGCGCTGCTGTTGGCCGGGCTGTACGCCGATGGCGACACCACCGTGCGCGAGCCGCATCCGACGCGCGATTACACCGAGCGCATGCTCTCAGCCTTCGGCTGGCCGATCGAATTCTCGCCCGGCATCGCCCGCGTGCGCGGCGGCGGCGATGGGCGTCACGCGCTGCGCGCGACCGATGTATCTGTGCCGGCGGATTTCTCGTCGGCGGCGTTTTTCCTCGTCGCGGCCAGCGTGATTCCCGGTTCCGACCTCACCCTCGAAGCGGTCGGCATGAACCCGCGCCGCACCGGCCTGCTGCATGCGCTGCGGATGATGGGCGCCGATATCGTCGAAAGCCACGCGCGCAACCAGGGCGGCGAAGCCGTCGCCGATCTGCGAGTGCGCGCGGCGCATTTGCAGGGCATCGCGGTGCCGGAAGCGCTGGTGCCGGACATGATCGACGAATTCCCCGCGCTGTTCGTGGCCGCGGCCTGCGCCAGCGGCAGCACCCGCGTCAGCGGCGCCGCCGAACTGCGGGTGAAGGAATCCGACCGCCTCGCCACGATGTCGGCCGCACTGCGGGCGCTGGGTATCCGCGTCGACGAATCCGACGACGGCGCGGTCATCCACGGCTGCGAATCGGGCCGCAGCCCGTTCGCCGTCGACCCGCAGTCGTCCGTCGTCATCGACAGCCACGGCGACCACCGCATCGCCATGGCCGCCGCCATCGCCGGCCAGCGCTGCCGAGGCGAATTCAGGATCGGCGATATTGCGAACGTCGCGACGTCGTTCCCGGGGTTCGACACGTTGGCGTGCGGCGTCGGGTTTTTGCTGCGCGAGGCCTGATCCGCCGCTTTCAGCTCGTAGGAGGGGCTTCAGCCCCGAGCCTGCTATTCGGTAAATCGGCCATCGGGGCTGCAGCCCCTCCTACGACAGAAGATGATGCTCAACGCCCATCCAGCGCGAATGCGATCGGGACTTCCACCGCGCCGGCCACCGCGCGTCCGTTCTGCTGCGCGGGGCGGAAGCGCCAGCGTTTCGCGGCCTGCACCGCGGCGCGATCCAGCGATCGCGAGCCGCTGCGGGCGACCACGCTGACGGAGGTGGGTTCGCCGTCGGCGCCGACTTCGATCCGCACCAGGACCGTGCCAGACTCGCCGTTGCGCAGCGCGTCGGAGGGATAGCGCGGGGCGGGTCTGGAGATCGCGACCGGCACGTCGCCCGGGGCGAGCGGGGAGGTGGGCGAAGCTGTCTGCGGTGAACCGTCCGGGACGGGGTTCTGTACCGGCACACCCACCGGGGGCGGCGCGGCCACCGGCGGCGGCGCGGGGCGCGGGTTGCGCAGCGCGTCCTGGGCGGCTTCCGACAGGCCGCTGGCGCTGCGGTCGCCGCCGGCCATCGGGGCGGGCAGGGGCTCGAAGACCTGGCCATCGACGCGCTGGGCCTTGTCCTCGGCACGATAGAAATTGCCGTTGTCGCGCATGTCCAGCCACAGCAGCAGGAACACCAGGAATCCGGCGCCGAACCCGGCGGCCACCATCAGCCATCCGCGGCGCGACAGGCGGAAATACGATCGCCACGACGAGGCGGGCGGGGATTTCCGTGGGGGCATACCTTGCGGCGTCGTGGGCTGGACAGTCGACATGCGTGGGGTCGTGGGCGCGGAGGTGGGGCCGATTGTGGCACGGGTTCCATGGAGCGGCTCGTGCCCCCGGGCCGCGTTCAGATCGTATTTCGGGCGATAATCCGCGTCCCGTCACGCTTTGCGATGCCCTCATGCTCGATCCCGTCCTGCTGCGCAATCAACCCGATGTCCTGGCCGCCCGCCTCAAGGAGACCCGCGGTTACGACCTCGATGTCGCCGTGCTGCAGCAGTGGGAATCCGAGCGCAAGCAGCTGCAGGTGCGCACGCAGGAGCTGCAGAACCTGCGCAATACGAAGTCCAAGCAGATCGGCATGCTCAAGGCCAAGGGCGAGGACGTGTCGGCGGTGATGGCCGAGGTCGCGGGTTTCGGCGAGGAATTGAAGGCCAGCGAGACGCGGCTGGACGAGATCAAACAGGCGATCGAGTCCATCGCGGCTGGCATTCCGAATCTGCCGCATGCGTCGGTGCCGCCGGGCGAGGATGAAGCCGGCAACGTCGAGCAGCACCGCTGGGGTACGCCGCGTGCGTTCGATTTCGAGGTCAAGGATCACGTCGAACTCGGCGCGCGCAACGGCTGGCTGGATGGCGAGACCGCCGCCAAGCTCAGCGGCGCGCGCTTCACGGTGCTGCGTGGTCAGCTGGCGCGTCTGCACCGCGCGCTGGCGCAGTTCATGCTGGATCTGCATACCGATACGCATGGGTACGAAGAAACCAATGTTCCGTTGCTGGTGAATGCGGAGTCAATGCGTGGGACGGGGCAGTTGCCGAAGTTTGGCGATGATCTATTCGCTACATATGAACGTATAAATGCTGACTGGAATCTTCCCACGCTCGGGCCTCCAGAAAAAGCGTACGCCGTGGCTAGAGCAGGGAAAACGCTCGAGGACAAATTCATCGCCACAAAGATTGTTTTAGGCGATCAAGTCAAACTCACTTCAGCTCATGCTCCTGCTGAACTTGAAGCGTTCAGTTGGTCACTTGTCGATTATCAAGACAGCCTGCGTCAGTACTACCTCATCCCCACCAGCGAAGTCCCCCTTACCAATATCGTCCGCGACGAAATCCTCGATGCCGAGCGTCTGCCTTTGCGCATGACTGCGCACTCGATGTGTTTCCGCGCCGAGGCCGGCAGCGCCGGTCGCGATACCCGCGGTTTCATCCGCCAGCACCAGTTCGAGAAGGTCGAACTGGTGTCGATCGCCAAGCCCCACGAAAGCGACGCCGAACACGAGCGCATGACCCGCTGCGCCGAAACCGTGCTGGAAAAACTGGGCCTGCCGTATCGCAAGGTGCTGCTGTGTACCGGCGACATGGGATTCTCGGCGCAGAAGACCTACGACCTCGAAGTGTGGCTGCCTGCGCAGAACACCTACCGCGAGATTTCCTCGTGCTCGAACTGCGGCGATTTCCAGGCGCGGCGCATGCAGGCGCGCTGGCGTAATCCCGCGACTGGCAAGCCGGAGCTGGTGCATACGCTCAACGGTTCCGGCGTCGCGGTCGGCCGCGCATTGATCGCGGTGATGGAGAACTACCAGAACGCGGACGGATCGATCACGGTGCCCGAAGTGTTGCGCGGTTATATGGGCGGCCTCGAACGGATTGCCTGATTCGCTGCGCGAGTCAAAGCACGTCGACCCGTAGCCCGGGTGTGCAAAGCACACCCGGGATGACGCGTGGCATCTCTCTCCGAAGAGCCCCGGGTGCGCGTGGCGCACCCGGGCTACGATTTCGCGGCGAGCTTCGAGTCCATCGGCTCTTGCTTGAAGCAAAAAAGCCGCAAGGCGTGAGCTTTTCGTAGCCCGGGTGTGCAAAGCACACCCGGGATGACGTGCTACATCCCCCTCCGAAGAGCCCCGGGTGCGCGTTGCGCACCCGGGCTACGATTTCGCGGCGTGCTTCGAGTCCATCGGCTGTTGCTTGAAGCAAAACAGCCGCAATGCGGCTGTTTTGCTTAACCCGGATGTACAAAGCTCACCCGGGATGACGCGCGGCATCTCTGCCCGAAGAGCCCCGGGTGCGGCCTTTGGCCTTACCCGGGCTACGGTGTCTGGGCGACTCAGAACAGATTGCCATCCGGCCACTTCGACACGCCTTCCACGATTTCGGTCAGCATCGCGTTCATCTCGGACGTGCTGCCGTTCGACTTGTTGGACGTGGCAGCCATGCTGAAGCCGTCGCTGCGGCGGCGCAATACCGACGTGGTGCCGCTCATCTCGCCGTAATGCGCGTAGGAATTGCCCAGCACGCTTTCGTGGCGCAGGAAGCGCAGCAGGTCGATGGGCGTGGCGATCCAGCCGCCGTGCGCGTCGAAGCGCTGCGGTTTCACGCTGGAGTACGCGCCGCCGCCGTAGTACTTCACTTCGTTGCTCTTGCGATCCGCTTCCTTGTCGCCGCCGATGACCATGCCCGGCGCGCCGGCCGGCTTGAGGATGGTGTCGCGTACGTAGGCTTCATATCCCTTGCCGGTGCACGCTTCGATCACCCGGCCGAGCAGCGAATAACCGAAGTTAGAGTACATCTCGTTGGTCTTCGGATCGTTGTCGGGGTCGTAGTTCGCCGCGCCCGGGGTGTAGCCCAGCGGATAATTCTTCAGCGTCCACTCGATCAGGCCTTTGTGATCGGTGCCGGTGTACGCGAACATCGGATCGCTCTTGTTGCCGTCCTTGTTGACGTTGACCAGGCCGGCGCGGTGGCCGATGAGGTGTTCGACGGTGATGTTGACGATGTTCGGATTGTTGGCCGGCGTCGGATATTGACCGCCCAGTACGCTGTTGTTGCCGAACACCTTCGAGTTCATCTCCAGGCTGGTGTCGGCGATCACCTTCGCCACCGCCACCCGGGTGATCGGCTTGGACACGCTGGCGACGCGGAAGCGATGCGAGGTGCCGACCGCTTCGCCCTTCTCGACATCGGCATTGCCATAGCCCGAGGCGTAGACCAGACGTTCGTTGAGGCTGATCGCGATCGACATGCCGGGCACATCGTTGGCCTTCATGTAGGCGCGGACCTTGCTGTCGATCAGCGCCAGATCGCTGGCCTTGAACGCGGTGTTCTCCCAGATGCCGTTGAAGCGCACGCCGCTGGCGGAGTTGAAGGCTTCGATGTACTGCGGTTCCCAACTGGCGTAGGTGTAGTTGTCGAACACGTGTTGGTAATTGCCGCTGGGAATGCCGTGACGCGCCGACCACTGCGGGCCGCCGGTCTTGACCCAGATCGCGGCGTAGCGATCGGCGTTGCCCTGTTTGTAGCCGCTGACGACCTTCAGGCGATAACCCTTCTTGGCGTAATCGTCGAACGCGGCCTGGTATTCGGATGCCGACAGCCCGTGGCGCGCGGCGGTGGCGGGTGCATTCTTGTCGAAGATCGTCGCGAAGCGCGGCGATCCGTTGATGCTGAGCACGCTGAGGTGCGAAGGCATGAATCCCTGCGCGCTCATCTGATTGACTGCGGCCTGATACTGGTCGGCGGTGAGGCCATGGCGCGCGGCGCGCGCGGGGCCGGCGGATTTTTCCCAGATCGCGGCGTAGTACGGCTGATTGCCGACCGTATAACCGTTGACGTAACTCAGGCGGTAGCCCTTCTTCGAATAGTCGTCGAATGCGGCCTGGTACTGCTGCGGATTGAGTCCGTGACGCGCGGCCTGGGCGGGGCCGGGCGCCTTGCTCCACAGTGCGGCGTAACGCGCGCCGCCGCTGTCGTAGCCGGAGATCGACTTCAGGCGGAAGCCCTTCTTGTTGAAATCCTCGAATGCGTTTTGATACTGCGCCGAAGTGAGACCGTGGCGCGCGACCCAGTCGGCTGCGGCAGCCGGCAGCGCGAGCATCGACAGACCGACGAGGGCGACGGCGTGTGCTGCGAATCGGACGCGGTGACGCGGGGCGTTGGTGGCGCGGGTGTGCGGGTGTGCGGTGTTCATGATGTGTAGTCCTGTCGGTTGATGGTGAAGGGTGTGGATGCAATGCGGGCGCTTTGCTGCATGCGTGCAGCAGGGGACCGTGATCCGGATGTTCCGGGCGAGCGGGAAGCGAACTTCGTCGGCGCTTACTTGCGCCAGATCGCCGCATAGCGCGCGCTGCCGCCGGCCGAATAGCCGGACACCGCGCGGGTGAGCAGGCCGGCGCCGGTCGACGCTTCCCATTCGTTCTGGTACTGCGCGCTGGTCAGACCGTGGCGCGCCTTGTAGGTGGCGCCGGCTTTCGAACTCCAGATCGCACTGAAGTAGGTGTCGCCGCCGTGGCCGTAGACGTTGACGTAGACCAGTCGACGGCCGGCCTTGTCGTTCGCGTTGAAGGCCTGCTGGTATTCGTTCGCGCTGAGCTGCGACTTGGACTGCCAACTGCCCAGATCGACCTTTTCGTACAGGGCGGTGTAGCGACGCTCGCCGCCGACCGAGGTCACCGCGACGTTGCGCGGGCGGAAACCGGTTGCGGTGAGGCTGTCCATGCGCTGCTGGTGCTGCTGCGCGCTGAGGCCGTGATATGCGGTGACCTCGGGGCCGCCCTGTTTGCGGAAGATCGCGGCATAGCGCACGCCGCCGCCGCCAGCGTAGCTTTCGACCATCGTCGGGCGATAGCCCTGGCGCGTGATCTGATCGAAACGCTGCTGGTACTGCGCGCCGGTCAGGCCGTGCACCGCCTGCCACGGCGTGGTGCCCGCAGGCCGGAAGATCGCGTTGTAGCGGACATCGCCGCCGACGCTGAAACCGTCGATCCATTCCAGCGCATAGCCGGCCATCGAGGCCTGATCGAACAGACACTGGTAGTCGCGCGCCGGTACGCCATGACGGGCGACTTCCTTCGCACCCGGCTTGATCGCGCCGGGCACGTTGCGCGCGTCGTAGCTCTTGCCGCTGACGAAACGGCCGCCGTCGATGCCGCAGATCCGCGGGATGCGATTGCGCTTGCTGCCGTCGTTGTCGGTGAGGAAGCCGCCGACCGACGTGATGCCGCCGGATGCCTTCGGCACGCCGACCTCGAAATGCAGGTGATCGCCGCTGGCGCAGCCGACATCGCCTTCGTCGCCCAGATAGGTGCCTGCCTCGACGAACTGGCCGACCTTCAGCTTGGCCTTGCCGCTGGACGAGCCCTTGCGCATATGCGTGTACTTGGTCCATTCGCCGTTGGCGTGTTCGATCCAGACGTAGTTGTTCTTCTGGTCGGCGATGGGCAGGCCGCTGCAGTCGATGCGCTTGTCGAAGCCGTCGACGACGTGGCGCACGAAACCGTCGGCCGCGGCCACGATTTTGTATGGGCCGCCGCCGCGGCCGCCCATGTCGATGCGACCGGGCGGGCTGTGATCCTTGTGATCGTTGCTGACCTTGACTTCGGTGCCGTTGGCGTAAGGGATGCGATAGACGCCCTTGGACGCGTCCAGCGCGAAAGCGGGGCCGCAGATCAGCATCGATGCGGCGATCGCGCAGAGCGCGTTGCGGTGGTTGATCGTAAGCATGGTGGTTTTCAGCATGATGGTCTCCTCGAAAGCGTGGATGAGTCGGGCGTTGCGCTGCCGGTGTCGCTTGCGCTGCATGCCGGCTCATCGAGGTAGTCGCGAAGCCGCATCCGATCCCGCCACTTTTTTTAGAATATTTTTTCGGCATGCATCGACGGCCACATTCGTCCGCATTCCACGTTGGGGCGAGGGCAGGGGATGATGTGGCGGGATCCGCCGTTGTTTTCCGACTACAGGAACAAGCCGCCACGTGCGGCGCCATTCCAACCCGCAACCTCCGAGGAGATCGATCATGTCGTCCACCGTACGCACGCTGTCCTGTTTCGCCCTTGCAGCCGCGATGCTGTCTTCCACCTCTAACCTCGCCGCGCAAAGCCCGCAGACGCCGAAACCGGTGTTCACCGCACCCAACGACCCCGTGCCGAACGGTCCGACCCGTCCCGATCCCGATGGCGGCGACGTCGTCGAACTGAAGGCGGTGGTGCATCGCGACCTCGCGCTCGATCCCGGTTTCCTGCTGGCCGGTACCAAGATCGCCTGGGGCAATACCGCGATCATCCAGGCCGCCACCGCGTCCGAGAAGAAGGACGGCAAGTGTTCGTTCCGTTACGTCTATGCCACCCGCAATCTCGGCGTGGTCGCGTCGTTGCCCACCGACAACCGGATCTTCTTCGAGGCGCCGAACGGCGCGGTGTTGTCGAGCCGTCCGCTGCCCGCGCTGGGCGCGCAGGCGTCGGCGAACAGCAGCGGGCATGTGGCGCTCGCGACGGGCACGTGGATGCTGTACGTGCATGCCGATGCCACGGCGAAGAACGCCGAGATCAACGAGACCAACAATCTGCGCCGGGTGCGGGTGACGGTGAAGGGAAGCTGCAACTGAGGCCTGCGCCCGGCGTCGCTACTGCCGGCGCGGCTGGAGCGAACGATGCTCAGCCGCGTCGCGTGGCGTCCGCCAGGGCCTGCGCCGCTTCCACGGTGCGCGGGTCGTTATCGCCGAACGCGTCCTGCCGCACCTTCAGCGCCTCGCGCAGAAGCGGTTCGGCTTCGTCCGCGCGGCCGCGTTCGATCAACAGCCGGCCCAGCGGCACCAGCACCACCGCGAAACGCTGGTGACCCGCGGCCAGGCGTTTGCGATAGATGGCCAGCGCCTGCCGCATCGCGGTTTCGGCTTCGTCCAGTCGTTTCTGCCGATACAGCACGATCCCCAGACGGTTGAGCTGCATGCCCACGCGGTCGTGCTCGTCGCCGTAATGCCTGCGCTGGCCGACCAGCGCTTCGCGATACTGGCGCTCTGCGCCGACCAGGTCGCCGCGCTTCTCGGCGACCTGGCCCAGGTTGTAGACCACCATCCAGCGCCCGGGATTGTCGGCGGGATAGATGTCCAGCGCCTCGCGGTAATAGCGTTCCGCCTGCGCAAGCTGGGCCGATGCACGATTGCCCGGTTCTGAACCGCCCGCTCCGGAATCGCTCGCTTCCAGCCAGGTCTGACCGATGTCGTTGAGGGCCAGCGCGATCGACGGATGGCGTTCGCCCAGCGCCTTGCGGCGGATGTCGAGCGCGCGCAGCAGCAGGTCGCGCGCACCGTCGAAATCGCGCCGTGTCTTCAGCACCCGCGCCAGGGTGATCATGGTCAGCGCGACATGGGGATGGTCGGCGCCCAGCGAGGCCTGCATCGAGGCCAGCGCTTCGCGATACAGCGCCTCGGCCGAATCGTATTCGCCCAGATCGTTGCGTACCTGGGCCAGATCGGTCAGCACATAGGCGATCTCGGGATGCTGCGCCGGCAGCAGCTGTCGACGCAGACTGAGCGACTGGCTCAGCAGCGGCTCCGCGCCCGCGTAATCGCCTTGGCGGCGCAGGATCATGCCCAGGTCGCCCAACGTATCGGCGACGCGCAGATCGCGTTCGCCGTGCAGTGTCCGATACATCGCCAACGCTTCGCGGTACAGCGTTTCCGAGCCGGCGAATTCGCCGCGCAGATCGAGCAGTCGCGCCAGATCGGCCAGCGTGGCCGCGATGTCTTGGTGGTCTTTGCCGAACGCAGTGCGATAGCGTCCAAGCGCATCGCGCAGATCGATTTCCGCTGCCGTGTAGTCGCCGCGATCGCTGCGCACGCGTCCCTGGCTGCGCAAAGCGCGCGCCAGCAGCAACGGCTGTCGCGACGCTTCGGTGCGGGCGATCTGCAGGCTGCGCGCGAACAGCGCTTCGGCGCGGTCGTACACGCCGAGCTGGCGATACGCTTCGCCCACCGCATCCAACAGTTCGATCTGCACATCGGGCTGGCCGCCGAGCTCGCGTTCGATCGCCGCCCAGCCGCGGTCCAACAGTTCGCGCGCGGTGAGCTGCGCGCTGCCGGACGCGTCGGGATTCGCGCCCTCGAAGATGCGCAGCACCAGCGTCTTCACCTGCAATGCCTTTGCGGCTTCGGCCTGCGCGCGGTCGCGTTCGCGCGCCAGCGCGTTCGCCTGGATCGTCACCGTCACCGCGTAACCGGCGATCATCGCGACGATCGCCACGCTTGCGGCCACCGCCCAGGCGTGCCGGCGGACGAACTTGCCGGTGCGATAGCCCCAGGTTTCCGGGCGCGCGCGCACCGGCCGGCCCTGCCGCCAGCGTTCCAGATCCTCGACCATCGCAATGGCCGATGCGTAACGACGCTCCGGTTCCTTGCGCAGCGCCTTCAGCACGATGTTGTCGAGATCGCCGCGCAGTTTTCGGCGCAGCGCCGACGGCGTGATCTGTCGCGCGGCCGCGCTGCTGTTGTTGTCGGCACCGTCTTCGCCGACCACGCGCTCGCTCGGGCGCACCGGCTCGGCGCGGCAGATCGCGTTCTCCAGCGTCTGCTGCGACATGTCCGCGACACGCTGCGCGCGCTGGCCGGTCAACAGTTCGTACAGCAGCAGACCGAGTTGGTAGACATCGGTCGCGGTCGACGCCGGCTGGCCGTAGACCTGTTCCGGCGTGGCGTAGTCGGGCGTGAACACGCGCAGCGCGGTGCGGGTCAGCGGCTCTTCGCCCAGCGGTTCGTCGGCCAGCGCTTTGGCGATACCGAAATCCAGCAGTTTCGCCTTTCCGTCGGTGCCGATGATGATGTTGCCGGGCTTGATGTCGCGATGGGCGATCAGATTGCGGTGCGCGTACGCGACCGCCTGCGCCACCTGTACGAACAGCGCGACGCGCTGATCGACGCTCAGCCGCTCGCGGTCGCAGGCGCGGTCGATCGGTTCGCCCTCGACATATTCCATCACGAGATACGGCCGGCCCTGCGGGTCGCGGCCGCCGTCGAGCAGCCGCGCGATGCCTTCGTGATTCAGCGTCGCCAGGATCTGCCGTTCCTGCTCGAAGCGGCGCAGGAATTCGTCGGAGTCGGCGCCGGCGCGCAGCAGTTTCATTGCGCCATGCTGGCGGAACCCGCCTTCGCGGCGTTCGACCAGATAGACGGTGCCCATGCCGCCGCGGCCCACTGTGCGCAGCGCGTGCCAGACGCCGATGCGGAAGTCTTTGAAACCGGCGTCATCGGAATGAGACGCGGGCGAGGGCGATTCCAATCCGTCGCTGCCCGAGGCGTGATCGAACAGCGCCTGCCACAGCGGCTGCGCCAGCGCACGCGGGGTCAGCCCCGAGGCGTCGAGTCCGGGCGACTCCGCCAGCGTCAGCAGTTCGCGCAGTTCGGCCGCCAGCACCGGTTCGCGGACTTCCAGATCGGCGAGAAACTCAGCCCGCGCGTCGCCTTCCAGATCCAGCGCCTCATCGAACAGCGCATCCAGGCGGATGCGCGGGTCTTCGCCGTCGCCCTTCTTGCCGGTGCTCATTCGCCGTCGAGCGCTTTCAGCAGCCAGACCCGGGCGCGCATCCAGTCGCGCTGCACGGTGCGCAGCGAGCTGCCCATGGCCTCGGCGGTTTCCTCTTCGGTCAGGCCGGCGAAGTAGCGGCATTCCACGACCTGGGCGAGGCGCGGGTTGAACGCCGCCAGTCCTTCCAGCGCGCCGTCGATGGCCAGCACCCGCTCGGGCGCGTCCTCGGTGCTGACCAGATCGGGGTCCAGCGTCACCTGGATCTGGTCGCCGCCGCGCTTGCCGGCCAACCGCCGCCGCGAGTCGTCGACCAGGATCCGGCGCATCGCCCGCGCGCAGATCGCGAAGAAATGCCCGCGGTTCTGCCAGTCCACGCCGCCTTCGCCCACTAATTGCAGATAGGCCTCCTGCACCAGACTGGTGGTGTCCAGCAGCGCCCCGCGCCGGCCGTTGCGCGCCAACTGGCCATGGGCGATGGCGCGCAACTGGTCGTAGACCATCGGCACCATCCGGTCGAAGGCGTCGCGGTCGCCGGCGTGATGGCGCTGCAGCAGTTGGGTGATGTCGCTGAGGACGTGGTCGCTGGGCATGGCGTCGCTCGCTGGCTGTTCGGCGTGGGGCTTCGCCCGGACACGCTATTAAACGTCAGAATCCGTGCCGGACGGGCCGGGCAGGATGCATCCGAAGCAGGCCCAGCGTGCGTATTGCATTGCACCGACGCGATAAAGTTGCTTCAATACCGCCCAGCGTTCTGTATATGGAAAAGTGGACATGAACGATCTCAACGACCTGTATTACTTCGCGATGGTGGTCGAGCACTCCGGATTCGCCGCCGCCGAGCGCGCGCTGGGTATCCCGAAATCGCGCCTCAGCCGCCGCATCAGCCAGCTCGAAACCGACATGGGCGCGCGCCTGCTGCAGCGTTCCACCCGGCGCTTCGCGGTGACCGACGTCGGCCAGAGCGTCTATCGCCACGCGCAGTCGATGCTCGCCGAAGCCAGCGCCGCGCGCGAAGTGGTCGACCGGCTCAGCGCTGAACCCCGCGGCCTCGTGCGGGTGAGCGTGCCGGTAGGCATCGCCCAGGAACTGATGCCGAAACTGCTGCCCGATTTCCTCGCCCGCTACCCGCTGGTGCGCGTGCAGTTGCACGTCAACAACCGCCGCGTCGACGTGATCAACGAAGGCTTCGACGTCGCCATCCGCGTGCGCGCCAAGCTCGACGACGACGGCAGCCTGGTGATGCGCAGCTTCGGCCAGATCCAGGAACTGCTGGTCGCCAGCCCCAAATACCTCGACCGCGCCGGCCGCCCGCGCGACCCGGAAGAACTCGCCAGCCACACCACGCTCAGCATGAGCGAGGACGAAGCCCGCCAGCGCTGGGAACTGCAGGGCGCGGGCGGCGAAGTCCGTCGCGTCGAACTCAAGCCCCGGGTCTCCGGGTTCGATTTCCCGATGCTGATGGCGCTGGCCAAACAGGGCCTGGGCGTGGCCCTGATCCCCGAAACCATCTGCGCCGACGCCGTGCGCAACCGCGAACTGGAAGTGGTGCTGCCCGCCTGGCGCCTGCCGATGGGCATCTGCCACGCGGTCTTCGCCTCGCGCCGCGGCCTGCTCCCGGCGGTGCGGATGTTCATCGACTATCTCGCCGAGAATATGCCCCCGCTGCTGGAGGCCTCGCGCCTCAACTGCCTGCACTGCCCGGGTGGGATGGCGCCGGAGAAGCAGGTTAAAATCGTCGAGACGGTTTGAGGGGATCCAGTCGCTGCAGCGGTAGATGTGACGGCAGGTGAAGTGATGGCAGTTCGAGCGAGGCAAGCGCTTCAATGCGCGTCGCCCCCTCGGATTGTCATCCCGAGCCAAAGGCGAGGGATCTGCTGTTACGCTTTCCGGCGTTGCGAAAAGCAGATCCCTCACCCGATGAAGCCGGGATTCGGGATGACAGTAGTTTCTTCTGCCGCAGTTGAAAAAATACGGAAGCGTGGCCGAGTGGTTTAAGGCAGCAGTCTTGAAAACTGCCGTGGGTTTACGCCCACCGTGAGTTCGAATCTCACCGCTTCCGCCAGATACGCAAGGGCCCCCGAATGGGGGCTTTTGCGTATCTGGCGGAAGCGGTGGATGGACGGACTCACCGAGTTCGACACATCGGCAGGATTGCCGATGTGCACAGCGAAGCTGCCCGCAGGGCGAGGGCCATGGATGGCCTGAGTGAATCTCACCGCTTCCGCCAGAAATGCCAAAGCTCCCGCACGGGGGGCTTTGGCATTTCTGGGGGAGTGATGGGTGGACGAACGCACCGGGTTCGACACATCGGCAGGATGCCGGGGCGTCGAGGTAAGTAGATCGGCTCTGAGGCATACTTTGCTGAGTGCAACACAAGGAAGTTCTTATGGCTTATGAGAAGACATCGCTGAAGACCACCGAGGCGGCAGCGCTGGTGGCTGCTACCGATCAAAACGGGCGTATCGATCCAGTCGCGTACGAGGCTCAGCGCCTCATCCTTGAGAATCAGCGCATGGGCACCATCGACGCGACCGCGTTGGTGCGAAACTTGGAGCGTTCTCCCGGGTTCGAACGATTCGATAGGACGGAGTTTCTAGCAGCGATCGACACGCGGTTGGACTCGCCAGCGGCAAAGGCACGCTTTGCGGAAGCATTGGATGCGGCGAACATCACCGACTCGGGATTGGAGCGCTTTGGCGAGCAAGTTGCCGGTGCGATCGGCGGGGCCTTTGATTACGTCAAAGGAAAAGCCGAATGGATCAAAGAGTATGCCAGCGATGATTTGTCATCCGCTTATCGGCGAGTAGACGAACTTCAGAACGATCCGAATGCGACGGATTTACAGCGCAACGCAGCAGCGCTCGCCCGAGACGTGGTCGGCCAAGCGCAGCAGCTCTATGGCCAGGGTTTGGGCGGTGTGATGCACAGCTTCAACACGCTGAAAGATGTCGTCGACACGGGACAGATGGCGTGGCGCTTCACGACCGACGAGAACTACCGTGATGTCCTCATAGCAACTGCAAAGCTTTACGCTGCAGAAACCGCGGATGATCCACTCAAGCCCGCGCGGGATTTGCGAGACGCAACGACCCAAGCACTCGAAAATTGGGAGCGCGATTACGCGCAGGCTAAAACTGAGGGGCGGGAGAGGCAGTTCCTCGGCCAAACAGAAGGCGCCGTCGGCATTGAGCTGGTGGCAACACTGGTTCCGGTCGGCAAGCTTGCGAAGTTTGGCCGGATCGCCAATGCCCTAGACGCCGCGACGCCCGATGCGCTGGATGAAGTAGCCGAATCAATCGGTTCCGCAAACCGAACCCTTCGCGACCCTGATGGAGTTGCCCGCACGCCGCATCCGGGTGAAAGCCCTGGCGAGCTTGCTGCCCGCAGTGAGCGCGCCGAGCAAGCGGCCGATGCGCTTATCGACGCCCAAGTCAAATTCTTCCGGGACGAGGGCAAGCTGGATCAGTTGATCGAGGCGGCCCACAGGACGGGCAACGTCGAGGGCCTGCTGCGCAGCGGGGAGCTTCGCCCGACGGAGTTGGCAGATGTCCTGAAGCGAGACCCGGCAGTGTTCGACGGCAAAGTCAGCTACTTGGAAGCCGTCGGGATCAGCACGCAGGGTGTCGATCTGGCGCGGCTGACGGCAAGACAGCTGGGCGACATCGGCGAAGCGATCCACACCTACGACCTCGTGCGCGCAGGGCACACCGACATCATCGCGATCAAGAACAATTCCGGCCACGGCATCGACCTGGTGAGCCGCAATCCTGCCGGCGAACTTGAATTCAGCGAGATCAAGACGTCCGCGGTCGGCCAGGCGAAGGGACAACGCGGCAACCCGGAGGAATTCATTCCAGAGCGGCTCCAGCGTGCCATGGACCAGGAAGGACATTGGGCGGCACGCAACACCTTGCCTGCACTGGACGAGGTAGCGCGCAATTTGCGCAGCGAGATCGTCGATCCGGACACCGGGCGAGTGATGAACCTGAATGCGAAATGGATCCAGCTCAACGTCAGCCACATTCCGGGCTCCCCGCGTTTGGACGTGCAAAAAACCGTCGACGATTGGAGGGTCCCGCAGCCGAATCAACAGAGCCGATTGGATTCGTTGTCACTTCCCGACCAAGCAACCCATGAGCGCATGCGAACGGCGGGCCTCTCCTCGGGGCTGGATGAGCAACTCGCCGGAAATCTGGCGGCGTTAGGCCTGCTGGCGCTCAAGCAGGACAACCTGGTGAAAAAGCCCGATGATATTGGCGTCTACGGCGAACGATTGTTTGCTAGCTATTTTCCGCACGGGCGCGATCGCGAACCGAACTTCCACGTGAGCGTCGATGTGGGCATGGCTTCGGAAAAGCCCGCCCATGAGACGTTGCAGCAAGTCGCGCAGTTGGACCAGCAGCGCGCGCAGGAACAGTCGATGCAACCACAGCAGACCCAGCAACAGAGCCAACCCTCCGGCCCCACCATCGGCGCAAGGACGGCGTGATGGCGTCCGTATTGACTTGGCACCCTTCGCTGAATAAGACGTTCAAGGGATGCGAGCAATGGTGGGAGTCCTCGATGGTCCAGCGCGACAAGCTCGGGACGGAGCTTGCACGCTTGGAAAAGGACCTACAGCAGGCGGGCCGGTTTCGTACCGACGCGTCTACCCTGCACCTGATCTCACAGGCCTACGCGATGCGGACGTGCCTGCTGAGCGCAGGGGGCGAAACGGAACGCCTAGCGGAACCGCTGCGCTGGAGCGTGGCCTTCCGGGCGCTGGATTTCTTGAAGACAGCGTCGCGCTCGCTGCCGATCCCCGACGCTCAACCGCTGATCGCGCTGTGGTCGAGCATGGCGGCCGTGGGGCCGACGATGCTATCCGACTGGGAACGCGGGCGCGCCTGTGCGTCGTATCTGATCGATGTCGCGCACAAGGACATGCGTCTCCATACGCCCGAAACGCGACGGACCGCGTGGGGCAAGGGCACCAACGATGCCTTCCTGATTAGATTGTTCTCCCATGCTTACGCGCTTCCCACCGACTACCAGTCCGTGGAGCCGATGGTCGAGCCACTAGCGCGGCTTCTAGCTGTGTGGCGCACCGTCGAGATGGAAGAGTTCCAGCAGGCGATGTTCGCCGCCGCGGATTACCACGTCAGCCGAAGCAAGGACGGCACTGATCGCAATAAATACGAGTTCGAGAAAAGCATCGACCGCGTATATCCAGGCGAACTGCTGGCGGTCCAGGCGCTGCGTCGCCGCGACGGGCTGCCGGAGTTCCAAGCCGGTCACCTACTTGTAGACACGCCGTGGTCCATCGTCCGCGACCTCCCCAAAATTGAGCCGCATCCCTTCGAGCTGGCGGTTGAGGAACGGCTGCGCCGGGATGACCCGGACTTCCGCGGATGACCTAAGCAATCGTAGGCTGGCTATATCGATCGGGGCGCGCGCACGACCGGCGGACTGGGTTTAATCGTAAGTCGCAGCATCAAGAACAAGAAAGGCCACGTCACGCTCAATCGCGGACGTCGACCGCTGTCCACGGCATGGCCGGGGATAGGGCCCGGCCACGCCTGCGGATCCGGTGGATATCCATGGCGGCGGGGAGGCTTTGCCGGACCACTCCCGCTAGAATGCCGGATGCCCATCCGCCCCAGCGTCGCCGCAACCCCCGCCCTGACCCTCATCCGCAACGCCTCGGTGTTCGCGCCGGAGGCCTTGGGCCTGCGCCAATTGCTGGTCGGCGGCGGGAAAATCCTGTGGATCGGCGGCGCGGCTGAGCCCGCGCCCGTCGTGCCCGGGCTGGATGTAGTCGATCTGGGCGGCAGACGCCTGATTCCCGGTCTGATCGACGGTCACGCCCATGTCACCGGCGGCGGCGGCGAGGGCGGGTTCGCGACGCGGGTGCCGCCGGTGCCGCTGTCGCGGTTCACCACGGCCGGGGTGACGACGGTGATCGGAGTGCTGGGCACCGACGATCTGGCGCGGACGCCGGGCGAGCTGCTGGCGTCGGTGTATGCGCTGCGCGAGCAGGGGCTGGGCGCGTTCGCGTGGTGCGGCGGCTATCACCTGCCGCCGGTCACGCTGACCGGCAGCGTCCGCGGCGACATCGTGTTCCTGGATCCGGTGATCGGCGTCGGCGAGCTGGCGATCAGCGACCACCGCTCCAGCCAGCCGACCTTCGACGAATTCGTGCGCGTCGCCTCCGAGGCGCACGTCGCCGGACTGATGACCGGCAAGGCCGGGGTGCTGCATCTGCATCTGGGCGACGGCGTGCGCGGGCTGCAACTGGTGCGCCGCGCGCTGGACGAGACCGAACTGCCGGCAAGCGTGTTCCATCCCACGCATATCAATCGGCGCAAGGCGTTGTTCGAGGAAGCGCTTGCGCTGGCCAGGCGCGGCTGCACGGTCGACATCACCGCATTCCCGGTGGGCGAGGGCGAGGATGCCTGGTCCGCTGCCGAGGCCTGGGAGCGCTACCACGCGGCCGGCGCGCCCGCGGAGCGGTTGACCATCAGTTCCGACGCCGGCGGCTGTCTGCCCACGTTCGATCACGACGGCCGCCTGTGCCGGATGGACGTCGGCAGCGCGCATGCGTTGCTCGACACGATCCGCGTGCTGCTCGCCCGCGGCCATGCGCCGGACGCGGTGCTGCCGGCGTTCACCCGCAACATCGCGCGCCATCTGCGGCTGGCGGGCAAGGGCGAGATCGCGATCGGCGCCGACGCCGATCTGGTTGCGCTGGATGCCGATGGCCGCGTCGCCGATGTGATGGCGCAGGGCGTGTGGCATGTGCGCGATGGCGCAACGCTGCGCATGGGCATGTTCGAGAATGCGCAGGCGGATCGCGCTTGAAGCTCATCACGATGATGTCGTCCCGAAGTTCAGACAGTGCTGCGCGAAGCGTCGTAGGCTGGGCTGAGCACAGCGAAGCCCGGCATGCGGTGACGGCGACGACTCGGCTTGATGCGATGCTGGGCTTCGCTGCGCTCAGCCCAGCCTACGGACTGGATGCCGACGGCCACGTCGCCGATGCGATGGCGCAGGGCGTGTGGCATGCGCGCGATGGCGAAACGCTGCGCATGGGCATGTTCGAGAATCCGCAGGCGGATAAAGCTTGAGGCCCAGATCCTGTCATCCCGAGTGTGGCGAGGGACCTGTTTTTTGTGCTTTTCGCTTTGGAAAGCAGGTCTCTCTACCCGCCTTCGCGGGTGTCGGGATGACAGATGTCTTTTGTAATCATTACTTCGTAACCCTATCCAGGATGTCAGATGTGTCCCAGTAAAATCCCCGACGGGGAAGCGCGCGGTTGGATCATTCCCATCGGCGGCGCCGAGGAAAAAGAGAACGACCGCGCGATCCTCGCCCGGTTCGTCGAACTCTGCGGCGGCGCCGACGCCGATATCGTGGTGATCCCGACCGCGAGCCGGCTCAATGCGACCGGTCCGCGTTACGTCGACATCTTCAACGACCTCGGCGTGAAGACCGTCGAGGTGATGGATTTCGATACCCGCCGCGATGCCGACGAGCCGCGCCGGGTGGAACGCATCCACGAAGCGACCGGCGTGTTCTTCACCGGCGGCAATCAGCTGCGGCTGGGCACGCTGCTGGGCGGCACCGCGGTGGCGAAGGCGATCCGCATCTGCAACGCGCGCGGCATGCACGTGGCCGGCACCAGCGCGGGCGCGGCGTTCCTCAGCGAGCACATGATCGCGTTCGGCGAAGAAGGTCCGACCCCGATCGCCGGAATGGTGCGCTTGGCGCCGGGTCTGGGGCTGACCAACCGTTTCGTGATCGACCAGCATTTCCGCCAGCGCGACCGGCTCGGCCGGCTGACCGCGGCGCTGGCCTTCAATCCGTTCGCGATCGGCATCGGTCTGGACGAAGACACCGCGGCGCTGATTTCGCCGGACAACGTGGTGGAGGTGCTGGGCAGCGGCGGGGTGACCGTGGTCGATGCCGCCGGCTTGCAGTTTTCGTCGATGGCCCAGGTCAACGAGGGCGAGCCGGTCTGCCTGCTGGGCCTGAGCTTCCACATCCTCGTCGCCGGTGCTACGTTCAACCTGCACACGCGTAAGGCCTCGGCCGGCGCGCTGCTCGTACCCAAGGAATAGCGGGCTGTCGGAAACAGCCCGCTGTCGCAGCCACGGACGGCTGCGACGGCGAAGCTGACGCGTAGGCGTTCGCTTCGCCGGGAGCGGGGCCGGCGGTGCCGGACCCGCGACTTGAAAAACGTACAGCAGCAGGTTTTCGATCACTCGACAAAACAGGAGTCGGTTCACCCCATGCGCATTCTCGATCGTTCGGTGTTCGTTGGTCCCTCGCTGTATGCGCATTTCCCGGTGATCCGGCTGGAGCTGGATCTCGGCAAGCTGGAAGCCTGGCCCACCGGCCGGCTCGGCGCCGGTTTCGTCGATGCGCTGGTCGAAGCCGTACCCGGTCTGGCCGACCACGGCTGCTCCTACCGCGAGCCCGGCGGGCTGATCCGGCGGATGAAGGAAGGCGAAGGCACCTGGCTGGGCCACGTGCTGGAACACGTCGCCATCGAACTTCAGAACATGGCCGGCGAAGACGTGACCTTCGGCAAGACCCGCAGCATCGACGACCGCCCCGGCGTGTATTCGGTGGTCTACGAATACGCGCAGCGCGAGGAAGGCATCGAGGCCGGCGAACTGGCGTTGAAGCTGCTGCGCTCGCTGTTGCCGGCGGACCTGCGTTCGGCCGACGCCGTGCCCGAGGACTGGAACTGGCCCGAAGCGCGCGACACCTTCATCCGTTATGCGCAGCGCCGTGCGCTGGGGCCATCGACGATGTCGCTGGTGAAGGCCGCCGAAGAGCGCAACATCCCGTGGCTGCGCTTGAATGAGCAGTCGCTGGTGCAGTTGGGCCACGGCAAATATCAGCAGCGCATCCAGGCCACGGTGACCGGCAAGACCTCGCACATCGCGGTGGAACTGGCCAGCGACAAGGAAGAAACCAACAAGATCCTCGGTTCGCTGGGCCTGCCGGTGCCGCGCCAGGAACTGGTGCAGAGCGAAGGCGCCGCGCGCCGCGCCGCGCGCAAGATCGGATTTCCGGTGGTGACCAAGCCTTACAACGGCAACCACGGCCGCGGCATTTCGATCAAACTCGGCAGCGACGAGGAAGTGGTCGAAGGGTTTCTCAAGGCGCAGGCGATTTCGCGCTCGGTCATCGTCGAGACCTATCTCGAAGGCGACGACCACCGGCTGCTGGTGGTGAACGGCGAACTGGTCGCGGCGACGCGGCGCACGCCGGGCCATGTCGTCGGCGATGGCGTGCATACCATCCGCGAACTGGTCGAGATCGTGAACCAGGATCCGCGCCGCGGCGTGGGTCACGAGAAAGTGCTGACCCGGATCGAACTCGACGCGCAGGCCGAGATGATGATGGCGCGCGTCGAAGTGACCGCCGACAGCGTGCCCGAAGCCGGCCGCGCGATCTATCTGCGCTCCACCGCGAATCTGTCCACCGGCGGCACCGCCACAGACGTGACCGACATCATCCATCCCGACAACCGCGAAATGGCGGTGCGCGCGATCAAGGCCATCGGCCTGGACGTGGGCGGCGTCGATTTCCTCAGCACCAACATCGCCGAGAGCTACAAGACCATCGGCGGCGGCATCTGCGAAGTGAACGCCGCGCCCGGGTTCCGCATGCACGTGGCGCCCAGCGAAGGCAAGCCGCGCGACGCCGCCGGCCCGGTGATCGACATGCTGTTCCCGCAGGGCACGCCGTCGCGGGTGCCGATCGCCGCGATCACCGGCACCAACGGCAAGACCACCACCTCGCGCATGCTGGCGCATATCGCCAAGATGACCGGCTTCACGCCGGGCCTCACCACCACCGACGGTGTGTACATCGACGGCCAGCGCACGGTCGAAGGCGACATGACCGGGCCGGTCTCGGCGCGGATGGTATTGGCCGATCCGCAGATCGATTTCGCGGTGCTGGAAACCGCGCGCGGCGGCCTGCTGCGCGCCGGCATGGGCGTGACCCGGGTCGACGTGGGCGCGGTGCTGAACGTGCAGTCCGATCATCTCGGCATGAAGGGCATCGACACGCTGGAACAACTGGCCGAGGTCAAGCGGATCGTTGTCGAAGTGGCCGAAGACTGCGCGGTGCTCAACGCCGACGATCCCAATGTGCTGAAGATGGGCGGCTACACCGATGCGAAAGTCATCTGTTACGTCACCCTCAATCCCTCGCACGGGCTGGTGCGCGAACACATCCGTGCCGGCGGACGCGCCTGCGCGCTGGAAGCCGGCGTCAACGGCCAGATGATCACCCTGTACGACAAGGGCAGCCATATCCCGCTGCTGTGGACGCATCTGATCCCGGCGACGCTGGAAGGCAAGGCGCTGCACAACGTGCAGAACGCGATGTTCGCCGCGGCCATGGCGTTCTCGATGGGCATCAAACTGGACGCGATCCGCCAGGGCCTGCGCACCTTCGACAGCACCTTCTTCCAGGCCCCGGGTCGGATGAACGTGTTCAACGAGCATCCGTTCAAGGTGTTGTTCGATTACGGCCACAACGCGCACGCGGTGGCGGCGATGGCCGATCTTGCCCAGCGTCTGGAAGTCAGCGGCCGTCGCCTGGTGGTGGTGGCCGGCCCCGGCGACCGTCGCGACGAAGACCTGCGCGACATCGCCAAGGCGGTGGCCGGCGGGTTCGATCACTACATCTGCCGCCGCGACGACGGTCTGCGCGGCCGCAAGCCGGACGAAGTGCCGCAGCTGATCGCCGCGACCCTGCGCGAGCACGGTGTCGCCGATCATCAGATCAGCATCATTCCCGACGAACAGGACGCGATCGACGCAGGACTGCGCATGGCCCAGGCCGGCGACGTGCTGCTGGTGTTCGCCGATGCGCTGGTACGTTCGTGGAAGCAGATCATCAAGTTCAAACCGGAGGGCGCGCCGCAGAAAGTCGCGGTCGCCGCCGCGAGCACGGTCGACGAGGACGCGACCGCCGAGCCGCACTTCTCGCCCGAGCAGTGGGAAGGCGTGAGCCGCGATGAGCGCGGCATCTTCATCTCGCGCGAGAGCGACGACTGAATACCGTGACTGCACAAGCTTTCGACGCATCGACGTCCGAACCTCCGTTCGAGGACTCGCGGCGACTCACGGGTTCGAACGTGTATTTCGCCGGCTGCGGCGCGGCGCTCGAAACCATGGGTCCGCAGGCGCGCGACCCGGTGGCGCTCGCCGCGTGGTGGCTTCGCGCCGAAGCCGCGCGCGACGCCCTGGGCTGGACGAAGACCGAACCGGTGGTGCGCGTGCATCGCAGCGGCACGTCGCTCGCGTTCGTCGCGCCGGCCGATCAGCTCTACACCGCGACCGAAATCAACGAGTGGGCGTGGTGCGCCAGCGTCGGCTACACCGGGCTGCACGCGCCCGGCCATCCCGCCGGTCACGACACCGTCCTGGCGCTGCACACGCTGCAGCGTTTCGCGGCGGCAGAACGTCGGCCCGACGCGATCCTGCTGCTGGAATGCGCGCAGCGCCACGGCACGCCGGCCTTGATCGACGACGACGCTTTGACTCTCGGACTGGGCGTGCACGGGCGCACGTGGACGATGGACGCGCTGCCGGCCGCGGAAGATGTGCCGTGGGCCACGCTGTGCAAGATTCCCACCGCGCTGGTGACCGGTTCCAACGGCAAGACCACCACCGTGCGCCTGATCGCGGCGATGCTGCGCGCGCATGGCCTGCGCACCGCGCATTCCTGCACCGATGGACTGTTCGTCGGTGCCGGCGGTCGCGACAACGCCGGCATCGAGCGTCTCGAGAGCGGCGATTACTCGGGCCCTGGTGGCGCGCGGCAACTGCTGCGTCGCACCGATGTCGAAGCGGCGGTGCTGGAAACCGCGCGCGGCGGCCTGCTGCGGCGCGGGCTTGCGCTGGCGGAGGCCGATGTCGCGGTGGTCGCCAACATCAGCGCCGATCATTTCGGCGAGTACGGCGTGCATTCGGTCGAGGATCTGGCCGCGGTCAAGCTCACGGTCGCACGTGCCGTCGCCGCAAGCGGTTGGCTGGTGCTCAATGCGGAAGATCCGCTGCTGCGCAGGCTCGGTCCGGAAGCCGCGCTGCGGGTCGCGTGGTTCGCGGTCGATCATGAAGCGCTGCCCGAGGACGTGATGAGTCTGCCGCGCTGCGCGGTGCGCGACGGCAGTCTGCTGCTGGACGACGGACTGGAAACGCACGACCTGGGCGAGATCGCGGCGATGCCGATCACCCTTGGCGGCCGCGCGCGCTACAACATCGCCAACGTCGCCGGCGCCGCGCTCGCTGCGTCGCTGCTGAGGGTGCCGATCGATACGATCTCCGCGGTGCTCGCCGATTTCGGCCGCAGCCACGTCGACAATCCCGGGCGCCTGCAGCACTGGGCGTTCGCCGGCATCGAAGTCTTCCTCGATTACGCCCACAACCCGGATGGCCTGGCGGGTCTGCTCGACATCGCCCAGGCGCGACGCGGCGCCGGACGCCTGGCGTTGCTATTGGGTCAGGCCGGCAATCGCGAGGACGAGCAGATCCGCGAGCTGGCGGCGGTGGCGGCCCGATACGCGCCGGATCTGGTGGTGGTGAAGGACATCGACGGCTTCCTGCGCGGCCGCGTCGAGGGCGAGGTGGCTGAAGTGATCCGCAATGAACTGCTGCGATTGGGTATGCAGGAAGCATCCCTGCCGGTGCGGCTGCGCGAAGCCGATGCCGCGCGCGAAGCGCTGGGCTGGGCGCGCGTCGGCGACGTGCTGGTGCTGCCGGTACACAGCCTCGATGCGAAGGCCGAGGTCGCCGGGTTGCTGGATACGCTGCAGAGCTCGGGATGGCAGCCGGGGCGGGCGCTGCCCGACGCGGCCGTTGATCCGCTGGTGTAGGGCTCGTGTAGGAGGGGCTTCAGCCCCGAGCCTTGGTTAATCATCTGCGGTGTTTCAAAAAGAGCTCGGGCCTGAAGGCCCTCCTACAAGGCCCTCCTACAAGGCCCTCCTACAAGGCCTCCTACATCTGCGCATCCCAGGCGCGGATCGCGGCTTCCACCGCATCAATGCCTTTGGCGGCGGCCGCTTCGTCGACCTGATCGATCGTGTCGTTGGGGGTGTGGATGACCTTCATGACTCTGGGCGGCGACATCGCCCGCTTGCCGGCGAACATCGCGAGGATGGTCGGGATTTCGTCGGCGCCGACCAGCGAGTAGGACACCGCGGGCCACTCGGCCTTCAGGAATGCCAGGTGATCGGAAGGCGGATATTCCTTGCCGGCGCTGATCGCCAGACCCTGCGCCTGCGCGGCGCTGCGGCTGGCGGCGACCAGCGGATGCGCGGGGTCGGGGGTCATCATCCACAGGCTGTCGCCCCAGCCGAAGACATCGAAGTTGATGTACAACGCGGGTTTTTCGCTGTCCTGAGCGATATATGCGGTGGCGCCGAGCAACCCGTGTTCCTCCAGGTCCCAGAACGCGACCTTCACCCGGTGATGCGCCAAAGGCTTGCGCTGCAGGCGTTCGGCCAGCGCCATCGCCACCGCGCTGCCGGAGGCGTTGTCGGTGGCGCCGCGACCCACATCGACGCGATCGGAATGCGCGCCGATCAGCAGCAGCGGCGCGCCGGCCGGGCCGCCGAGATCGACCAGCAGGTTTTCGCCTTCGCGCGTGCCGGCGACGAACGCCTGTTTCGCAGCGGTCAGACCGAGGCCCTGCAGACGCGTTTGCAGATGTGCGCGACGGCCGGCGTTGTCCTCGGCCTGCGCCATGCCCGCGACATCGTCGTACCACTGGCTGTGGGCGAAGTCCGATCCGCGCGACGCAGGCTGCGTCGCGGAGACGGACGCGCAGGACGTCAGCATCGGAATCAGTATCGGAACCAATAAAGCGGCGACGAGACGAGTAGGGCGACGGGGCAGCAAGGCCATCGGGCGATTCCTGTGTGCCAACGGCGTTGGCGAAAGGCGAATCCTGCCAGAGTCGCGACCATCCCAGAGGTGTCACAAGTCATCGGGCGCGCCGCGCAACGGATCGGGGTCGGATTTTTCCTACACGCCGATGCGGGGAACGGCGCTTGTCGCGTCCGACGCGCTTGCCTAGTCTGTGCTCAGGATGACTCTCGACGGCTCTCTGGGGAAAAGGAATGACGATCCGCGTATTTCTGCTGGACGATCACGCGCTGGTACGCACGGGCATGCGCCTGATGCTGTCGGGCGAAACCGATATCGAGGTCGTCGGCGAAGCCGATTCCGGAGAGATCGCGCTGCCGATGATCCGCAGGCTCAAACCCGACGTGGTGCTCTGCGACCTGCATCTGCCCGGCATCAGCGGGCTGGAAGTCACCGAACGCATCGTCAAGGGCAACTACGGCAGCCGGGTGGTGGTGGTATCGGTGCTCGAGGACGGGCCGATGCCCAAACGGCTGATCGAAGCCGGCGCATCCGGTTACGTGGGCAAGGGCGGCGACGCGGTCGAGCTGCTGCGTGCGGTGCGCGACGTGGCGCGCGGCAAACGCTATCTGGCCAACGGCATCGCCCAGCATCTGGCGCTGGCGGGCATCGGCGGCGAATCCTCGCCGTTCGACTCGCTGTCGCCGCGCGAACTGGAAATAGCCATGCTGCTGGTGCAGGGCATGCGCCAGGAAGAGATCGCCAAACGGCTGAGTCTCAGCGCGAAGACCGTGAACACCCATAAATCGCGGCTGTTCGAGAAACTGGGCATCCAGGACAGCATCGCGCTGGCGCGGCTGTCCTCGCAGTACGGTCTGAGCGACCCTGCGCGCGTGCTTTGATCGGCTGTCCGCCTGCGACGCGCGGCGTTCGGCGTTCGGCAGGCCACGCTGACCCATGTCATGGCGATCCGCGAACCCGTCAGGGCTCGCGACGCCCGTGCTTGACCCACGACTCATCGCAGACGGCGTGCCGGGCTGAAATTCCAGAGGCCCGACAAGTCCGCGTGTCCGCACTTGCATTCACCTGGCGTTATATATAACGTTACATGTCACAGCAGCAAGCGACCCGAGTCCATGGCCCGTCCACCTTCGCCCGAGGCGCAACGTCAAGCACGCTTCCGCGAACGGTTGAAGAATCGCGGGCTCAAGACGATCACCCTGAATGTGCTTCCCCTGTATCACCCCTTGCTGAAAGCGCTGGAGAAGCGCATGCAGCGGGACAATACCCCTCCCTCTTTACTGATCGCGGAGATCGACAGCACCATGTCTACCCCTTTGGCCCAACCGATGTCGGCCGCTTCGGCCGTCGCGCCTACTGCAGCCTGGACCGCCCGTCCGCTATTCGAGGCGTTGCAGCCGTACTTGACCCGTTATGGCATGGCTGCCGAGCTGATCGACGGTGCAGATCCGACGATCCATATCGTGGTCGACGACGACGGTGAGATGGACGTGACCATGGCGGTTTCCGGCGATCAGATATTCGTCAGCGTTCCGCTGGTGACCGTCGGCGACGTCGCCGATGTGCCCGGTCTCAATGACGCCTGCCTGCGCATGAATCCGATCAACCCGCTCTCGAATCTGGGCATCGTCCGTCAGGCGGATGGCGAGGACGTCTACATCGTCTTCGGCGAATTGTCGTCGCGTTCGCCGGTACTCAACGTGCTCGAGGAAATCCGCGTCCTCGCGGACAACGCACTCGACGCGGCCGAAGCCATCGAGCCGTTTCTCGTCCGAAAGGAGGCCTGAAGCATGGGTATTCTCAACAAGCTCTTCACGCTGGTCCGGGGCACCGCAACCGAAACCGGCCAGACCGTGGTCGACGCGAATGCGCTGCGCATCCTCGACCAGGAAACCCGCGACGCGCAGTCCGCGCTGACCCGGTCGCGCGACGATCTGGCCAAACTCATGGCGCAACGCAAGCTCAAGGCCGACGGGCTCGAGGCCAATCGTCGCAAGTTCGGCGAGTACGAAGGCTATATGCAGGCTGCGATGCAGAAGAACGACGAGGCGCTCCAGTTGGAAGTGGCCCAGCGTATCGCCGACCTCGAAGCCAGGCTGGGCGAGGATTCCCAGATCATCGCCGAATACGACGCGTCGATCGTGAAACTGCGCGCTTCGGTCACCCAGGGCGAGCGCGCGCTGGAGCGGCTGCGTGCGCAGATCGATACGGTGCGCGCCACCGAATCGGTGCAGCGTGCGCAGGCGACCATCTCCGCGAGGCATTCGGGCACCAGCGCGAAAATGCGCACTGCGCTCGACAGTCTGGAACGTATCAAGCAGCGTCAGGCGGAGACCGGCGCGCGTATCGAAGCCGCCGAGGAACTCCAGGCGGAGCAGGGCGACGAAGGTCTGAAGAAGCGTCTGTTCGGCGACAACATGGGCGCCGAAGCGGTGCTGGCGCGTTATCGCAGCGCGCAGGCGCTGCCGGCACCCGCAGCGACGACCCAGCAGGTCCTGCCCGCGCCCGAAGTCGGGGTGCGGGTATTGCCGGCGTCGGTCGACCGCATCGCCGATTGACGGCCCGCCCGCATGCTGATGGTTCGTCTGCTGAGGACGCTGCGCAGGCACGCCTCGACGCTGAGCTGGACCGCGCTCATGGTCGCCATCGCTGTCCATTTCCTGGTTTCGTGGGCAGCGATGGTCGTCTTCGGCGAAGAGAAGCTGGCTGCGCCGGACATCTTTCCCTATTTCTACGCCACGGTCGCTTTCACGGTCGGATTCGGCGATTTCAGTCCGGCGACCACCGCCGGGCGCTATTTCGCCGCCCTCTGGCTGATGCCCGGCGGCATCGCGCTGCTGGCATCGATGATCGGCAAGACTTCCTCCGTGCTGGCGGATCGCTGGCAGCGCGGGCTCTACGGCAAAAGGACCTATGCGGATATGGAACAACACACCCTGCTGGTCGGCTGGAACGGTTACGAATCGGATCGGATCGTCGATCTGCTGCTGCAGGAAGCCGGCAGCGCCGAGCGCGAGATCGTGATCGTCGACGCGACGCGCGAAACCAATCCGCGACCCGAGCACGCGCGCTACGTGCGGGTCACCTCCCTGGCCAACCCGAGCGGATACGAACGTGCGAGCGTCGCCACCGCGCGGCGCATCATCATCGACGCACCGACCGACGAACAAACCCTCGCGGCTGCGCTGGCGGTGCGGGCGGTGGGTGGCAAGGCGCATGTGGTGGCGCATTTCGATCGCGAAGAGTCCGCGGCGCTGCTGAAGCGGCATCACCCGGAAGTGGAATGCACAACGCCGGTGCAGGCGGAACTGATCGTGCGCGCCTCGCACGACATCGGCGCCTCCTGCGTCGCGCTGGAAATGCTGTCGATCGCCGACGGTCCGACCCAGTACAGTCTGGCGTTGCCCGCGTCGGCGGCCGCGCGCGGCTATGGCGATCACCTCGCCCGGCTGCGCCGCCACCATCGCGCCACGCTGCTCGGGTATGCGCTGCCGGAGTCGCCTTACAAGGCGATCCTCAACGCCGATGACGCCGCCGTCGTGCCGCCGGGTGCGACGCTGTTCTATCTCGCCAACGCACGCATCGCTGTCGAGGCGTTGACGTCGGTGGAGGGGCAGGGCTGATGGCGTTCTTCGACCGGTTCCGCAAGCCGGCGTCACCCGCCGCGACGATGCCCGCGTTCCCGCTGGGACTGCGGCCGAAAGCGGGGGTCGAGATCGACCTGCTGCCTTTCCGTCTCGCGGCCGGGGCACTGTTGTTCCAGCCTCCGGAAGGCGCGCAGTTCGTCGAGCGTATCGGCCGGATCCAACTGGCCGAAGGCGCCACCGAAATCCACCGGTTCTATCTGACCGACGACGCGTTCCTGCAGGTGATCACCAGCGCCGGCGTGATCGAGGCGATCGGTTATTTCGTGTTCCACCAGACGATCGCGCCCGACAACGCCGCGGCCTTCCGCGCCTGGACGCAGGCGGGCAGTCGCATCGGTCAACCGGTGTTCGAGGTCGACGGCCGCCGTTACGAACGGCAGTGGGGCGAAGACCCCGCGCGCTGGGCGCCGCCGGTCGCCATGGACGAGCGCGTGTTCGGCGCCGATCTGTCCAAACCCGAATTCGATCTGACCCATTACGCCATGCTCTACGCGCGCGATGCCGATACGCCGTCGGGCCGTGAGCATCTGTTGATCAGCGCCGAGGACTACGGCCCGAACGAATTCAGCGTCGTGATCTCGATCGGCGTGCCGCTGTCCGTCGCCGACCTGCGCATCACCTGAGCCCGTCGCGGAGTCGTCTTTTCCGCTGCGCATCTCCATCCCTACGATTTCCTCCGATCACCCTCTGATCCGTTTGTCCACCAGGAGCGTTCCATGCCCGACCAGTTCGCCGTCTCGATCTCCGGTTTGCCGGCGTTTCTCGCCTATTTCGGCGCATCCATCGCGATGCTGGCCGCGTTCGTCGTGGTCTACATCCGACTCACACCGCATCACGAGTTCGCGCTGATCAAGGCCAACAACAGCGCCGCGGCGATCGCGTTCGGCGGCGCGTTCCTGGGCTTCATCCTGCCGCTGGCCTCGGCCATGGCCAATTCGGTGAATCTCTTCGATTTCGTGGTGTGGGGCGCGATCGCGTTCGTGGTGCAGGTGACCGCGTACTTCGGCAATCGTCTCGTGATCCGCGATCTGTCGGCGCGCATCTCCGCCAACGAAACGGCCGCAGGCGCCTTCGCGGGCATCGTCGCTCTGGGCGTCGGCCTGCTCAACGCCGCGTCGATGACCTACTGAGGAGCCGATCGCATGAAGCGTTCCCGCACTTTGCGCCTGACCATGATGGCCGCGGCGCCGATCGCATTGACCGCCTGCCAGCCGGAGATCGTCGATCCTCCGGCGCAGGCGGCGCAAATCAACTATCCGTCGGTGCAGACGTGCATCGATGCCGACGATATCTCCGACGGCGATTGTCGCGAGGCGTTTTCGCAGGCCCGCGGCATGGCGCCGCGCTACATGGACAAGGCCGAATGCGAGCGTACCTACGGCGATGACGGCTGCGAGGACTACGACCGCTCCGGGATGTTCTTCATCCCCATCACCCGAGGTTATTCCGTGCCTTACGGCTATCGCACCAGCCGACAGTCGTCGTACGGTTCGATCGCGCCGATCTACGGCGACAAGGCCACGGCGCGGCAGGTGGTGACGGTCGATCCGCCCCCGACGCGCGCGGTCACCGCTTCGCGCAGCGGTTTCGGTTCGAGTTCTTCGGCGCGCAGTGGCTGGGGGAGTTGATGCGCCGGATTCCCGTCGCGCCGCGTCCGGACTGGCAGGCCAAGGCGCAGTCGCTGGGTTTCCGTTTCCACACCATCGACGGCGCAGCGTATTGGGACGAGCGCGCGTACTACGCGTTCTCGCTGCGACAGGTGGAAGAGGACATCGAGGCGCCGACCCAGGAACTGCACGCGATGGCGATGTCGCTGGTCGACGATGTCGTCCGCAGCGAAGCGTTGCTTGAACGTCTGGCCATCCCCCCGCTGTATTGGGACTGGATCGCCCGCGCCTGGGCGCGACGCGACCGGCATCTCTACGGCCGCCTGGATTTCGCCTACGACGGCCATGGCCCGGCCAAGCTCTACGAATTCAATTACGACACGCCCACCGCGCTCTACGAAGCCGCGTTCTTCCAGTGGCTTTGGCTGGAAGACCGCATCGCGGACGGCACCTTGCCGGCCGGCGCCGATCAGTACAACGCGATCCAGGAGGCGCTGATCGAAGCCTTCGGCGCGATCGCGCTGGAGAAATCGCTGCCCTTGCCGCTGTATTTCGCGAGCGTCGCCGCATCCGATGAAGACCGCGGGACGGTGCAGTACCTGCGCGATTGCGCGATGCAGGCGGGCCTCGCCACTGCGACAATCGATATCGAGGACATCGGCCTGGACGCCAGCGGTCGCTGGTTCACCGATACCGAGGATCGCGTCATCCCCAGCCTGTTCAAACTGTACCCGCTGGAATTCATGTTCGAAGACCGTTTCGGACCCGCCCTGGTGAACGACGGCATCCGGCTCATCGAACCGGCGTGGAAAGCGGTGCTCTCGAACAAGGGCATTCTCGCATTGCTCTGGGAACGCTTCGCCGGGCACCCGCATCTGCTCGAGTGTCACATCGATGCCGACCGCTCGGCGCCTCTCAGCGCGGGCTGGGTGCGCAAACCATTCTTCTCGCGCGAAGGCGCCAACATCGAACTGATCGACGCCAACGGCCACGCCAGCGCTACCGCCGGCCCCTATGTCGAAGGTCCCTTCGTTCGCCAGGCGTGGCATCCGCTGCCGCGCTTCGACGACGGTTTTCCGCTGATCGGGAGTTGGGTGGTCGGCGATCGCGCCTGCGGGATGGGCATCCGCGAGGACGCGACCGCAATCACCCTCGATACCTCACGCTTCGTACCGCACGCCATCGTCGACTGATCGCGGTCCTGCGCAGGTATCCGTGCAGCCGGCCGGCATTGCGACGTCGACATTCATGTTCGATCGCTTTTGTTCGATCGATGTCTTGTTCGATCGATGCGCGTGCTGTTGCCGATGGCATCGCGCAGACCCCTGAACGTATCCGGCCGCCTTGCGGCGGCCGGAACGATGCGACGACGCTCTGGCCGGAATGGATCCGGCGCCGGACTGGCCTCAGTCCTTGCGACCTTCGTCCGACGCATCCGGTTCGGGCGCGGCTTCCGGGGCCGTGTCGAACAGTTGCAGGCCGATGCCGTACTGCGGCGCGGCGATGTCCTGCACGAGTTCCTCGGCGACGTCCGGCGGGGCGATGACGATCGCCGAGGCGATTGCAGGCTCGACGGCAGGTGTCGCGACGGGCTCTGCGGCGGATTCGGCTACGGGTTCGGCAACCGGCTCCGGCACGATGGCGATGGCCACCGGTTCGACCACGTGTTCGATCACGGCCTGTTCGACGACCTGGGGCTCGACGATCTGCTGCACGACCGCGTGCTGCACGACCGCGTCCTCGATGACGGGCGTCGGCGCGGCCACCGCGGCAGTGGCTTCGATCGCTGCCGGCGCTTCGACCATCGGCACGCTCGTTTCGGCGGGCGCGGTCGTTTCGATGGCATCGACTGCAGGCGCTTCGATCACCGGTGCTTTGATCGTATGAGCTTCAAACGCCTGCGATTCGAGCGCAGGCGCGGCGGCTTCCGACTGCGTCGCTTCGACTGCGACAGCAACTGCGAGCGCAGCCGGAGCGGCGGTTTCCACGGCGGCGACGCGTGCCTGGACCGGCGGTGCGGCCGCCGGTTCGCGCACGATGGCCGGAATATCGTCGAAATCGAACTCCGGCTGGCTGCGGTCGACGGTCGGCTGCGATTCGTCGCTGGCCATTCCATCATCGGCCAGCATTTCCTCGCCCGCGGCAGCGCCTTCACCGGCACCGCGACGACGACGACGACCACCGCGACGACCGCGACGGCGACGACCGCCGGCTTCCTGCGAACCGTCGTCCGCGGCGTCATCGGCCGCATGTTCGAGACCGTTGGCATCGATGGCCGAGTCCAGCGTTTCCAAGGACGCTTCGGCGCCGTTGGCATGCGGCGGGATGGTCGACGTCACGGCTGCGACTGCCGGCGTGAGGGCCGATGTTTCCACGACCGCAGCGGTCTGCGGCTTCGGCGTTTCGGCCGCACGCTCTTCGCGACGCGGCTGCTGCTGACGCGGTGCGTTCTCCGCGCCTTCGGCGTTCGCCGGTTTCGGCGTCTGCTGGCGCGGTTGCTGCTGTTTCGGCTGCTGTCCGTTGGCCTGCTGATTGTTCTGCTGCGCCTGCTTGGGCTGCTGCTGGCGCGGCTGACGCGGTTCGTTCTGCGGCTGCGGTTTCGCCTGCTGCGGCTGCGAGGCCTGCGGCGCGCCGCGGCGCGCTTCGTCGCGACGCGGTTCGTCACGACGCTGCTGGTCGCGTCCGCCCTTCGGGCCGCGCTGGTCGCGTTGCTGGTCGCGACGCGGTCCGCCATTGCGGTCCGGACGTTCGCCGCGGTCGCGATTCTGCTGTTGACCGTGCTGCGGACGTGCAGGCGTGGGCGCCGGTGCGTCATCGCCGCCGCCGAAGATGCCTTTCAGCCAACCCATGAAGCCGCCGGATTTGGTGGCCGGGACGGGCTGCTGAGCGAACGCGGGCGTCGGCGCGGGCTGCTGCGGTGCCTGCGGCTGCGGCGCGGCGGCGCGCGGAGTTTCCTCGCGGTCCTCGCGCAGCGGCGCCGGGCGCGCCGGCTTGACGTTGGTCACCGCGGGCGCGGCCGGGACGTTGAGATTGGCCTTGGTCAGCGCGATCGTCGCCAGCTTGCGCGGGGTGCCGCGCTGATAGCTCGGCTTCGAGGTCTCTTCGCTCAGTTCGTTCTCGCGAATGCGGGTGACTTCGTAGTGCGGCGTGTGCAGCGATTCGTCGGCGACGATCACGATCGGCGCGTCGTGGCGCTTCTCGATCTCGTTCAGCGCGCGGCGCTTTTCGTTGAGCAGATAGTTGGCGATCTCGACCGGCACCTGCACCAGCACCTGGCCGGTGTTGTCCTTCATCGCATGCTCTTCGGCGAGGCGGATGATCGACAGCGACAGCGATTCGATGCTGCGCATGCGGCCGTGGCCGTCGCAGCGCGGGCAGACCAGCTGGCTGGATTCGCCCAGGCTCGGGCGCAGCCGCTGGCGCGACATTTCCATCAGGCCGAACTTGGAGATGCGGCCGAGCTGGACGCGGGCGCGATCGTGCTTCAGCGCCTGCGAAAGCTTGTTCTCGACGTCGCGCTGGTGCTTGTTCGACGCCATGTCGATGAAGTCGATCACCACCAGGCCGCCGAGATCGCGCAGACGCATCTGCCGCGCGACTTCCTCGGCCGCTTCCAGATTGGTGTTGAACGCGGTTTCCTCGATGTCGCCGCCCTTGGTGGCGCGCGAGGAGTTCACGTCGACCGCGGTCAGCGCTTCGGTCTGATCGATCACCAGCGAGCCGCCGGAGGGCAGGCGCACCGAACGTTCATAAGCGTTCTCGATCTGCGATTCGATCTGGAAGCGGTTGAACAGCGGCGTGTCGTCGATGTACTGCTTGAGCTTCCGCAGGTTCTGCGGCATCACCTGCTCGACGAACTCTTTCGCCTCTTCGTACATCTCGGGCGTGTCGACCAGGATCTCGCCGATGTCGGCGCGCATGTAATCGCGCAGCGCGCGGATGATCAGCCGCGATTCCTGGTAGATCAGGAACGGCGAGGTCTTCTTCAGCGCGGCTTCGGCGATCGCCTTCCACACGCTGAGCAGGTAATCGAGATCCCATTGCAGCTCTTCGGCGTCGCGGCCGACACCGGCGGTGCGGATGATCACGCCCATTTCGTCGGGGATGGCCAGCACGTCCATCGCCGCTTTCAGCGCGGCGCGGTCGTCGCCCTCGATCCGGCGCGAGACGCCGCCGGCGGTGGGCGAGTTGGGCATCAGCACCATGTAGCGGCCGGCCAGCGAGATGAACGTGGTCAGGGCGGCGCCCTTGTTGCCGCGCTCTTCCTTGTCGACCTGCACGACAACTTCCTGACCCTCGCGCAGCAGTTCCTTGATTCCGGCCTTGTGGTGATCCACACCGGCCTGGAAGTAATCGCGGGAGATTTCCTTCAGCGGCAGGAAGCCGTGGCGTTCGCCGCCGTACTCCACGAACGCCGCTTCCAGCGACGGTTCGAGCCGGGTGATCCGGCCTTTGTAGATGTTGGATTTCTTCTGTTCTTTCGACGGCCGTTCGATATCGATGTCGTAGAGATTCTGGCCTTCGACGATGGCGACGCGCAGTTCTTCGGCCTGCGTCGCGTTGATCAGCATGCGTTTCATGGTCTTGCGTTCCTCACGCGCATCAACCCCGCTCGAGAGCGGGCGCGCGGAACGCCATGGGCGTTTTCGCCTCTGGAGACTGCCGGCGGCACCGTCGCGCGCTCGTCCCGCCCGAGGGGGCGGGCCTGCCATGGGGCAGGCGCGCGACATGAGCCGCTTCAAGTATTCCAGCGCTGCAACACCACGGCGAGCCGCGGGAGCGCTTGTTGTTCTATAAACGTGTTACAGGCCGGCCGCCAGCGTCGGTTGCGCTGGGAAGCGCGATGATGCGGCGGCACGGGACGTGTTCAGCACGAGTGTCTGACGCACTCGGCGATAACCGGCTTTGCCGACAAGCCGCTAACATGGCCGCCCCGGAGGCGGTGGTCGCGTACTGCATCGGATATCGCGGGGGAGGCGGGCTTTCGGCCCATTCGAGCGACGCGACGCGGATGCGTCTGTCGCTAACTCCCTAGCGAAATCAACCCCTTATACCGCTCAACGAGTGTAGCAGATCACAATCCCCATGACCGCATCCATATGACCACATCGAATGTACCGCCGCGTTCCGGCACCGAGCCCTCGGGCAAGGTCCGCCTTGTCCGCATCCACGAGGACCGCGACGGTCAACGGCTGGACAATTTCCTGTTCGGCGTGCTCAAGGGTGCGCCCAAGTCGCTGATTTACAAGATCATCCGCAGCGGACAGGTGCGCGTGAACGGCGGCCGGGCCAAGGCCGAAACCCGGCTGGAGGGCGGCGACGAGGTGCGGATCCCGCCGGTACACGTGCCCGAACCGGGCGAGAAGGGCACCCCGGCGCCCGGCCTGCTGCAGGCGGTGGAGGCCAGCATCATTTTCGAGGACGCCCGGCTGCTGGCGATCAACAAGCCGACCGGCGTGGCCAGCCATGGCGGCAGCGGGATCAGCTTCGGGGTGATCGAGACCCTCCGCGCCCTGCGCCCGAACGCGACCCTGGAGCTGGTGCACCGGCTCGACCGCGACACCTCCGGGCTGATGGTCATCGCCAAGAAGCGTTCGGCCCTGACCGAACTGCAGGCGCTGATGCGCGAGAGCGATGCCGAAGACGGCCGCGGTATCGCCAAACGCTACCTGACCCTGCTGGTCGGGCGCATGCCCGATGGCACCATGAGCGTCGATGCGCCGCTGCACATCGGTCTGCGCCAAGGCGGCGAGCGGCACGTGCAGGTGCATTCCGGCGGCAAGGCCTCGCTCAGCCACTTCCGGGTGCTCGAGCGTCGCGGCGGGCATTCGTACTGCGAAGTGCGGATCGAGACCGGTCGCACCCACCAGATCCGGGTCCACGCCCAGCACATCGGTCATTCGGTGGCCGGCGACGATAAATATGGTGATCCGGAGGTCAACAAGCGCCTGCGCGAGCAGATCGGCCTGAAGCGGCTGTTCCTGCATGCGGCGTCCCTGGAATTCGCGCTGGACGGCGGCCGCGAGCCGTACCTGTTGGATGCGCCGCTGGCGCCCGAGCTGGTGGAGGCGCTGGATCGGCTGAAATAACGCCAACGGAAACGCCCGGACCGTGACCGATCCGGGCGTTTCGTGAAGCGCAATACGGCAGGCCTCGGGAGCTGAATTCAGTGCGTCGCGCTTACCGGACCTCGTGTCGCCAGATCTCGCCGCTGTCGGTGATGGCCCAGGCGTTGCCGGCGGCGTCCACGCCCACCCGCTTGCCGGCGCCCTGCACATCGACCCAGGCGCCGGAGTTATCCCAGCGATGGATCGCGTTGCCGTCGCCCTTGCCGCGCTTGCAGGTGACGGCGTACACGGAGCCGTTCGCGGCGACATCGGTGAAGCAACCCGGGCGCTTCTGCCAGTGGCCGCCGCCGTAGGTGGACCATTCGAAGATGTGGCCCTGCGCGTTGACCACCCATGCGGTGCGCCCGACCGAGATGCGCACCGCGGCGCCGGGCATTTCTTCCCAGCCGCAGAAGTCCCTGGCGCCGCCGGCTATGCCGGTATTCGGGCACGGCGTCGCGCGCGAAATGGCGTTGCCGCCTTCGCCGTTCGGCTGCGAGGTGATGACCCAGATGCCGGCCTGGCCGGCGGCGATGTCGGTGATCGGCCGGTCGTTCGGCGTGCCGCGCTTGACCCACTCGCCGTCGTTGATGCTGCTGTACAACATCGCGTCGCCGCCGACGGTGTAGCTGTTGCCGGCGTAGGTCGCGATGGCGCTGCCGTAGCCGGCAACGCCGAGCCGTGCGAACTCGGCGCCGTTCCAGCGATAGAAGTGCGAGGAGCCGCGACTGTTGGGCACGACATCGCAACCGGTCACGTACACGACCCCGTTGCCGCCGCCGGCGATGTCGCGCGCGCAGCCGGCCACGCGCACCCAGTGGGAATTCGGTTGGACGTAAACGTCGCCGGCGCGAACCGCTGCGTCGATGGGCTTGGCGGGTGTGCGCCTTAGCACGGGCTGCCCCCAATCGGGCGGTGCGGCGCCGACGGCGCAGGCCATGGTGAGCGTGGCCGAAGCCAGCGCAGCGGCGGAAAGATTCGAAAGACGCATGAGTGATTCCTCGATGTGTGCATGCGGGGGCATGCGGGTGGGATACGGATGTCGGATGCGGGCGGAATACAGGTCGAGTGCGGCGTTCAGCCCATGGTGAGAAAGATCGCGATCACGATCGGCGGGATCCACAGCAATTTCAGGCGTGCGGGCATCAGCGCCGAAAACAGGATCAGCAGTGCGATCACGGCGGTGCGGACCGGGCCGAGCAACCAGTTGATCGGCGTGTAGACGGCGGCGAGATACAGGCGTTCGGCCGGATACACGCGCATCTCGACGGTTTCGCCGACCGAATAGAAACGGCCGCCGGGAATCTTGCTGACCTTGAGTTTGTGGGTGTCCATGCGCGGATTGACGATGGCGCGGCCCAGAAAACAGTTCGCGCGATTTTTCGTGCGGCAACTGTCCTGGGCGACCCTGACTTCGCCGACCACCGGATCGCCCGCGCTCAGCAGCCAGAAGCGCCATCCCAGTTGCAGGGCGCAGAAAGACACCACCGCCAGCACGACCCAGAGCAGGATTTTTCGATGAATGGGCATCAGGGCAGCACCGGCTTGATGGGGATGCCGGCATGGCGCGCGGCGAGTGCTCGTGCCGCAACGGTCAGGGGAAACATTTGTTGCCCTTCTTGGGATGGATGGCGCACAGCGCGCCGCCACCGCCGGACTTCGCGCCCAGCGACACCACGTTGTTGCCGGCGCCGTCCACGGCGGTGAAGTTGCCGCCGCTGCCGCTGCCGCCCTGCGACAGACGCATCACCGCGGCGGGCGTTCCGGCGCGGTTGCTGAGCAGCAGATGCCGACGACTGCCGCTGAGTTCGATCACCGGCTTGCTGTTGCCGTCGCCCAGCACCTGCAGTTCGCCGTGGCCGTCCGCGGCGGTGTACAGCACCAGCCCCATGGGTTTTCCGGGCGCACCGAGCCCCAACTGCGCGCGGCCGCCTTCCTTGGGATTGCTGCCGGCCGAGATCACCTGCTGTGCGTTGCGGTCGTGCAGGCGGAGGATGCCGCCGCTCTCGCCGACGTTCACCGCCAACTCGCCCAGCACCTTGGCCGGCGCCTTGCCTTTGCCGCCGCCGCCGTCGCGCAGGAACAGGCCATGCCGGTTCTGGGGCCCGGCGCCGACGATGGTGGAATTCTGCGCGGTATAGGCCTCGATCCGCGGGCCGGTGCTCTGGCGTATGCCGATGCGCGCCTGCGTGTCCGACGAGCCCATCTGCGCCAGCAGGATCGCCTGTTCCGCGGTCCGCTCCAGCTGGATGGCGGTGCCGGAACCAAGGGTGCCCATTTTCAGGAAATGCGCGTCGCCGGTGGCATCGATGGTGACGATCGGACGATCTTTCGCATCGACGACCACGAACGGTGCGCGGACGCGATTGGCGACGTTTTTCCCGGTCGGCGTTCCGCGATCCTGTTCGTCCGCGGCGACGCGGGTTTCCAGTTTGCGCACGCGATCGTGCAGGGTCTGCAGGGACGGCGTGGGGCCGACGGCATAGGCGCTGCCGATGCCCATCAGCAGCGCGGTCGTCAACACCGAACCACCGATGGCGGCGCAGGTGGCGATCATCAGTTCGCGGCGGCTCGCTCCTGGGCGGCTCACTCCGGAATGGCTCACGACGCACCTCCGAGACGGCCCAGCGCGGTACGACCCGCAGCTTCCAGTCGCGGGCACAGCGATGCCTGACGTTCGCCCATGGTCATGCCGGTGATGTTGAGCGAGAGAATGATCGTGCCGCTGCGGACGACGAGCTGTTGCGCGCCGATCAGATCGGCATTGCTCGCCGAGCACCAGGCCGCGTCGCCAAGACCTTCGACTTCCTGGCCTGATTTGCTGGTTTTCTTGCCAAGCTCGTCGTTGACCGCCATGTTGAGATGGCCCGACAGGCCGGTGAGATTCTCGTACAGCGTGCCGGTTTCCGCGGACGTTCCGCCGCGGATCACCTGCACCATCAACATGGTCATCCTGCCCGGGTGTTCGCTGCTGGCCCACATGCAGTTCTCCGGGTCGTCGGCCATCTGTCCTGCGCTCTGGCCGATCACTGTCTGCGCTTCTTCCATGGTCAGCAGCGCGCAGGCGCGCGGCAGCGGGCCGGCCGGTGCGTCCTTGCTTGCGGTGGATGCGGCGGCGGCCTCGACGGACGGCCAATCGGCCGAATCCGCATCGGCTTTCATGCCGCAGCCGGGCATGAGCAGTGTCGCGGAGGTCGTGAGTATCAGCAGATGTCGATGCGCGGACAGAATCGTATTCATCAGATCTCGCTCCTCACAGGGCCGGCGCGGTCACGCCGCGGTAGCGGATGCGGACTTTCGCGTCCGAGGTGGATTGCGCATGCACCAGACCGTCGCTGCCGACGAAGGCTTTGGCTTCTCCGCTGGGCATGCCCGGAATTTTCAGGGTGTAGGCATAGCCGGTGGTCGGAATGCCGTCGACGTTCTGCGGCCCCAGCTTGCGGCAGCCGCTCATCGGGTATTTGCCCGAGCGGATGTCCGCGTTGAGTTCCTTGGCTGCGGATTGGCCCACGTCGACGTTGCTGTGCCGAGTCCACTTGCCGTCCATCCTGGTATAGGTCTTGCCGCCGATGACGATGATTTCCAGACGCATGCCGCCGGTTTCGGTGATGGTGTGGCGCGCGGGTTGCTGTGCGGATTTCTCGGCAGCGCGCAGATAGACCTCGCAGTCCGGATCGAGCGCGTGCGCGGTGTTCGCCGCGAAGATCAGGCAGGCCGACAGCGGAAGGGCGATGAGCTTCATGATGACTCTCCATTGAAATTGGGACGAAGGTTTGGCGAAAGCGGTGTTTGTCGCGATCTACGGACGGCGTAATGCGCCAGGCACAGCAAGCCGAAATTCGCGAGCAGCAGGATCGATTTGAAAACCAGCGCGGCGAGCAGGAACGGACTGACTTCAAAGGCGTCTGGACCATCGATCATCTGCAGCGCGGAGCCCATCTGCAGCAGTTGCAGAATCAACAGAATGAGCAGGCCGATGCGAACGCCATGCAGTGCGATGCGCAGGACGCTCACCGCGTTCTCCCGTAGCGCCACGGCGTGCGGTGATGCCACCACCACGACGCCGGAATCTGCGGCGCGTAACGGGGTTGGTAGGGCGCAAGCGCGCACCAGTCGATGGCGTTCGGCGTGGCGCTTTCACCGGACGCGGCCGAATCGGACGTTTCGCTTGATGCGTCTTGCGACGTGCCCTGTGCAATGCACGGCCCGCGTGTGTCGTATTCGTAACGGTCGTGGTCGATCACGTACGGATAGTCGTCGTAGCGATGCGCTTGGTAGGGCAGCGTCGATGGCGCGACCGGTTGCGGCACCTGCGGAGTCGGTGGGTGGTGGCCAGGTCCGGACGGGCCGGGCGGATGGGCCGATGCCTGCGCGCTGGCGAGCGCGAGGCCGGCGGAAAGCAGCAGGCACGCGGCGTTCATTTCGCCACCACACCCACGGGCACCCACACCGTGCATTTGACGTCGTAACGAATGGTCGAGCCTTTTTCGGCCTTGTCGTTGAACTGCCAGTCCACGACGACGCTGTTGCCGTCGTAGGCCGCAGTGGCGGTACCGAGGGGCGTTGAAGCATCGCTTGTGCTGGTGGCGACCGCGACTCCGCAGTCCGCGGGCCGCATCCACTGCGGCATCAGCACGTCGTAGCGGTCGCGACTCGCGGCACCGATCCGCGAGTCGGAATCGTAGCGATCATGGGTCGCGGTCAGGATCGAAGCGGTACCGTCGCTACGGATGGTGCAGAAGTGAAATGAGACCGGCGTCTTCGGCACCTTGCATGCCGTGACGTTCACGTTCACGCCGTCGAGCCTCACTTTTTCCCAGCGCGGCTCGAACGCGATGTCCTTGCCGGCGCCGCGGGTGCCGCCGGCCGATGCGACTTCCACCGCAGCATCGCCAGGAATGGCCTTGACGATGCCGTCCGGCAACTGCGCGAGGATCTTCTCACCGTCCCAATCGAGGATCTGCGCTTCGTTGGTCTGGATGCGGCCGTACTGCGTCGGCAGCGTGATGTGGACCTTGCCGCGCGCGCCGCCGAAGCACAGGCCTTCGACGATGAAAGCGCCGCCCGGCTGCAGGGACGATTCGTTCGCGGGTCGGATGCGGGTGATCTTCGGAGTGCTGCCGTTCTTCGAGCAGGCCAATGTCGTGGATGTCGTGCGCTGCACGGACCCGGCAGCAACGCCGCCGCTGGTCTGCGCTGCGCCGCCGCGAACGATGGGCGACGTTTTGGGCATGCCGCGATACGCACTGGTGAGGCGGTCGTTGGCGCCGGCCTGCGGACCGCTGCTCGGCGGCGTGTTGTTCGGTTGCGAGACGACGGGCGGTTGCGTGATGACAGGCGGCTGGGAAGTGACGGGGGGCTGCGAAGCGACCGGCGGCGTCGTTGGTTTGGTGGGCGCGGTGCCGCCCCACGGCGACGGCTGCGGCTGCGTCTGCGGTTGCGGCTTGCGCGGTGCGGGCATCGCGACCGGCGCCGGCTCCACCACCGGCACCCGCGCTTCGCTGTCGCCGCGGCCGGGAATGGTGGAGGGCGCGGCCGGTCCCGACTGCTGCGGGTAGCCGTAACCCTGCTGTGCGTCGGCGGCGCCGCAGGCGGCGGTCAGCGCCAGTGCGAGCAACGATGTCGTGTGATGGATGCGCATGATCGTGGCTCCGGATTACCTGCTGTCCGCGACGCTGGCGTCGAAACGCTTCGCCAGTTCGTGCACGGCTTCTTCGATGGCCTCGCGCAGCACTGCGTCGAAGTTGTCCTTGCTGGTGGACTGGTGCTGTACTTCGGGGCTGTAGGCCACGCCGCCCTTGCCTTTCTCGGCGCGTACGCGGTTGATCAGCGCACCGATGCCGCCGACGCTGCGCGCCGCGCCTTTCATGCGTTTGCGCACGCTGATCGCATCGACCACGTCGCCGGTATTGGCGTCGACGATGCTGACGTCGATGCCGAATTCGTCGCGGTTGCTGGCGCCGCCGATCTGCAGGCCGCCGATGTTGACGCCGTTGCTGCTGGTGCGTGTGCCGCTGCCCAGTTCGGTGATCTCGGCCTCGAAGATGTATTCGGCGCCGCGCAGCTGCTGCTGTGAGGTGCTGCCGGTGGTCTGCCCGGCGGCGTTCATCTGCTTTTCGCGGACCACACCGCGATCGAGCTTCGCGCGCTCCACCACGCGGAACTGGCCGCTCTGCACCAGCGCGGTCTTGAACTGCTCGGTGGCGCCGCGCGGCGAGATCTCTGGCAGGTTGCTGGTGAATTCGTAGATCGCGACGGCGACGCGCGCATCGCTGCTCTTGCGGGGCAGGGTCGGGCGCTGTTTGGAGCCGGCGTGGGCGGTGCCGATGCAGGCGGCGAGCGTCAGGACGAGGGCGATTGCGAAGCGGTTGCGGGACATGTCGGCGATCCGTGATGTGAGGGACCACTGCCGAACGGGGGTTGTCCATGCGAACCGGACATGGCGCCGGAAATTATTTTTTTGCCGCGTTCCGGTGCAGGACAGGCCGGGGCTTTGAGTGCTGCGTAGAGCGGGCCACGTAGCCGGTTGTAATGCCTTTATTCGCTTCAAAGGAAAATCCCCCGGCTCTGCCGGGGGATTAAACAGGTTTGACCTTTGCGGCGGTCGGCTTCAAAAGCTCCTCTCCCACCGGGAGAGGGGTTGGGGTGAGGGTACGGCGAAGTTGCGATGGTTCGGACATGCGTAGCTTCGCCGTACCCTCATCCGGCGCTACGCGCCACCCCGGATCAAGTCCGGGGCAGGCTCTTCTACCGACGGGAGAAGGGATCGAGCTCTGCCGCCTTCAGGCGTATCAGTCTCTTTGGAAGGGCTCTACTTATGAAAGCTCCAGCTTTTTGCCAAGGGCTCTACCGCAACGCCGCCATGCGCCGGCGTAGGACCGTGGGACTGTCGGGATGGTCGTAGCGCGCGCTGGCGGAGGCGGCTTCGTCTTCCAGCGCCTGGGCGGCCGCGACTTCGCCGCCGGCTGCCAGCACGTCGGCGCGTATCCGTTGCAGATACGGCCCCATGCGCACGTCGCGGAAACCGGCGACGTTGTTCCACGTTTCCATCGCCTCGGCGCTTTCGCGCCAGGCGACGGCGTGGTCGCGTCTGGCCAAGGCCACGCGCGCCAGCCCGCCGCGGGCCAGTGCGATATGCGCCAGCGTGCGGCCGTCGGCGTGATCGGCGATGGTCGCGAACTGCGTCTGTGCTTCGTCCAACCTGTCGTTGTCCAGCAGCCAGCGTCCCCAGCTTTCGCGGATCGCCATCACCGCCTGTTCGCGGTCCTCTTGATGGGCCAGATAGTCGTCGAGCGAGGCTTTCAGCATGCGCCCGGCATCGTCGTTGCGGCCGGCGCGTGCGTAGGCTTCGCCCAGGAACCGCCGCGTCAATCGCAACTGGAACGAGAATGCCGATTGTTGCGCGTAGGTCCGCTCCACCGCTTCCAGCGCCTCGATGGCGGCCGCGGCCCGGCCTTCGCTGGCCATGCGCTCGCCGTAGTGCAGGCGCACGGTCGCCGCTTCCAGCGGATGGCTGCCGTCGTTGGGCAGCAGCGGCAGCAGGCGTTCGAATTCGAGATGGGCCGCGTCGCGCTGGCCGATCAGATGCAGAGTGCGCGCGGCGTTCGCGCGCGGCACCCAGGCGGTGGGAAACTCCGCGCCGGTGGTGCGGTCGGCGATGTCGGCGGATTTCCGGAACGCGATGGCGGCCTCGGCGAATTGGCCGAGCTGCTGGTGGATCAGCCCGAGATTGGCGTAAAGCGTCTGCAGTTCGGCATCGTTCCTGTCCGGCAGCGTTTCGGCGAGCGCCAGCGCGCGGTGATAAGTGGCGATGGCGCGCACCGGGTCCTGCTGCTGCGCGTTGAGGAACCCGGCCAGTTCGTGCAACGCGGTGACGTGCCCGCGCGAACGCGGCGCGTGTTTGCGGAAGAGCGCGACTGCGCGCTCGAACGCCTGTCGCGCTTCGTCGCCGCGGTCGTCCTGGCGCTGCAGGAGTTGCGCCCGGCCGATCCACCACTGGGCGCGCAGCTCGGGATCTTCGTCGCCGGCAGCGCTCAATAGTCTGTCGGCTTCGGCGAGGGCGGCTTCGCAGCGAGCGCCATCGCCTGCATTGCAGGCGCGCATGGCTGCTTCCACCGCACCGTTGAGGATGTTCGGGTGCAGCGGGCCGTAGCGTTCGCGTACTTTCTTGAGCTGCAGCGCCTGCAGCGCCTCGTAGCGTTCGTCCTCGCCGAGCTGCGCATACAGGTCGGCGACCGTGCGCAGCAGTTCGATCTGCAAGTCGGGATCGTCGGCGAATCGCGATTCGATCTTCGCCGCGCCGGCATCCAGCAAGGCTTTGGGCGAAATGCTGCCGCGCGGATGGTCGGAGGCGATGCGCGGGTCGTTCGCGGCGAAGATTTCGATCAGGAAGTCCTTGATCGCGCTGGCCCGTCGCGCTTCCTCGGCCGCGCGCTGCGCCTGCCAGAGCACGCCGCCCACGCCGGCACCCAGCGCGGCCAGCAGCAGACAGGCGACGGCCACGCCCTGACGGTGGCGACGGACGAATTTGCGCGCGCGCTGCCAGCGGCCGATGCGCTGGGCCTGGATCGGCTGATGGGACAGATATCGGTGGAGGTCTTCCGAGAACGCATCGGCCGAGGCGTAGCGCTGTGCCGGATCGGTGGCCATGGCCTTGGCGAGGATGGCGTCCAGATCGCCCGCAAGTTCGCTGCGGCGTTTGCCGCTGGTGCGGGTCGACGCCAGCGGCGCGTCTTCGCGTCGTTCGATCATCCGTCCCAGGCGCGAACGGGTGGGGAACGGGCGCTGTCCGGCCAGCAATTCATAGAGCATCACGCCCAGGGCATACACGTCGGTGGCGACCGTGATCGCGCCGCCGTCGAGTTGCTCCGGCGCGGCGTAATCGGGCGTGACGGCGCGGCCTCCGAGCAGGGTCAGGGCCGGACTGCCGTCGCTGTCCTGATCGATCAGCTTGGCGATGCCGAAATCCAGCAGTTTCACTTCCCCGGCGGCGGTCACCAGCACATTCGCCGGTTTGAGGTCGCGATGCACGACCAGCCGCGCATGCGCGGCCTGCACCGCCGCGGCGACCTCACGCAGCAGGGCCACGCGGTCGCGGGTCGACAGCGGGCGGCTGGCGCAGTGCTCGGTGATCGGCGTGCCTTCGACGTACTCCAGCGCCAGCCACGGCTGCTCGTCTTCGCCGATGCCGGCGTCGTAGAAACGCGCGATGCGCGGGTCGGTCAATCCGGCGAGGATGTCGCGTTCGCGCTGGAAACGTTCGCGCTGCGCGCCGGCCAGCAGGTGCGCGTGCGGCAGTTTCAGCGCGACCTGACGTTCGTAGGCGCCGTCGGCGCGCGCCGCCAGCCACACCGCGCCCATGCCGCCGCTGCCCAGCGGACGCAGCAGACGCCATGGGCCGAGGCGCATGCCTTCGACGTAGGGCGAAACGGTCTCGTCGCCGCCGGTCGGCCGGTCCAGCCATTCGCCGCTGCGCCGTTCTCCGGTCGACAGCACCGCACGCAGCGAAGGTTTGAACGCTGCATCGTTCTCGGGCAGAGCGTCGAGCCAGGCCGCACGTTGCCCGGGTTCCAGTTCCAGATAAGCGTCGAGCAGGGACGAGAATCGGGGCCAGTCGGACGGAGGGCAGGGCAAGGGCTTCATGACAGCGAGGACTTCATGCGCGTTTCCGTGGGTGGGCGCCCGCCCGAACGGCATGCGGGGAACGAACCGGACAACGCTGGCCGATGGAAGCGGATGGCCGATGAAAGCGCTCGCGGGCATTCACTCCAGCATCGAGGCCAGCAGCAGCCGGGCCTTTTCCCAGTCGCGGCGCACGGTACGTTCGGTCAGCCCCAGGGTTTCGCCGATCTCGACTTCGGTCATGCCGCCGAAATAGCGCATCTCCACGACCTGGGCGAGCCGCGGCTCCAACTGCGCAAGCGATTCCAGCGCCTCGTGGACCTGCAGCGCTTCGTCATCGCCGGCGACACCGTCGCCCAGCGCGGTGTTGAGCGTGATCGCACGCTCGCCGCCACCGCGGCGCAGCGCGTGGCGTTCGCGCAGTTGATCGACGATGACGGTGCGCATCACCTGCGCGGCGTAGGCGAAAAACCGTCGGCGGGTTTCCACCTGCAGGGTTTGTTTTCCCGACAGCCGCAGCCAGATTTCGTTCACCAGTGCGGTGCTGTCGAGCAGCGTCAGCGGGCCGGAGCGCGACAGCCGCGCCCGCGCGAGTTTCTTCAGTTCGTCGTACGCGGCTTCGAACAAGGCCGCGTTGTCGACGCCGTTGCCCCGATTGCCCCCATCGATCAGTTCGGTGATCTCGCCCATGGGCATCCCTGGCATGTCCGCTTGCGGAAATACTAATCCAATCGTTTCCGGCACGACGGCCGGACGACCTGCCTAACGGCGGCGCGATTCCCGGTGCAGCAATCTCCGCGCGTACAGGGCAAGCAATAACCCGACGATCCCCAGCGCGAGCCAGCCCCAGGGATTGTCGCCCTGCGCGCCATCGATGCGCGCGTGTTGGGGATCGCCATCGATGAAGCGGACCGGGAGCTGCTCGCCCTGCGCCATCCTTCGTACTTCCTCGCCGGAGACGCGCTTGGCCGGGACTGCGATCTCGCCGCCGTCCGCAGCGCTGGCGGGTACGTATTTCACGTTGACGGTACGTGTCTGGTAGTTGCCGTCGTGGGCGATCAGCCATTTCGGCGGATCGGTCGCTACCATCACCGCGTCGCGCCCCTTGAAGCGGAACAACGCGTCGTCGTAGAGCGCCGCTCCGCCCATCAGCAGGCCGGTGGCGGCCATGATGAACAGCATCGCCACGAAACTGTATCTGCCCACCGGCCCCTGCGTCGTGCCCATCGTCAGTTGCCCAGCGTCTCGGCCCTGGCCGCGCAGATGAAGTCGTTTTCGCTGAGGCCGCCGACATCGTGGGTGGAAAAGCGGACGACGCAGCGGTCGTAGTGCACGCCCAGATCGGGATGATGGTCCTCGCGGTGGGCGACGTGCGCCAGGGCATTCACGAACGCCATCGTCCGGTAGTAGTCCGAGAACCGGAACGTCTTGACCAGCGCGTGGCCGTTTTCGGCCAGTTCCCAGCCTGGCAACTGCGGCATGAGTTCGGCGATGCGCGCGGGCGGCAGGCGGTGCTCGTGGCCGCGGCGCGGAATGCAGTGGGCCTGGGCGAGGGGAATGAGGTCGGACACGGCGGGTCTCCTGTGGCGGGTCGCATGAAGCTGAACACTGTTCCGTCCGCATAACGCAAACCTGACGAGCACGGACGGATCGGACCGCTAGAATAGCCGGATGATCCAGATTTCCGAATCCGCCCAGTCGCATTTCCGTCGCCTCATCGAACGCGAGGCCCTGCCGGGCCTGGGCGTACGCCTCAGCGCCATGCATCCGGGCACGCCGCGCGCCGATGTCCGTCTCGAATTCGCCGAACCCGCCGATCTGCAAGGCGACGAATGGGCGGTGGACTGCGAAGGGTTCACGCTGTGGCTGGATGCCGGCAGCGTGCAGTACCTCGACGGCGCGGAGATCGACTACACCCAGCAGGCTACCAGCAGCCAGCTGCAGATCCGCGCGCCGAAGATCAGGGGCGTGACGCCGGGCGAGTCGGCCTCGCTGGTCGAGCGCGTGCGCTGGGTGGTCGAGCACGAGATCAATCCCCAGCTCGCCCAGCACAAGGGCCATGTCTCGGTGCAGGAAGTCACCGCCGAGGGCGTGGTGATCCTCAATTTCGGCGGCGGCTGCCACGGCTGCGGCATGGCCGATGTGACATTGAAGCAGGGCATCGAAAAGACCTTGTTGGAGAAAGTCCCGGGCGTGATCGCCGTGCGCGACGCCACCGACCATGCCAGCGGAGCGGCGCCCTACATCGCGCGTTCGTCGGATTGACCGGGCCTCGCCGGGCGTGTTCACCGCCGGAGAATTGATCGAAATTCTTCAGGTCCGCTATCGGCGGCGGTTTCCGCTGCACGCTGATCGGCCTTTCGGTGCTTTCCCGCCGACCTGGCGGGCCTGGTTTCTGTCGATGCAGGAACGCCTGGGCGCGGTGACCGGCGCGCCGGTCGCGGATTATCTCGACATACTTCTGCAGCGCCCCGAACGCGCACCGCCCAAGGCCAGCCCGGAATTGAGCCGCTGGCGCGCGTACGCCAGTCTCTGTCGCCAGCAATGGGAGCCCGCGCCCCGCGACCAGCGCTGGATGCGCGGCGTGGCCGGCGTGTTCTCCGGGTTGTTGCATGTCGTCTTCATGATGCTGCTGCTGTGGCTGGGGTTCGTGGCGATCGGCGATGCGCCGCCGGACACCAGCCAGGCGGGCGAGACCGTGTTGATCGAATACATCGGCACCGGAACGCCGGCGGAACAGGGCGGTGCCGCATCGCCCGGCGAAGTGGATGCGCCTGCGGCTTCGGCAGCGCCTCCCTTGGCGCAGACCGCACCCGGTCAAACTGCCGCCGTCGCCGCACCTCCGCCGTCATCCGCCAGCGCTGCCACCCGGTCGCCCGCTACCGAACAGCCGCCGCAGCCGGCCGAAGCGGGCAGCGCGCAACCGCTGGTCGTGACCGAGACCGCGCGGACCGATATCGATTTCACTCTGCCTGCACCGGTTCCGCGCGACATCGACCTGCCGCAGTTCGAGGTGACCGTTCCGCAGGTGTCGTCCTCGGTCGTCGAGATCGAAACCTTCGAACCCCGGCCGACGGTGCGCGCGCTCGAACGGCCGGCCCTGCGCGTGCCGACGCCGACCGTACCCACGCTGCGTACCGAGGTGACAGAAGTCGAAGTGCGCCGACCCGCGGCGGAAGTGCAAGTCAGGCCGCTATCGCAGACGCCGTTGCCCTCCCCGGAAATCCGCGTGCCGACATTGCGCACCACACCGACCGAGGTGCCGATGCGCGTGCAGCCGGCGCCGGCCGCAACGGCGACGACGGCCACCCCCAGCCCTGCCGCGACGCCGAAGCCGCCCGCCACCGTACCGGGGAATGCGACCGCGACGGCTGGGCGCAGTACGACGCCTGCCACAGCCGCCACGCAATCCGGCAGCCAGCCGCAGGCGGTCGGCACCGGCCGGTCGGCCACCACGGCAACCACGGGCGCCGGCCCGACACCGTCGCCGCGTCCCGGTGCATCGTCGACCACAGTCCGCAGCGACGACTGGGGCGATTCCAACCGCAACGCACCCGGCAACAGCAGCACGGCCGGACGCAGCCCGGGGTTGTTCAACAGCGACGGCGGCATCCGCCTGCCGGGCGACGGCGGCCGCGTCGGCGGCGGTCTTCCGCCCGGTACCATCATCGAGGACTTCCAGAAGATCGATCGCATGGGCACGTGGCTCAAGCGCCCGCCGCTGGATTACACGCCGACCCGTTTCGACAAGTTCTGGGTACCGAATCGCTCGCTGTTGGAAGAGTGGGTGAGCCGCGGCATCAAGAAAGTCGCCATTCCGATCCCTGGCACCACCAAGCGCATCGAATGCACGGTCTCGCTGCTCACCGCTGGCGGTGGATGCACGATCTACGACCCCAACCTGCAGGATCAGGAAGCCATCGCGCGACCGCCGCCGGACGTGCCGTTCAAGCCCGAGTTGCAGGAAGACAAGGACAGCCTGAAGAAGTGAGGCTGCGTGAAACCGCAGCCACCGCCGCAAACGAAACGGGGGCCTCGCGGCTCCCGTTTTTTTTCGTGCGGCGATGGTCCTGAGGACTGACCGGAGATCAGCGCCCGTGCAGATCGCCCAGCGGGCCCTGCTGTTTCGCGAAGTATGCGGCGAGATCGGCGATGCCCTGGTTGTCCAGCCGGCCGGCTTCCACCGCACCCTTGATCTGGTTGGTCATCAGCGCATGTTCGCGGCCGCCATCGCGGTACTGCTGGATGCTGTGGAACAGGTAATCCTGATACTGGCCGGCGAGCACCGGATAGGTGACGTCGATCGGCTTGGCGCCGCCGATGCCATGGCAGTCGATGCACGCTTGGCCAGTGGTGCCCAGCTTCTTGTCGGCGGCGATCTTCTCGCCGCGCGCGGCATCGCCGTCGTAAGCGGTGACATGTTCGAACTTGGCCTTGTGGGCTTCGGCGCCGGCATGCTCGCTTTCGCCCTGCGAACAGGCGGCGATACCGAGGCTGAGGATCAGCGTGAGGGCGATGGCGAGGGGACGCTTCGTCATGATGGCGGCGCTCACTTCTTCAGGCTCGAAAGGTAGGCGGCGATATCCTTGATGTCCTGCTCCGAAAAGCTTTGCGCCTGCGCCTGCATGGTCGGGTGCTTGCGCGTGCCCTTGCGGTACTCGGTCAGCGCGTTTTCGAGGTACTCCGCCGATTGACCGGTGATCTTCGGCACGCTGAAGGTCGGATAGGCGTTCTTGTAGCCGGTGACGCCGTGGCAGCCCTGGCAGGTGTAGGTGAGCTGCTTGCCTTTTTCGGCGGAGCCGGTGGCGGGAGTCTGCGCCTGCGCCGCGAATGCGGCGAAAAGGGCGAGGCAACCGGCGAGCAACGGATAACGATTCGGCGATCGGATCATATCTGGCGTCATGTCAGGGCGTGATGTCGGGGCGTTGAGCGTCGTGGGCGCGCATAATTCCGCGTGCAGCCGGATACGCGCCAGTGACTCCGCGTGCCGGCACCATCGCATGCGTGCAATCCGGACAGTATAGCCTGACGGTGCGCGTCGACGCAGGCGGCTTCTATCGATGATCGTCCGGCTCCATGCTGCGCGGTGCCACGGCCCCCTGTCATGCGTCAACCATGACCTCTGGCCGATGTTGTAAGTGAATGGGTGATATACCTTGATACAACACCTCACAACCATGCCGACGATACCCACCATGTCCGCCGACCGAATTTCGCACTTTCCGGCCATCAGGCCCAACGTCCGGCCCACCTTCGCCCGCGCCCTGGGTGCCGGGATTCTGCTCGGCTGCCTTGCGTTGTCCGGCTGCAAGGGCGGTGGCGATGCCGAAGCCAAGGACGGCGAAAAGAAGGTCCAGGACGCAGTGCCGGTGGAGGCCGTGAAGGTCGTGCGCCGACCGATCGCCGCCAGCTATAGCGGCACCGCGCCGCTCGAAGCGCGCGCCGAGTCCCAGGTGGTCGCCAAGACCTCCGGTGTCGCCCTGCAGGTGATGGCCGAGGTCGGTCAGGAAGTGCGGGCCGGCCAGGTGCTGGTGCGGCTCGATTCCGACCGCGCGGTACTGCAGGCGGCCCAGACCGCGGCGCAGATGCGCAAACTGGAAGCCAACTACAACCGTTCGCTGCAGCTCTCAAAGCAGCAACTGGTCAGCGCCAACGATATCGACCAGCTGAAGTTCGACCTCGAGAACATCCGCGCGGCCAATCGGCTGGCCAATCTCGAACTGTCCTACGCCAACGTGGCCGCGCCGATCTCCGGCGTGATCGCCGAGCGCTCGATCAAGACCGGCAACTTCGTCCAGATCAACAGCCCGATCTTCCGCATCGTCGACACCTCGCGCCTCGAAGCCACGCTCAATGTGCCCGAGCGCGAGCTCGCCACGCTCAAGGCCGGTCTCCCGGTACAGTTGCTGGTCGATGCGCTGCCCGGACGCCCGTTCCTGGGCCGCGTCGATCGCGTCGCGCCGGTGATCGATTCCGGCAGCGGCACCTTCCGGGTGATCTGCGCCTTCGAGAGCGGTGGCCTGCTGCAGCCGGGCATGTTCGGGCGGGTCAAGATCGATTACGACCAGCGCGCCGATGCGATGGTGATTCCGCGCAGTGCATTGCTCGACGACGAGAACGATCCCGCGGTCTACACCGTCCGCAACGGCAAGGCCGTGCGCGCCCCGATCAAACTCGGCTATTACGACGGCGAATGGGTGGAAGTGCGCTCCGGCCTCACGCTGGGCGATCGCGTCGTCACCGCCGGCAAGGTCGCGCTGCGCGAAGGCACCGAGGTCCAGGTGATCGGCGACCCGGTCGCGAAGAAGGTCGCCGCTGCCAAGCCCGAGGACAAGAAACAATGAGCGGCGCAGGATCCCACGACACCAGCGATCACAACAGCGATCACCACGACGGTCAGCAGGAAGGCTACGACGGTGCGGGCAGCGGCGGCGGTTCCGGCCTGGTCGAATTCTCGACCCGCCGTCGGGTCACCGTGGCGATGTTCTGGCTGACGATGTTCCTGTTCGGCGTGCTGGCGCTGATGAACCTCAAGGTGAATCTGCTGCCGGACCTCAGCTATCCCACGCTCACGGTGCGCACCGAATACACCGGCGCCGCGCCGGCCGAGATCGAAACGCTGATCAGCGAACCGGCCGAGGAAGCGCTGGGCGTGGTCAAGAACCTGCGCAAGCTGAAATCCGTGTCGCGTACCGGGCAGAGCGACGTCGTACTCGAATTCGCCTGGGGCACCGACATGGACCAGGCCAGTCTCGAAGTGCGCGACAAGATGGAAGTGCTGCAACTGCCGCTGGAAGCCAAGCCGCCGGTGCTGTTGCGCTTCAATCCGTCGACCGAGCCGATCATGCGCCTCGTGCTGGCCGCCAAGCCCGGCGTGGACGCGGCGGGCGACGATGCCCAGGCCCTGCGTCGTCTTACCGAACTGCGTCGTTTCGCCGACGACGATCTGAAGAAGAAGCTCGAACCGGTCGACGGCGTGGCCGCGGTGAAGGTCGGCGGCGGTCTTGAGGACGAAGTGCAGGTCGATATCGACCAGCAGAAGATCGCGCAGCTGGGTCTGTCGATCGACGGCGTCATCCAGCGCCTGCAGCAGGAAAACATCAACGTCTCCGGCGGACGACTGGAAGAGGGCAGCCAGCGTTATCTGGTGCGCACCGTGAACCAGTTCGCCAGCATCGATGAAATGCGCGAGATGCTGGTGACCACGCGCAGCGCCGGCAACGATGCTGCGGCGGTGGCCGCGCAACAGATGGCTGCGGTCGCGGCGTCCACCGGTTCGGCCGCGGCCATCGCCGCCGCCAACTCGGTGCAGAGCGCCTCGGGCGGCGGTTCCAGCTCGCCGGCCGGCGGCATGGCCGTGCGCCTGAAGGACATCGCCGATGTCCGCCAGGGTCACAAGGAACGCGAGACCATCATCCGTCTCGGCGGTCGCGAAGCGGTCGAAATGGCGATCTACAAGGAAGGCGACGCCAACACCGTGTCCACCGCCGACGCCATCGCCGCCAAGATCGAGCAGATCAGGACCCAGATCCCGGCCGACATCGAACTGACCACGGTCGACGACCAGTCGCAATTCATCCGTCATGCGATCGCCGACGTGAAATTCGACGCCGTGATCGGCGGTCTGCTCGCGGTGCTGATCATCTTCCTGTTCCTGCGCGACGCCTGGAGCACGTTCGTGATCGCGCTGTCGCTGCCGGTCTCGATCGTCACCACCTTCTTCTTCATGGACCAGTTCGGACTGAGCCTCAACGTGATGTCGCTCGGCGGCCTCGCGTTGGCGACCGGCCTGGTGGTGGACGATTCGATCGTGGTGCTGGAAAGCATCGCCAAGGCGCGCGAACGCGGGCTCGGGGTGTTCGAGGCTGCCATCGAAGGTACCCGCGAAGTCAGCATGGCGGTGGTCGCGTCCACGCTCACCACCATTGCGGTGTTCCTGCCGCTGGTGTTCGTGCAGGGCATCGCCGGCGAGCTGTTCCGCGATCAGGCGCTGACGGTCGCCACCGCGATCGGCATCTCGCTGATCGTGTCGATGACCCTCATCCCGATGCTGAGCGGCTGGCGCGACCGTGCGCCGATGGCGTTCGCGGAAGAGCCGCCGCATCCGCAGTGGCAGCCCGATGCGCGCTGGCAGAAACCGCTGGCCGCGACCGGACGCGGCGTCGGCGTCGGCATGCGCGGCTTCTTCTTCGGCATCGCGTTCGCATTCGTGCGGCTCTGGCGCCTGCTCGCCGCGGTGATCGGCCCGGTGATGCGCACGCTCAGCGATCTGGCGATGGCGCCTTACAACCGCATCGAAGCGGGTTATCTGCGGGTGCTGCCGGGCGCGCTGCGGCGGCCGGCGATCGTGCTGGTGCTGGCGGCGTCCGCATTCGGCCTCAGCCTGCTGGCGGTGCCGTTGCTGGGTACCGACCTGATCCCGCAGCTGGCGCAGGATCGCTTCGAGATGACGGTGAAACTGCCGCCCGGCACGCCGCTGCGCGATACCGATCGCGTGGTGCGCGAGCTGCAGCAGACGCATGCGAAGGACGCAGGCATCCGCGCGCTGTACGGCGTGAGCGGCAGCGGCACGCGGCTCGACGCCAGCCCGACCGAAAGCGGCGAGAACATCGGCAAACTCTCGGTGGTGATGACCGACAGCGGCGACGAGAAACGCGAGGCGGAACTGGTCGACGGCCTGCGCGACAGCGCGAAACAGTACGCCGGGGCGCAGGTGGATTTCAGCCGTCCGGAACTCTTCAGCTTCTCGATGCCGCTGGAAATCGAACTCAGCGGACAGGATCTGCAGGGCATCGAACAGGCCGGCCGCAGGATGGCCGCGCTGCTGCGCGACAACCCGCATTACGCCGACGTCAAATCGACGGTGGAGCAGGGCTTTCCCGAGATCCAGATCCACTTCGACCAGGAACGCGCCGGTGCGCTGGGCCTGACCACGCGCCAGATCGCCGATGTGGTGGTGAAGAAGGTGCGCGGCGATGTCGCCACGCGCTACAGCTTCCGCAGCCGCAAGATCGACGTACTGGTGCGCGCGCGGGCGAGCGATCGCGCCACGCTCGAAGACATCAAGCGCCTGATCGTGAATCCGGGCAGCGCCAATCCGGTGACCCTGGATTCGGTCGCCGAGGTGGTGTCGACCACCGGTCCGAGCGAGATCCATCGCGCCGATCAGGTGCGGGTGGCGATCGTCTCCGCCAACCTGCGCGACATCGATCTGGGCACCGCGGTACGCGAGGTCGAGGAGATGGTGGCGAACGCCGAAGGCGGCCTCGGCGCCGGCATCGGCCTGCATATCGGCGGCCAGGGCGAAGAACTGGCGCAGTCGCTGCAGTCGCTGCTGTTCGCGTTCGGTCTGGCGGTGTTCCTGGTGTATCTGGTGATGGCGTCGCAGTTCGAATCGCTGCTGCATCCCTTCGTCATCCTGTTCACCATTCCGCTGGCGCTGGTCGGCGCGATCCTGGCGCTGCTGGTGACCGGTTCGACGATCTCGGTGGTGGTGTTCATCGGCCTGATCCTGCTGGTCGGCCTGGTGGTGAAGAACGCGATCATCCTGATCGACAAGGTCAATCAGGCGCGCGAAGCGGGCATGGCCAAGCGCGAGGCGCTGGTGGAAGGCGCCCGTTCGCGCCTGCGTCCGATCATGATGACCACGCTCTGCACGCTGTTCGGCTTCCTGCCGCTGGCGCTGGCCTTCGGCGAAGGCGCGGAGGTGCGCTCGCCGATGGCGATCACTGTGATCGGTGGTCTGCTGGTGTCGACGCTGCTGACGCTGGTGGTGATCCCGGTGGTCTACGATCTGCTCGACCGCCGCCCCGACGCGCATTACGTCGCCCGCGCCAAGCGCGTACGCGCCAAGCGCGGCCAGGACTTCGATGCCGCCGCGGGTGAGAATGTTTCGACCGCAAGCATCCAGGACCAGCGCATCCAGAACCAGCGCATCCCGAAGGAGGGCATGCCGACATGAGCGTCGCCGAGTTCAGCATCAAGCGCCCCGTCACCACGGTGATGTTCTTCATCTCGATGTTCGTGGTCGGGCTGATCGCCGCGGTGCGCCTGCCGCTGGAAGCGCTGCCGTCGGTGACCTTCCCGGGCATCTTCCTGCAGTTGCCGTACAGCGGTTCGACGCCGGAGGAAGTGGAGCGCACGGTGCTGCGCCCGGTCGAGGAAGCGGTCTCGACGATGACCGGCGTGAAGCGCGTGCAGGGCAGCGCCCGCGCCGACGGCGCGTGGATGTTCATCGAGTTCACCGACTGGGAGCGCGACGTCTCGATCGCCGCGTCCGAGGCGCGCGAACGCATCGATGCGATCCGCGACGATCTGCCGGACGACATGCAGCGCTACTTCGTGATGAAGTTCTCGACCAGCGACGAACCGGTGCTGAAGGTGCGGTTGGCCAGCAAGCGCGACATGACCCGCGAATACGACATGATCGATCGCGAGTTCAAACGCCGGCTGGAGCGCATTCCGGGCATCGCACGCGTCGATGTGCTGGGCGCGCCGCCGAACGAAGTCGAGATCGCGATTTCGTCCGATCGCCTCAACGCCCATGGCATCGGCCTGAACGAACTCAACATGCGCCTGCGCGACGTCAACTTCTCGGTGTCCGCCGGGCAGATCGACGACGGTGGGCGACGTCTGCGCGTGCAGCCGGTCGGCGAGATCGTCGATCTGCAGGAGTACCGCGACATCGTCATCGACAGCAAGGGCACGCGCCTGTCGGACGTGGCCGATATCCAGCTGAAACCCGCGCGGATCGACTATGGCCGGCGCCTCGACGGACAGCCGGCGGTGGGCCTGGACATCTTCAAGGAACGCAGCGCCAACCTGGTCCAGGTCGCGAAGGACGTGCTCAAGGAGGTCGACGCCATCGCCAAGGATCCGGCGTTGGACGGCGTGCAGGTCAAGGTGATCGAGGATCAGGGCGAAGCGGTGACCGGTTCGCTGATGGAACTGGCCGAAGCCGGGCTGGTCGGCCTGCTGCTGTCGATCATCGTGCTGTACTTCTTCCTGCGCCACTGGCCGTCGACGCTGATGGTGACCACGGCCATTCCGATCTGTTTCGTGATGACCCTGGGTTTCATGTATTTCGCCGGCGTCACGCTCAACATCCTGACGATGATGGGCCTGCTGCTGGCGGTCGGCATGCTGGTGGACAACGCCGTGGTGGTGGTGGAGAGCATCTACCAGGAACGCGAGCGCATGCCGGACCAGCCGCGTCTCGCTTCGCTGGTCGGCACCCGCAACGTCGCGATCGCGCTGTCCGCAGGCACGCTCTGCCATTGCATCGTGTTCGTGCCGAACCTGTTCGGCGACCGCAACATGCTCAGCATCTTCATGTCGCAGATCGCGATCACCATTTCGGTGTCGCTGCTGGCGTCGTGGCTGGTGGCGGTGAGCCTGATCCCGATGCTGTCCGCGCGGTTGAAGACGCCGCCGCTGGTGCGCGACAACCGCGGTCTGATTCCCCGTCTGCAGGTCCGCTATGCGGCGTTCCTGCGCTGGACGCTGGAGCATCGCGGCAAGAGCATCCTCGGCATCCTGCTGATCGTGCTGCTGAGCATCATCCCGGCGACGCAGATGAAGACCAACATGTTCGGCGGCGAGGAGGGCGGCGAAGCCGATATCTTCTACCAGTGGAACGGCGCCTATACCAAGCAGCAGATGTCCGACGAGATCCTCAAGATCGAGACCTTCCTCGACAAGAACCGCAAGCAGTACGGCATCGTCCAGGTCTATTCGTTCTACAGCGAGGAAGGCTGGGGCGGCACGCAGGTGAAGTTCGACACCTCGAAACCGGCAGAAACCAAGAAACGGGTGGAATTGCTGCGCGAGGCCCTGCCGAAATCGGCGCGCGCGAACATCGGTATCGGCGATCAGGGCGGCCCGGGCGGCGGTGGCGGCCTGGCCCAGAACGTGCAGGTGATGCTGGTCGGCGATTCCTCCGAAACCCTGCGCGAGATCGGCGAGGGCGTGGTGCCGATCCTGGCCCGGCGCAAGGAACTGCGCGACGTGCGCGTCAACACCGGCGACCAGAACAGCGAACTGTCGGTGCGGGTGGACCGCGAACGCGCGGCCACGTTCGGATTCAGCGCCCAGGAAGTGTCGCAGTTCGTCGGCCTGGCGCTGCGCGGCGCGCCGCTGCGCGAATTCCGCCAGGGCGATACCGAAGTGCCGGTCTGGGTGCGTTTCGCCGGCGCCGACGATTACGGGATCAAGGATATTTCCGCGTTCACCGTACGCGCGCCGGACGGGCGGATCGTGCCGCTGCTGGCGATGGTCGATGTGCGGATCGGCGAAGCCGCATCGCAGATCGAACGCTCAAACCGCCAGACCACGCTGACCATCCAGGCCAACCTCGCCGACAAGGTATCGATGCCCGAGGCGCGCAAGGCGATGGAGGACACGCTGAAGTCGATTCCGTTCCCGGCCGGTTACAACTACACCTTCGAAGGCGGCGGGTTCCAGCAGGACGACGATGCGATGACGCAGATGATGTTCAACCTGATCATCGCGCTGGTCATGATCTATGTGGTGATGGCGGCGGTGTTCGAATCGCTGCTGTTCCCGGCGGCGATCATGAGCGGCGTCGTGTTCTCGGTATTCGGCGTGTTCTGGTTGTTCTGGCTCACCGGCACCGAGTTCAACGTGATGGCCTTCATCGGCATCCTGGTGCTGATGGGCGTGGTGGTGAACAACGGCATCGTGATGATCGAGCACATCAACAATCTGCGACGGCGCGGCATGTCGCGCACCGATGCGCTGGTGGAGGGCAGCCGCGAGCGGTTGCGCCCGATCCTGATGACGATGGGCACCGCGATCCTGGCGATGGTGCCGATCGCGCTGGGCCAGACCAAGATGGCCGGAGACGGCCCGCCGTACTTCCCGATGGCCCGCGCCATCGCCGGCGGGCTGGCGTTCTCGACCGTGGTCAGTCTGCTGTTCCTGCCGACGATCTACGCGGTGCTGGACGATCTGCGCTCGGCCACCACCCGCGTGATCGCGCGGGCGCAAGGCAAGCGGGGCATTCCGGCCGCTGCGGTGGCGGCGATCAAGGCGGAGTGATCGGTTGAATGGCCGTGCTTGCGTAGGAGGGGCTTCAGCCCCGAGCAGTTGCTTGATGCTGTTGCTTGATCCCGGCTTCACGTCAAGAGCTCGGGCCTGAAGGCCCTCCTACGACCGTCATCCCTGCTTGCGCGGGGATGACGGTCGTTTGGATTGGCTCACCCCATCAATTTCGCAAGCATCCTCGCGCCGCCGGTCCACACACCGATCGCGGTGCCCAGGCTGGTCAGGAAGAAATTCAGCAACGTGCGCGCGACGCGATTGCGCCACCAGCCCTTCACCGTCTGCACGTCGTCGCGCAGGGCCATGAAGTCGGCATAGGTCGGTTTGCGCACCCAGGCTTCGACCAGCGCGCTGAGCGTGCCCGAGGCCAGCGCCGGGTGCAGCGGGGTGATCGGCGAGGCGAGGAAGGCGGTGAGGATGCTCAGCGGATGGCCGCCGGCGATGGCGCAGCCGATCGCGCCGAGCGTGCCGGTGACCAGCACCCACTGCAGTACCAGATCGCTGCCGACCTCGAACCCGCCGCGCCAGAATCCCCAGACGAAGCCGCCCAGCACGAAGAAGGCGAGCAGCAGGGTGAACCATGGGAACGACGACTTTTCCGCGACCGCTTCCAGTTCCAGGCGCAGCGTCGCAGGATCGCGGTCGTCTTCGGCCAGATGCTTCGCGAGCCCTTGCAGATGGCCGGCGCCGACCACCGCCAGCACTTCGCGCCTGCCCTTGGCTGGAGTTTCTCCCTGCGCGGGAATCTCGCGCAGGCGCGCGGCCATGTACTGATCGCGCTCGGCGATCACGGTCTCGTACAGCGCCGGGCTGTCGGCGGCGAATTCGCTGAAGCTCGACTCCAGCATGTCGCCTTCCTTCAGGCCTTCGATCTGTTCGTCCGACACCTTCTCGTCGAAGAACAGCGAGGCCATCAGCCCGCCGGACACCTTCGCTCGGCCCCACCAGCCCAGCCGCTGCATCGCGCGCCTGAAGGTCAGGCCGACATCGCGGTCGATCAGATGCAGCGACAGACCGCGCTCGCGCGCGTCCAGCACCGCGGCCTTGAGTTCCGCGCCCGGTTCGATGTCGAGCTGTTCGGCGAGCCGGCGCTGGTACGCAGCAAGCCCGAGATTCGCGGCGAACACTGCGGTCTTGCCTTCGCGCAGCACTTTCACCAGATCCAGCCGGGCGAGGGCGTCGGGATCGGTCAGGGCCTGCGCACGCTGCGGGTCGAGTTCGACCGCGATGGTGTCGTAATCGCCGCTGGCGATGGCTGCCCGCACCACGTCAACGCTGGTCTTGGAGATGTGCGCGGTGCCCAGCAGGGTGTAGCGCACGCCGTCGCGTTCGACGATGGCGTGCGGCTGGTCGGCAAGGGTGACGGGAAGGTCCGTCGCGGCGGAAAGCGCATTCGCGGTCGGGAGATCTGCTGCGGTGTCGTCGGTCATCAATGGCGCCTGGCGAGCCGCAATCGGCTTCAGGCCGGATTGTCAGGCCCAGCGCAGGCCCAGCGCAACCGAATAGGCCACGGTCGCGCAGAGGATTCCCCGGAACGGGATGCGGAACCAGTAGACCCTGGCCAAGGCCAGCAGCGCAGCGAGAAACGCGAGCCCCAGCGCCAGCAGGAACAGCGAGCCGAACAGCACCGCGGGGCGTGCGATCGCCATGTACGCGTAGAGCGCGCCGAACAGCATCGCGCCCAGGCTGTGGCTGGCGTTGAAGCCGATCCAGGCGTTCCACATCGTGATCTCGCGGGTCAGCAATGGCGACACCGCCTTCATCCGCATTTCCAGCTCGGCATCGCGCGGCGAGAATGCGTTGCCGAAGAATGTGTAGTACAGGTGGATGCCGCCCAGCGCGAAGACGATGCCTGCGCTGGCGGCGATCAATGACTGCGATGCATCGTTCATGCCCATGCCCTCATGACCATGCCCTCAGGCGAAGCCGTAGGGCAGGTTCGGCGAAGACACGATCCGCGCGCCCACCGGTTCGCTGCGCAGGAAGCGCAGCGCATCGGCGATCACGTCAGGATGCTCGGCGATGCGGTTGTGCCCATAGCCGCGGGTACTCAGCATGCGCGCGCCGTGCCACAGCCGCGCATAGCGCTCGCCCTCCGACCACGGCACTTCACGGTCCTCCACGTCGTGCACGATCAGCGCCGGCCGGCCGATCAGCGGTGCGTTGCGGTGCGCCTGCAGGTCGTCGATCGGCACGCGCGTCTCGCGTTCGTAGAACATCGCCAGCCGCCGCCCGAAGTGGACGCCCAGCCACACGAAGCGGCTGAAGCGCTCCATCGCCGCCAGCGGGTCGGCGGCGGGGGCGATCAGGATCGCGTGCTCGGCCGCCAGCCCGCGCGCCAAGGCCACCGCCGCCGCCGCGCCGCCCAGCGAATGGCCGAGGACTGCCGCAGCGGGACCGTAGTGCTGGCCCACCGCGAGCAGATGGCAGGCGAAATCCGGCAGCGTGGTCCGATGGCCGCCGCTCTTGCCGTGCCCGGCCTGATCGAAGGCGACCACCGCGTAGCCCGCGGCCTGCAGGGGCTCGATCCACGGCGCGATGCGGGTGCCGTGGCTGGACCAGCCGTGTGCGAACAGCACGTAAGGCTGCTGCGTGGCGTCGCCCCACAGGTAGGTGGCGATCTCGATGCCATCGACGGTCAGTCGCTCTTCGCGCGCGCCCGCCGTGGACGCACTTGCTGCACGGGCACGGCTGGAACGGAACGGCGTGCTGAAGATCCTTGCAGCGCGCAGCAGCGTGGTCTCCGGCAGCAGCCACCCACCGATCAGAAAGCCGATGCGCGCAGCGTAAAGGATCGATAAATTACGAACGGTCGTGCTAATTTTGGCGAATGCGAAAGCCATGGCGAATCTCCGTGGGGGAGGCGATCAATCTTGGTGGGGCAGGGGCTGGGGTTGAGGCTGGACCAGATAGCCCAGCAGGAGCCGATCGAACATCCGCTGGCCGTGCGCGGTCGCGGCGTCGATGTCGGTGATCGCCATTTCGTGCTGGACAGCAAGCGCGATGGCGTTGATTTCGAAGGAGAACTGCCCGGCGTCCAGATCGCCGCGCAATTCCCCGGCGGCCATCGCCATGTCGATGGCGCGGACCAGTTCGCCGCGCCAGCGCTGGTGATGCATCAGCACCCGGTCGCGCAGCGGGCCAGGGCGGTCGTCGTACTCGCTGACCGCGGTCAGCAGCAGGCAGCCGCCACGATCCCGGCGCAGCCAGTCGAGCCAGTTGGCGAAGATCGCCCGTAGCCGGGGCAGGCCGCGACCGGCCTTCAGCGCCGGGATCAGGGTGTGTTCGCCGAAACGCAGCGCCGCGGTGTCCAGCACCGCCAGTTGCAGGTCTTCGCGCGATCCGAAATGGGCGAACACGCCGCTTTTCGACATACCCACCGTGTCCGCCAGCGGGCCGATCGACAGCCCTTCCAGGCCGGCCGATGCGGCGATCATGTAGGCCCGCTCCACGATCATGTCGCGGGTGGCGGCGCCTTTGGAGGTCGGTGCGGCGGGTGTCATGGCGCTTTTATAGAACGACCGTTCGTTTCTTTACAAGCGGAAGGCGACGAACGGTCGTGCGGAAACACTGCTTGAAGCTAGTCGCGATAGCGCTTCAGCAGGTCGCTGTAGGCGTCGATCCGGCGGTCGCGCAGGAACGGCCAGATCCGGCGGACATGTTCGCTGCGCGCCATGTCCACGTCGGCCATCAGGATCGTCGGCTCGGCGCCGGCTTCGGCCAGGAACTCGCCCTGCGGCCCGAGGATATGGCTGTTGCCCCAGAAATCGATGCCGGCGGCATCCAGCGGCGACTGCTCATGGCCCACCCGATTGCAGGACAGCACCGGCAGGCCGTTGGCAACCGCGTGGCCGCGGTGGCTGAGGATCCACGCGCCGCGCTGGCGGTCTTTTTCCGCCTGGTCGTCGCCGGGATCCCAGCCGATCGCGGTCGGATACAGCAGCAGTTCGGCACCGGCCAATGCCATCAGCCGCGCGGCTTCCGGGTACCACTGATCCCAGCACACCAGCACGCCGAGGCGGCCGACCGAGGTGTCGATCGGTTCGAAACCGAGGTCGCCGGGCGTGAAATAGAATTTTTCGTAGAAACCCGGATCGTCCGGGATATGCATCTTGCGGTACTTGCCGGCGGTGCTGCCGTCGGCATCGAACACCACCGCGGTGTTGTGATACAGGCCGGCGGCGCGACGCTCGAACAGCGAGCTCACCAGCACCACGCCGTGTTGTCTCGCCAGCGCCGCCAAGCGCTCGGTGCTGGGGCCGGGAATCGGCTCGGCCAGGTCGAATTCATCCACAGACTCGTGTTGGCAGAAGTAGGCGCCGTTGTGCAGTTCCTGCAGCAACACCAGCTTCGCGCCGCGTTTCGCGGCTTCGCCGACGCGGGTTTCGATCACCGCCAGATTGGCCTCGGCGTTGCCGCGGCCTTGATCGACGATGGCCTTTTCCTGGATCAGGGCGACGGGCAGGGTCTTGGTTTTCATGATGTATCCCATTGGAGATGCATGTCGCTCGGAACAATGCTCCGCTGACAGGCGATTACGCCAGCGCGCCGTCCGGCAACTGCATCGTGATGCAGTGCAGGCTGCCGTTCTGCCAGATCAGCGGGCGGCAGGGCACCGGCACGATGGCGCGGCCCGGGAAGGCCTCCGCCATCACTTCCTGCGCGCGCGCATCGGCCACATCGCCGTACGACGGAATCAGTACTGCGCCGTTGACGATCAGGAAATTGGCGTAGCTGGCGGCGAGGCGGCGGCCGTCGTCGAACACCGGCTTCGGCCACGGCAGCGCGAACAACCGGTAAGGTGCGCCGTCGCGGGTGCGCAACGTCGCCAGCTCGCCGGCCATCGCCTGCAGTTCCGGATAATGGGTGTCGCTGACGTCGTCGCAGCCCTGGTAAACGATGGCGTCCCCGGCGGCGAAACGGGCGAGGGTGTCGATGTGGGCGTCGGTGTCGTCGCCTTCCAGATAACCATGATCGAGCCACAGCACCCGGCGCTGGTTGAGCCAAGTGGCCAGTTTCGCGGTGAGATCCTCGCGCGACGATTCCGGATGGCGCTCGTGCAGGCAGCGCCAGGTCGTCAGCAGGGTGCCGGCGCCGTCGGTTTCGATGCCGCCGCCCTCCAGCGCGAAGTCGATCTGGTGACGCTGCACATCGGCGAAGACATCCTGGGCGACCAGCGCCTCGACCAGACGATCGTCGCGGCTGGCTTCGAACTTGCCGCCCCAGCCGGTGAACCGGAAATCCAGCAGCCGGAACGCGGCCCCGTCCTCGCTCGGGCGCAGCGTCACCGGGCCGGAATCGCGCAGCCAGGTGTCGTCGTACTCGACGGTGACGAAGCGCACGCGGGCCATGTCCACCCGCGCCGAGCGCAGCCGGGCTTCGGCATAGATCTGCAGATCGTCGTCGGCCACGCAGATCACCGCCTCCTGGAAGGCGGTGATGGCGGCGACGAGGGCGATGTAGGTTTCCTCCACTTCGACCAGGCGGGGGGCCCAGTCGGTCTCGGAATGCGGCCACGCGATCAGAACGGCGGACTGGGGTTCCCACTCCGCGGGAAAACGATACTGGACGGTCATGATTCGACGATAAGGGTCAGCGGATCGGCGGCTTCGGTCCGACTTCGTTCGTGCCCGCGCGGATGGCGACGGCGTCGATCACCCGATCCTTCTCGAAATAGACGACGAAATTCGAGTAGGTCCAGCGGTTGATCGAGGGCCACTGGCGCTTCTGGCCGCCGCGCGGGTCGAGGCGCTGGACAGGTGCGCCGAATTTGCGTTCGACATCGGCCATGCGAGTGCCACGAGCGGGCAGGGCCATGCCCGCTTCTTCGCCGACGCGTTCGATCAGCAGGGTTTCGGCGGACGCGTGCGGGGCGGCGGCCGCGAACAGGACAGCGGCGAGAATGGCGGCGGGGAGCTGGCGCATGGGGGATCTCCTCAATCGTGGAAACGGGTGCGAAATACGGATGGCGTGCGAAGCGCGGGTGCCCAGCCGTGCGTCGCCGATTGTAAGCGCATCCCGAGAGCCCGCGCGATCCATGGCGGATCGGCCGCTGAAGCAGGACGCCAGACGCGACAAAGGCCGCACGAGGCGGCCTTTGTCTGGGTCTGCAGCACAGCTGGCATATAAATGTATCGCAGCGTACTCGTCGATCCGTCCGGTTTCAGCGCTGACGCGCTTTGACCAAATCTGTCGGGTTTCAGCGCTGACGCGCTTTGAAACGCGGATTCGACTTGCAGATCACGAAGACCTTGCCACGGCGGCGGACGACTTTGCAGTCGCGGTGACGGGCCTTCGCCGACTTCAGGGAGGACAAGACCTTCATGGGGAACCTCGGCGATAACGCAGTTGAGTGGATGGGAATGACGCGGATGGCAAATTCAGCCGGCTATTCTGCCGTCATTTCGCAGGCGATTCAAGTGGTTGCGACAAGAGAATCGCTTCGCCGGGCCGCGGGTCGGTCGAGCTGCCGGCTACAATGGCGTCCCCGCATCGCTCCTGAGCCCGACATGCCCGATCACGCCGTATCCGATTCGGCCTCCAGCGCCGCGCGCGTCGATGTTCTCACCATCGACGGCCCTTCGGGTTCCGGCAAGGGCACCATCAGCCGGCTGGTGGCGAACCGTCTGGGCTGGCACTACCTCGATTCCGGTGCCCTCTACCGCGGTGTCGGCGTCGCCGCCAGCTGGGCCGGACTGGATCTGGCCGACCCCGCGGCGCTGGTGCGCTGCGCGTTCGATGCCCATATCGGCTTCGTGGAGGCCGCGGACGGCGAATTGCGGGTGATCGTGAACGGGGTGGACGCTACCGACGAGCTGCGCACCGAAACCGCCGGGGCTGCGGCCTCGGCCATCGCGGCCGTGCCCGAGGTCCGCTCCGCGCTCCGCGACCGACAGCGGGCCTTCCGCCAGGCCCCGGGCCTGGTCGCCGACGGGCGCGATATGGGCACCGTGATCTTCCCCGACGCCCCCTACAAGGTATTTTTGACCGCCAGCCCCGACGAACGGGCCGAAAGGCGGTATAAGCAGTTGAAAGACAAGGGGGTTTCCGTTATCTTCGACGACCTGCTGCGGGAAATTCTCGCCCGCGACGCCCGCGATGCCAATCGCGCGGTGGCACCCTTGCGACCGGCCGACGACGCCGTTTGCATCGATACCACCGGCCTCGGCATCGATACGGTCGTCGAGCGCGTCCTGGCCATCGTGCCGGGCGCGCATTCCTGAGTCGCTCAGGCGAGCAAGCGCTTCGCGCAGCAGCAAGGCCCGACGCGTCCGTTACTACAGCAACGACGCAGCGGATTTTCCAATCCTCACTCTTCATGGCCACAGGCAATCCCGCCAGGCCCCTACGGGTGGACCGGTTCCAAAGCGTCGAGTTCCACGGAATATGTCCGACGGACAGACGCCCCGGTCTATGTCATCTACCGAGCAATCAATCCATGACCGAATCATTCGCAGAACTGTTCGAAGCGAGCGCGGCAGCCAATCTGTCCAAGCTCAAGCCCGGCTCCATCGTGGTCGGCACCGTTGTCGATGTCCGCACCGACGTGGTGGTCATCAACGCCGGCCTCAAGTCCGAGGGCATCGTCCCGATCGAACAGTTCCGTAACGACGCCGGCGAAATCGACGTCGCAGTCGGCGACATCGTCAAGGTGGCGCTGGACTCCCTCGAAAACGGCTTCGGCGAAACCGTCCTCTCGCGCGACAAAGCCAAGCGCGCCATGGTGTGGGACGAGCTGGAAGAAGCCCTGGAAAAGAACGAAACCATCACCGGTCGCATCAGCGGCAAGGTCAAGGGCGGTTTCACCGTCGACATCAAGGACGTCCGCGCATTCCTGCCCGGTTCCCTGGTCGACGTGCGCCCGGTCCGCGACCCGGTGTACCTGGAAGGCAAAGAGCTCGAATTCAAGCTCATCAAGCTGGACCGCAAGCGCAATAATGTCGTCGTCTCCCGCCGTGCGGTGGTCGAGAGCGAGCATTCGGAAGAGCGCGAGCAGCTGCTCGAGAAGCTGGTCGAGGGCGCGGTGCTCAAGGGTGTCGTCAAGAACCTCACCGATTACGGCGCGTTCGTCGACCTCGGCGGCATCGATGGTCTGCTGCACATCACCGATATGGCGTGGAAGCGCGTGCGTCACCCGTCCGAAGTGGTCGAAGTTGGCCAGGAACTCGAAGTGCGCGTGCTCAAGTACGATCGCGAGCGCAACCGCGTCAGCCTCGGCCTGAAACAGCTGGGCGAGGATCCGTGGGACAACATCGCGCGCCGTTACCCGGCCAACACCCGCATGTTCGGCAAGGTCTCCAACGTCACCGATTACGGCGCGTTCGTCGAGATCGAGCCGGGCGTCGAAGGTCTGGTCCACGTGTCGGAAATGGATTGGACCAACAAAAACGTCAATCCGTCCAAGGTCGTGCAGGTCGGCGATGAAGTCGAAGTCATGATCCTCGACGTGGATGAAGAGCGTCGCCGCATTTCGCTGGGCATGAAGCAGTGCTCGTCGAATCCGTGGGAAACCTTCGCCGCGATCTACAAGAAGAACGACAAGGTGTCGGGCCAGATCAAGTCGATCACCGACTTCGGCATCTTCATCGGTCTGGACGGCGGCATCGACGGCCTCATCCACCTGTCCGATCTGAGCTGGAACACCACCGGCGAAGACGTGGTCCGCAACTTCAAGAAGGGCGACAACCTCGAAGCCGTCGTGCTCGCGGTCGACCCGGAGCGCGAGCGCATCAGCCTCGGCGTGAAGCAGCTGGAGCAGGATCCGTTCGGCCAGTTCATGGCCACGAATCCGAAGGGCTCGAAGATCTCCGGCACCGTGAAGGAAGTCGACGCCAAGGGCGCGATGATCGATCTGGGCGACGGCATCGAAGGCTACGTCACCGCGCGCGACATCAGCTACGACCGCATCGACGACGCCAGCCAGCACCTCAAGGTCGGCGACACGATCGAAGCCAAGCTGATCGGTATGGACCGCAAGGGCCGCACCCTGCAGCTGTCGATCAAGGCGAAGGACGAAGCCGAGACGCAGGAAGCGATGGCCGAATACGCCAAGGTGTCCTCCGACGCCGCCAGCGGCACCACCAAGCTGGGCGCGCTGCTGCGCGAACAGTTGGAAAACAATCGTTCCGAGTAATTCCGCACCTTCGGCCCACGGCGATCCGGTCTTCCGGATCGCCGTGGCGCCGGCCGGCTGCGGCCCGTAGAAAGGACTGCGAGCGCTCATGACCAAATCCGAACTGATCGAGATCCTGTCCCAGCGTCAGAGTCATCTGAAGGCCGACGACGTCGATCTCGCGGTCAAGTCGTTGCTGGAAATGATGGGCGGCTCGCTGGCCGAGGGCGAACGGATCGAGATCCGCGGCTTCGGCAGTTTTTCCCTGCATTACCGTCCGCCGCGCACCGGTCGCAATCCCAAGACCGGCGATGCCGTGGCGCTGCCCGGCAAGCATGTGCCGCACTTCAAACCCGGCAAGGAGCTGCGCGACCGGGTCAGCGATGTCGTTCCTCTCCCGCCGGAAGATTGAATTCCCGCGGCTGCGTCGACGCGAGAAGCGATAGCGCCCCGCAGTCCTCATCGCCTTGCATGATCCGCTCCGGTCTCCTGCCGGCCGACAGCGGCATCCATCGTTTTCGTCCCTCGGGCGGCATACACTGATACCCGTTCCGACCTCAAACGTGGCCCGCCTTTCCCCCATGCGCCCTTTGCGTCTGCTCATCGCCATCGTGTTCCTGGCCGTCGGGCTGGTGCTCGGCGTGCTGAACGCCAACCCGGTTACGGTCGATCTGGGCGTCGTCGAAGTGAATGCTGGACTCGGCGTGATCCTGCTCTGCACCTTGCTGGCCGGCGTGCTTGTCGGTGCCCTGGCGATCGTCGCTTCGGTGGTCCTGCCGTTGCGCGGCGCGCTGCGGCGCGTCGATAAACAGACGCAGACGCAGACGCAAAAGCCCGAAACGCCCAGCGCTGCCGCTGCTGCACTCCCTTCCTTGTCCGCTCCGTCGGAGACTTGAGATGGCTTTCATCTCCGAGTGGTTCTGGTACTTCCTGCTGATCCCGCTGGCCGCGGTGATCGGTTGGGTCATCGGTCGCCGGGGTGGGGAGCGTCACAGCGACCATCAGGTCAGCCGGCTGTCCACCACCTATTTCCGCGGCCTGAATTACCTGCTCAACGAGCAGCCGGACAAGGCGATCGAACTGTTCCTGCATGTCGCCGAACTGGACAAGGACACCTTCGAGACCCAGGTCGCGCTGGGACATCTGTTCCGCCGCCGCGGCGAGGTTGATCGCGCGATCCGCCTGCATCAGGGCCTGGTCCAGCGCTCCGACATCAACGATCAGCAGAAAGTGCAGGCGTTGCTCGCATTGGGCGAGGACTACATGCGTTCCGGGCTGCTCGATCGCGCCGAGACGGTGTTCACCGATCTGTCCAGACTCGACGACCGCGCGCCGCAGGCGCTACGTCATCTGATCGGCATCTATCAGGCCGAGCGCGACTGGCAGCAGGCGATCGACAAGGCATCGCGTTACGAAGCGGTGACCGGCGAGCCGATGGGCAAGCTGATCGCACAGTTCGAGTGCGAACTGGCCGAGCGCCACCGCACCGCCGGCGATAGCGATCAGGCGCGTGCCGCGATCGCGCGCGCCTACGCCGCCGATTCCAATACCGTCCGCGCCGGCATGCTGGAAGGCCGGATCGAGTTCGATGCCGGCCGCTTCCGGCCGCCATCCGGGCTTACGAGCGCGCCGCGCGGCACGACCCGGATTATCTGCCCGATATCCTGCCGTCGCTGCTGGTCTGCTACGAAAAAGTCGGCGACCCCAGCGGTGCGCGCACCTTCCTGACCGAGATGTGCGAACACTACCGCGGTATCTCGCCGGTGCTGGCGTTGACCCGGCTGGTCGAAGCCGCGGAAGGCGTGCATGCGGCGCGCGATTATCTCGCCCGTCAGCTCAAGGAGCGCCCGTCGGTGCGCGGTGAAGCGGCGCTGATCGACCTGAGCCTGGCCGACGATACCGACCCCACCGCGACCCTGCACGATCTCAAGCATGTGACCGAGCAGCTGCTGGTCCGCAATCCGAGCTATCGCTGCAACCGCTGCGGCTTCGGCGCGCGCAGCCATCACTGGCAGTGTCCGAGCTGCAAGGAGTGGGGCTCGGTGAAGCCATTGCTGAACTACGCCGTCGTCTGATGCCGCTGTCGCCCGGATCCATCGCCTGGTTCGCGCTCTTTGCGGCGCTTGGCGCAGCCGGCACGTGGGCGGCACGGGCCTACGCGCAGCAACGTCGTTTGCTGGATGAGCCCGGCGAGCGTCGCAGCCATCGGGTCGCCACGCCGCGCGGCGGCGGTATCGCCATCGCCTTGGCGTTCCTGATCGCGATCGCGGCGATGATCGTGCGCCAGCCGCGCGAGATCGTGCTGCTGGTCTGCGCAGGCGTCGGCTTCCTGATGGTGGCCGGCATCGGTTGGATCGACGACCACCGGCCCCTGTCGCCATGGTCGCGACTGGTGGTGCATGCGGTTGCCGCCGGATGGTTGGCGGTGGGTTTCTATCTGTCCGGTAGCGGTGCCGGTGTGGCGCTCGTGGTGTTCGCGCTGTGCCTGGTGCTGGTGAACGTCTGGAATTTCATGGATGGCATCGACGGTCTCGCTGCGACCCAGGCGGTGCTGGTCGCTGCGGCATTCGCATGGCTGGCTGGAAGCGCGCTGGCGGTTCATCTCGGGTTGGCCTTGATCGCGGCAACCTTGGGTTTCCTTCCGTTCAACTTTCCCAGAGCGAAGATCTTTCTGGGCGATGTGGGCAGCGGGGCGCTTGGATTCGCGTTGGCGCTGATGGCCGGACTGTCGTTGGATGCCATGCCGGTCGAGGCATGGCCGCTGGCGCTGCTGCCGTTGAGCGCGTTTGTGTTGGATGCCGGCTTCACCCTGCTGACGCGGATGTTGCGCGGAGAGCGCTGGTGGACGCCGCACGTCGAACACGCCTATCAGCGCTGGTCCAGACGCGCCGGCAGTCATGTGCCGGTGACGACAGGCTATGCGGTTTGGACGTTGCTCGCATGTGCGGGCGCCATTTGGCTCGGGGGGGAAGGACAGAGAGGGATTTCGATGCTGGTGTCTGCTTGGCTGATGTTGGGATGCGGGTTCTGGTACTGGCTGCGTCGGTCGGCCGGGCACACGGTGAACGGAGAATTTGGCGCATGACCACCGCATTGAAAGACCGTCTGGCCAGCGCGTGGCCGCGCGCCATGATCGTGCTGCACGATCTGTGCATCGTCTGGCTGTGCTGGACCGGTCTTGTGCAGTTTCGTTACGCCATGCTCGATACCGCCGCGCAGCCGGCGCTCTGGTCGACCGAAGCCCTGCTGGTGTTGCTCGCTCAAGGGTTGGTGTCCTGGCAGGTTGGCCTCTATCGCGGTGTCTGGCGCTTCGCCAGCGTGCCCGATCTCGTGAATATCCTGAAGGCGAGCCTGTTCGGCCTGCTCGCCATCCTCTTCGTACTCTTCATCTACAACAGACTCGACCAGGCGCCGCGCTCGGTGCTGGTGATGTATCCGTTCGTGCTGACTTTGATGCTCGGGGCGCCGCGGCTGCTCTATCGCTCGTGGAAGGATCACGGTCGGATCAACAGCGACAAGTCGGCGGTGCGCGTGCTGATCCTGGGCGCGGGGCAGGCAGGCGAAGCGCTGGTCCGCGACCTGCGTCGTACCGGCGCCTATCAGCCTGTAGGCTTTCTGGACGACGCCAGGAAACTGCGCGGCAGCCATCTGCACGGCGTGCCGGTGCTTGGCCGGATCGACGATGTCGGCCGGATCGCGCCGGAAACCGCCGCCAAGTTGCTGGTCATCGCCATGCCGTCGGTCGATGCCGAACAGATGCGGCGCGTGATCGAAACCTGCGAACGCACCGGCGTGCCGTTCCGGATGGTGCCTCGACTCAACGATATCCTCGAAGGCCGCTCGCTGCCCGGCGAACTCAAGGAAGTCGCGATCGAGGACCTGCTTGGCCGTGCGCCGGTGGTGCCGGACTGGAAGGCGATGCGCGATTGGCTCGGCGGCCGCAGCGTGCTGGTGACGGGCGCAGGCGGTTCCATCGGTTCCGAATTGTGCCGCCAGTGCGCGCGCCACGGCGCAAGCAGGATCGCGCTGGTCGAGATCGACGAACTGGCGCTGACCACCACCCAGATGCGGCTTCGTCGCGACTTCCCGGGAATCGAATTGGCGCCCGTGCTGGGCGACTGCGGCGACCCGGCGGTGATCCGCTACGCGCTGGATCTGGTGAAACCGGATGCGGTCTTCCATGCCGCCGCATACAAACAGGTGCCGCTGCTGGAAGCGCAACTGCGCGAAGCGGTCCGCAACAACGCGCTGGCCACCGAAACGGTTGCCCGGGCGAGTTCGGCGGCCGGCGTCGGCACTTTCGTGTTGATCTCTACGGACAAGGCGGTCGATCCGGTGAACGTGCTTGGCGCCACCAAACGCTTGGCCGAGATGCTGTGCCAGTCGCTCGCCGATCCGCGTACCACCCGCTTCGTCACCGTGCGCTTCGGCAACGTGCTCGACTCCGCCGGCAGCGTCGTACCGCTGTTCCGCGAGCAGATCCGCAGCGGTGGCCCGGTGACGGTCACCGATGCCGAAGTTACCCGGTTCTTCATGACCATTCCGGAAGCCTGCCAGTTGATTCTGCAGGCCTCGGCGATCGGTTCCCAGCAGGCGATCTACACCCTCGATATGGGCGAACCGGTGTCGATCCGCCTGCTCGCCGAGCAGATGATCCGGCTCGCCGGCAAGCAGCCCGGACGCGACATCGCCATCGTCTATACCGGTCTGCGCGCGGGCGAAAAACTGCACGAGACCCTCTTTCACGCCGACGAACGCTATCGTCCGACTTCGCATCCGAAGATCCTGCAGGCGGCGCCGCGGCAGGTCTCGCCCGAAGCCATCGCCGCCGCATTGGCACGCATGCGCGAAGCCAGCGCACGTTACGATCTGGAAGCGCTGGCGGCGATGCTGCGCGAAGCGGTACCGGAATTCGTGCCGAACAACGCCGTCGGCGACACGCATGCGCATGCGGCGACGGTGGTGGCGTTTCCCGCTCGTAATGCTCGCAGAACCTGATGAGGGCTACGCCGGTCGTCCGTCTGCTGCCGCAACGGGGTTAATGGAGACCGTTGCTGCCGATCCGATATCGAGTCGGATAACCACGCTTGCCATCGGTTCCTGTCTCCGGGCGGACCTCCGGGCGGTGCCGAATATCCCGCATCTACTAAGGCTGTGAAGTTCCGATGACCCGTATCCGCAAAGCGGTTTTCCCTGTCGCCGGCCTCGGCACCCGATTCCTCCCGGCCACCAAGACGGTGCCCAAGGAGATGCTGCCGATCGTCGACAAGCCGCTGATCCAGTATGCGGTGGATGAGGCGATCGAAGCGGGTTGCGACACGCTGGTGTTCGTCACCAATCGTTACAAACATGCGGTGGCCGATTATTTCGACAAGGCCTACGAGCTGGAGCAGAAGCTGGAAAAATCCGGCAAGCACGAGCAGCTCGATCTGGTGCGCAATATCCTGCCGCCGCACGTCCGTGCGGTGTTCGTGACCCAGGCGGAAGCGCTTGGATTGGGGCATGCGGTGCTTTGCGCGAGGCCGATCATCGGCGACGAACCATTCGCGGTACTGTTGCCGGACGATCTGATCTGGAATCGCGGCGGTCCCGGTGCGCTGAAGCAGATGGCCGATGCGGCCGAGACTACCGGCAGCAGCGTCATCGCGGTGCAGGATGTGCCGCACGAACAGACCGGCAGCTACGGCATCGTCGATACCGACCCGTTCGCCGGACGCAGTGCGCGGATCCACAGCATCGTCGAGAAACCCCGGCCCGAAGTGGCGCCGAGCAATCTGGCTGTGGTCGGGCGCTACGTCCTGGACGGTGGCATCTTCGACATACTGGAAGGCACAACGCCTGGCGCAGGCGGCGAGATCCAGCTCACCGATGCCATCGCGATCCTGCTCGCGCAGAAGCCGGTGCATGCCTATCGTTTCCAGGGTACCCGTTTCGATTGCGGCACCCATCTGGGCCTGATCGAAGCCACCATCCGCTACGCGCTGGATCACGAGAAGCTCAGCGATGCCGCGCGCGGAATGATGCAGAACGCGCTCAACGAACTCGGTGTGATCGACCTCGATTGATGTGCTCCCGCGGCGGCGCGACAGCGTGCGCGGCTGCTCATTTCCGCATGGCGAAAAGGCATGCCGTACTGCGGCAGTGCGGTTCTGGTCGCTGATCGAGCATTGGACGACGAGCAGGCCAACCAAGCGATTGATTGGACAGAAAAAGCGAAGCCGCTCTTATGCTCTTCGTGCAGGGCGCCGGCTCGGATAAGGGCGTAGCGGCCAATGTCGCCGGTGGCGATTGTGCCGGTCGAGGGCTATCCTCCCGGCTCGACTCCGTTCGATCGGAGTCAGGAACTCATCAGCCGGGATGCTGCGTTCGAACGTTCGCAACGACACCTGGGGGGTAGAGGGGATGGGGGAAACGATCACGCCCGGCGCCGCCGGGCGGCAGAGTACGGCGACACAGTGGTGGAGCTGGCCACTGGCGACAGCGGTGATCGCCGCCGTCTGGTTGACCGCCTACGCTGCGGCGGTGATGCTGGAATACACCTCCTTCACCAGCCTCTGGTTTCCGCCGACCGCGGTCAGCTACGCCGCATTCGCAGTGTTCCGGCGCGGCGCCTGGCCGGGCCTGATCCTGGCCAATCTGATCGGAGCCCAATTGACCTTCATGGAGGCCGGGCTTGCGCTGCCGCCTCTGGATACGCTGCTCTACGGTAGTCTTTTCGCGCTGACGCACTGCGCGGCATATTGGTTCGCAGCAGCGGCCACGCTGCAGTCGATCCCCCGCAATGCGCCGCCCTCGCTGGCGCGCACCGTCGGCGTGTTCATTCTTGGCGGCATCGCCGCCGCGTTGATGGCGTCCGCATCCGGCGCCTGGGTCTCGACAACGTCAGGGCTTGTGCCGAAGACCGGCAGCGAATCGATGATCCTGCCGTGGTTGATCGGCGATGTGGCCGGCCTGGTGGCGCTGGGTCCGCTGCTGCTGCTGGTCTTCCGGAGCCTGGCGGCGCGATTGCGGGTCCCGATCCCGCACCGGCTGCATGCCTTCGACGACCTGCCGCGGCCGCCGCGCAATTCCGGCGTGTTCGCCCTGAAACTGCTGCTGGTGCTGGGCGCCGCAAGCCTGTCGCTGCTGGCCGTCGCCCGCGCGCCGGGCAACGAACCTCTGCTGTTCATCGTGTACGCCGCGATCATGCTGCAACTGTGGATCGTCCATACCCAGGGTGCGGTCGAATCGCTGGTATCGATCGCCTTGTTCAATCTCGCGATCGTGGTGCTGGTGTTCGGGCTGCGGCTCGGGGAGCACGCGTTGACCCTGCAGTTCGCGATGATCACCCTGGCCGTGGGCAGCTATTACGGGCTGGCGGTGCCGATGCTGCATGCCGACAACGCCCAATTGCGCAGACTGTTGATCCAGGATGCGCTGACCGGCGCCTACAACCGGCATTTCTTCCTGGAATTGGCGCAGCAGTCGATCCGGCAGTCGCGAATGCGCGAGCAGCCGGCATCGATGTTGATGCTGGATCTGGACAATCTGAAGCACATCAACGATCGCTACGGCCATGCGGCGGGCGACCGGGCGTTGGCGGAGATCGTCCACGTCTGTCGCAGCGCTCTGAGCGCGAACGATGTACTCGGACGATTGGGTGGCGACGAATTCGGCGTGCTGCTGCCCGGGCTGGACCACGCCCAGGCCGCGCAGGTGGCGCAGCGTCTGCTGGCCGCAGTGCGGGCGTCGGTCTACACGTTCACCGGCGATATCCGCCCCAGCATGAGCATCGGCATCGCCACGACCCAAAGCGATACGGACGACTACGACAGCCTGTGGCTGCGCGCGGACTCCGCGCTGTATGTGGCGAAGCGCGGCGGCAGGGACCGGATCGCGCAGGAAGAAGTGCCCGGAGCGGCCGAAACCGCATGAACCCGCAATCCCTGGAGCGGAGCTTTGATCCGCTCCAGGGATATCTGCGACTTGCGGCAGGCGCTTACAGCGCCTCGAAAATACCCGCCGCGCCCATGCCGGTGCCGATGCACATCGTCACCATGCCGTACTTCTGCTGACGACGACGCATGCCGTGGACGATGGTCGCGGCGCGGATCGCACCGGTCGCGCCGAGAGGATGCCCCAGTGCGATCGCGCCGCCCAGCGGGTTGACCTTCGAGGGATCGATGCCGCAGGTGCGGATCACCGCCAGCGCCTGCGCGGCGAAGGCTTCGTTGAGTTCGATCCAGTCGAGCTGGTCCTGGTTCAGACCGGCCTGCTTCAGCGCCTTCGGAATCGCGGCGATCGGGCCGATGCCCATCACTTCGGGACGCACGCCGGCCACCGAATAGCTGACGAAGCGGGCGAGCGGGGTCAGGCCGTAATCCTTGATCGCCTGTTCAGAGGCCAGCAGCAGCGCGCCAGCGCCGTCGCTCATCTGCGAGCTGTTGCCCGCGGTGACGGTGCCGCCGAACTGGCCGTTGCGGAATACCGGCTTCAGCTTGGTCAGGCCTTCGATGGACGAATCCGGGCGCGGGCCTTCGTCGTTCTCGATCAGCGCCTTCTTCAGGCGAACGGTATTGCCGGCGAGATCGGGAATGCGCGAGACCACTTCGTACGGCGAGATTTCGCTGCGGAACTCGCCGGCCTGGATCGCGGCGATGGCTTTCTGGTGCGAGGCGAGGGCGAACGCGTCCTGATCGTCGCGCGAGATCTTCCACTCCTCGGCGACCTTCTCGGCAGTGATGCCCATGCCGTAGGCGATAGCGACGTTCTCGTCCTTCGCGAACACCTGCGGCGACAGCGCCACCTTGTTGCCCATCATCGGCACCATCGACATCGATTCGGTGCCGCCGGCCAGCATCAGGTCAGCGTTGCCGAGGCGGATCTGATCGGCGGCCATCGCCACGGCCTGCAGGCCGGACGAACAGAAGCGATTGATGGTCTGCGCGGCGATGGTATTGGGCAGCCCGGCCAGCAGCAGGCCGATGCGCGCCACGTTCATGCCTTGCTCGCCCTCGGGCATGGCGCAGCCGATGATGGCGTCGTCGATGCGGGAAACGTCGATGCCGGGCGCTTGCGCGATCACGCTGCGCAGCACGTGCGCCAGCATGTCGTCGGGGCGGGTGTTGCGGAATGCGCCTTTCGGAGCCTTGCCGACCGGCGTGCGGGTGGCGGCGACGATGTAGGCGTCCTGGATCTGCTTGCTCATAGGGATGTGTCCTGGGTTGTCTCCTTCCCCCGCGTGCGGGGGAAGGTCGGGATGGGGGGCTGCGGATGACGCGATGCCCCCTCCTCGGTCCTCCTCCGCGAGTGGGGGAGGAAGATGTGATCGTCAGTTCCGCAAGGGCTTGCCGGTCTGCAGCATGTGCTGGATCCGGGCCTGGGTCTTCGGCATCTGCGCCAGCGCGACGAAATGCTCGCGCTCCAGGCGGATCAGCCATTCCTCGTCCACCAGCGCGCCGCGGTCGACCTCGCCGCCGCACACCACCGTGGCGATGCGGGTGGCGATTTCGGCGTCGTGCTCGGAGATGAAGCGGCCTTCCAGCATGTTCGCCAGCATCATCCGGAAGGTGGCGATACCGACATCGCCGGCCACCTGGATGCGCCGCGCGGGCATCGGCGGCCGATAGCCGGTTTCGGCCAGGGCCAGCGCCTGCTGTTTGGCGATGTGCAGCAGCTCGTGCGCGTGGAAGACCACGATGTCGTCCTTGCGCAGCAGGCCGAGTTCCTTCGCTTCGATCGCCGAGGTCGAGACCTTGGCCATCGCGACGTTCTCGAACAGCGGCTTGAGCTGGGCGAACACATCGCCACCCGGACCCGCGGCCTGCGAGGCGCGCACCGCGAACTCCTTGAGCCCGCCGCCTGCCGGCAGCAGGCCGACGCCGGCTTCGACCAGACCGATATAGCTTTCGAGATGCGCGACGGTGCGGGCGGTATGCATCTGGAACTCGCAGCCGCCGCCGAGGGCGAGACCGCGGACCGCGCCGACCACCGGCACCAGCGAATACTTGATGCGCTGGCTGGTGGCCTGGAAGTTCGCGACCATGGCCTCGAAGCCCTTCACGTCGCCGGCCTGCAGCAGGCCGAGCGCGCCGGACAGATCGGCGCCGGCCGAGAACGGTTCCTTCGGCTGCCAGATCACCATGCCGCGGAAGTCGCGCTCGGCGACGCCGATGGCTTCCTGCAACCCGTTGAGCACGTGATCGTTGACCGTGTGCATCTTGGTCTTGAACGACGCGACCGCGATGCCGTCGCCGTCGTGCCACAGGCGCACGCCGTCGTTCTCGAACACCGTCTCGCCGGGGGCGAAACGCTCGCCCAGCACCGGGTCGGGGAAACGCTGGCGCTTGTAGACGGCCAGGGCGGAACGGGGCAGGTTCGCAGCCTTGGCAGGACTGAAGCTGCCGTCGGCGGCGTGCACGCCGTCGCGGCCGTCCAGCACCCACGCGGGCAGGGCGGCACTGCTCATGGCCTTGCCAGCGGCGATGTCGTCGGCGATCCACTGCGCCACCTGCTTCCAGCCGGCGGCCTGCCAGGTCTCGAACGGGCCGAGCGACCAGCCGTAACCCCAGCGGATCGCAAGGTCCACGTCGCGCGCGGTGTCGGCGATATCGGCCAGATGGTAGGCGCTGTAATGGAACAGATCGCGGAACACCGCCCACAGGAACTGTGCCTGCGGATGCGCGCTGTCGCGCAGTTTCGCGAATTTCTCGGCAGGATTCTTGATCTTCAGGATCTCGACCACTTCCGGCGCCGCGGCGCGGTCGGCCGTGCGGTAGTCCTGCTTTTCGAGGTCCAGCACCACGATGTCCTTGCCGACCTTGCGGAAGATGCCGGCGCCGGCCTTCTGGCCCAGCGCACCCTTGGCGATCAGCGCGCCCAGCCATGCCGGTGCGTTGAAGTATTCGTGCCACGGGTCGTCCGGCAGGGTGTCGCCCATGGTCTTGATGACGTGGGCCATCGTGTCCAGGCCGACCACGTCGGAAGTCCGGTAGGTCGCCGATTTCGGACGGCCGACCAGCGGGCCGGTCAGGCCATCGACTTCATCGAAGCCCAGCCCGAAGGTGGCGGTGTGATGGATGGTCGCGAGGATCGAGAACACGCCGATGCGGTTGCCGATGAAGTTCGGCGTGTCCTTGGCGTAGACCACACCCTTGCCGAGGGTGGTGGTGAGGAAGGTTTCGAGGCCTTCCAGCACGTCCTTGTCTGTGGTCTTCGCCGGAATGAGTTCGGCCAGATGCATGTAGCGCGGCGGGTTGAAGAAGTGCACGCCGCAGAAACGATGGCGAAGTTCTTCCGGAAGAACTTCCGCCAACTTGTTGATTCCCAAGCCGGATGTGTTGCTGGCGAGGATCGTGTTTGCCGGGACGAACGGCGCGATCTTCTTGTACAGGTCCTGCTTCCAGTCCATCCGCTCGGCGATGGCTTCGATGATCAGGTCGCAGCCGCGCAATTGCTCCAGACCCGTGTCGTAGTTGCCCGGGGCGATCGCTTCAGCCAGCGACTTGCTGGCCAGCGGCGCGGGCGAGAGCTTGCCCAGATTGGCGAGGGCCTTGAGTACGACGCCGTTGGGGTCGCCTTCCTTCGCGGCCAGATCGAACAGCACCGTATCGACACCGGCGTTGGTCAGATGGGCGGCGATCTGCGCGCCCATCACGCCGGCCCCGAGCACGGCGGCACGCCGTATAAGCGGTTTCTGAGACATGTTCTGCATCCTGTTGATTACGTGGGGTTTAGTCATGCAATGAAGCTGTGGAAATACGGGGTGCCAGCGCCGTCAGTTGATCTTCCCGGCCTTGAAGCCGGCTGCGGCGAAGCGGATCAGTTCCTGCGCCGCGCGTTGGCGGTGCTCGGTTTCGGTCACGCCGTGCGGACGCTTGATGATGCCGAAGTCGGCCATGGCGTAGGTCAGGGCGCCGGCCAGGAAGTCGAGTCGCCAATAGAGTTCCTCCTTGCTCAGTCCGGGCATGCATGCGGAAATCGCCTTGGCGAACTCGCGCAGCACGTGGCCGTACTGTTCGGACAGGAAGCGGCGCAGGCCGTCGTTCTTTTCGGCGTAGGCGCGAGCGATGACGCGGATGAACGCGCCGCCGCCATGGTGGTCCTGGGCCATCGCCAGCGGCGGTTCGACGAAGGCCGCGAGAATGGCGTCGAGGTCGCCGCCGCCCTCGGCTTTCACCGCCTCCTGCAGGCGCGACAGGCGCTGGGCGCTCATTTCGTCCATGCGCCGGCGGAATACTTCGTTGACCAGATTTTCCTTGCTGCCGAAGTGGTAATTGACCGCTGCGATGTTGACGTCCGCCTGACTGGTGACCTGGCGCAGCGAGGTGCCACCGAAACCGTACTGGGCAAACAGCGTCTCGGCGGCGTCGAGAATCCTTTCCTTGGTCGAAAACTGGGCTTTGCTCATGATGGGCTCCGGGTTCGACGAACGAAGATGGCCGGAAAGGCCGGTGGGAAAACGTCGATGGGACGCATCGACGGAGCGCCTGGCTGAATCAAACGCTTGTTTGAGACTACCATCCAACCCCGTCGGGGTGCAAAACGTGACCGCCGACAAGGATGCAAAGAGACCCCGCGCCGGGTTAGAATCTTCTGCAGCCGAATCGGCTAAACCCGCGTCCACACGCGGGTTTTTCCTTCTCATTCATGTTATGTTTCGACCGCTTGATCGCGGTCGTTTACCCCCGGAGACCACCCCCATGGCGCTTGAGCGCACCATTTCGATCATCAAACCCGACGCCGTCGCCAAGAACGTCATCGGTGAAATCTATTCACGTTTCGAACAGGCCGGTCTCAAGGTCGTCGCCGCGAAGATGAAGCATCTGTCGCGCAAGGAAGCCGAAGGCTTCTACGCCGTGCATCGCGAACGTCCGTTCTTCAATGCGCTGGTCGAATTCATGATCTCCGGCCCGGTGATGATCCAGGTGCTGGAAGGCGAGAACGCGGTGCTGAAGAATCGCGACCTGATGGGCGCCACCAATCCGAAGGACGCCGCACCGGGGACGATCCGCGCCGACTTCGCCGCTTCGATCGACGCCAACGCCGTACACGGTTCCGACTCGCTGGAGAACGCCGCGATCGAAACCGCCTACTTCTTCGCGGCGACGGAACTCTGCCCGCGCTGATGATGATGTGATGACCGAGGTCGTACAAAAACAGAATCTGCTCGACCTCGATCGCGATGGTCTGGAGCGCTTCTTCGCCGATACCCTCGGCGAGAAGCGCTACCGTGCCCATCAGGTGATGAAGTGGATCCACCATCGTCATGTCACCGACTTCAACGACATGACCGATCTGGGCAAGGCGCTGCGCGCGAAGCTCGAAGCAGATGCCTTCATCGGCGTGCCGCAGATCCAGTTCGACAAGCCTTCCGAAGACGGCACCCACAAGTGGCTGCTCGGCATGGACGGCAAGAACGCCATCGAAACCGTGTTCATTCCCGACAAGGGCCGCGGCACGCTGTGCGTGTCCTCCCAGGTCGGCTGCGCGCTGAACTGCCAGTTCTGTTCCACCGCGACCCAGGGCTTCAACCGGAACCTTTCGGTCGCCGACATCATCGGCCAGGTCTGGGTGGCTGCGCGCCATCTCGGCAACGTGCCGCACCGCCAGCGCAAACTCACCAACGTGGTGATGATGGGCATGGGCGAGCCGATGCTGAACTTCGACAACGTCGTCCGCGCGATGAGCGTGATGCGCGACGATCTGGGTTACGGTCTGGCCAACAAGCGCGTGACGCTGTCGACCGCCGGTGTGGTGCCGATGATCGACCGCCTCGCGCTGGAAAGCGACGTGTCGCTCGCCGTTTCGCTGCACGCGCCGAACGACGCGCTGCGCAGCGAACTGGTGCCGCTCAACAGGAAATATCCGATCGAAGAACTGATGGACGCCTGCGTGCGCTATGCGCTGCGCAAGAAGGGCACCTCGGTTACCTTCGAGTACACGATGATGGCCGGCGTCAACGACCTTCCGGAGCACGCGCGCGAACTGGCGCGGCTGATGCGGCAGTTCGACAACGCCGTACAGATGAAGGACGCAGCGAAGGTCAATCTGATCCCGTTCAATCCGTTCCCGGGCACGCGCTACACGCGCTCGCCGGACGCGGATATCCGCGCGTTCCAGAAGATCCTGCTGGATTCGCAGGTGCTGACGATGGTCCGCCGCACCCGCGGCGACGACATCGATGCCGCCTGCGGACAGCTCAAGGGCCAGGTGGCGGATCGTACCCGCCGCCAGGCCGAGTTCCGTAAAACGCTGGAAACGCTCGATCTGCGCGGGGGAAGCGCAGCGGGCGACGACCAACCGGATGCAGTGCATGCGGCAGCATGATGCGCTGCGTTCCACCATGATCGGCCGCGGTGCCCCGGCGAGGGACGCGTCCGCAACGGCAGGAAGCCTTGCTTTGGGGAGCAATTCGCAATGACATCCTCCGAGACCGGTATGCCCGAGAGCACTCGCGGCATCGGCGAACGTCTCAAACAGGCCCGCATCCGTGCAGGGCTGAGTACTTCAGAGATCGGTGCAAGGCTGAAGATGCCGACGCATGTGATCGAAGCGCTGGAGCGCGAGGACTGGGCGCGCATCGGTGCACCGGTCTTCATTCGCGGCCAGCTGCGCAGCTACGCGCGTCTGATGGAGCTGCCGGGCGATGCGGTGGCCGAGAGCGTCTCGACGCCTGCCCCCAGACCCGCCGAACTGGTGCCGCGTACATTCACGCCGCGCATGCAGCGCATGGTCGAGCAGACCGCCCGGCGCCTGGTGTATGTGGTGATCACCGCCACGATCGCGGTTCCGGTCTGGCTGGCCACGCGGTCGCATCTCGACGGTGCGATCGATGCGGTGCCGCTCGACATCGAGTCGACCTCGGCCTTGCCGAAGCCGAAGGGTTCGCCATCCGCCTCGGGCGCGAGCAACGGCAGTGCGTCGCTCCCGGCGCCGCCGCTGGTCGCGTCGATGACGCCGCCGCTGCCACAGCGTGCCGCCAGCGCTGCAAATCTCACCGTCAGTTTCAGTGGCGAAAGCTGGGTCAGGCTCACCGCCCCGGACGGCACCACGGTCGAACAGGCGCTGGTGGAGCCGGGCCAGCAGCGCGTCTTCCAGCCAGGCCAGATCGGCGAGGCCGTCATGGGCAATGCGCAGGCCGTGTCCGTGCGGTATCGGGGGCAACCGCTGGACCTCACTCCTTATATCCGCGCGAATGTCGTGCGCTTTACGGTATCCTCTGACGGTTCACTCCAGCCGGTCGATCGCTGAGGAGTCCCCGCCGTTCGGCGGACCGCGCCCACGCGTAGTCCTGACGGATGCCGCAGGGAATCCGCCACGGCCAACCGCCGGAGCGGATCCGGGAATCCATCCGAGCCTGTCTGCCCTTTGCGGCGCCGGTCGCCGGCCGGAGGCCCGGCGAACCATTTTCGAAGCCACCCGTGACGGTCGGTGTTCAGGCGCGACTTGCTACAACGTCGCGACGTTTTCGGCGCCGTGTTTCCGTTGTTCCCGTCACGCCTTCCATCGACAGCAACACTCTTTCAAGACGATACCGACACATGGCGATCGACGATCTCCTCGACGAACACGAACAAAGCGAACGCGTCCGCGATTGGCTGCGCAACAATGCTGCCGGCCTCATCGGTGGCGTAGCACTGGGTCTGGGCGCCATCTACGGCTGGTACTGGTGGCAGGATCAAGGTGAGGCCAAGCGCCTCAAGGCCAGCGACGACTATCAGGCGGTGGTGGAACAGGTCCAGGCCGGCAAACTGAAGGAAGCCCAGGCCAAGGCGGCCATTCTGAAGGACACGCCATTCGCAGCGCTCGCGGCACTGGATCTGGCCAAGGCCCACGCCGACGGCGGCAAACGCGATGATGCGATCGCCGCGTTGCGCGCCATCAAGACCGACGACACCGCGATCGCGGCAGTGGTTTCGCAGCGGCTCGCGCGCTTGCTGATCGATGGCGGCAAGAGCGAAGAAGCCCTGACGCTGTTGACGAGCATCGACGATCCGGTCGCGCATGAAGTGCGCGGCGATGCTCTGTTCGCCCTGGGCCGCAAGGATCAGGCACGCGAAGCCTACAACAAGGCATTGGTCCAGTTGGATGTCGCCGCGCCGCAGCGTCGCCTGGTCGAATTGAAATTGTCGCAAGCTGGCGGCACCCCGCCGAAACCCGACGCCGCGTCCTGAACGCATCGAATCAAGCCCGTCAAATTGAGCAGGTCACATTGAGCACGTCGAACCCGATGAATCCCCACAAGAATCCGCGCAGTCCCGCGTTGTTGCGCGTCGCGCTGCTCGCCGCCGTGGTCGCGCTGTCCGGTTGCAGCACGGTCAAAGGCTGGTTCACCCTCGACGACAGCGGCAAGAACGCCGCCAACAAGCCGAACGAACTGACCGAATTCGTGCCCTCCGCGACCGTCTCCCGTGTGTGGACGGCGAAAGCCGGTAGCGGCGAGGACGGACTTGGGCTGTTGCAGGCACCGGCCATCGCCGATGGTCGTGTCTACGCCGCTGCGGTGGAAGGCGGCGTTCGCGCCTTCGATCTGCAGACTGGCGCGACGATCTGGCACTACAAGAGCGAGCTGTCGTTGTCCGGTGGCCCGGGCGCCGGTGAGGGCCTGGTTCTGGTCGGCAGCCTCGACGGTGACGTGATCGCACTCGATGCCGCGACCGGCACCGAGAAGTGGAAAGCCAAAGTTCCGAACGAAGTCATCGCTGCGCCTGTCGCCGGTCAGAACACCGTGCTGGTGCGTTCGAACGACGGCCGCATCACCGCTTTCGATGCCACCAGCGGCGAGCGTCGCTGGTTCTGGAATCACGATCTGCCGTCGCTGTCGGTACGCGGCAACGATGCGCCGGTGCTGGGCCCTGGTTTCGTCTTCGTCGGCAACGACGACGGCACGCTCACGGCGCTGTCGCTCGTCGATGGTCGCCAGCTGTGGGATCAGGTCGTCGGCCAGCCCGACGGCCGTACCGAGCTGGATCGCATGGCAGACGTCGATGGTTCGCCCGCTCTCGACGGCACCACGCTGTTCGCGAGCAGCTACAAGAAGCAGACCATGGCGGTCGACGGTCCCAGCGGCCGGCCGCTATGGTCGCAGGATCACGGCGGCGTCGGTCGCGTCGGTGTCGCCAGCGATCGCGTCATCGTGGCCGATCCGGGCGGCGTTGTGTGGGCACTGGACAAGGCTGGCGGCTCGTCGCTGTGGCAGCAGGCCGGGCTTGCCCGTCGCAATCTGTCCGGAGCCGCGGTGCAGGGTGAGTTCGCGGTAGTTGGCGACTTCGAAGGCTATCTGCACTGGCTGCGCCTGGACAATGGTGATCTCGGCGCCCGCGTGCGCGCAGGCCGCGATCCGGTACGCGCCGCGCCGATCGTCGTCGACGGCATCCTCATCGTGCAGACCGCCGGCGGCAGCATCAGTGCCTACCGCCTGCAGTAAGCCGTCACGTTGATACCTCCTGCGGCCCCGGGTAGTCCGACTCCCCGGGGTCGCGCGTTTCGAACATCCGGATCCCATCTTCATCCCGGATGTCCATTCCCCACTTCAGATCCGATGCCATGCTGCCCCTCGTCGCTCTCGTAGGTCGTCCCAATGTCGGCAAATCGACGCTCTTCAATGCGTTGACCCGCACCCGCGACGCATTGGTCCACGATGAGCCGGGCGTCACCCGCGACCGCAATTACGGCGTCTGCCGTCTGGTGGAAGGCCGTACGTTCGCGATCGTCGACACCGGCGGCATCGCCGGCGAAAGCACGCACCTTGAAAACGCGGGCCTGGCCGGCGCCACAGCGCGGCAGTCGCGCGCCGCGGCCGAAGAAGCCGATCTGGTGCTGTTCATCGTCGACGGCCGCGAAGGCCCGTCGTCGCTGGACGACGAAATCCTGCGCTGGCTGCGCAAGACCGCACGTCCGGTGGTGTTGGTGGTCAACAAGACCGACGGCATCGACGCCCGCGCCGCGCTCGCCGAATTCTCGCGTTACGGTATCGCCGATGTCATGGCGATCTCGTCCGCGCATCGACAGGGTCTCGATCATCTGCTCGACGACGTGATGGCGCGTCTGCCCGCCGAGGGCGATGCCGAAATCCTCGACAACGACCCGGAGCGCGTGCGCATCGCCTTCGTCGGCCGTCCGAACGTCGGCAAGTCGACGCTCGTGAACCGCATCCTCGGCGAAGAACGGATGATCGCGTCCGAAGTGCCCGGCACCACCCGCGATTCGATCGCGGTGGATCTGGAGCGCGACGGCCGCAAGTACCGCTTGATCGATACCGCCGGCATCCGCCGCAAGGCGAGGGTGGAGGAAGCGGTCGAGAAGTTCTCGATCGTCAAGACACTGCAGGCGATCGAGCACTGTCAGGTCGCGGTGATCATGCTCGACGCCACCGAAGGCGTGACCGACCAGGACGCCAGCGTGCTCGGCGCGGTGCTCGACGCCGGCCGTGCGCTGGTCGTCGCCGTGAACAAGTGGGACGGCCTGTCGCAGTACCAGCGCGAGCAGACCGACGGTCTGCTGTCGCGCAAACTCACGTTCGTGAACTGGGCCGAAGCGGTGCATATCAGCGCCAAACACGGCTCGGGCCTGCGCGAGCTGTTCGGCGCGATCCATCGCGCGCATCATTCGGCGACGCGCCAGTTCACCACCTCCGAAGTCACCGTCGCGATGGAAGTCGCCTACGAAACCAACCCGCCGCCGGCGATCCGCGGCCATGTGTCGAAGATGCGTTTCGCGCACCCGGGCGGGGACATGCCGCCGACCTTCGTCGTCCACGGCTCGCGCCTGCGCAGCCTGCCGGAAAGCTACCGCCGCTATCTGGAAAACTTCTTCCGCAAGCGTTTCAAGCTGGTCGGCACCCCGGTGCGTTTCGTCTTCAAGGAAGGCGAGAACCCGTACAAGGACAAGAAGAACGTCCTGACCGAAGGCCAGATGGCGAAGCGCCGGCGGTTGATGCGGCATGTGAAGAAGAACAAATAAAAACGTCGATCGTCGGCGCGAATCTTCGGAATGCTTCGCATGGTGAATGCCCCGATCCCCGCCAACGACATCACCCTTGGTCTGCTCGCTGGCGGCAAGGCCTCGCGCCTCGGCGGCATCGACAAGGCCTGGCTCGAACGCGACGGCGTGCCGCAGGTGTTGCGCTGGCGTCGTCGTTTTTCCGGCGAAATCGCCGCGATCCTGGTCTCGGCCAATCGGAATCCTGATCGCTACGCCGCGCACGGCTTGATCGCCATTCCTGATCGTATTGCCGACGCGGGCCCGCTCGGCGGTCTCGACGCCCTTGCGAACGCCTGCGAAACCCATTGGCTGTTCACGCTGCCGGTGGATCTGGTCGGCACCAACGACTGCTTGCTGCGTACCTTGACGACGATGCGCGGCGAAGACGGTGCATATGCGGTCGACGACGACGGCGCGCAGCCGCTGGCGGCGCTGTGGCGTCGCGATGCCTTGCGCATCGGCTGCGCAGACGCGCTCGCGGCTGGCGTTAGCGCCGTGCATGCGCTGCAGGCGACGCTGGCGATGTCGCCGGTGGCGTTTTCCGGCTTCCGCTTCGGTAACCTCAACACGCTGGCCGATCTCGACGCCGCCGGCATCGCTTCGGACAACGCATCGCCATGAGTTTTCCCACCCGCATCGCTTTCGACGACGCCCGCCGCATTCTCGACGATGTCGCTGCACGACGTCGTCTGCCCGTCGAACACGTGACGCTCGCCAGGGCGCACGGACGCGTGCTCGCGCAGCCGCTGGCGGCCATGCTGCCGCAGCCCGGCTTCGACAATTCGGCGATGGACGGTTTCGCCGTGCGTCATGCCGATCTCGATCCCGATGGCGAAACATCGCTGGCGTTGGTGGGCGAACAGTTCGCCGGTCGGACCGTGGATCTGACCGTGGGCGTGAACGAATGCGTGCGCATCACCACCGGCGCGCCGCTGCCTGCGGGCGCCGATACCATCGTCATCAAGGAAAACACCCGCCTCGAAGGCGACCACGTGCGCGTGCTGCAAACGCCGAAAGCCGGCCAGCACGTGCGCCGCACCGGCGAAGACGTGCGCATCGGCGATGCGTTGCTCGCGGCAGGCCAAGTGCTGACGCCTTCGCGGATCGCGCTGGCCGCGGGGCAAGGCGTGGACCGCTTGGAAGTCGTGCGCCGGCCGACGGTCGCGATCTTCACCACCGGCGATGAGCTGGTCGAACCCGGCCTGCCGTTGCGGCCAGGCGAGCTGTACAACAGCAATCGCGAACTGCTGATGGGCCTGCTGCGCGCCGACGGTTACGAACCGGTGGCGTGGCCGAACCTGACCGATAATCCGGCGGCGATCGATGCGGGTCTGCGCCACGCCGGGCACGCCTTCGATGTGGTCATCACCTGCGGCGGCGTGTCCGCGGGCGAGAAGGATCACATCCCCGCGCTGCTGCAGGCCGAAGGCGACGTACATTTCTGGAAAGTGCGGATGAAGCCCGGCATGCCGGTGCTGTTCGCCGATGGCGGCAGGCTGGGCGAGGCGCTGTTCCTGTGTCTTCCCGGGAATCCGGTGTCGGTGCTGGCGACGTGGCTTACGTTGGGCCGCACGCTGCTCGACGGCCTGCAGGGCCGCAGCGAGCCGCGTCCGCGTCTGCGCGCGCGGCTGAGTACGGAATGGCGCAAGACCCATGATCGCCTGGAATTCCTACGCGGACGGCTGTCCTGCGACGATGAAGGCCGATTGCATGTCGAACCCAATCCCGCCGACGGCTCGCACCGCATGCGCGCCGCCGCCGACAGCGATGCGCTGATCGTGCTGGGAGAGGGCGAGATGACGCTGGAGGCGGGGAGTGCGGTGGATGTGTTGCCGTATTGAGGCTGCCATGGCAAACGTTGCCGCTCATCTCCTTCGTATGCTGTTGTGCTTAGTCGCATACGCTTTCGCGGCATCCGCCACATACGGTCAGGAATCGCCACCGACACGGAGATACGACGACGATATCCGGTCGTTGAATTACAAGGTAGACGCTTACATACATTCCGAGGGACGGCATGGTCTACGGTTGTACTTGATCGAAGAAATCGCTGAAGACTGGCGTGTGAAGCGCGATCTCAAAATACTGTGGAAACGCGAGGCGGTGTCGATCTGTGGTGCGCTGCGCCCGGCGGGTCGTTCCCAACCGTTCGGTCCTACTTGGGCCTGCGATGGCATCACCTCAGCAGGTCGCCGCACCGGTGATTGTGGTGTTTGGGCGGGGATCGCCGGCACTTTCAAATGCAAGTAGGACATGATCGAACCATGAAGATTCTCGAAATCACTCCTGCACAGGCCCTCGACCGCCAGCGCCGTGGCGCGGTGCTGATCGATGTGCGCGAAGCGCACGAGCGCGCGCTGGGCATGGCCGAGGGCGCGCGCGGCGTCGCGATGGAGGCATTGATCGCCGATGCGCAGGCGCATCTGCCGGATCGCGATGTCGAAGTGCTGCTGATCTGCCAGGGCGGGATACGCTCGCTGCGCACCGCCGAGACGCTGCTGTTGCAGGGCTTCGCGAACGTCGCGTCCGTCGCGGGCGGTACAAGCCGATGGGCCGACGAGTCGCTGCCGCTGGTCAAACCGGTCGGCGACATCGATACCGACTTCGCCGAACGCTATTCGCGCCATCTGCGGCTGCCGCAGGTCGGTGTGGAGGGGCAGCGCCGTCTCGAAGCCGCGCGCGTGCTGATGATCGGCGCGGGCGGACTGGGTTCGCCGGCGGCATACTATCTCGCGGCCGCCGGTGTCGGCACCCTGCGCATTGCCGACGATGATGTGGTCGATCGCAGCAACCTGCAGCGACAGATCCTGCATACCGAATCGAGCATCGGTACACCGAAAGTGGAATCCGCCGCTCGAACGCTGTCGGCGCTGAATCCGCGTACTGCCATCGAGCCGGTCGCCGAGCGCGTCGGCAGCGCCAACGTCGAACGCCTGCTGGAAGGTGTGGATGTGGTGGTCGACGGCGCCGACAATTTCCCCGCGCGCTACCTCCTCAACGACGCCTGCGTGAAACTCGGCAAACCGCTGGTCTACGGCGCGGTGCATCGTTTCGAGGGCCAGGCCAGTGTGTTCGATGCCGGCCGTCATCGTGGTCATGTGCCGTGCTATCGCTGCCTGTTTCCGGAACCGCCGCCGCCGGAAGCCGCGCCCAACTGCGCCGAGGCCGGCGTGCTCGGCGTGCTGCCGGGCGTGATCGGGCTGATCCAGGCGACCGAAGCGATCAAGCTGATTCTCGGCATCGGCGTACCGCTGAGCGGGCGCCTGCTGCATTTCGATGCGCTGTCGATGCGCTTCCGCGAAACGCGTCTGGCCGCCGATCCGGATTGCCCGGTCTGCGCGCCGGGCCGGGCGTTTCCCGGCTATATCGACTACGCCGCCTTCTGCGCCGGCGGATGAGTCTGCCAAGTCCAATGAGTCTGTCGAGTCCGCAGTCGTGCCCGCGCTGGAGGATTCCATGAGGATATCTCCTTGAAATCGCGCATCGTATTCGCGTGCGTGCTGGCGATGGCGTCCTTCGATGTCTGCGCTGAAGCCGTGTGCGAGCTTTCCGCCCAAGGCGCGAACGTGTCGCCTGCCGCGCTGCGCATCGCGCAGGTCGCCTGCGACGAGCACGCGCTCTGGCGCAGGCCCTTCATCAATGCCCAGGGGCGGATCGTCAGGCTCGCATCGATGGAGGCCGAGCAGGATCTGCTCGCCGATGGCCGCACGCCGAGCTGGCGCCGAGTCGCGCACTACTGGAAGGCATCCGGCCTGCTCGACGACAACGTGCGGTGGGAACAGCGCAGGATCGAGGCCGGCGGCAGCGAACGGCGCAACGGCGCCTCCGACTGCGTCGGCGACGCGCAGGACTGGGCCGCGAAAGCGTCATGCCGCGCGTTCCTGATCGATGTGCCGTGGTCCGCGACTTTCGTATCGTTCGTGATGAAAACCGCGGACATCCCCGGTTTCGTCCGCTCGTCGTCGCATTCGTATTACATCGGCGATGCCGCGCGCAGGCCGGAGGACGGCCCGTACCGGCTGGCCGACCCCAATCGGGAGTCGCCCGCGGTCGGTGATCTGCTGTGTTATCTGCGCGAAAAGAACCGCGTGTACGGCTATCGTGGCCTGGTCGATAGGCTCGGCCGCGCTTCGAAGCCTTTCGATTCGCACTGCGACATCGTGGTCGGCGTGGATCTGGACGGCGACAGCAAGCTCTATGCGATCGGCGGCAACGTCGTGCAGGGCGTCACCATGCGCAAATTGAACCTCAACCGCAGGGGCCTGCTGTCGCTGTCGATGAAACAGGACGGCGACGATACGAAGGCCTTCGAGATCGCCGACGAAAAACGCTACAACCTCAATCGTCAGGACTGGGCGGCGCTGCTGAAATTGAATCGCTGACGCGTTCCAAGCGTGGAATTCACGCGGCCGTCGGCGTCACTGCGGCGATCATCGCGACATGAAGCCGGACAGCGCCGCATCGAATTCCGCGTGCAGCGAGATGTCGTTGTGATCCGCCGCGGCGATGCGCACGACCTCAGGTTTCGTCGGCAAGGCTGCGATCAGCCGCAGCGTGTTCGCTTCCGGCACGATCTCGTCGCGACCGCCGTGCACGATCAGCACGGGCTTGCGGTATGCGCGCAGCGCTGCCGTCGATTCGTAGCGCTCGGTCAGCAGCCAAGTCGCCGGGAAGATCGGGTAGTGCGACTGCGCGGTGGCCACCATGCTGTCGAACGGTGTGATCAGCGCCAGCCGTTCCACCGGTCGCTGCCCGGCGACCTGGCTGGCGATACCGCTGCCCAGGCTGCGGCCGATCACGCCGATCCCTTCGCCGGGATGTCGCCGCTGCACCTCATCGAAGACGGCGAGCGCATCGGCCACCAGCGCGGTCTCGCCCGGTTCGCCGCTGCTGGCGCCGTAGCCGCGATAGGCGACGAGATAGACGCTGCGATCGGGAAACATACGCGCCATCGCTTCGCGGTTGGCTTCGACGCGCTCGGCGTTGCCGCCGAAATACAGGATGGGCGCGGGTTTGCCCGGGTGCACCGTCCAGCCGCGCAGCACGGCGTCGGGGCGCTTGAGCTCGAAATCGGTGCCCGCGGCGTCGGCGGTCGTCGTCCAGCCGTAATAGATCATCTGCCGCTGCCGCGCATGCAGGAACCAGCATGCGCCGGCATAGGCCAGAACCGCCAGCACCGTCACGATCACCAGAAAGCTACGCATGCCGCTTTTGCGCCGCCTCGAAGGCCGCCAGTTGCTCCGGCGTCGCCTCCTGCTGGTGCTTCGCCTTCCATTCGCCGAACGGCATGCCGTACACCGCCTCGCGTGCCGCGTCCCTGGTCATGTCCAGGCCGCGTTCCACGGCCGCTTCGCGGTACCAGTCGGACAGGCAGTTGCGGCAGAAGCCGGCGAGGATCATCAGGTCGATGTTCTGCACATCGCTGCGCTCGCGCATCAGGTGATCGCGCAGGCGGCGGAAGGCGGCGGCTTCGAGCTCGGTCGTGGTCTGCAGGTTCATGGGGTCGTCAGCGAAAACGTGAGCCGCAATGGTCGCAGGCTTTCGCGAACATCGCGAACCCATCGTGATCCATGAGCGAATGGTTACAGGTTGGGCAAACCACCTTGCGTGCGGTGAGCCGGCGGATCGTGAAATGGATCGGCAGCAGCGGGACCAGCAGCCACCACACATGCACGCCCGGGGCCAGGAAGAACATCCAGAGCAGACCGATCGCACCGAAGATCGCGAACTCCACGGCCATGAGCGCGAAGAACCATCTTCGTGGCATCGAGAGACTGGCACGGGCTGCCACGGACGTATCGGGCGATGGCGGGTCGGACGATTCGTGCATGCGCGGATGTCGGGCCGGGGCGGGCGCAATCGGGTTCAGCGATAATACGCGGCCACCACGACCGCCGACAGCCACATGACCGCCAAGATCCTCGACGGCAAACGCATCGCCGACCTCCTGCTCGACGACCTGAAAGTGCTGGTCGATGCGCGCGTCGCCGCCGGCAAGCCGCGTCCCGGGCTGGCGGTGGTGCTGGTCGGCAGCGACCCGGCGTCGCAGTCGTATGTGCGCAACAAGCGTCGGGCGGCGGAAAAGGTCGGCATCCGCGCGCTCGACCACGACCTGCCGGCCGGCACCTCCGAAGCCGAGCTGCTGGCGCTGATCGACCGGCTGAACGTCGACCCGGCGGTCCACGGCATCTTGGTCCAGCTGCCGCTGCCCGGGATTCCGGACGCGACCCGCCTGATCCACCGGATCGATCCGCGCAAGGACGTGGACGGCTTCCATCCCGAAAACGTCGGCCATCTGGCCCTGCGCCAGTTCGGCCTGCGGCCCTGCACGCCGCGCGGCATCACCACGCTGCTGGCCTATACCGACCGGCCCGTGCGCGGGCAGAGCGCCACCATCGTCGGGGTGAGCAACCATGTCGGCCGGCCGATGGCGCTGGAACTGCTGATCGCCGGCTGCACGGTGACCAGCTGCCACAAGTTCACGCCGGAAGACGTGCTGCGCCGGCACGTGGGCGAGGCCGACATCCTGGTGGTGGCGGTCGGCCGCCCGGGCCTGATCCCTGGCGATTGGGTGAAACCCGGGGCGGTGGTGATCGATGTCGGCATCAACCGTCTGGACGACGGCCGCCTGGTGGGCGACGTGCAGTTCGAGGCCGCCGCGGCCCGCGCCAGCTGGATCACACCGGTCCCGGGCGGGGTAGGGCCCATGACTGTCGCGACCCTGATGCAGAACACCCTGGAAGCGGCCGAGGCGGCTGACACTGTTTAAGCCCCTCTCCCGTCGGGAGAGGGGTTGGGGAGAGGGTCCGGCCATCCCGCACACGCAAAGGCGCCGGGATCTGAAGTGCTTTGAATTCGCTCATGTCGTCGGCAACGGCATGCCGCCGTACCCTCATCCGGCGCTTTGCGCCACATTCTCCCGAGGGGAGAAGGCATAAAAGCGGTAGAATGACGCGCTTCATTCCCACCGGACCGGCCATGCTCCGCATCCAGGCTGAAGCGCTCACGTACGACGATGTCTCGCTCGTTCCCGCGCACTCGACCGTCCTGCCCAAGGACGTTTCTCTCGCCACCCGGCTCACACGCACCCTGCGCCTGAACCTGCCGATCGTTGCGGCGGCGATGGACACCGTGACCGAGGCCCGCCTCGCCGTCGCGATGGCCCAGCTCGGCGGCATCGGCATCGTCCACAAGAATCTGACCCTCGAACAGCAGGCCGCACAGGTCGCGAAGGTGAAGAAGTTCGAGGCCGGGGTCATCAAAGAACCGTTCACCGTCAGCCCCGACACCACCATCGGTGAAGTGCTGAAGCTCACGTGGGCGCGAAATATCTCCGGCGTGCCGGTCGTGGACGGCGGTCGGCTGGTCGGCATCGTCACCGGCCGCGACATGCGCTTCGAGACCAAGCTCGACGATCCGGTCCATCACATCATGACCAAGAAGGATCGCCTGATCACGGTGCGCGAAGGCGCCAGCGACGAGGAAGTGCTGTCGCTGCTGCACAAGCACCGGATCGAGAAAGTGCTGGTGGTCAACGACGCCTTCGAGCTGCGCGGCCTGATCACGGTGAAGGACATCCAGAAGAAACGCGACAACCCCAATGCCGCCTATGACAACAGCGAACGTCTGCTGGTCGGTGCGGCGGTCGGTGTCGGCGGCGATACCGAACAGCGCATCGAGGCACTGGTGGCGGCGGGCGTGGACGTGATCATCGTCGACACCGCGCACGGCCATTCGCAGGGTGTGATCGACCGCGTGCGCTGGGCGAAGAAAGCCTTTCCGCTGCTGCAGGTGATCGGCGGCAACATCGTCACCGGCGATGCCGCGCTGGCGCTGGAAGACGCGGGTGCGGACGCTGTGAAGGTCGGCGTCGGTCCGGGTTCGATCTGCACCACGCGCATCGTGGCGGGTGTGGGCGTGCCGCAGATCACCGCGGTGTCGATGGTCGCCGAAGCGCTGCAGGACCGCATTCCGCTGATCGCCGACGGCGGCATCCGCTACTCGGGCGACATCGGCAAGGCGATCGTCGCCGGCGCATCGACGGTGATGATCGGCGGCCTGTTCGCCGGCACCGAGGAAGCCCCCGGCGAAACCGAACTGTTCCAGGGCCGCAGCTACAAGAGCTATCGCGGCATGGGCAGCCTGGGCGCGATGGAAATGGGCTCGAAAGACCGCTATTTCCAGGACGCCAGCGACGCCGACAAGCTCGTGCCCGAAGGCATCGAAGGCCGCGTCCCGTATCGCGGACCGCTGGGCAACGTCGTGCATCAGCTCGCGGGCGGCCTGCGCGCGACGATGGGTTATGTCGGTTGCGCGACCATCGAAGAGATGCGCAAGAAGCCGATGTTCGTGAAGGTCACCGGTGCGGGGCAGCGCGAAAGCCATGTGCACGATGTGCAGATCACGAAAGAGCCGCCGAATTACAGGATGGGTTGATCAATGACGGTGGGGACCGCAGTCGGAATGCTGATCTTCAGTATCGTGTTTGCTGTGCCTGCCGTTACCTTCGACGTGGTTCTGCATCGATTCGTGTCCCGTAAGTCCATCAGGATCGCGTTCGCGGTATTGGTGCCTTCGATGATTACCGCATGGATCATGTATTCGATATCCGATGTCGTCGCTTCCGAAGACCCGGCGCCGATGTCCTTGATCGAAAGAATCATGTTTTCGCTTCCGCTGACAGCGTTTGTCGCCGCGCTGTCGACCCTTATCGCTTTGTCGCTCGAACGGGCTTATCGCAAGTGACCATGACCAATATCCATAGCGACATCCACACCGACGACATCCACGCGCACCGCATCCTGATCCTCGACTTCGGCGCGCAATACACGCAGCTGATCGCGCGCCGCATCCGCGAGATCGGCGTCTACTGCGAGATCTGGGCGTGGGATCACGATCCTGCCGATATCGCGAAGTTCGCGCCAAAGGGCATCATCCTGTCGGGCGGACCGGAGTCGACGACAGAGGACGGTTCGCCGCGCGCGCCGCAGGACGTGTTCGACAGCGGCGTGCCGCTGCTGGGCATCTGCTACGGCATGCAGACGATGGCGATGCAGCTCGGCGGCATGGTCGAGGGCGGGCATCACCGCGAATTCGGTTACGCCGAAGTCGAGGTGACCGGCGACGACAAGTTGCTGGGCGCGCTGACCGATCATCCGGGCCGCGCGGGCCTCGACGTGTGGATGAGTCACGGAGATCGCGTCACGAAGATTCCCGAGGGTTTCAGCGTTACCGGCCGCACCGATAGCGTGCCGATCATCGCGATGGCCGACGAAGCGCGCCGCTGGTACGGCGTGCAGTTCCATCCCGAAGTCACCCATACCAAACAGGGCGAGACGCTGCTGCGCCGCTTCGTGCTGGATATCTGCGGCTGCCGCGCGCTGTGGACCGCGGCCAACATCATCGACGATCAGATCGCGCGCGTGCGCGCGCAGGTCGGCAGCGATGAAGTGATCCTCGGCCTGTCCGGCGGCGTCGATTCCTCGGTGGTCGCGGCGCTGCTGCATCGCGCGATCGGCGAGCAGCTGACCTGCGTCTTCGTCGATACCGGCCTGCTGCGCTGGAAGGAAGGCGACCAGGTGATGGCGATGTTCGCGGAGCATATGGGCGTCAAGGTCGTGCGCGTGAACGCCGCCGACCGTTATTTCGACGCGCTGGCCGGCGTGAGCGACCCGGAAGCCAAGCGCAAGATCATCGGCGGTCTGTTCGTCGAGATCTTCGATGAAGAATCCAACAAGCTCGCGAACGCCCGATGGCTGGCGCAGGGCACGATCTATCCGGACGTGATCGAATCCGCCGGCAGTAAAACCGGCAAGGCGCACGTCATCAAGAGTCACCACAACGTCGGCGGCCTGCCCGAGCACATGAAGCTCGGCCTGGTCGAGCCGCTGCGCGAGCTGTTCAAGGACGAAGTGCGTCGCCTCGGCGTCGAACTCGGCCTGCCGCGCGAGATGGTCTACCGCCATCCGTTCCCCGGCCCGGGCCTGGGCGTGCGCATCCTCGGCGAAGTGAAGCGCGAATACGCTGAACTGCTGGCGCAGGCCGACGCGATCTTCATCGAAGAACTTCGCCGGGCCGACTGGTACGACAGGACCAGCCAGGCGTTCGCGGTGTTCCTGCCGGTGAAGTCGGTCGGCGTGGTCGGCGACGCGCGCGCCTACGAATGGGTGATCGCCCTGCGGGCTGTCGAAACCATCGACTTCATGACCGCGCACTGGGCGCATCTGCCCTACGACTTCCTCGATACGGTCTCGCGCCGGATCGTGAACGAACTGAAGGGGATCTCAAGGGTGGTTTACGATATCAGCGGAAAGCCGCCCGCCACGATCGAGTGGGAGTGAAACGGCAGCGGTGTCGGGGACGCGTTTGAACTTATCCGGAGAAGCGGGGCATGGAGAAGAGTACCAAGAGCATCATCGGCGGCGTACTGGTGATCGTCGCTTTTTTCGGGGTCAGGTACGGTCTCGGCCAGTATCACAAGATGCAGTCGACCCTGGACGAGGACATCGTCTACGCGTACTACCAGAAGCAGATCAACGCCATGCGCACGTTCGATGCGGAAGCGCAGTGCAAGATGATGCATCCGCGGTTCCGTGGAGTGGATCAGTCGCGCTCGCCGGAGGGCGAACAGACTGTGGTGATGGATCGTCGCGAGACCTGCGAGGGACTGCGCGAAGCGATGGACACCATGAAAGCCGTGGTGAAGGCGCTGGAGGTCGAGCCCGACATGAAGTTCACCATCGAATCGGTCGATCTGAGCCCTGATCGCCGCCAGGCCACAGTCAAACTGCGTTACTCGCTCGAGATAGGCAAGGAGGTTTCGGTCGCGGCAACGGGGATCGACACGCTGATGCGGCACAAGGGCGACGTGTACGTGATCAACAGCCAGTCGAAGAGCGTCATCAAATAACCTGGTGCCGAGTCCGGCACAAACGGTGCTTGAGTCCTCCGCATACTTCAGCTGGACTGCACCCGTCCATCGCTCAGCGTGATGCGACGCGTGCAGCGCGCGGCGACATCGTCGTCATGGGTGCAGATCAGGAAGGTCGCCTTGTCTTCCCGATTGACCTCGCGCATGAGGTCGAGCACCTGTTCTGCGGCGACACGGTCGAGACTGCCGGTCGGCTCGTCGGCCAGAATCAATTCGGGCCTGTTCATCAACGCACGGGCGATCGCGACGCGCTGCTTCTGGCCGCCCGATAGTCGCGTCACCACGAAGTCCATCCGATCCTTCAGCCCGACCCTGACCAGCAGGTCGCGGGCGCGCTGCCGCATCGCCGTCGAAATACCGCCTGCCGGCGCGGCGGCGGGGAAGGCGACGTTCTCGGTGGCGGTGAAATCGGGCAGGAGATGATGGAACTGGAAGATGAAGCCCAGGCGCTCATTGCGGAAGGACGCGCGCTGCGCCTCGGTCAAACCATCGACACGCTGGCCGCCGATGGCGATGGTGCCACCGGTGGGCTGCAGCAGAAGCCCGACGATCGACAACAATGTCGACTTTCCGGAACCGGACGCGCCGAGCAACGCGACCAGTTCGCCGGGATCGAGCGACAGGTCGATCCCTTTGAGGACGTGCGTCAGTTCGTCGCCATTGCGGAACGTCATTTCGATTCCGCGCGCATCCAGCACCGCCGTCATTGCTGGATCGCCTGCAGCGGATCCAGGCGCGCCGCCGCCCGCGCTGGAATCACCGATGCCAGCACCGCGCCCAAGGTGGTGAGGATCAGCACCAGCACGTAACCGCCTTGGCTCGGCGCGATCGGCAATGCCAGCGTGCCGTCCGCTTTGGTCAGCGTGGCAAGCCAGGCGCACAGACCGTAGCCGGTGATGCAGCCGAGTGCGGCGCCGATCAGACCGATCAGAAACCCCTGCAGCACGAAGACCGTCGCGATGAAGGATTTCGAGATGCCGAAGGCACGCATGATGCCGATCTCGCCCCGCCGCCGATTGGCCGAGAGCATCAAGGCGCTGGCGATGCCGATCAGTACCGAGATCAACGAAAACATCTGGATCAGCGTGCCTGTCTGCGCCTGTGCGGCCAGCGCGTCTTCCAGATTCGCATTCCGCTCCTGCCACGGCGTGGCGCGCAAACCGGTGGCCTCGTGGAGAAACGAAGCGACTTCGCGCGCGCGGTTGGCGTCTTCCAGTTTGATCTCGATATTGGTCAGGCCTTCGGGCAGGCGGAACAGGGGACGCGCTGTCTGCAGGGACAGATACGCCACACGCTCGTCGGCGCTGTGCACGCCGGTCCTGAAGATGCCGCGGATGGTCAGCAGACGTTCGACGCCGCGATCGGTCCGGAACAGCACCGGTTGTCCGGCGGACAGGCCGAGCGTTTCGGCGAGCACCGCGCCGATCAGGATGCCGTCCGCGCCCAGACTCCGCTGACCGTCGACGATCTGCCTGCTGATCGGCGCGATCGCATCCAGATTTTCGGGTTCGACGGCCGTGACCGAGACCGGCGCCACCGCCTGGCCTTTGACGAGGAATGCGCTGCCGGTGATCTGGGTGCTGATCGTCGACACCGAGGATTGTTGGCGCAACAAAGCGACCGTCGATCGCCATTCGCGGATCTGCTGCCGCTGGAACGTCGACACGAGTGCGACCGCTTCGGTCTGGACGCCGTCATTCGGCAGCACGCGTGCGATGCGGGTGACCGGTTCGAGGCTGACGTGCGCGCTGTTCGCGGTGACTTCGTCTGTCAACCGGATCGCCAGCCCTTCGATCAATGCGGTGATGAATACGAAAGCCGTCACCCCCAGCGCAACGCCCACGACCAGCAGGGCGGACTGCGCGCGATTGGACAGCAGATAGCGACGGGCCACGGTGAATGCGAACATCGCTCATTCGCCTGCGGGTGCTTTGTCGACGGTCGCTTGCGTCAGTGGACGCACCTTGGTCGATGTTTCGATCACGCCGGGCATCATGATGACGCGGTCGCCCGCAGCCAGGCCCTGTTCGATGATCGCATTCGTCGACGGCCAGGCGGCGACCTTCACCGGCCGTGCGCGCGCGATATTCCCCGCGTCGACGACAAGCACTTTCGGGGCGGTGGTCGCGTCGAGTACTGCCTGACGCGGAACGACGATGGCATTCGTGCGTGTCGCGACCAGGATCGTGACGTCGATGGAACGTCCGGGTGGAATGCGGATCGCGGTATCCGGCGCGAGTTTGACCAGGCGTCCGCCGGTCGTGGCATCGACACGCGGCGAGACTTCGATCACGTGCGCGGTGAACTGCGCACGTGATCCGGACAGTGAAGCGCGTGCGGACATGCCGGGCTGCAGGGCATCCGCGTAGGCTTCGTCGACATCCGCATGGATTTCGACGCCCTGCAGCGAGCCGAGCTGGAAGAGCGTGGTCTCCGCTGATACGACCTGGCCGTTATCGATCGGACGCACCAGCACGATGCCCGCCATCGGTGCGCGGATCGTGAACTCGCCGGTCCTTGCTGCGGTCGCGCGCTCTTGCGCGAGGGCGGCGGCCACTGCGGCCTCGGCCGACAGCAGTGTGGCGCGCGCTTCGTCGAGCGCGGCCCTGGAGACGAATCCATCGGCGGACAGCGCTCGCGTGCGGTCGAATGCCAACCTGGCGCGCGCCGCTTCGGCGCGCGCAGCCGCTGCGCGTGCGACATCGGCGTCGTTCTGCGCCTGTTCGACGGCGGAGCGGATGACCGCCAACGGCTCATCGGCGGCGACGGCATCGCCATCGTCTCGAAAGACCCGGATGATCTGTCCTGCATTGGGCGATTTGATCTCGACAAGATCGCCCGGTCGCGCTCGGCCGACCACAGCCAGCGCGATCTCGACCGTCATGGGAGAGATCGTTCGCACGACCGCCTCCGGTGGGCGCAGGCGATGGAACACGAAGAGGGCGATGAGAATGGCCGAGATCGCTCCCGCCACGATCCATCGTTTCCTTTTCGACGAAACACGTTCGCGCCGGGCAGGATCGGTCTCTGCAGTCCTGGCGACATCGGGTGCTGGAACGGGTTCGGTCGGCTGCACGTTTGACCTGTTCTGATCGTTGGGCACGCAGTTTCCGTCAGTGGCTTGTGGCGGCGTCGACCGGCAGCATCACCTCATTCCGCCGCAGCGGCCCCAGCGTCCACGGCGGGTTGTATTGCGCGAGCGATGCCGGGCCGATGGCATGCAGGCCCCGCTTCGCCATCCATCGCTCCAGTTCGGCGCGCTTGCGCTCGAAGTCGCGATCGCTCGCCCATCCGGAGAAGCGGATGACCGCAACGCGGATCGCCGGTGTCGTGCGCAACACGACGCGCGGATCATCCGGTTTCGGCAGCGTGTCCAGCGTCTTGTCGGACGGCATGGTGAACTGGATGACCCAGGCCCCGGCGACCGCCGTCTGGCTGACCGGTGCGGTCATCGCGATCTTCTCGCCGACCGGCGGCGACTGGCTGACCGGTGCGGTCATCGCAATGCTTTCGCGGCGGGTGTTTCCGCCGAAGATATAGCCGGCCAGGATGCGGAAGCCGTCGCTGGAGGCCTGTTTCCTGTCGCCCGCGACCTGCGTTTCGGCGACCACCAGGGGCGGATATTGTCTGACCTGGAATGCGTCCTCGTCGACGACGAGCGTGAACGCCGGTTCTTCGGTAGCCATGGCGACCCTGCCTGTGAAGAGGATGAGAATCGAGACTGCGAATGCGAATGTTTTCACAACGAAGACCTGCAGGGGCAGAGGTGTCGGAACGGTTGTCGAAGCGGGTGTCGGAGCGACTACCGATGTGCTTGCCGACGTGTTCGATGACCGAGTATCCCCTCAATGTCTGAATGATGCAGCGCTGCACGATCCTGTCGGGGAAATAGCACGGGTATCGGTGCGATTGCCTGATCGGCCAGAGAACGATGTTGCAGCGCGTGTGGCGAGTGCTGCTGCGATCGTTTCTTGCCGCGCAGAAAATACTCAATGAGTGCGCTCTGGCTTGCCGAGCCGCCTATAGAGCGTACTGCGATTGACGCCCAACAGCCGGGCCGCGCGCGCGACGTTGCCGTCGCAGGCGGCCAGCGTGTCGCGCATGGCGGTTTGCTCCAGCGCATCGAGCGACGCGATGCCGCCGCCTGCGAGCGGCGAAGCCGTGCCGTCGGACTTCATTCTGCGCAGGAAATCCGGCAGGGCGTCCGCGTCGATGCGTGCGCCGTCGTCGTGGAGCGCCACCAGCGTGCGCAGGCAGGCGACGAGCTGACGCCAATTGCCCGGCCAGGGATGCGCGGCGAGCGCGCGCAGCGCATCGTCGGCGAGTCTGCGGTCCTGCGCCATCCGCGCCCAGAGTGCGGTCACGATCGCGGCCCGATCCCCCGCATCGCGCAGCGGCGCGAGCCGCTCGATGTGATGCGCGACGCGGTAGTAAAGATCGGCGCGGAAACGACGTTCGGCGATGGCGGTTTCCAGGTCGCAGTGGGTTGCGCAGATCAGGGCGAAATCGAGCTTCACCGGCTTGCCGCCGCCCAGTGGGGAGAGTTCGCGCTCCTGCAGCACGCGCAGCAGGCGCGGCTGCAGGGCCAGCGGCATGTCGCCGATTTCGTCGAGGAACAGCACGCCGCCGTTGGCCTGGCGCAGCAGGCCCGGATTGCCCTGGCGCCGCGCGCCGGTGAACGCGCCTTCCTCGTAGCCGAACAGTTCCGCTTCGATCAGGCCTTCCGGCAGCGCGGCGCAGTTCACCGCGACGAAGGGCTGCGCATGCCGCGCGCAGCGTCGATGCAGCTCGCGCGCGAACACTTCCTTGCCGGTGCCGGTCTCGCCGACGATCAGCACGGGTAGTTCCGCATCGAGCACGCGGCAGGCGCGCTGCAGCGCGGCCGATGTCGCGGCGTCGAACAGCGGCGCATCGTGCCGCCGCGCCTGCGGACGTGCGGACGCGGGGGCATGCAGGCCGCGCGGCGGCGTGGCCGGCGCTGCACTGCGTCTGGGCTGGACGCCTTCGTCGATTCGCCCGAACAGCGCGCGGCCGAAGCGGTCGCGCAGCACGCCGTCGCGACGCAGCTGCGATAGGGCATCGTCGAACAGCCCGTCGTAGGTGGCGCGGCCCAGATCCTCGCGCTGCAGGTCGAGCAGCGCCAGACCGGCCTGATTCGCGGCGACGAGTTTTCCGGCGCGGAAGGCGAGCAGCCCTTCGCGCGCGGAGCCGAGCAGCGTGGGATCGCGATGCAGGCGAAGCAGTTCGCAATCGTCGATGCCGTCGTCGAAATAGCGGTGCTCGATATTGGCGACCGCCATCCTCACCAGCCCCAGCGCATGCAGATGCTGGGCGTGGGAATCGCCGGTGATGTCGAGCACGCCGACGAGATGGCCGTAGGGATCGTGGATCGGCGTCGCGTTGCAGGTCAGGATGCCGTGCGTGGCGCGGTAGTGTTCGCTGCCGCGCACTTCCACCGGGCGGCGTTCGACGATGGCGGTGCCGATCGCATTGGTGCCGACCTGCGATTCGTTCCAGCAGGTGCCCGGCATCAGCGCGACGCGTCCGGCCTTGTCGAGGAACTGCGGATGGCCGGCAGCGTCGAGCACCCAGCCGGTGTCGTCGGTCAGCACCACGATACTGCCACTGGCGTCCGCATCGCTGGACAGGCTTGCGAGTTCGGCGCGGGCGAGGCGCCACAGCCGCTCGTTGCGTTCGCGCATTTCGCGCAGGCGCGTGTCGGGGATCGGCTCGATCGATGGCGAAGTTTCTGCCGGCAGACCCAGGCGACGGCAGCGCTGCCACGACTGCAGGATGATCTTCGGCACGTCGGCCCCGGGCACGTTGCCGCGCTCGAAGAAAGCGCGCCGCGCCTGCGTGAGATCGTTGGTGCCGGGGATGCGGGACATCGTTTCTCCATGTCGCAGAATGCGACAGTCGTTGCGGCGGCCGTAGCAATAAACACCATATTCCCGGGCGAGGCGCAATCGCCCTTTGTTGTGCGTTGCAGCATCGATTGTCGCAAGTGCGCGCCTTGCATGGATTCTGCGCATGCTGCAGCGCGTCAACCGCGATCTGGCACCGGACTTGCGCTACCGGAAGCACATTCCGGAAGCACAACACACCCATCAGAGGCCGCCATGAACGCGCTCACCAAGCCGAACGTCCACGACCACACCGCGATCTTCAAGCCGCAGTACGACAACTACATCGGCGGCCAATGGGTCGCACCGCACGGCGGCGAATACTTCGACAACATCACCCCGATCACCGGCAAGGTCTTCACCCGCATCGCGCGCTCGAACAAGGACGATATCGAAGCCGCGCTCGACGCCGCGCACGCTGCCAAGGACGCGTGGGGCAAGACCTCCACGACCGAACGTTCGAATGTCCTCAATCGCATCGCCGACCGGATCGAACAGAATCTCGACCTTCTGGCGCATGCCGAGACCTGGGACAACGGCAAACCGATCCGCGAGACGCTCAATGCCGACATTCCGCTGGTCGTCGATCACTTCCGCTACTTCGCAGGCGTGATCCGCGCCCAGGAAGGCGGGATCAGCGAGATCGACCAGGACACTGTCGCCTATCATTTCCAGGAACCGCTGGGCGTCGTCGGCCAGATCATTCCGTGGAACTTCCCGATCCTGATGGCCGCATGGAAATTGGCGCCGGCCTTGGCGGCGGGCAATTGCGTGGTGCTGAAACCCGCCGAACAGACGCCGGCCAGCATCCTGGTGCTGATGGAAGTCATCGGCGACCTGCTGCCGCCGGGTGTGCTGAACGTCGTCAACGGTTTCGGTCTGGAAGCCGGCAAGCCGCTGGCGTCCAGCCCGCGCATCGCCAAGATCGCGTTCACCGGCGAAACCACCACCGGCCGCCTGATCATGCAGTACGCCAGCCAGAATCTGATCCCGGTCACGGTCGAACTCGGCGGCAAATCCCCGAACATCTTTTTCGCCGATGTCATGGACAGCGACGACGATTTCCTCGACAAGGCGATCGAAGGCTTCGTGCTGTTCGCGTTCAATCAGGGCGAAGTCTGCACCTGTCCGTCGCGTGCGCTGATCCACGAATCGATCTACGAGAAGTTCATGGCGCGGGTGTTGACCCGGATCGCTGCGATCAAGCAGGGCGATCCGCTCGACACCAGCACCATGGTCGGTGCGCAGGCCTCCAGCGAGCAGTTGGAGAAGATCCTGAGCTACATCGACATCGGCAGGCAGGAAGGCGCCGAAGTGCTGATCGGCGGCGAGCGCAATGTCCTCAGCGGCGATCTCGCCGGCGGCTTCTACGTCAAGCCGACCGTGTTCAAGGGCCACAACAAGATGCGCGTCTTCCAGGAGGAAATCTTCGGGCCGGTGGTGTCGGTGACCACGTTCAAGAGCGACGAGGAGGCGCTGCAGATCGCCAACGACACGCTGTATGGTCTCGGCGCCGGTATCTGGAGCCGCGATGGCAACCGCCTGTATCGTTTCGGGCGCGCGATCCAGGCCGGGCGCGTGTGGACCAACTGCTATCACGCCTATCCGGCGCACGCGGCATTCGGCGGCTACAAGCAGTCGGGCGTGGGTCGCGAAAACCACAAGATGATGCTCAATCATTATCAGCAGACCAAGAATCTGCTGGTGAGCTATTCGCCGAAGGCGCTGGGCTTCTTCTGATCCGCTGCCGCCGCCGGGCCTCGTGCCCGGCGGCGCTGGAGACACGCTATGTCCGATCCGCCGCTGCAGGTGATGGCGACCCTGAGTGCATTGCAATTGATCGACAAGCTGCGCGCGCGTCACGGTGCGCTGATGTTCCACCAATCCGGCGGCTGCTGCGACGGTTCGTCGCCGATGTGTTTCCCGCAGGGCGAATTCATCGTCGGCGACAACGATGTGTGCCTGGGCGAAATCGGCGACGCGCCGTTCTACATCAGCGGGCCGCAGTTCGAGTACTGGAAGCACACGCAGCTGATCATCGACGTGGTCGAAGGGCGCGGCGGCATGTTTTCGCTGGAGAACGGCGAGGGCGTGCGCTTCCTCGTGCGATCGCGGCTGTTTTCGGACGATGAATTCGCGGCCCTGGCGGCTGCGGGCCGGGTTTAGCCGCACCCGGCCGGCTGTTTTTCGAGCGCCTGCCTGGCCTGCGCAGCGGATGCGGCGCGCAGGTCGACGGTATCGGCGGCACGGCGCTTCCAGAAATCCGACGCGGGCCATCGCTGTTCCATGCCGTAGAACGCGATCAGCTGCTCGCGATACACGCGATGGATCTCGAGGAGATGATCCGCATAACGCGAAAGCGCGCCGGTATCGCCGTTCCCGCATTCGATGATCGCCTGAGCGCCGCGCAGACCGCTATACAACGCGCTGGAAATCCCTTTCGACGACAGGGGATCGAAGGCGAGGGCGGCGTCGCCGACGGCGAGCCAGCGGTCGGCGTCGGAGGCTGCGCGGACGAGATGGCTGCTGCAGGCGGCAGCGCCAAAAGGCTGCGACGACGGCACGTAGCCGTGTGCATGGCAATGCGCGCACAACCGCGGCGCGCGCGCCAGCGCGGCCCACAGCCCAGCACGGGTCAGCAGCGGGCGCCGGTCGACGAGATCGGCATCGCACAGGAATGCGACCAGCCGTTCCCGCGAAGGCAGCAGCACGCTGTACCACCAGCCGTTGTCGACGGCCTCCACCCAGGTGCGACCGTCCCGGTCGCTGTCGTCATCGGCGGCGAGGCGCATGTGGAAGGCGAGCAGTGCGTCGTGTTGGATCCGGGTGGCGCCGAGCGCACGCGCCAGCGTCGCCGGGCGACCGCTGGCGTCGATCAACCAGCGGGTTTCGATGATGCGGCTTTCGATGATGCGATTTTCGACAAAAGCGCTGGCGTCATTGCTGCGAAGCGTGAGCCGATGGATGTCGGCGCCATCGGCTTGCGCCGCGAGCGCCAGCTTTGCATCGCGCACGATGTCGGCGCCTGCGGCCTGCGCGACTGCCAGCAGTGAGGCGTCGAACCGCTGCCGGTCCAACTGCAGGCCTTCGCCGTGCAGTTGGAACATGAAATCGTTCGCGTGCGCCGCGTCGCTACCCCAGAACGCGAGCGTGCCGTGGCTGACGCGATGATCGTCGGCAATCACGCGATCCAGCGCACGGAGTTCGCGCAGCAGATGACGCGCCGAGGGCGGCAGACCTTCGCCGACCTTGAACGACGCCGCGCCGGGCCGATGCACGGCGCCGGCATCGGCCAGCAGCACGCGCCAGCCCGCACGCGCAAGCACGATCGCGGCGGCGGCTCCGGCCGGGCCGCCGCCAGCGATGGCGACATCGTAGGCGCCATCGCGCATCGCGTCAGTCGCGTTTGCGCCCGTGACGCACCGGCAGCGGCGCGGCGTTGGCGTCTTCCTGCGAATCGAAGTTCGCGCCCGCCGGCTGCGTGCGCGCCTTCGGATGCGACTTGAGCGCGACATCGCCAGCCGCCATCGCGGCCTTGAGCCTGGGCGGCGCCGCCAGCGCGGCCTCGCTCATGTTCGCGGCGTCCGCGGGTCCGACTTCGGGGCCGTAGGACGCGACCATCATCACTGACGGGAATGCAGGATTGTCGGTCACACCCGGACGCACTTCGACCAGACCCATCGAGCCGAAGATCCGCACCATCTGTTCCATCTGCCCGGCGGTGGTGCCGTGCAGCGGTTTGTTCCAGCTGGTGCGATTGGAGAACGCTTCCACGCGCCGCGCGATAGGCTGGTTCTGATCGATGACGATCGCGTAATCGTCGGCGGTCAGCACATGGTTGGGCACGCGCGCCGGCCAGAACGTGGGCGCGAACGGGTCGTAGGCGGTGTCGTAACCGGCGCGGCAAAACGCGGTATCGGCCTGCCACGGCAGCCCCATCCAGCGATTGATGTCGCCGGGGCCTTGGGCGTTCAGCGGACCGTTCGCCGACAGCGCGGTGGCCTGATCGAGCGTCGGTCCATAGTTCGGCGCGGGCACGCCCGGCGGACGCGCGCGGATCCGGAACGGACGGTCGTACAGCGTGAGATGCCGCATCGGCCAGGTCATTTCGCAGCCCGGGTGGAAGGCGTCGGCCAGGCAGAATTCCAGTGCGGCGCGGTCCAGCATCGCCGGCTGCTGCGCCAGCGGTACGGCGTCGATGTTCGCCGGCGGCGCGTGCTGCGGGTCGCGGTCGGCGACGAAATCGCCGTTCATCCAGCGCTGCAGGATGTCGTACTGGGTCTGGCTGATCGACGCGTTCTGGCGCGGGCTTTGGCCGGCGGGTACTTCCATCGCGTCGCCGTAGATCCACGGCCACGGCATCTGGTTGCCGTCGGGCGGATTCGGCGGGCGGAAACTGTTGAACACCTGGCGCCGCAGTTCGGCATTGGGGTCGTATTCGCCCGGCGGCGGCAGCGTGGACAGTCGCGCGAGCAAGCCGGCGTCCTCGAAATCGAAACGGCCGTGATAGCCGAACAGTGTCGCGAAGCCCTGATTCACCCACTGCAGACCGCTGAGCCGCTGCAGGATCGGGTAGACGTCGTCGACGAACGAGATCGCCGCCGGCGGCGCCATCCAGCCGGCCTGCACGTACAGGTCGTAGAGCAGGTCGTAGAGCGTGCGTTCGGATTTGACCTGCGGCGCATAGTTCGGCGGTGCGGTGACCACCCAGGCGGACTCGACCGGGATGTCGCGGCCTTCGATGTTCACCGTCGCCGCGACCGTGCCGTCGCAGGTGTCGTCGTACCAGCCGTCGGCATTGATGAAGGAATTGCCGTCGGTGGGAATGAAGATCGGCGTGCCGTTCGGCGATGCCGACACACCGTGACCGCCGAGGAACAGCAGCCGGCCGCTGGCGTCGGTCTGCAGTTCGCCGATCTTCACCGGTACGCCGATGAAGTCGCCGGAACAGATCACCGGCGCAGCGCTGCGGCCGGCGATGGTCTGCGGGCCGGCGTCGATCACCAGCGTGTCGCGGGTCGCGACCCTGGCGTTGCGCAGCGGCAGGACCGTGGTCGCGGCTTCGGGAATGTCCATCGCGATCTGCCACTGGTACCAGGCGGCCTTGCTGTTGACGACGTGCACGTTCCAGCGGATGTCGGCGGTGTCCGCGGTGAGTTCGCGGACCACATCGCCGGCGGCGTTGTAGCCGTAGATGCGGAACTGCGCGGCCTCGCGTTTCAGCGCGCCGGTGGCGTCGCGATAGAAACCTTCCGGCTGCGGCGGCGGGTCGGCGACCTGCGGACCGATGTAGAACTCATCCGCGCTGTTGCCGACGCGGGCGAGGCCGATGGCCGGATGGATCGCGGCGCTAACGATGCGCGTATCCACGGCCTTTGGAAACGCCACGCCGGGCGCGTACTCCGCCGGGCGCGGCACCACCGGCTCCGCCAGCGGCACGCCGTTGACGTTGCGGCGGTTTTCCGACGAAGCGCGATACACCACCCGGCGCGCATCGGAGATGCTGCCGGCCGGTTTGTGATCCGGCAGGGCATGCCACGGGTTGTAGGCCAGGTTCTCGCCGTAGGTGGACTGGCCGCGCGCGTCCAGATCCTGCTGCGGCAGTTCGAGAATGCCGACCTGCACCGGCGGGCTGGCGTCTTCGCTCCAGCGGACGGTCGCGGCGTCCAGCGGCATGTCCTTGTCGTTGGTCTGGAACTGCAGCAGGAAGCGGAAGCGCGCCGGCCCCTTGCGCAGGCGCGCATGCAGATCGGCGCGCAGGTAGAACGGATCGTCGAAGTCGGCCGTCGTTTCCCCCGGAACCGGATCCAGCGGTTCGAGCTTGTATTTCACGAAGCGGTCCTGGCCGAACGAGGAAGGCAGGACACTCCAGTAATCGGTGGTCAGCACCGACTCGACCACCTTTTCCATGTCGTCGAGGATACGTGCGGTGACCGGGTGCTCCTTCATATAGTCGTCGCCCTTGCCGTGCAGCGACTGGCAGGTGAATTCGCACATGTCCTTCGCGGTGTCGACGAAGAACACGTCGTGGTTCTGCAGGATGAAATCGTGGGTGATCGCGTCCTGGTCGGGCTGCAGCAGCTTTTCGCCGTCCACGCCGAACAGTTTGATGCCGATGCCGGTGGTGCCCTTGAGGTCCGGGCGGCCCGGCTGGACGTCGGCCGAGAACCGCACCCACACCGGGTATTCCCTGGCTTTGGCGAACACGCCGACGCGCAGATTGTCCGGCAATTCGGGATCGACGATGAAGCGGCCCTGCGCGGCGCCGTGCAGGCGCAGGAACACCGGCCGCGTCGCCGGATCGCGGCCGGCGGCCATGCCGCGGCCCTGGAAATAATCGACGAACAATTGTTTGAGCCCCGCGACCGGATCGCTGTCGCAGCAGCACGGGCTGGGCGGCAGGACGGGCGGAAGCCGGACGGGCGTTTCCTGCCCCGAGACTGTCCGGGATGAAGTGGGCGCGGATGGCCCGGTCGTGCTCGACATGGTGAAACCTCCCCTGTTGAACGCTCGTGGAGCGTTGATCCTTCGAAAACCGGTCGCCGGCGGATGTCCGACAGATGACATGGGCCGGGCCAGCGATCATCATGCGTCGGCCAGCACAGACACGGCGACGCGACCCAAGCATGCAAGCAATCGACGACAAAAAACAGGGGGCGGCGGGTGCTGGAAAGCCCATCCTGTCCGAACAGGCAGGCCATTCCGGACCTGACGCTACGGACGCCGCTGCGAGCGATATCGACCTGCTTTGGATGCGTCGCGCACTCGCACTGGCCGAACGCGCCGAGCGCGAGTACGACGAGATCCCTGTCGGCGCCGTGCTGGTCGATGCGCAGGGCAATGCGATCAGCGAGGGCTGGAATCGCAACATCGGCGACCACGACCCGACCGCGCACGCCGAGATCGTGGCGATGCGCGCAGGCGGTGTCGCAGTCGGCAATCACCGGTTAATCGGCTGCACGCTCTACGTGACCCTGGAACCCTGCGCGATGTGCGCGATGGCCGCGGTGCACGCGCGCGTCGCGCGCGTCGTCTACGCCGCCAGCGATCCGAAGACCGGCGCCGCCGGCAGCGTGTTCGATCTGCTCGCCGACCCGCGCCACAACCATTGCGTCGATGTGCAGGGCGGCCTGCTCGCGGAAGCCGCAGGCACCATGCTCACCAATTATTTCCGGCGTAAACGCGGCAAACCCGCGCTGTGATCCTTTGCGATCCGTGGTCTCGCTGTAGGAGGGCCTTCAGGCCCGATCTTTCACGATATCCCGGCAAAGGCTCGAGCCTGAAGGCCCTCCTACGAGGGGCTATCCGCGTCTGCGGGCCAGTTCCTGATCGAGTTCCTGGTCGAAACTCTTCACCGACAGACTCACCTCGCGTCCCATCGCCAGGCTGGCCGCCAGCAGGCAGAGCATGCCGGCGACCGCGAGGATCGTCGGCACCGCATCCAGCCTGAAACCCAGCAATGCATCGGCGGCCAGTCCCAGGCTCGTGCCGACGAAGAATCCCAGCGCCGCATACAGCATCCAGCAGGCGCGCAGCACCAGCGCGGCGCGATGCCGATGTCGCGAGATCTGGGTGTCCCGTTCCTCGCGGTCGGGCGCGTCCTGTTCCCAGGCCACGATCAGCGCGCGCAGGCGGTCGACCACGCGCGCCAGCCGCGCGTTCGCCGACACCAGCAGCGAACCGGTGGCGGCCATCAACAGGGCCGGCGCCAGCATCGCGCCGAGGATGGTGTGGTGATCGAGTTGCGAGGTGAGCGACATGCCCGTGACCGGCTGGGGGACTGGGCTATCATGCGATGTCCTGCCTTTCGATGCGAGCCGCATGTCCTTGTTTGCGATGACTCAAACCCTTGCGGCCGAAGGCCGCCTGATCTGGATCGACCTGGAAATGACGGGGCTCGACACCGACAACGATTCGGTCATCGAGATCGCCACCGCGGTGACCGACGCGAACCTCAACGTGCTGGCCGAAGGCCCGGAATTCGCGATCGCCCACGATCTGGCCACGCTGGAAGCCATGGACGACTGGAACCGCAGCCAGCACCGTCGATCGGGCCTGTGGCAGCGGGTGCTGGAGCAGGGCGTGACGATGCGCGAGGCGGAACTGCGCACGATCGAGTTCCTGCAGCAGTGGATCGGGCCCAAGGCCTCGCCGATGTGCGGCAATTCGATCTGCCAGGACCGGCGTTTCCTGCACCGCTGCATGCCGGAACTGGAGCGTTATTTCCACTACCGCAATCTCGACGTCAGCACGCTGAAGGAACTCGCCAAGCGCTGGGCGCCGCAGGTGCTGGCCGGCGTGCAGAAGGAATCCGCGCACACCGCGCTGAGCGACGTACGCGATTCCATCAACGAGTTGCGCTATTACCGCAACCGCATCGCGGATTTCGCACCCTGAGTCGCGGCGTAGCGCGTAGCCCGGGTAGAGGCCGCAGGCCGAAACCCGGGGCTTTTCGGGGGAGAAGCCGGCAACAGCATGGGCTGCACCACATTGCAAACAGCCCCGGGCTTCGGCCTGCGGCCTCTACCCGGGCTACGAACGATCTGGTTCTCAGTCGATCGGAAAATTCTTGACGCCTTCATCGAGTTCCTGCGAGAGGCAGGAAAAGAAGATCGATGACAGCTTGGCGACGAAGAAGGTTTCGAAATTCCTGTTCGCGACGCGCTTTTCCATCTCTTCCTCGCTGGCGCCGCGCATCGATTCCATTCCGGCATCCGCGCGCATGCCCCGGGTCACGCATTCGCACATCGCAGCTTCCGGACGTGTCTTGAGGACATCGCTGATGCCCGGCGTGGTGCGGAACTGCGCGTTCATCGCTGCGCATTGCGCGAGCATGATCGATTGCATGTCGCCCGGCTTCTGGCCGTCGTCCGCCGCGAATGCGGATGTGCAGGCGAGCGCCAGCGCGAGGCCGACGATGACACGTGTCTTGGGTTGCATGCGATAAGCCTTTCGATTCTGGGTTGTCGACGGATGAGGCGGGCCGGGTCGGAGAGCAGCACCAGGACACGGAATGTTCCGCACTCGAGATCGACAGCTTCAGCCCGAACCGCCCTGAAGTCCAGAGCCATTGCGCTTCGCCCCGTCGGCGAGATCGAAGGGGCGCTGTCCTGTAGCGCGCGCCTAACGCTCTGGCTTCTTCGGCGGTATCCGGATTACGGGTCGATCGCCGATGCTCTTGGAGCGAGGCCTGCCGCCCTGCACCACGACTAACGCGAGACGCTGCCTCAGCGCGAGTGGGCGCTGCCCAAGTCGACCGGCCTTCCCTGTGCATCCCTCAGATGAAGATGCATGTCCTGCTGCGGGTACGGGATGGTGATACCGGCTTGATCGAACGCCGCCTTGATCCGTTCGAGCAATTGGCATTTGGTCAGGAAGTGATCGTCGTTGGCGACGTGACAGCGGATGCCGAGGTCCACGCCGTTGTCGCCCAGCGAGTACACCAGTACGTCGGGTGCGGGCGAATCGAGCACGCGCGAATCGTCGGCGATCACCGCCAGCGCGGTACGGCGCGCCATTTCGATATCGTCGCCATAATCGATGCCGATCACCAGTTCGATCCGTCGCATCACGCCGGGCGTCAGATTGACGATCGGCGAGGACGTGATCAGGTTGTTCGGCAGCGTGATCGTCTGGTTGTCGGGGCCCCGCAGCACGGTCTGGAAGATGCTCACCGACTCGACCTGTCCAATCATGTCGGCGATGTTGACCACGTCGCCGACGCGGAAAGGTTTCAGCGTCACCAATCCGACGCCGGAGGCGACGTTCGACAGGGAATCCTTCAACGCAAGACCGATGGCCAGACCCGCCGCACCGAGTACGGCGAAAGCGGAACTGATGGGTACGTTGAAAACCTGCAGCACCGCCAGGATCAGCACCACCATCAGCGCAACGTAGACGATCTTGCGCAGGAATGTGGCGGCGGTGGTATCGACGCCGGCGCGTTGCAGCGCCAGCCCGGAGGTACTGGCGATTCTCCTCGACAGCTTGGTGCCGATGTACAGAAGGGCGAGGGCGCCGAACACGCGCACGCCCCATTCGCTCGCCAGTGCCGGCCAATCGCGTTGGCCGAGCCATTCCATCCAATGCTCGAACATCGGTCGAGTGTAACGAATGAACGCGCGAATAGCCTGAATACGACCGATCAGCGGCTCTTTTCAGGGACTCGTCCGCAAAAAAAGATCAGCCCGCTTTGGACTTCGCCAGCCGCAGCCAGGTATCGACCACGGTGTCGGGATTCAGCGACACGGACTCGATGCCTTCCTGCATCAGCCATTCGGCGAGGTCGGGATGATCGCTGGGGCCCTGGCCGCAGATGCCGATGTACTTGCCCTTGCGCTTCGCCGCCTGGATGGCCATCGACAGCATTTTCTTCACCGCCGGGTCGCGTTCGTCGAACAGGTTGGCAACGATCGCCGAATCGCGATCCAGGCCCAGGGTGAGCTGGGTCATGTCGTTGGAGCCGATCGAGAAGCCGTCGAAGATGTCGAGGAATTCGTCGGCCAGCAGCGCGTTCGACGGTACTTCGCACATCATGATGATCTTCAATCCGTCCTTGCCTTGCTCAAGGCCGTTTTCCTTCAGCACTTCGATGACCTTGCGGCCTTCGCCCAGCGTGCGCACGAACGGGATCATCACCCAGCAGTTGTCCAGGCCCATGGTCTCGCGGACCTTGCGCACGGCGCGGCATTCCAGCGCGAACGCGTCGCGGAACGACGGGTCGACGTAACGGCTGGCGCCGCGGAAGCCGATCATCGGATTTTCTTCGTGCGGCTCGTAGCGCGCGCCGCCGATCAGGTTGGCGTATTCGTTCGACTTGAAATCCGACAGACGCACGATCACCGGGTTCGGCGCGACCGAGGCGGTAATTGTGGCGATACCTTCGGCGAGGCGGTCGACGTAGAAATCGACGGGGCTGGCGTAACCCGCCATCTTCGCGTCGATCTTGCGTTTGACCTCGGCGTCCTGGTTTGCGTAATCCAGCAGCGCCTTGGGATGCACGCCGATGTGACTGGCGATGATCATTTCCAGGCGCGCCAGACCGATGCCGGCGTTGGGCAGCATCGCGAAATCGAAGGCGCGCTCCGGGTTCGCCACGTTCATCATGATCTTCAGCGGCGCCGGCGGCATGTTGTCCAGATCGGTGACGATGCGCTCGAACGGCAGCAGACCTTCGTAGATGAAGCCGGTGTCGCCTTCGGCGCAGCTCACGGTCACCTCATGCCCGTCGATGATCGTATCCAGCGCATTGCCGGTGCCGACCACCGCGGGCACGCCCAACTCGCGCGCGATGATCGCGGCATGGCAGGTGCGGCCGCCGCGATTGGTGACGATGGCCGAGGCGCGTTTCATCACCGGCTCCCAGTCGGGATCGGTCATGTCGGCGATCAGCACGTCGCCGGGCTGTACGCGATTCATATCGGCGAGCGAACGCACCACGCGGGCGACGCCGCTGCCGATCTTGTGGCCGATCGAGCGACCTTCGCAGACCACTTCACCGCGATGGCCGAGGCTGTAGCGTTCGATCTGGGTGGCGTGCGCGCGCGACTTCACGGTTTCCGGACGCGCCTGCACCACGAAGAGTTTGCCGGTGATGCCGTCCTTCGCCCACTCGATGTCCATCGGGCGGCCGTAGTGTTCCTCGATGGTCAGCGCCTGCCGCGACAGTTCCTGCACGTCTTCGTCGGTGATCGAGAACGCGTTGCGCAGCTCGGCCGGCGTGTCCTCGTTGCGCACGCGCTCGCCGGGCGCGTCGGAATAGACCATGCGGATCTGTTTGGCGCCCATCGAACGGCGCAGGATCGCCGGCTTGCCCGCGCGCAGGGTCGGCTTGTAGACGTAGAACTCGTCTGGATTCACCGCGCCCTGGACCACGTTCTCGCCCAAGCCATAGCTGGCGGTGACGAACACCACTTCGCGGAAACCCGATTCGGTGTCGAGCGTGAACAGCACGCCGGAGGAACCCACATCGGAGCGCACCATCAGTTGCACGCCGGCCGAGAGGAACACGTCCTCGTGCTTGAAGCCGTGATGCACCCGGTAGGCGATCGCCCGGTCGTTGTAGAGGCTGGCGAACACTTCCTTGACCTTGCGCACCACGTCGTCGGCGCCGGTCACATTGAGGAAGGTTTCCTGCTGGCCGGCGAACGAGGCGTCGGGCAGGTCTTCAGCGGTGGCGGACGAACGGACCGCAACCGCGACCTCGATGCCGCCGTTTTCCTGGCACAACTGCGCATAGGCAGTACGGATGTCGGCATCGAGCTGCGGCTGCAGCGGGGCTTCGATCACCCAGCCGCGGATTTCGCCGCCGGCGGCGTTGAGCGCCGGCACGTCCTCGACATCCAGCGTCGCCAGACGGTCGAAGATGCGCTGATGCAGATCGTTATGGGCGATGAAGTCCTTGAACGCCTCGGCGGTGGTGGCGTAACCGCCCGGCACCGAGACGCCCAGCCCGGCCAGATGACCGATCATTTCGCCCAGCGAGGAGTTCTTGCCGCCCACGCGGGCGAGGTCGGACAGGCGCAGCGCGTGCAGCCAGAGGATGTTCTCGTTCAACGGGAGCTCCATACGGGCGCGGTGCGGCGCCGGGAAAGCGGTTATTTTAACAAGACCGTGCCCCGCGTAGTCCCATCGGCCATCACCAATGCGAGCCCCATGAACCAGACCCGACCGGTTTTCTACATTTCCGACGGCACCGGCATCACCGCCGAAACCATCGGCCACAGTCTGTTGACACAGTTCAGCGAGACGCATTTCCGTACGGAACGCATCTCGTTCGTGGATACCCTGGAGAAGGCCGGGGAGGCCGCAGCGCTGATCCGTGCAGCGGGCGTTGCCCTCGGCGCCCGCCCCATCGTCGTGAGTTCCTGCGTCGACGCCGATCTCAGTGCGGTGCTGGCCGAAAGCGGGGCGCTGATGCTGGACGTGTTCGCCCCCTTCATCGAGCCGCTGGAGCGCGAACTGGGCCAGCAGAGGCTGTCGCGGGTGGGGCAGGCGCACGGCATGGTCGATTTCGAGACCTACCACCGGCGCATCAACGCGATGAACTTCGCGTTGACCCACGACGACGGCATCGCCACGAATTACGACGAGGCTGACGTGATCCTGGTCGCCGTCTCGCGCGCCGGCAAGACCCCGACCTGCATCTATCTGGCCATGCATCACGGCGTGAAGGCGGCGAACTATCCGCTGACCGACGAAGACCTGGAGCACGACCGCCTGCCGCCGCGGCTGCGTCAGCACCGCGCCAAGCTGTTCGGATTGACCATCGATCCGATCCGGCTGCAGCAGATCCGCCAGGAGCGCCGCGCCAACTCGCGCTACGCCCAACTGGACACCTGCAAGCGCGAGGTCGCGGCAGCCGAAGCGATGCTGCGCGCCGAGCGCATCCCCTCGCTCAGCACCACGCACACGTCGATCGAGGAGATCGCGAGCAAGGTGATGACGACGCTGGGGATTTACCGCGAGATGTATTGATCGCTGCCTGAACCGGAAAACGCGGATTCCGGGGCGTTTGTGCGAAACAGTCGGTTCCATATTCCCCGCGTTTCGCTGATCCGTCAATGCTGTCGCGGATCGCATCGGGTGTGTACGATCCGCTGCATGTCGCACGTCCTTTCCCGCTCGATCGATGCCGCGAAAATCAACCGCTTCTCGTGGTTGATGGCGCTGTATTCCGAAAACCACCAGCGCCTCCATCGGCTGTTCATCCCCGAGGATCTGCGCGAGGGCCGCTATGTGTCCTCTGTCGGCGATGGCCTCGACCTGCATCTGGAGGTGACGGCGCAACACGCCTACACCGTCGAACTGCGGCTGAGCTACGCGCTGATCGATCCGGTGACCGGCGAACCGGACCCTTCCGCGCATGTGCGCCTGTATCGCGATACGAAACAGGTGGAGGCGACGCACTGTTACCTGGGCCGTCGCTGGCAGGACGTGATCGGCATGTACCCCGCACCGGGCGAAGCGCTGGATCACCGGCTTCGCATGAATACCTTCCTGGGCAAGTGGCTGCAGTATCTGGCCGAGCGAGGGCACGGCGCCGCGAGTCTGCGCGAGCGTCACGAGGATTCCCAGGTCGTCGCATCCATACCGGGCGTCTGAGCCGCCTCGTACTTCGAATCGTTGAAATCCGTGCGCGCAGATCCGCGCATGCAGATCCGCGCATGCAGAAACGACGAAGCCCGCGTGAGCGGGCTTCGTCGTTTCGAATAGTGGCGTCCCCACGGGGATTCGAACCCCGGTGTCCACCGTGAAAGGGTGGTGTCCTAGGCCTCTAGACGATGGGGACGTCGTAGAACTCTGTCACTGCTTCAAATCCGGCCTAACGATCTGAAGCGTCTTGAATCTTGGTGGAGCCAGGCGGGATCGAACCGCCGACCTCCTGCATGCCATGCAGGCGCTCTCCCAGCTGAGCTATGGCCCCATGTGTGTCTGGAGAGCGCAAAAGTCTAGACGGCGTCCGCGGAAGCGTCAAGCATCGGCGGAACAATTTTTTCGCAGGGCCTCACCACAGCGCGTCGCGCAGCTTGTACCAGGCCATCGCCGCGACCAGCATCGGGGTGCGGAAGGTGCGGCCGCCGGGGAAATCGCGGTGGCGGATGCGTTCGAACACATCCAGCCGCCCGGACTGCCCGCGGATCGCTTCGGCGATGACCCTGCCGGCCAATCCGGTGACGTTCACGCCATGCCCGGAGAAGCCCTGCGCGAAATAGACGTTGTGCTTGCCGATCCGGCCCCAGTGCGGCGCACGGTTGAAGCTGATGTCGATGGTGCCGCCCCAGACGTGCTCGAAATCGACATCGGCCAGCTGCGGGAACACCTTGCGCATCCGCCGGGTCATCACCCAGGCCAGATTGGGCGGCTGGAAATTCGAATAACTGGCGCGGCCGCCGAACAGCAGGCGGTGGTCGCCGCTCAGCCGGAAATAGTCCAGCGCCCAATTGGTATCGGCGACGGCCATGTCGTTCGCGATCAGGGCACGGGCGCGATCCTCGCCGAGCGGCCTGGTGGCGCCGATGTAGGTGCCGACCGGCATGATCTTGCGATCGAGTTCCGGAGCCACGCCCTTCACCAGCGCGTTGCCGGCGAGCACCGCGAAATCGCAGCGCACGCGGCCTACGGCTGTGTGCAGGACCGGACGCGCGCCGTGTTCGATCCGCAGCACCTTGCTGGCTTCGCAGATACGCACGCCGGCCGCGAGCGCGGCGCGGGCGAGGCCCAGGGCGTACTTCAGCGGATGCAGATGCCCCGAGCGTTCGTCGTACAGCCCGCCGAGGTAGCGCGGCGAGTCCAGCATCGCACGCAGCGATTCGCGGTCGCGCCATGGCAGCGGGTAGTCGTAGTGCTGCTGCAATTCTTCCTGCCAGGCCAGCAGTTCGCGCACCTGGCGCGGCTTGATCGCGACGTGACAATGCCCCGGGCGCCAGTCGCAGTCGATGCCGTAGCGTTCGCGGCGTTCGTGGATCAGCCGGATGCTTTCCAGCGACCAGTCGAACATGCGGCGCGCATCTTCGCGCCCGAGCAGCGTTTCGAGTTTGCCCTCGCTGCAGCCCCAGCCGAAGATCACCTGGCCGCCGTTGCGGCCCGATGCGCCCCAGCCGATGCGTTCGGCTTCGAGCACAACGACTTTGTAGCCGGCCTCCGCGAGTTCCAGCGCAGCGGACAGGCCGACGTAACCCGCGCCGAGGATGCAGACATCGGCGTCGATGTCGCCCTGCAGTGCGGGCTGCGGCGGAAGCGGTTCGACGCTGGCGGCGTACCAGCTGGGCGGGTAGGGCGAGGTGGTCATGCGTTGCCCCGATTCGTCACACCGACCGCAGATACCAGTCGTATTCCAGCGTGGTGACTTCCCGATAGAAGCTGTGCAGCTCCTTCAGTTTCTGCTGGCCGTAGATGTGGCGGAAGCGTTCGCCGAACTGGTCGGCGATGAAGTCGCTGGCCATGAAGTCGCGGATCGAGTCGCGCCAGTAGGGCGTCTTGATCTCGGTCTGTTCGTAGGCGTTGCCGACCACCGGCGCGCCCGGGTCGTAGCCGTGTTCGATGCCGTCGAGCATGCCGGCCAGCACCGCGGCGGTGGCGAGGTAGACGTTCGCGTCGGCGCCGGCGATGCGGTGCTCGATGCGGGTGTTCTTCTCGTCGCTGTGCGGGACGCGCATGGCCACGGTGCGGTTGTTGAAGCCCCAGACTTCGTTCAGCGGTACGAACGCATTGAGCACGAAGCGCCGGTAGCTGTTGGCGTTGGGCGCGAACAGCAGCAGGCAGTCCTTCGCGCTGCGCTGCAGGCCGCCGATGGCGTGGCGCAGCGCGTCGCAGGGCGCATCCGGGGTGCAGGCGAAGATGTTGTCGCCGTTCGCATCCAGCACGCTGGCATGGATGTGCAGCCCGCTGCCGGCCTGATCGACCAGCGGCTTGGCCATGAAACTGGCCTGCAGGCCCTGCTTCTGGGCGATCGACTTGATCGCGCGCTTCAGATAGATCGCATCGTCGCAGGCCAGCAGGGCATCGTCGCGATGCTTGAGGTTGATCTCGAACTGGCCCGGCGCGTACTCGGCCACGGCGGTGTCGGCGGGGATGCCCTGGATCCGGCAGGCGTCGGCGACGGCATCGATGAAGTCGTGGAAATCGTTGAGGTCTTCGATGTAATAGACCTGCGTACTCATGTTGCGCGCGCCGGTGTGCGCGTTGATCGGCGGCTGCGGCCGGCCGTGGGCGTCGGGCAGGCGATCGAACAGATAGAACTCCAGTTCCACCGCAACCACCGGCTTCAACCCGCGCGCGGCGTAGCGGTCGAGCACGCGCTTCAACACTTCGCGGGGGTTGGCTTCGAAGGCGCTGCCGTTGGCGTCTTCCATCGACAGCAGCAGTTGCGCCATCGGCCGCGGCGACCACGGCACCGGCCGCAGCGTGCCCGGCACCGGGCGGCAGATGCGGTCTTCGTCGCCGATGTCGTAGCCCAGCCCGGTCTCCTCGACAGTGTTGCCGGTGATGTCGGTCGCGATGAGCGACATCGGCAGGCAGATGCCGTCGGCGTAGACCTTCTCCAGGGCGCTGCGAGTGACGCGCTTGCCGCGCAGCAGGCCGTTCATGTCGGGCAGGATCAGGTCGACCAGCTCACAGTCCGGCGTCTGTTCGAGTGCGCGAAGGTCTTCTGGGGGGAGGCTTGCGGGCATGATGGCGAGGTTCTTCGGGGTCTCGGCAACAGTGTGACAGTTGCCGATACGGGCTGGAAGGCGTCAAGAATACTCAACAGACATTTCGCCGCTATTCCCGCCATTGCTGCGATGAAGCGGTGCGGCATTGCAGCGATCTTCGGATTTCTGTCCACGACAGGGCCGAGTGTTGCAGAAATCGAACATGCCGGTTAACGTGCGGAAGACACCCCCGACGCCCGCCCAGAGCCTTCCGCATGTCCTCACCATCGGCACGGCTACCGCTGGTCGGTCTGCCGACCGACCGAAAATTCATCGGCCCGCATCCTTTTCTTGCGGTCGGAGAGAAGTACGTCCGCGCTGTGCAGGATGGCGCCGGATGCCTCCCGCTGCTGATCCCCGGCCTGCAGCCGATGCTGCCCCTGCGGCCGCTGCTGGAAGGGCTGGACGGCATCCTGCTGACCGGTTCGGTGAGCAATATCGAGCCGCATCACTACAGCGACGAGCCCAGCTACGCCGGCAATGTCCACGACCCTGCCCGCGACGAAACCAATCTGGCGCTGATTCCGCTGGCGATCGAACTGGGTCTGCCGATCCTCGCCATCTGCCGCGGCTTCCAGGAAGTCAACGTCGCCTTCGGCGGACGCCTGCACCAGAAAGTGCACGAGGTGGATGGTCATTTCGATCATCGCGAAAACCCCGACGATCCGCTCGACCTGCAGTACGCGCCCACGCACGAGATCGCGCTGAGTCCCGGCGGATGGCTCGCCGGGATCGCTGGCGCGGAAACGGCCCGGGTCAACTCACTGCATGGACAGGGCATCGCGATGCTGGGCGAAGGCCTGACCGTGGAGGCGACCGCGCCGGACGGATTGATCGAGGCCTATCGCCGTGGCGGCTCCGCCTGCGATGGTTCGACGGGCCCATTCCTGCTGGCGCTGCAATGGCATCCCGAGTGGCGTTTGCTCGAGAACGCTTTTTCTCTGGGCATTTTCCGCGCCTTCGGCGATGCCTGCCGACAACGCGCCAACCAACGGATACGATGACGGCATGAGCCCGAAAACCCCACCCCGCAAAGCCACATCCAACCGTACGGTCACCAAGCGAAAACCTGCGCCGCCGTCGGTCGACGCCCAGCCCGGCGAACACGCGCTGCTGCGCTGGCTGAAGGACCGCAACATCACCGAAGTCGAATGCCTGGTGCCCGACATCACCGGCAACGCGCGCGGCAAGATCATTCCCGCCGACAAGTTCTCGCACGATTACGGCACCCGGCTGCCCGAAGGCATTTTCGCCACCACCGTCACCGGCGATTATCCCGACGATTATTACGACCTGATTTCGCCCTCCGATGCCGACATGCTGCTGCGTCCCGATCCCGACACGGTGCGGCTGGTGCCTTGGGCCACCGATCCGACCGCGCAGATCATCCACGACTGCTACACCAAGGCCGGCGAGCGCCACGAGCTGGCGCCGCGCAACGTGCTCAAGCGCGTGCTCGATGCCTACGAAGCGCTGGGCCTGCGGCCGGTGGTCGCGCCCGAGGTCGAATTCTTCCTGGTCCAGAAGAACACCGATCCGGATTTTCCGCTGCAGCCGCCCGCGGGCCGCTCCGGCCGTCCGGAAACCGCGCGCCAGTCGTATTCCATCGACGCGGTCAACGAGTTCGACCCGATCCTCGATCTGATGTACGACTACAGCGATGCGATGAAACTGGACGTGGACACGCTGATCCACGAATCCGGCGCGGCGCAGCTGGAAGTCAATTTCACCCACGCCGACGCGATGTCGCGCGCCGACCAGGTGTTCATGTTCAAGCGGATGATGCGCGAGGCGGCGATGCGCCACGGCGTGTACGCGACCTTCCTCGCCAAGCCGATGGAAAACGAGCCGGGCAGTGCGATGCACATCCATCAGAGCCTGATCGATGTGAAGACCGGCAGGAACGTGTTCACCGGCAAGACCGAGGGTAAGCAGAGCAAGCTCTTCGAGCACTATCTCGGCGGACTGCAGAAATACGTGCCGATGGCGATGGCGTTCTTCGCGCCGAACGTGAATTCCTACCGCCGCCTGGCGCTGGGCCAGGTCGCGCCGATCAATGTGCAGTGGGGCTACGACAACCGCACCTGCGGCCTGCGCGTGCCGATGGATACGCCGGAAAACACCCGGGTGGAAAGCCGCTTCGCCGGCTCCGACGCCAATCCCTATCTGGCGATGGCCGGCACGCTGGCCTGCGGGCTGTTCGGCATCCGCGAGAAACTGCAGCCGACCGAGCCGTTGACCATCAGCGCCCAGGATGTCGGTTTCGAATTGCCGCGCTCGCTCGGCGAAGCGCTGGATCAACTGGAAACCTGCACGGTGCTGCACGATCTGCTGGGTTCGCGCTTCGTCCGCGCCTACATCTCGGTCAAGCGCAAGGAGTACGAAACCTTCTTCCGCGTGATCAGTTCGTGGGAGCGCGAATTCCTGCTATTGAACGTCTGATCCGCGGCTTCGGTCATCCATCCTCATCGCGGCTGGTTTTCGAACACCAATCAGCCGCTCCTACAATTTTTGTCCGGAACCATCATGGATCACACCGACATCGTCCGCCTGCAGCAGCTCGACGCCGCGCACCACCTGCATCCGTTCAACGACAACGCCGCGCTGGCGAAGAAGGGCACCCGCATTCTCACCCGCGGCGAAGGCGCCTACGTCTGGGACGCCGACGGCAACAAGTTGCTCGATGCCTTCGCGGGGTTGTGGTGCGTGAACCTCGGTTACGGCCGCAAGGAACTGGGCGAAGTCGCGTCGCGACAGATGACCCAGCTCGCCTACTACAACAGTTTCTTCCAGTGCACGGTGGAGCCGACGATCCAGCTGTCGGCCAAACTGGCGGAACTCACGCCGGCCGATCTCAATCACGCCTTCTTCACCAACTCCGGCTCCGAGGCCAACGACACCATCCTGCGCCTGGTCCGGCATTTCTGGGCGGTGCAGGACCAGCCGCAGAAGAACATCTTCATCGGCCGGCACAACGGCTATCACGGCACCACCATGGCCGGCGCGAGCCTCGGTGGCATGGCCGGCATGCACAAGCAGGGCGGATTGCCCATCCCCGACATCCACCATATCGATCCGCCGTTCTGGTTCGCCGACGGCGGCGACATGTCGCCCGAGGAATACGGACTGGCCGCGGCGAAGCGGCTGGAAGACAAGATCCTCGCGCTCGGCCCGGACCGGGTCGCGGCCTTCATCGGCGAGCCGATCATGGGCGCGATCGGCGTCTACATCCCGCCCGCGACCTACTGGCCGGAAATCGAGCGCATCTGCCGCAAGTACGATGTGCTGCTGGTCGCCGATGAAGTGATCTGCGGGTTCGGCCGCACCGGCGAATGGTTCGGCGCGAATTATTTCGGCTTCACCCCGGACGTCATGACGCTCGCCAAGGGCATCACCTCGGGTTACATCCCGCTGGGCGCGGCGATGTTCAACGATCGCGTTGCCGGCGTGCTGAAAGATCAGGGCGGCGAACTGGCCCACGGCTGCACCTATTCCGGCCATCCGGTCTGCACCGCGGTGGCGCTGGAAAACATCCGCATCCTGCAGGAGGAGGGCATCGTCGATCGCGCCCGCACCGACATCGCGCCATACCTGGCCCAGCGCTGGGCGGAACTCGGCGAGCACCGGCTGGTGGGCGAAGCCCGCATCGCCGGCATGGTCGGCGCCCTGGAACTGGTGCCCGACAAGGGCAAGCGCGCGTTCTTCGAGGACCGCGGCAAGGTCGGCGTGCTCTGCCGCGACATGGCCCTGCGCAACGGGCTGATCCTGCGCGCCACCTATGATTCAATGCTGCTGTCGCCGCCGCTGATCATCACCCGCGGGCAGGTCGACGAATTGTTCGAGAAGGCCTGGAAGTCGTTGAACGAGACCGCGGCCGCACTGGAGACATGATCGTTACCGCATGACCGCTGGCGCATGCCGCCGAGCTGCGCGACACTCGCCTTGCGAACCGCTACCGCCATCCACCGATGCCCTGCCGGGCGAGAGGAATGCCATGAAATTGCGAATGCTGGGTCTGTCCGTTGCCATCTCCATGCTGGTCGCCTGCGGCGGCGGCGACAAACAAGCCACCGACGGCGGTAAAGCCGGGGGCGGCGAGAAGATCGTCAACGTCATCAACTGGTCGGATTACATCGCCGAAGACACCAACGCCAACTTCGAGAAGGCCACCGGCATCAAGGTGGTCTACGACGTGTTCGACAGCAACGAAGTGCTGGAAACAAAGCTGCTGGCCGGTTCGAGCGGCTACGACGTGGTGGTGCCGTCCTCCGACTTCCTCGGTCGCCAGATCCAGGCCGGCGTGTTCCATCCGCTGGACCGCAGCAAGATTCCGAACTACGCCAATCTCGATCCGACGATCATGAAGCGCCTGGAGAATCTCGACCCCGGCAACAAGTTCGGCATCCCGTACATGATCGGCACCACCGGCATCGGCTACAACGTCGACAAGGTCAAGGCTGCCTTCGGCAACACCGACGTCGCCAACAGTCTGGATCTGATCTTCAAGCCCGAGAACATCTCCAAATTGAAGGATTGCGGCGTCACCGTGCTCGACGCGCCGATCGACATCATCAAGATCGCGCTGCACTATCTCGGTGAAGATCCGAACAGCGAAGATCCTGCGGTCATCGCCAAAGCGGTGCCGCTGCTGAAGGCGATCCGCCCGTACATCACCACGTTCCACTCGTCGTCCTATATCGATGCGCTGGCCAGCGGCGACACGTGTCTGGTGCTGGCATGGTCGGGCGACATCATCCAGGCCCGCAATCGCGCCGCCGAAGCCGGCAACGGCGTCAACATCGCCTATTCGATCCCGAAGGAAGGCGCACCGCAGTGGTTCGACATGCTGGCCATCCCGAAGGACGCCAAGCACATCGACGAGGCCTACGCCTACATCAATAATCTGCTCGATCCGAAAGTGATGGCGGCGAACTCCAACTTCATCAGCTATCCGAACGCGATTCCGGCGACCAAGCCGATGATCCTGCCGGAAATCACCAGCGACCCGACCTTGTATCCGCCGCCGGAAGTCGCCGCCAAGCTGTGGACCTTCACCGTCGTTCCGCCGAAAGTGGCCGAGCAGTACACGCGTATCTGGACCGATCTCAAGACGGGACGCTGATACCGGTGCGGAGCCGGCATCGCCGGCTCCGTTCGCGTGCCGCACGACGGCGCGTCGCACAACAAGACGGGGATGATGGATGGGCACCGGGCACACCAGCAACGACAAAGACACCGAGGACTACCTGCGGATCGTCGATGTACGCAAGGAATTCGACGGTTTCGTCGCCGTTGAAGACACCAACCTCAGCATCCGCAAGGGCGAGATCTTCGCGCTGCTCGGCGGTTCGGGCTGCGGCAAGTCGACGCTGCTGCGCTGTCTGGGCGGGTTCGAACGGCCGACCTCCGGGAAGATCTATCTCGACGGCCAACTGATGAACGATCTGCCGCCCTACGAGCGGCCGATCAACATGATGTTCCAGTCGTATGCGCTGTTTCCGCACATGACCGTGGCCCAGAACATCGCGTTCGGCCCGAAACAGGACGGCATGCCGAAGCAACAGATCGAAGCGCGCGTCACCGAAATGCTGAAACTCGTGCAGATGGAAAAGTACGCCCAGCGCAAGCCGCACCAGCTCTCCGGCGGCCAGCAGCAGCGCGTGGCGCTGGCGCGTTCGCTGGCGAAAGGGCCGAAACTGCTGCTGCTGGACGAACCGATGGGTGCGCTGGACAAGAAGCTGCGCTCGCAGATGCAACTGGAGCTGGTCAGCATCATCGAGAAATCCGGCGTGACCTGCGTGATGGTGACCCACGATCAGGAAGAGGCCATGACCATGGCCACCCGCATCGCGCTGATGGACAGCGGCCGCATCCGCCAGGTCGCCACGCCCGACGAAATCTACGAATCGCCGACCAGCCGTTTCGCCGCCGAATTCATCGGTTCGGTGAACATGATCGAAGGCCGGATCGAAGAGGACATGAAGGACTACGTGACCATCCGCGCGCCGCAGCTACCTGACGTGATCTACGTCGGCCACGGCATTTCCGGCTACGAAGGCCAGGATGTCGCATTCGCGGTGCGTCCGGAAAAAGTGCAGATCAGCAAAGAGGAACCGGCGCAGCCGCACAACAAGGCGCGCGGGAAGATCGAGGACATCGCCTATTTCGGCAGTCACTCGGTGTTCCACGTGCGCCTGCCCACCGGTTTCAAGATGATGGCGAACTTCGCCAATCAGGAACGCTGGGCGAGCGAGGGCATGACCTGGGGCGATGAGGTCTGGGTCTGCTGGGGCGAGAACGAAGGCGTGGTGCTGACCACATGAACGCGGACATCGGCAGGGTTCTGGCGAAACTGGTCCCCGGCAAGCGCTGGGGGGTGATCGCGATTCCTTATCTGTGGATGCTGCTGTTCTTCGCCATTCCGTTCCTGATCGTGCTGCGCATTTCCTTCTCGATGCGCGACCAGACCTCATCGCCGCCATACACGCCGATCATCGAGTACATCGACAACGCGGTCACGATGAAGCTCAATCTGAGCCATTACGCGACCCTGGTGACCGATTCGCTCTACGTGCAGGCCTACGGCAGTTCGCTGTGGATCGCCGCAGTGTCGACACTGCTCGCGCTGCTGATCGGTTATCCGATGGCCTATGTCATTTCGCGCCTTTCGCCATCCGCGCGCAACGTGGCGATGATGCTCGTGGTGCTGCCGTCGTGGACTTCGTTCCTGATCCGCGTCTATGCATGGGTCGGCATCCTCAAGAACAACGGTCTGCTCAATGGCCTGTTGATGAAGCTCGGCATCATCGAAGAGCCGCTGAAGATCCTGTACACGCCGCTCGCGACCTACATCGGCATCGTCTATTGCTATCTGCCGTTCATGATCCTGCCGCTGTACACCAACCTGGTGAAGCACGACAACCGCTTGCTGGAGGCAGCCTACGATCTCGGCGCCAAGCCGTGGCAGGCGTTCATCAAGATCACCCTGCCGCTGTCGCGCGCCGGCATCATCGCCGGCTGCATGCTGGTGATGATTCCCGCGGTGGGCGAGTACGTCATTCCCGAGATGCTCGGCGGCCCCGACACGCTGATGATCGGCCGGCAACTGGTCAACGACTTCAGCGCCGCGACCGATTGGCCGCGCGCGTCCGCGGTGGCGATCTCGATGCTGCTCCTGCTGCTGGTACCGATCCTGATCTTCAACCGCGTGCAGCAGCGTGAGATGGAGGGCAAACTGACATGAACGCCTTCCGGCAACATTGGCTGACGTGGTCGGTGCTGACGCTGGGCTTCGCCTTTCTGTACGTGCCGATCCTGATTCTGATGATCTACTCGTTCAACGAAAGCAAGCTGGCCAGCGTCTGGTCGGGATTCTCGTTCAAGTGGTACGGCGCACTGTTCCGCGACCGCGACATGCTCAATGCCGCATGGCTGAGTCTGAAGCTTGCGTTCTTCACCGCCACCGGCGCGGTGGTGCTGGGCACGCTGGCGTCGCTGGTGATGACGCGGATGCGGCATTTCCGCAGCCGCACGCTGTTCGGCGCGCTGATCACCGCGCCGCTGGTGATGCCCGAGGTGATCCTGGGCCTGTCGCTGCTGCTGCTGTTCGTGTCGATGGGCAATGTGCTCAACGGACTGGGGATCGGCCAATTCCAGCCGAAAGGCGTGCTGTCGCTGTGGATCGCGCACGTCACCTTCACGCTGGCGTTCGTCACCGTGGTAATTTCCTCGCGCATGTCGGAGCTGGACAAATCCCTGGAAGAAGCGGCCATGGATCTGGGCGCCAACCGGGTGAAGGTGTTCTTCCAGATCACCCTACCGATCATCGCGCCCGCGCTGGTCTCCGGCTGGCTGCTGGCCTTCACGCTGTCGCTGGACGATGTGGTGATTTCCAGCTTCGTCTCCGGGCCGGGCTCGACCACGCTGCCGATCAAGGTCTTCTCCTCGGTGCGATTGGGCCTCAATCCAAAGATCAATGCGCTGGCGACCATCATGGTCACCATCGTGGCGCTCGTCGCGGTGATCGGCTGGTGGTGGATGCGCCGCGAGGAACGCCGTCGCCAGCGCGACATGCAGCTGGCGATGCAGGACAACGGCTGACCGCAGCCTGCGCGTCCCCGATTCCGCCGCGCGCCCGTGGCGGAAGCACTCACACACAAGAGGCAAGAGACATGACGGTCGAATTGATCCATCCATGGAGCGGTGCAGTCGACTATCGCTACGACTACATCGGCGCGACCGACGTCGAGCGCATCCTGCAGGCGGCCGCGGACGCAGCGCCTGCGTGGGCCGCGCGCGATCTCGAAGATCGCGGCGCATTGCTGCGCGCGGTCGCTGCGCAGTTGCGCGGACAGCGTGAGGCCATCGCTGCGACGATGACCGCCGACATGGGCAAACTGCACCGCGAAGGTCTGGCGGAGATCGAAAAGTCGGCATCCGCATGCGAATACTACGCAGAGCACGCCATCGACTATCTGCGCGACGGCATGATCGCCACCGAAGCCCATCGCAGCTACGTCACCTACGAACCGCTGGGCTGCATCTTCGCGGTGATGCCGTGGAATTTCCCGATCTGGCAGGTGTTCCGCTTCCTTGCGCCGGGGCTGATGGCCGGCAATGTCGCGGTCCTGAAGCATGCGAGCAATGTGCCGCGCTGCGCGGACGCGATCGCCCGCGTGCTGCGCGATGCCGACATTCCCGAAGGCGTATTGGGCGTGCTGCACATCGATAATTCGATGGCTGCCCAGGTGATCGCCGACCCCAAGGTGAAAGCGGTCACGCTGACCGGCAGCGAACGCGCCGGCAGTGCGGTAGCCTCGGCCGCCGGCAAGCACCTGAAGAAGTGCGTGATGGAACTCGGCGGCAGCGACCCGTTCGTGGTGTTGGACGATGCCGATCTCGATATCACCATTCCGGCCGCGATCGCGTCGCGATTCGGCAACGCCGGCCAGACCTGCATCGCCGCCAAGCGCTTCATCGTGACGCCGGGCATCGCCGATGCCTTCGTCGCGCGTTTCGTCGAAGCCGCCGGCAAGCTCGCGGTGGGCGATCCATCGGACCAGGCTACGACCCTAGCGCCGATGGCCCGCGCCGATCTGCGCGACGAAGTCCACGACCAGGTGCAGCGCAGCGTCGCCGCCGGCGCGAAGTTATTGATCGGCGGCACGCTGGGGCAGGGCGGCTCGCACTATCCCGCGACCATCCTCGATCACGTCGTGCCCGGCATGCCCGCCTACAACGAAGAACTCTTCGGCCCGGCCGCGAGCATTCTGCGCGCCCGCGACGACGACGATGCCGTGCGCATCGCCAACGATACCGATTTCGGCCTTGGCGCCAGTGTCTGGACTAGCGACAAGGCGCGTGGCGAAGCCGTCGCTCGGCGTCTGCAGGCGGGTGCGACTTTCGTCAACGCGATCGTTCGGAGCGATGTGCGGTTGCCGTTTGGGGGGACCAAAACATCCGGATTCGGTCGTGAGCTGGCGGAGCATGGGATTCATGAGTTCATGAATATCAAGACCGTTTATGTGGCCTGAGCGCCGATAAGCGAGGGCAAACTAGCAGATGGGGTTGATGCTTATGGAGCCTGCGAGCCGAGGGAATGGGGAAGAAGAGTATAGGCTTCGTTATCCGGTGGATTTAGGTCGTACGTTTTCGTTGCCGCGCGATGTCGTTGATCAAATCTTGGGGGCTGCTGTTCGTGCTCGGATAGAGAGAACACTTTATGGCTTCATATTCGAGATCGCTGGATTCATTTCTGAGGCCGATGCAAGACACTGTGCACTGTGTTTGGAATTAGAGTTGAGGAAAGTGTGCGTTAAGCGCAGGGTGTCGATGTTTTTCCCGTCCGAGATTTACTCTTACGAGAAATTTGAAATTCCTCTGCTATTGCCCGTCGAGACGCTCGGAGATTGGCAAAAAAATCATGTGGATGGAATTATTCTGGATGGCCGTGTACCAAGCACGATGGCCTGCATCGTTCCTGAGCATCTAAAAATTGTTTATTTGGGCGAGATCCGCGGGAATTTCTCGATAGTGGTTCCAATGGATAAAATCGAAACCGCCGTAGAGAATGCTTTGTCTGAAGACTTGGGGGTGCTGGGCGCACATGCAGCGTATCTACAAGAAAGATGTAGACTTGCTGCTGATTTTTTTTCGCTTGCCTGCGCGCATGAGGCTCCGCTTAGTCGCATCATCCATTTGGTTATCTGCTTAGAGATTTTGGCTGCTGCTGTCGGCATCAACGACAAGCCTATTCACGGCACACGAAAGCTGTTTTCGAGATTTGATGTGGAAAGAATTTTGCCGCAGGTAGCGTTGGGGGCAAGCGCGCATGACATGAGGTTGTCTGACGCGCTACACGCGATACGCGGTGAAATCGTCCATCGCGGATACACTGCAAGCCCTGACGTTGCGCGTGTGTTGGATGCGGGAATGAATGCTGCTGAAGTTGTTCTAAGCGATCTTCTCAGCCCGTAGGGTGAGGTGAGCGCAGCGATGCCCACCATCTTGGCACCTGAAACCAGGTAGGCATCGAACGACGCGATAACAGCGCGAAAATGTATTCGAGATTGGCGGGCGGTTCGGGTGGGCATCGCTGCGCTCACCCCACCCTACGAGCTAAATCCATCTATGGCGTAGGCAGTCATGGCTGGATTGAAATACCACAACAGGACATCGTCCATACGCCATTTCCGGAACAGCGCATGATTCCGTGATCGTAGACCCGGAGGGCGGCGCACAGGATGTGCGCCGTTTTTCGACGCGGCAGGATGCCGCATCGAAAAATACCGGCCATGTCGCCGATGGCAGATTTGCCTAGGTACTGAGAGTTTTCTTTGGTTACTTTCTTTGCGACAAAGAAAGTGACCCGCGCAAAGCGCGGAAGCTCTGCAGTTGCTGTTCCATAGATTATCGATCCGGCTCGAATACATTTGAATTCGATGGCTCTGCTTACGTAGGAGGGGCTTCAGCCCCGAGCATGTTGTGCATAGTGGTTTCCGGGCCTGAAGGCCCTCCTGCGAACGCATGCAGAGTTCAAACTTCTCCCTAATCTAAGTCAAGCATCGGCCGCAACCTCACCGCCACACCACTCAACACCGAAGTCCCCGAAATTGGATCCCGTAACCCCTCATCAAGCAAAGCATTGAGATTCGCACCCGGCCGCTCACTCGCCAGCCGCTGCGAAGTACCCGGCAGATCATGCCCCCAACCATGCGGCAGACTGATCACGCCAGGACGCATGTCCTCGCTGTATTTCACGCGCACCACAACCTCGCGCCCACCCGCGCCCTGCAGCCGCGCCATCGCGCCGTCGGCGATATCGGCCGCAGCCGCATCCTGCGGATGCAGCAACGCCAGACAGCGCTCAGGCCCCTTCGCCAGCGTGGGCAGGTTGTGCATCCAACTGTTGTTCGAACGCACATCGCGCCGCCCGATCACGATCAGCAGATGACCTTCGCCCGGTGCATGCGCATGGGGCTGCGAAAGCGCCGCTTCCACGCGCGCCAGGTCTTCGAGCAATGCAGGCGGAGCCGTCTGGATCAGACCATCCGGCGTGCGTAGCACACCAGGCAGTCGAGCCTGCAGCGGGCCGAGATCGATACCGTGCGGCGACGCGCTCAATTTCCCCAGCGACAACCCATCGGGGCGCGTGCCGAAACGATCGCCCCACGGACCGGCGCGCAGACCCAGATCGAGCTGGCGTTCCGGGCCGGAAAGGTGCGAGCTCGCCCGAATCAGGGCGGCGACCTGTTCGGGCTGCTGTTCGGCCGGCACGCCTGCCGCAGCGAGCATGCCGTGCAGTTCCTTCTTCAGTGCATCCTCGTCGCGGGCATCGACATCGGCCGCATCGTCGCGGCCTTCCAGCATCGCCGCGAGCCGCATCAGGATCCGCCATTCGGGCCACGCGTCTTCGGGAACCGGCAGCACCGGCGGACTGAAACGCGCGGCATGCGTCCACGCCAGCTGCGTGAACGCGACGTCGTAATGCGGTTCCTGCAGCGGCGACAGCGCCGGCAGGATCACGTCGGCATGCCGCGTGGTTTCGTTGAGATAGATATCGAGGCTGAGCATGAAGTCCAGACCGTCGAGCGCCGCGGCGAGCCGCGCGCCGTTCGGCGCCGACAGCACCGGGTTGCTGGCGATGGTGATCAGGGCGCGCACTTTCGGCCCGGCTTCGCTGTCGAGCGTGTCGATTTCCTCGGCGAGACAGCCCATCGGGAATTCGCCCATCACTTCCGGCGCACCGCTCACCCGCGAACGTCGGCGTCCCATCACCACACCGCGGCCGCGGCCGCCTTTGCCGGTGCTGTTGGCCTGGAACGCGGGCGCCAGCGGCCAACGCATGCCGCCTTCGGCGTCGATGCGGCCGGTGACGAGGTTCAACACTTCGATCAACCAACTGCAGAGCGTGCCGTACGGCTGGGTGCATGTGCCGATGCGGCCGTACAGCGCGGCGCGCGGGGCTTCGCGCAGCGCGTCTGCGAGATGGCGGATGGTCGGCGCGTCGAGACCTGCGGCCTTTGCCATGCGCTCGGGCGTGAATGCGCTCACTGCCGCCTGCAATTCGACCAGACCGGTCACATGACCCTCGGCGGCGCCGAGGCGCGGCGATCCGCTTGCGAGCAGATGCTGCAGCATGCCGAGCAGCAGGAAGACGTCGCCGCCGGGGCGGATCGGGTGATGTTCGTCGGCGACGTCGGCGGTTTCGCTGCGGCGCGGATCGATCACGATCATGCGGCCGCCGCGTTCGCGCAGCGCGCGGGCCTTGCCGCGGAAATCCGGCACGGTCCACAGGCTGCCGTTGCTGGCGATGGGATTGGCGCCGAGCACGATCAGCAGGTCGGTGCGTTCGATGTCGGGGACGGGGATGCTCAACCAGTGCCCGTACATCAGTCCGCAGGCGACGTGCTTGGGCATCTGGTCCAGTGTCGAAGCACTGAAGACGTTCGGCGTGCCCGCGGCGCGCGCCAGACGCGGCACATAAAGCTGCAGTCCGAGCTTGTGCACGATCGGATTGCCGAAGCTCAGCGCCAGCGCGCTGCGGTCATGGGTGTCGAGCAACGGCAACAGCCGGCGTTCGATCTCCGCGAACGCGTCTTCCCAGCCGCAGGCTTCCCAGCGCGCGTCAGCGCCGCGACCGCGGCGGATCATCGGCGTGCGCAGGCGGTCGGGATCGTCGTGCAGATCCTTCAACGCCACGCCCTTGGGGCAGAGGTAACCATGGCTGAAGACATCGTCCTTGTCGCCGCGGACGGCGATCACCTCGTCGCCCCGCAGTTGCACGCTCAGTCCGCACGCAGCTTCGCAGAACGGGCAGATACGGTGCGCGATGCGGGTCTCGTCGTGGGGCTGTGCCATGGTCTTCTCGTGCCTGGATGTGCGGCGTTTCCGCCTTGCCGGATTCTGCAGCAAAACCGCGAAGGCCGCTTGGCCGCAGGCTCGTAACCTTCGAATTCTCCCGGGCCACGAAACGATACGAAGAACCTGTCATCCCGAACGCCCGCGCAGCGGGTGGAGGGATCTGCTGCTGTGACAGTAACAGCAGCAGATCCCTCCTCGGGCTTCGCCCTCGTTCGGGATGACAGGTGTTTCAGCGATGCAGGATGTTGAACAGGATCAGCCCCGATCCGGGAACCGGCTGGCATAGGCCGCCAGCAATTCCTGGGCGATGGACGCACCGGCAAGCGCGGTGAGTTCGCTGTGATCGTAGGGCGGCGAGACTTCCACCACGTCCATGCCCACGATGTTCAACCCGGCAAGTCCGCGGATGAGCCGCAGCGCATCGTGGGTGGAGAAACCGCCGACCACCGGCGTACCGGTGCCGGGCGCGAAGGCCGGATCGAGGAAATCGATGTCGAAGCTGACGTAGCACTTGCGTTCGCCGACGCGCTCGTGGATCGCCGCGGTGCAGGCATCGGCGCCGTGCGCATGCAGCCAGCGCGCGTCGAGCACGCGATAGCCATGATCTTCCGGATTCAACGTGCGCATGCCGATCTGGATCGAGTGGGCGACGTCGACGATGCCGGTCCGCGCCGCATGCCAGAACATCGTGCCGTGGTCGACACGCTCATCGTGATCTTCCCAGGTGTCGCTGTGCGCATCGAAATGGATCAGCGCCAGCGGGCCGTGGGCTTCGTGCAGTGCCTGCAGGATGGGATAGCTGATGAAGTGATCGCCGCCGAGGGCGAGAGCCGCGACGCCGGCCGACGCGAATGTGTGGAAGGTCTCGCGAAGCGCGTCCGGCACGCGTTCCGGACGACCGTGATCGAAGTGCGCGTCGCCCCAGTCGATCACGTTCAACCGCTTGCAGGGATCGAAGTCCCACGCATATGGCGCGCACCACGCCAGCGATGCCGACGCCGCGCGGATCGCGCGCGGGCCGAGGCGCGTGCCGGGGCGATTGGTGGTGGCGAGGTCGAAGGGCACGCCGACGACGGCGACATCGACGTCGGTCAGATCCTTGGTGTACCTGCGGCGCAGGAAACTCAGTGCGCCGGAATAGGTGGGCTCTGCATGGGTGCCGTAGGGCGAAGTGCGGGTGAAGGCCTGATCGACTGCGGTCGGGTCGAAGGCGGTCGCAGGACTCTTGTTCGGATCTATGGGAACGGACATGGCATCACCAATACGGATCCGCGCGTCGTTCGCCGGGACGCGCGATGACCGGTCTCGATGGTCTGGCCGCGATGCGCTCAGACGCCTAACAGCAGGCCTCCGGCGATCAGCAGCGAGGAGGTGACCGCGAAAGGTATGGCAGCGTGCAGGAATGCGCGGAACCGACCGATCTTCAGCATGTAACGGTAGATCGCGACATGCGCCCAGATCAGCCATATCGTGGCCAGGAGTATGGTTGCCAACCCGCCGAGAATCCATCCGGCGTCCGGTTCGCGGAGCATGACCGCCGCCGTGGAAACGGCGAGCGCAAAAGGAGCGATCAGATAGGCATGGATGTAGAACGGCTCGCGCAGGGTCTCGCGGTCGATGCGGATGCGCAGCACCTTCATGGTGATCGCCGCGCCGGTCAATGCGTACAGGCTGAAAAAGATGCTGCGGGTCGCGAGCAATCCCTGCTGCGTGCCGAACAGCAGGTCCGAGACCGGATCGCTGGTATCGAGCATCGGCACGCGAGCGATCATTTCGATGCCGTGGGCCAGGATCACCGACAGGATCAGGGTGAGCAGCGGGCTGACCATTTCCGTGAATTGCTGATCGTCCGGCTGTTTGAGTTCGGACTGCGTGTATCTGGCGATGGCGACTGGATTGCGCAGGATCCGCAGCAGGGTGCGCGGATAGAAGATCAGCCAGCTCATCAGCTCGTAGAGGAATTCCTCGAGCGAACGCAAGATGCGGATCAGGTCCATGCGGGGCTGCCTGCGGCGTCGGTGTCCAGCATTCGATCGTACCCGAGCGCAACCGGGTACGACACTGCGCGCCGGCCTTGGCTCATTTCATCGTCGGCATCACGAATTCGGCCGGCTTCGATTCCGCGTGCAGCGCGCCTTCCGGCCAACGCGCGGTGATCGTCTTGAGGCGGGTGTAGAAACGCACGCCGTCGGGGCCGTGGACATGCAGCGGACCGAAGATCGAGCGCTTCCATCCGCCGAAACTGTGGAAGGCCATCGGCACCGGGATCGGCACATTCACGCCGACCATGCCGGCCTGCACGCGATGCGCGAACGCGCGCGCGGCGCCGCCGTCGCGGGTGAAGATCGCGGTGCCGTTGCCGTATTCGTGCGCGTTGACCAGTGCAAGCGCTTCGTCGAAATCGGCGACCCGCATCACGCACAGCACCGGTCCGAAGATTTCCTCGCGGTAGATCCGCATGTCCGCGGTGACCCGATCGAACAGACAGCCGCCGAGGAAGAAGCCGTCGCCGTGACCGTCGACCTGGTAGCCGCGACCGTCGACCACCAGCGTCGCGCCCTCGGCGACGCCGGCATCGACATGGCCGACCACCTTGTCGCGATGCGCGCCGGTGACCAGCGGGCCCATCTCTGGTTCTGGAGAGCTCGGGTCGAGACAGCCCGGACCGATCTTCAGCGCCGCGACTTTCGGCGCGAGCTTCGCGACCAGTGCGTCGGCGGTGGCGTCGCCGACGCAGACCGCGACGGAAATCGCCATGCAGCGCTCGCCCGCGGAGCCGTAGCCGGCGCCGAGCAGCGCGGAGACTGCGCCGTCGAGGTCCGCATCGGGCAGCACGACCATGTGATTCTTCGCGCCGCCCAGGGCCTGCACGCGCTTGCCGTTGGCGCTGCCGCGGGCATAGATGTATTCGGCGATGGGCGTGGAGCCGACGAAGCTGATCGCCTGCACCCGCGGTTCGTCGAGCAATGCATCCACCGCGACCTTGTCGCCGTGGACGACGTTGAACACGCCGTCCGGCAGACCCGCCTGCTTCAGCAGATCGGCCATGAACAGCGATGCCGACGGATCGCGCTCGGACGGTTTGAGGATGAAGGTGTTGCCGCAGGCGATGGCGACCGGGAACATCCACAGCGGCACCATCGCCGGGAAATTGAACGGGGTGATGCCGGCGACCACGCCCAGCGGCGCGTATTCGCTCCAGCTGTCGACATCGCGGCCGACGTTCATCGAGTGCTCGCCCTTGAGCAGATGCGGAATGCCGCAGGCGAACTCCACCACTTCCAGGCCGCGGGTGACTTCGCCCTTCGCGTCGGACAGCACTTTGCCATGCTCGGAGGTGATGATGGCGGCGAGATCGCCTGCGTGGCGTTCCAGCAGTTCCTTGAACTTGAACATCACCCGCGCGCGATTCAGCGGCGTGGTGTCGGCCCAGGCCGGGAATGCGGCGGCGGCGGCATCGACGGCGGCGCGGACATCATCGGGCGATGCGAGCGGCACGCGTCTGGTGACCTGGCCGGTGGCGGGATCGAAGACGTCGGCATAGCGGTCTGCCGATTCGAATGATGCGCCACCGATGAAGTGTGGAATCAATGCCATATCCGTCTCGCCCTTGTTCGTAGGAGCGGCTTTTGTAGGAGCGCTTTTTGTAGGAGCGGCTTCAGCCGCGAGCTCCTCTTCGCAAACCACCCGCTGCCGGCTTGTCGTCGCGCAAAAGCTCGCGGCTGAAGCCGCTCCTACGTAAATGCGGTGCGCCGACGCGCACCGGATGCAGTCATCAGGTCAGCGACAGCGCGATCGCCGCAGGCACGTACTCGTAGCCGAGGTCTTCGGCGACCGCCTTGTAGGTGATCTTGCCGGCATGCACGTTGAGGCCGTTGAGCAGATGCTCGTCGTCCAGCATCGCCTTCTTCGCGCCCTTGTTCGCCAGTTGCACGGCGAAGGGCAGGGTGGCGTTGGTCAGCGCGAAGGTGGAGGTGCGGGCGACGCCGCCGGGCATGTTCGCGACGCAGTAATGGATCACGCCGTCCACTTCGTAGGTCGGGTTCTGATGCGTCGTGGCTTTCGAGGTCTCGAAGCAGCCGCCCTGATCGATGGCGACGTCCACCAGCACCGAACCGGGACGCATGAGCTGCAGCTGTTCGCGCGAGATCAGCTTCGGCGCCGCGGCGCCCGGGATCAGCACCGCGCCGATCACCAGGTCGGTGTCGGGCAGGCGCTCTTCGATGGCGTCGTGGGTCGAATAGATCGTGGTCAACTGGTGGCCATAGACCTCGTCGAGATACTTCAGGCGGTCCAGCGAGCGGTCGAGGATGGTGACGTGCGCGTTCAGGCCCATCGCCATGCGCGCGGCGTTGATGCCGACCACGCCGCCGCCGATCACCAGCACTTCCGCCGGCTTCACGCCGGGTACGCCGCCCAGCAGCACGCCGGAGCCGCCCTGCGCTTTTTCAAGCGCGTGCGCGCCGGCCTGGATCGACATGCGTCCGGCCACTTCGCTCATCGGCGCCAGCAGCGGCAGGCCGCCCTTGCGATCGGTGACGGTTTCGTAGGCGATCGCGGTGCAGCCGGATCTGATCAGGCCTTCGGTCTGCGCCGGATCGGGCGCGAGGTGCAGATAGGTGTACAGCAATTGGCCTTCGCGCAGCATCGCGACCTCGACCGGCTGCGGTTCCTTGACCTTGATGATCATTTCGGCGCGACGGAAGATTTCCTCCGCGGTATCGACGATTTCGGCGCCGGCCTTCTGATACATCTCGTTCGTCAGACCGATGGATTTTCCGCCATCGCGCTGCACCATCACCTTGTGGCCGTGGCCGACGAGTTCGCGTGCGCCGGCCGGAGTCAGGCCGATGCGGTACTCGTGGTTTTTGATTTCCTTGGGGACGCCGATCAGCATGACTGGATACCGTGGATAGGGTGGATGGCGCGCATTAGGCGGTCTGGCCGATCACATGCGCAAGGGTCTGGAAAATCCTGTCGATATGCCCGCGGGTCAGGATCAGCGGCGGCGACAGCGCGATCACGTCGCCGGTCACCCGGATCAGCAGGTTTTCCTCGTGGAAACAGCGGGTGAACACGTCGTAGGCGCGGGCGCCGGGCGCGCCCGGACGCGACGCCAGTTCGATCGCGCCGATCAGGCCGATGTTGCGGATGTCGACGACGTTCGGCAGGGCGCGGAGGGCGTGGATGGCATCGGCCCAGTACGTCTCCAGTTCGATGGCTTTCTCGAACAGGTTTTCCTCGGCGTAGGTGTCCAGCGTCGCCAGCGCGGCGGCGCAGGCCAGCGGATGGCCGGAATAGGTGTAGCCGTGGAACAGTTCGATGAGGTTTTCAGGGCCGTGCATGAAGGCATCGTGGATGCCGTCGGAAACGAACACCGCGCCCATCGGCACGCAGCCGTTGGTCAATCCCTTGGCGGCGGTGATCATGTCCGGCTGCACGTCGAAACGCTGCGCGGCGAACGCCTTCCCGACGCGGCCGAAACCGGTGATCACCTCGTCGAAGATCAGCAGGATGCCGTGCTTGTCGCAGATCCGGCGGATCCGTTCCAGATAGCCCTTCGGCGGCAGCACCACGCCCGCCGAGCCGGCGACCGGTTCGATGATGACCGCCGCGATCGTGCTGGCGTCGTGCAGCAGGACCAGGCGTTCCAGATCGTCCGCCAGTTCCTCGCCGTGCTCCGGCAGGCCGCGGCTGAACGCGTTGCGTTCGATATCGAGGGTGTGGCGCAGATGATCCACGCCCGGCAGCAGGCTGCCGAACCATTTGCGGTTGTTGGGCAGGCCGCCCACCGAAATGCCGCCGAAACCCACGCCGTGATAGCCCTTCTCGCGGCCGATCAGGCGGGTGCGCTGGCCTTCGCCGCGGGCGCGGTGATAGGCGAGGGCGACCTTCAGCGCCGTGTCCACCGCTTCCGAGCCGGAATTGGTGAAGAACACATGATTGAGATGGTCGGGCGTGATCGCGACCAGACGCTCGGCCAGCGCGAACGGCAGCGGATGGCCCATCTGGAAGGTGGGCGCGAAATCGAGGGTGGCGATCTGCTGTTGCACCGCTTCGATGATGCGCGGGCGGGCGTGGCCGGCATTGCAGCACCACAGGCCGCCGGTGCCGTCGAGGATTTCGCGGCCGTCGACCGATGTGTAGAACATGCCCGAGGCGCTGGCCATCAGCCGCGGCGCCGCCTTGAACTGGCGATTGGCCGAGAACGGCATCCAGAACGCGTCCATGGCCTCGGGTTGGCTCGTGGCCTGCCGGAGGTAGTGATCGCCGTAGCCGGCGGCAGGCGGGACGGGACGATCGTCGCTCATAAACAGGCTCCAGGCCGGCGGTTCGGGTGAGTTGTCCGGGCCGGCGTCGACAGGCCGGCGGGTCGGTGTGCGAAGCTTAGCGCGTTGAAAAAACTTTACAACCGATGTGGAAAACCGCATGTAACGCCCGTGTTGCGCATCCGTGTAAAGTATCCGGCAACAGCAAAGTCGACGGATTCCCATGGATATCGGCGCACGCCTGCAACTCGTCCGCAAGACCAAGGGCCTCAGCCAGCGCGAGCTGGCCAAGCGGGTCGGCGTCACCAACAGCACGATTTCCCTGATCGAACAGAACAAGGTCAGCCCCTCGGTCAGCTCGCTGAAGAAGGTGCTGGACGGGATTCCGATCTCGCTGGCCGACTTCTTCACCCTCGATCTGGATGCCGGTCCTGTCGACAGCCCGTTCTACGAGCGCGGCGAGCAGCCGGACGTCGGCAACAACGACATTCATTACTATCTGATCGGCCAGCGCCGGCCGCAGCGGCAGATGTGCATCCTCCGCGAAGTCATGCCGCCCGGTACCGATACCGGCGAAAGCATGCTGGCGCACGAAGGCGAGGAGGGCGGGGTGATCGTCCAGGGCCAGGTCGAAGTGACCGTCGGCGACCGGGTCCGCATCCTCGGCCCGGGCGAAGCCTATTACTTCGAGAGCCGCATCCCGCACCGCTTCCGCAACATCGGCGAGGACGACGCGATCCTCGTCAGCGCCAACACCCCGGCCACGTTCTGACCACTTTCCCCGAGTCTCTACGGAATTCCCTCCCATGACCGCTCCCCGCACCCGCGACACCTGGCAGGCGCTTGCCGACGGCCTGCGCATCCGCACCCAGGCCTTCATCGACGGCCGCTACGTCGATGCCGCCAGCGGCAAAACCTTCGATTGCCTCAGCCCGATCGACGGGCGGGTGCTGGGCAAGGTCGCCGAGAGCGAGGCCGAGGACATCGAACGCGCGGTGACCGCCGCGCGACGCAGTTTCGAGGCCGGCGTGTGGGCCAACGCCAAACCCACGCACCGCAAGAAAGTCCTCATCCGGTTCGCGCAGCTCATCGAGCAGTACGGCGACGAACTGGCGCTGCTCGAATCGCTGGACATGGGCAAACCGGTCAGCGATGCGCGCGCCGTGGACGTGGGCGCAACCATCCGTTGCATGGCCTGGACAGGCGAGGCGTTGGACAAGGTGTACGGCGAAGTCGCTTCGACCGGCCCCGACGAACTGGGCCTGATCACCCGCGAGCCGCTGGGCGTGGTCGGCGCGATCGTGCCGTGGAATTTCCCGATGCTGATGGCCGCGTGGAAGATCGCGCCCGCGCTGGCGACCGGCAATTCGGTGTTGCTGAAGCCGTCGGAGAAGTCGCCGCTCACCGCGATCCGGCTGGCCGAGATCGCGATGGAAGCCGGCATTCCCGCCGGCGTGTTCAACGTGGTGCCGGGCTTCGGAAAGGGCGCCGGCGAGCCGCTGGCATTGCACATGGATGTCGACGGTCTGGTATTCACCGGCTCCACCGCAGTGGGCAAACACCTGCTGCAGTGCGCCGGGAGTTCGAACATGAAGCGCGCGTACATGGAATGCGGCGGCAAGAGTCCGAACATCGTCTTCGCCGACGCGCCCGATCTGGCTGCCGCCGCGAAAGCCGCGGCCGGCGGCATCTTCTACAACCAGGGCGAAGTCTGCACCGCGGCGTCGCGGCTGCTGGTGGAACGCTCGATCAAGGATGCATTCGTGGCCGCGGTGGTCGAGGCCGGCAGAAGTATGTACCCGCGGCATCCGCTGGAACCCGGCGCGCCGATGGGCGCGATGGTCGACGAAGGCCAGACCGCGCGGGTGCTGGAGTACATCGCGAAAGGTCAGGCCGACGGCGGGCGCCTGCTGCTGGGCGGCAAGCGCGCAGATATCGTCGCCGGCGGCTGCTACATCGAACCGACGGTGTTCGACGGCGTCGAGCACGGCCACACCATCGCCCGCGAGGAAATCTTCGGCCCGGTGCTGTCGGTGATCGCCTTCGACGACGAAGCCGACGCGCTGCGGATGGCCAACGACACCGAGTACGGTCTGGCCGCCGGCGTGTGGACCCGCGATATCGGCCGCGCGCATCGCGTCGCGCGCAAACTCCGCGCCGGCAGCGTCTGGGTGAACTACTGGGACGGCGGCGACATGACCGCGCCGTTCGGCGGCTACAAGCAGTCCGGCAACGGCCGCGACAAATCGCTGCATGCCTTCGAGAAGTACACCGAGGTCAAGGCGACCTGGATCAACCTGGCGACCTGAGCCGGCATCGGCCGGTTCGGTTTCCTGATCCGATGGCGATGCGTCTGCATCGCCGCGGATCTCCGGTCATCCAGACCCTGCGACGTGTAGCCAGGCTGATCGGCCAGCGATACTGACAACACTATGATAAGTATCGCTGTCCCTTACCGTCTTTTTCGCTCCCCGCGATGTTCTCCGACGGGAAAAGGGAGCGATTCTCACCATTTGTTAAATATAACGCACTGGCCGAAGCGCACGTGTTTGTGCGTAGATAAAACGCTGCCGGCAAGTGTGCCCGTGACGTTTCAGACAGGAATCGATGGCATCGCAGGTAGCGGAACAGTGGGGAAGCGGTAGAGGCGGGCTGTGCGATCGACCATCGATGCGGAGCGGCGCTGCGAACGATTCCAACGCGTGCACCGGTTTCGTGACAAGACCGCTCAAAACAAGACCGTCGTTGACACCCGAACCTCGCGTCGGGGCTTGATCGGCTCCATCGATCTCTGCCCGATGCGTCGCAGCAGGCAGCGCCGGTATCCACGATGGTGGTCACAAGGTCCGGGGGGACTCATGGAAGATCATTCGCGCTTCAACCTTGTCGGTTCGTCTCCGCAGTTCCTCAAGATCGTCGACCAGATCCACCGCTTGGCGAAGCTGGATGCGACCGTGTTGATCGCCGGGGAAACCGGGACGGGCAAGGAACTGGCGGCGCGCGCGATCCACTATCTGGGCGCGCGATCCGAGAAACCCTTCGTTCCGGTCAACTGCGGATCGCTCACCGATTCCCTGGTCGAAAGCGAATTGTTCGGCCATGAGCGCGGCGCCTTCACCGACGCCAAGACCGCATCCGCCGGCCTGATCGGCGAAGCCGCGGGCGGCACGTTCTTCCTCGACGAAGTGGATACCCTCAGCGCGAAGGCACAGGCCGCGCTGCTGCGCTTCCTGCAGGACCACACCTATCGCCGCGTCGGCGGCGGCGGCTTGCGGCAGGTGGATGTGCGCGTGATCGTGGCCAGCAACGCCGATCTGGTCGACCTGGCCCAGAAGCGACAGTTCCGACAGGATCTGCTGTATCGCCTCAATGTGCTGTCGCTGCACATGCCGGCCCTGCGCGACCGGCAGGGCGATGCGGCGGTGCTGGCCGGCGCGGTGCTGCAGCGCCTGAGCCATCAATACCGGATGCCGTTGAAACCGCTGCATGCCGACGGTCTTGCGTTCATCCAGCAATATCGTTGGCCCGGCAACGTCCGCGAACTCGAGAACATCATCCATCGCGAATTCCTGATGAGCGACGATGCCGAACTGCGGCTGCGCGAGTCCCGCGATCTGTTGATGGACGAGGCGCCCGTCGAAATTTCCAACGACGGTATCGATCATCCTTTCCGCGACGCCAAGGCCAACGCGGTGGCCGAATTCGAGCGCAGCTACGTCCGCGCGATGCTGGCCCGCACCGGCGGCAACATCTCCCAGGCCGCACGCCTGTCGAAGCAGGAGCGCAGCGCCTTCGGCAAACTCGTCCGCAAATACAAGCTCGGCGGATTCGAGGGTCAGGTCGCCTGATCCAGCGCAGGACAGGTCTGCCGATCGCCGTGCCGATCACCTTGCCCATCGCGGTCCTGCGGGTCGGATCGGTGCATGCCGCTTCGACTCGGACACGATCGGACGCGGTCGCCGGGCACAATGCCTGATGCCGGCAATTCAGGCCGGCGACGCGATATTCTCCATCACGATTCCGCGACGCATCGAGGTCGAATCCGCCTCCCATGGACGAGCAACTGGTTGAATTTGCCGAGAGTGCCATTCGCATCTATCTGGCCGAACGCCCGGAGAGCGCGGATACGATCGAGGGTGTCCATCGCTGGTGGATCCGCTGGCCGGGGTTGGCCGAATCGCCGGTGGTGACCCAGATCGCGCTGGAGCGTCTTGTCGCTTCAGGCGAAATCGAGTCCTTCACAATCGGCAACAACATACTGTGGCGTCGCCTGCGGACCTTGTCGCAGTCCTGAGGGCCGCATCGCAGCAAGCGCTGATCGCGCGCCATCGTCTCCGTCCATCCATCGCCCCCGTCGCGTGAGCGATGCCGCGCGCAGGGCGCCGATGACGGTGCGCCACGTCGCATGCGGGTGAAATTCGACTCGCCTGCGTCGAATTTCACCTACCCATGGCGAATGCCGCCGGGTCGATTCCCGAAGCCCGCTGTCGTGCGCAGGCGATTGATCCGCAAGCGCTTCGTGCGGCGATTTCGGCTTAGTCGAGTGCGCGACGTGGCTGTCGCGCGACATTCGCCGGGTCGGAAAATGCCCACCGGTCCGGCGCCGCTTGGACACCGATGCATGAGGATCAATGGCTTGGGCGGCCCCGCGAATTGGCGCGGTCCTTGCGTCCGGTGTTTTCCGACCAGCAGCATGAGCGGGGGGCGCCGATCCGGCAGGTACGCGTGCATGTTCAACACGCATCCCCCAGCGGACAGCGAGAACAGGGAGATATCGGGCATGAGCGGATTCAGGGATATTCTCAACAGCGCGAATCGGGGCAGGACCGCGTTGATCGGTGCTGCGGTTGCGGTGGGCGCCTATGCGACCTACCGCGCCGGGCGGGCGATCAACGATTACATCCACCCGGCGCGGGCGCACGTCCGCGACATGCGTGCCTCGGGCAGGACCCTGGACCACATCACTCCCGAAGCGCTGCAGGCGCAGCGCCAGCGACTGCACAAGCGCGCTTTCTCGCCGGCCACGAGCCTGCACGACCACATCACGCTGGAACGCAAGACGGGGCAGGGCGTCGGCGAGTTCGTCGATTTCATGGTCAATACGCGCCAAGCCCTGCATACCATCGCCAGCCGACCGCGGGGGCGGCGCATGCTCGATCGACTCAACGCTGGACCGAATTTCAGTTTGAGGGATTTACACTCACGGGTGACCATTTCCGACGCCCGCTTTACCCCCAATGGCTTCGATGCCGGCGCCGGTAACGGTGCGCGCGCCGAAGGACTGTTCAACGCCCGCGAGAACCTGCGTGAGGATTCCGAACGGGGATTGGGCGAGGCCAGCCGGGTGTTCTTCAACCCCACCATCAAACGCAGCGATGGCCCGCGGCCCGCCTTCATCGGTCTGGCGCACGAACTCGTGCATGCGGACCGCAATCAATTCGGCCTGGCGATCGACCGGCAGGGCGTGAACGGGATACATGCATTGAAAGACGAACTGGAAACCGTCGGCCTGATCCAGGGGCCGCAGCAGGCCTCGGAGAACAGCATCCGCGACGAGCACGGCATCGCGCCAAGGACTTCCTACGCAGGACAGACCCGCCTCACCTACGTGCAGGCGTTGAGGGCACTGCAACAGCAACGGCAACAGGCGCAGGCTCCACACGGCGGCGGCACGCTATGATGCGTCGTGCCCGCGGTGCTGGCCTACGGGCGGCATGCAGGCGCGCCGCAGCGCTTCGGGTACGGTAGGCGCGGATCCGGTCGGTGACTTGCGCAAAACCGCCGCAGATCCGGGCGCCAGCGATAATGCCGTGCATCGGCATACGAATGCATGCGCGAACCCGATGCCCGGCATCGATCTGGAGAGTGACGCATGTACGCGGCATGGTTCGATAACGGGGCTGCCGATGTGTCGGCCGATGATCTGTCGGTCTGCAGTTCGCTATCGACGCTCTGGGACGCGCTCGAATCCGCGCAGTGGTCGCCCCGGGCGCTGGAGCGATGGCTGCCCGAGGTGCTTGCGCGCGCGTACGAGCTTCCGCCGGATGCGCGCATCGCGTGGCTGATGCGGCTGCGCGAAGCGGCGCGCCATGCCTGGGCGGCGCCCGTCGTCGTCAGGCAGACGCTGATGCAGCTTGCCTGCGCGTGGTGCGATTGGCCGCTGTCGCTGACGACGGCTGAAGGTCTCGACGCGGCCGGCGAATTGCCCGACTGGGCCGGTCCGCTGTGGGTGGACGCGGAGCTGCGGCTGGGCGCGTCGCAGTCGGCGCTGTCGCGCTGTCGGGCGATGGCGCTGTTGCGTCCGACCGACCGCTGGGCCAGCGAGACCCACGATTCGCTGCAGCGGTGGCTGGGCTTCATCGACCGGGTCGCATCGCCGATCGTCGGCGAATCGCTGCGTCTGGAACCGATGGGACATCACCACGCCGGCGATTTCGCCTGGCAATACTACGACCCCGCCATCGCCGAGCGCTGCTGCCTGCCCACGTTCGCCGATCATGCCCATTGGCATCGTTGGCTCGATCAATGCTGGGGCTACGGCGACCAGCGCATCTATGCGGTGATCCACGCGGAATGGGGTTTCATCGGCAGCGTCAGCCTCATCCTTCGCGGCAACAACGGGTTCTTCTACTACTGGCTGGGGCGCGATTTCCAGGGCTACGGCCTCGGGCCGGCGGCGGCGCAACTGCTGCTGGATCACGCGCAGGCGCATCGCGGGATGCAGACGTGCTACGCCAAAGTGTTCGAAGACAATGCGCCCTCGCGCCGCGCCCTGCAGAAGCTGGGCTTCGATGCGCTCGACTTCCGCCCGGCGCCGCCCAGCGCGCATGAAGTGCTCTATCGACGCGGGCCTCCGCAATGCCGCGAGGACAGCGTCGAGGAATTGCGCACGCTGTTCGAGCGGATGGGTTCCGCCACGCGGATTGCCGTGCCGTACTCGCTCTCCGGCGGCGCATGCCAATAGCGCTTCAGCTGCGCGACGCGGGATTCAATCGATTCAAAGGGATGAACATGCATCTTTCCGAACGCCAGCGGGAAACGTACGAACGTCGTGCGACCGATGGGGGATTCACATCGCCGCATCTGCCGCCGCCGCATGACGCGACTCTGCGCCAGTTGTCCATGGCCGGAGGCCGAGGGCATGGCGCAACGGTGGGCCAGAGTGTGGGCGCCGGGGCCAGAAGCCATTGGAACGCCGCAGGAACGCCTTTGGCGTCGCCGGTCGCGCAGCAGGTGGTCGCCGACCATTTCAATTTCGCCACTGCGACGCCCCGGGGGACAACGTATGCCGCGGCGCACTGGGATCCGCAACAGCGGCCTCAGGATGTTCTGGCATTGCCGAACCGGGCCTTCGGGTCGCATACCCGTGGCGAAACGGAATCCCATGGGCATAGCGCGGCGCCGATGGACCACCGCGGTCATGGCGTGGCGCAAGCGCTCACCATGTTCCCGCCGGGCGTGCACCACTCCTTCATGACTTCGCAGTCGCCAGCGATGAACACCGCGGTGCAGCTGCCGTTCGAACGCGGCGTCAACGCGCTGATCAGCAGCGGCCGACAGCCGGTGTGGGAAGTCCACAACGAATTCGCCGGGGCGACGCCCGCGGGTCAACTGCCGCGCGCATCGCACCAGACGTTCGCGGTGATGTCGACGGACGCATCCGGAAACGATCTACGGGTCCATACCCATCTGCGGGTCAGTCAGCGCTAGCGTTTCCCGCGCAGCCGTCCTCGCGACGGCCCGCTTGTTCACGCGCATCGCATCGTCGCAGGTCACTGCGAAGGTCGGCTGCGCACGCGTTCGTTCCGGGGAAACGTCGATCGGCGCGTCGCGCCTCGGCTTCCGCGCACGGCGGGGTCGATATTCACCCGCCTGGGGGAAATTCCGCTCACCCATCGGCCGGCGTGCATCGCCGCATGGGATGCATTGATTCGCAAGGCTTTGGCGTGCTTTCCGAACCGGCGCAGCGGCGCAGTACCCCAATCGATGCGGGTGCGCACGCACTCCGCGCATCTCAGGCGCATGCGTGCGCCAGGAAGAAAACCCCATAGGTTTCAATGTCATCGGCGTATCCGCCGAGTTGGCACGCAACTTGTTATTGATATCCACGAAGCAGCGAAGGGCCGCCCACGCGTTCGCGATGGATCGCCCGGTGTTGCGAAGGTTGCATGAGTCCGGCAGCCGACACGGGTCCGCACGTCGGACGCATCGAATATCAACACAACCCTGGATTGGGGCAAGCGAATGAGCGAAAGCATTCAGAAGAAGCTGTTGCGGGTGCGTCCACCACGTGTGCGCATCACCTACGACGTCCACACCAACGGCGCCATCGAAAAGCGCGAGCTGCCGTTCGTTGTCGGCATCTTCGCGGATCTCTCCGGAGACCGCGATCCGCTGGCCACGACGCCGGTACCGCCGGAGTACAAGGAAAGGAAGATCGTCGAGATCGATCGCGACAACTTCAACGACGTACTCAAGCAGAGCGTGCCGCGCGTCAATCTGGCGGCCGTGAACGACGTATTGACCGTTCCCGCCGCCGACGCGCCCGCGCCCAGGCTCAGCGGTGCGCTGGTGTTCACGTCCATGGACGACTTCGAGCCGATCAGGATCGTCCACAACGTGCCGATGCTCGACGCGATCTACCAGCGACGCAAGACGCTGCGCGACGCGCAGGCCCGCGCCGAGGTCAACGACACCGCCGCGAAGAAGCTGGACGAAGCCATCGCCGAGATGGAAAAGGCGCTGCTGGCGGATGCGATCGTCGCGACCCCGTGCGTGGCATCGTCGAAGTCGGCCCTTGCGGCGCTGAACGATGCCATCAAGGCGATCGACGACGCCAAGCCGGATGCTGCGACGCCGGTGCAGGTCCAGGCCGCGGCCGACAGGCTGAAGGCCGCAGCGAAGGCACTCAAGGCATCGTCGGGGGTGCTCAACGATGCGGTGAAACGCCAGGGTGAACTGCCCGTGGGCGACAGGCAGAAGATGAGCGAAGCGGGGTTGACCGCGCTGAAGGCGGTCGCCACGCCGATGGGCACGGCCGCGACCGATACCGCGGCGGTGTCCACTGCGCTGGCGCCATCGGCGAAGGTGGTCGATGCCGACAAGACCAAACTGCAGGGCAGCGCGACCGCGCTGACGGCGCCGATCGATGCGCTGGCCGCATTGGCGGTCCCGCCCGTATACAGCGCGGACCTCGACACGACGGTCAAGGCCAAGCTCGGGGAAGCGTTCCCCGACAATGCACCGTTCGCGAACGACGTGGCCGCCGCACTGAAGGTGCACGTGTTCCCGGTGGTGACATCGGTCGACGGCGGCGGCATCGGTCGCGGCTCTGCGCTGTCGATCGATTTCGCCGTCGCGGCCATCGACGCATCGCTCAGCAAGCAGCTGTCGGTGATCATGCACAGCGACAGCTTCAAATCGATGGAATCCACCTGGCGTGGCCTGTTCCATCTGGTCTCGCGCACCGAGACCAGCACGCGGCTGAAGCTGCGCATCTTCAACGCCACCCTGAAGGAACTTCAGGACGACATGACGAAGGCGGTGGAGTTCGATCAGAGCAAGCTGTTCAAGATGATCTACGAGGCCGAATACGGCACCTTCGGCGGATCGCCGTACAGCATGCTGCTCGGCGGCTACGACATCGGGCCGAGCGCGTCCGACATGACCTTCATCAACGCGATGTCCAGCGTCGCGGCGGCGGCGCACGCGCCGTTCCTGGCCGCCGCCTCGGCGAAGATGTTCGGCCTGCAGGACTTCGGCGATCTGGCCAAGCCGCGCGACCTCGCCAAGATCTTCGAAGGCGCGGACCTGGCGGCGTGGTCCGAATTCCGCGGCACCGAGGATTCCCGCTATGTCTCGCTGGTGCTGCCGCGGGTGATGCTGCGCCTGCCGTACGGCCAGAACACGCTGCCGGCCGAAGGTTTCATCTTCGAGGAAGCGGTGCTGTCCGTGGACGGCGTTCCCGACAACGACCACTTCCTGTGGGGCAATGCCGCGTACTTCCTCGCCGAACGCATCACCAACGCGTTCTCGCTGTACAGCTGGACCGCGGCGATCCGCGGCGTCGAAGGCGGCGGCCTGGTCGAAGGCCTGCCGATCTATACCTTCAGCAGCGGCGAGGACGAAGGCATCAAGGAAATCTTCTGTCCGACCCAGGTCGCCATCACCGATCGTCGCGAGAAGGAGATCAACGATCTCGGCTTCATCGCGCTGTGCCACAGCAAGGGCAGCGGCAAGGCGGCGTTCTTCGGCGGCCAGACCACCAACAAGCCGAAGAAGTACATCAACGCCGACGCCAACGCCAACGCGGCGCTGTCGTCGCGCCTGCCGTACATCATGGCGGCCTCGCGCTTCGCTCACTACATCAAGGTGATCGTGCGCGACAAGGTGGGCGGGTTCCTGACCCGCGGCAACGTCGAGGCGTTCCTGAACAGTTGGATCTCCCAGTATGTGTTGCTCGACGACAACGCCTCGCAGGACGTCAAGTCGGCGTTTCCGCTGCGCGAGGCCAACATCGTCGTGGTCGATGTTCCCGGCGAACCGGGATCCTACAAGGCGACCGTTTTCCTCAAGCCGCATTTCCAGCTCGAAGAGCTGACCACATCGATCCGGCTCGTGGCCGATCTGCCGAAATAAGTCGCCGGGCGTCTGCTGAAGCCGGTGCGCCGACGGCGCACCGGCGGCGCATCGCACACCACATTCAATACGAGGAACGAACGCAATGGACCTGATTCTTCTGCAACCCGGAAACTCCGACATCATCGGCGAGACCAGTTCCACCTACATCGACAACGTGTGGCGCGACGACGTGCTGCAGTTCGGCAAGTGCATGGAGCTTGTGTCGATCCATCACGGCATGAAACAGCAGATCACCACCGACGTCAGCAACAAGGCCCGCACCTCGGGCCGGCCGGTGATCACCGAATTCACCTGCGTCAAGTACGTCGACCAGACCTCGGTGAAGATGTACGACTATTGCCTGCGCGCCGCTTCGCTGGGCTCGGACAAGTCGAATCCGACGAAGATCTACATCGCCCGCAACTCCGGCGACAGCAAGACGATCAACATCATGACCATGGCGCTGCGCGACGCGATCATCAGCGAGATCCAGTTCCAGTCGCATCCCAACGACATGCCGACCGAGCAGTTCAAGCTCAGCTTCACCGAGATCCTCTGGACCTTCACCGTCCAGGAGCACGACATGTCGGTGGCGGGCAATGTCCAGGCCGGCTGGAGCGTCATGCACAACCGTCCGATCGGCAACGCGTTCACCTGATCCGTTGCGTCCGTTCCATCCTCCGGCGTCGTGCGGCCATGCGCCGCACGCCAGCCGGCCCGGCGATACCCGACCGCCTGCCCACGTGTCTTCGAATGCGGAGTGTCCATGCAGTTCCTGTTCGAACGCCTCAGCGTTCCGCCGCGCGGCCTTGATGGCCGGGTCGAGCCGTTCGACGAAGTCGCGGCGGTCACGGCGCAGATCCAGCGCATCGCGTCCACCAGCAGGCACGCCGGCGAGGCGATCGCCTCCGTGCCCTGGGGCATGCGTTCGGTCGTGACCATGGGCGCGAACGCAACCCTGCAGATCGAGGCCTACGCGAAGCAGCTGGGCGACGCCATCGCGCGTCATGAACCGCGATTGACGTCGGTCAAGGTCAGCGTGGAGCGCGGCGAGGATCCGCTCAGTCCGTATGCGCTGCTGGTCAACGCCGTATTTCCCGACGAAGCGCAGCCGCGCAACGTCCGCATCGCCGCGCCGTACTGAGCCCGGAAGGCAGGATCCGGCATGCAGACCTCCACCGACCGACTGAAGGATTTCTACCAGCAGGAGTTGTCGTCGCTGCGCGAGGAAGCCAGCGAATTCGCGCACGACTATCCCGAGCAGGCGGCGCTGCTGGGAATCCATCGCGGCCGGTCCTCGGATCCGCAGGTGGAACTGCTGATGCAGTCGTTCTCGTACCTGACCGGGCGGCTGCGCTACCAACTGGAGATGGACCAGGCCGATCTGCCCAATGCGCTGCTGGGCGACCTGTATCCGCATCTCGAAGCGCCGCTGCCGTCGATGATGATCGCCGAGATCCAGATGCAGCCCGACGGCGCCGCAGTGATCGAACGCGGCCGCAGCGTGATGGCGTCGGTGCCGATCGAGGGCGGCGGCAGCGCGGTCTGCCGCTTCCGCACCTGTTTCGACACCACGCTGGCGCCGCTGACGGTCGTCGATCTGGCGATCATGTCGCCGGAAGACTATCCGCAACTGCCGCGCGATCCCGACGTGCGCGGCGTGCTGCGCGCGCGGCTGCGCAAGAACGGCCGCACGCCGCTGAAACAGCTGCAGCCGCAGAATCTGCGGTTCCATCTGAATCCGGAAGCGGGATCCGGCACGGCCAACGCGCTGCACCACTTGCTGTCCGCGCATCTGCGCGGCCTGGCGGTGGTCGAAGAGCCCGGGCGTCGTACGCTGCCGCATCTCATCCCGGCCGACAGTCTGCGCTGGGTCGGCTTCGAGGCCGAGGAGGCCACGCTGCCGTCGCATCCGCAGGCGCACCCGGCCTTCCGTATCCTGCAGGAATATTTCGCGTTCCCCGAGAAATTCCTGTTCTTCGATATCGCGTCGCTGGCGCTGACGGTGGCCGACGAGACCGTGGATCTGTTGTTTCTGCTCGACGTGCCGCCCAAGCCGTCGCTGCGGCTCACCTCGTCGATGCTGCTGACCAACTGCGTGCCGCTTGTGAATCTGTATCAGCAGCGCATCGATCCGCTGAACCTGGATCATTCGCGCTTCGAGTATCGCCTCACCGGCGATGCCACCCAGCACGCGAACTGCGAGATCTATCGCGTCGAACGGCTGCACGCGGTGCGCGCGGGCGCCGCTCCGCGGGTGGTCGCGCCGTATTTTTCGATGGACGATTTCCAGCACGTCGAAAGCCAGGACTATTTCTATATCACCCGGCGCGAGGCCAGCCAGCGTCCGCGCGTTGGCGGCACCGAGCTGCACGTCTCGTTTCTCGATGCGAAATTCGCACTGACCGATCCGGCCGAGGACGTGATCGGAGGCAGCGCGCTGTGCACGAACCGGCGCATGCCCGAACGTCTGTGCGTGGGCGATCGCCTGGAGATCGAAGGCGCGCCGCCCACCATGGCGATGCGCGTGCTCGGCAAACCGTCCGCGCATCAAACGCCGCCGATGACCGGCGAACGTCCCTGGCTGCTGGTGTCGCAGCTGGCGCTCAATCATCTGTCGCTGGCCAGCGGTCCGCATGCGCTGTCCGCGCTCAAGGACATCCTGCGCCAGCATGTCGGTCCCAGCAGCACGTTGGGGCACCGTGCGATCGACGGCATCCTGGGCATCGACACCCGCCACGTGGTGCGTTGGCAGGCCCAGGCCGGCCAGCGCGGCTATATGCAGGGGTTCGAAATCGATATCACGCTCGATCACGCGCGCTTCGAGGAAAGCAGCGCCGTGTTGTTCTGCGCCGTCCTGCGGCACTTCTTCGCCCTGTATGCCGCCGTCAACACGGTGGTGCAGGTGCGCCTGCGCATGCCCAACGTGAAAGGAGTCCTGAAGGAATGGCCACCCTTGGCAGGCAATCAGCTCCTTCTCTGAACACGGTGATCGCCGGGCAGTACGCCCGGTTCAATGTGTTCCAGCTCGTGCGCCTGCTGCGGCGCGCGCCGGAGGGATCCGTGCCCGGCGGCCCTGCACCCGGCGGATCGGCGCCCGACGGCGCATGGCCGCTCGCGACGCGACTGCGCTTCCGTGCGGATCTGCGCGCCGGTTTTCCCGGTCATGAGGTCACTCGCCTGACCCGGGCCAAGGCCATGCCGGCGTTCCGGTCCGAAGCGCGTTCCGGACGCAAGCTGCCGGTGCGCCTGGAACTGCGCACGCCGAATTACTGCGTGGCCAGCGAGCTCGGGCCGCTGCCGGAGCCGTTCCTCGAATGGGTGCGCGACCAGGAACGCGTCGGCGGCCACGCCATGGCCGCATTCCTCGACGTGTTCAATCAGCGCGTGCATGTGCTGCGCCACGAACTGAAACTGCGTTCGCTGCGCGCGCTGGATCCCGCACTGCCGGCGCAGACGCGGTATGCCGCGCAGCTGTCCGCGCTGATGGGCGTGGCCTTGCCCGATCAGCAGGCGCAGATCCCGCTGCCGATGCGCGCGTGGCTGGGCCTGTCGGGCCTGCTGGTCAACAGCCGCAAGAGTGCGGTGGTGGTGGCGCAGATCCTTACCGCGTATCTCGGCGTCGAGTGCCGCCTGCAGACGCTGGTCGGACGCTGGCGCGACATCGAGAAGGCCGATCGCATCGCGCTGGGCCGCAGGCAGCACGCGCTGGGCCAACAGAGTCTGCTCGGTCGCCAAACCTGGGACGCGCACGCCTCGGTGCGTCTTTACGTCGGCCGCATGGGTTACGACGCGGCCTGCGCGCTGCTGCCGCTGCGTCCGACGCGCAGCGACGATGCGCAACCGGACGGCGCGCACCGTGGCCTGGTCGCCATGATCCGGATGCTGCTGGACCGCCGATTCGATTGCGAAGTCGAAATGACGCTGGATTCCGCCACCGTTCCGCCTTCGCGCCTGTCGCTGCCGTGGCGCGGCGGCGGTCTCGGCCTGCGCCTGGGGCAGACCGCATGGCTGGGACGCCACACCGGGCGTCCGCTGCGCTTCACGGTCGACGCCTTCGATCGCTCCGCCCGCTTCGACAATGAGGCCGCCGCGTGAACCTGCCGCTGGATCCCATCGCCGGCAGCGCGGTCGAGCTGGTCGAACAGCCGCTGCTGTTCCAGCACTGCCGGATCGACATGCCGCAGGGTCGGATCCTGGGCGAAAACGCGCTGCTTCTGGTCCAGTTCCAGGGGCAGGAAAGCGTGTCGGATCTGTTCGAATATCAGCTGGAGCTGCACGGCGACACGGTGAAGACCGGCGCCGGCGAACCGCTGGTGTTCTCGCAGATCATCGGCCGGCCGCTGACGGTGGGCATCGGCATCACCCCGTACGACGATCCCGATGTCGGCCACGAAGCCTTCATGCGCGCGCTGGACGGCAGCGACCCAAAGGGACTGTTCGCGCTGTTCAACGGCATCGTCGCGGCGTTCGCGATCGAAGCGCCCGGCGTGTACCGCGTGACGATGCGGCCGGCAGCGTGGCGCATGAGCCTCACCAACCGCTATCGCATCTTCGCGCAGAAGAGCCTGCGCGAGGTGTTGGAGCAACTGTGCCGCGAGCACCGCGTCGAGGCGTCTTTCGACGGGCTGAAGGGCAGCACGAATATCGCGTCCACCCGCATCCAGGACTGGCTGCAGGCCGGCGAGTCGGACCTCGAATTCATGCGCAGGTTGATGACCAAGGCGCACGTCTTCTATTACTTCAGGCATTACGCCGACCGGCACGTGATGGTGTTCGACAATCAGGTCGCGTACCCGCCGGCGCTGTCCGGCAACGTGCCGCTGCGCTACACCTACAGCGGCATGGACGAACTGGGCATGCACCAGTACGACGTGGTGTCGCAGTACAACTACCAGCAGTCGATGGGCATCAGCGGCGTCGAGGGCGTGTTCACGCTGCAGAGCGAGGCCTGGGACGTGACCCAGCCGGGCGACCCGCTGGCCACCTTTACCAGTTTCCGCGCCAACAGCCGGCCCGATCCCGGCGAGCTGCCGTTCAAGCAGTACAAGATCGTGCAGTACGGCTTCAGCGACAAGGAAGTGCGCGAATTCGCGCAGTCCACCGAGCTGGCCATGCACACCGCCAACGTGCAGTTCAGCGGCGCAAGTTTCTGCCCGGCGTTCCGCGTCGGCCATCGCTTCAGCATGGCGCCCACGCCTTCGGACTACACCGGCGACGATGTGCGCCCGGAGCTGGCCGGCGTGGAATTCGTGCTGACCCACGTGCAGCACAGCTCCAGCCTCGATGGCCAGTACACCAACCAGTTCAACGCCACGCTGGCCACCGGCCTGGTGTCGGCGGTCGGTCTGCAGGACACCCAGCAGGGCATGGTGCTGGCGCATGTCACCACGCCCGAAGGCAGCGATGCGGTGCAGGACTGGCCTTACTACGTGCCGGACGATTTCAGCCTGGGCCGCCAGCCGCTGGTCGACAGCCAGGGCGTGCATACGCGCCTCAACGCCAAGGGCGTGCACGTGCGTTTCTCCTGCGACGGTCCCGACGCACCGCCGGTATGGGTGAAACTGGCCGCGCACATGCAGACGATCCCGGAAGTCGGCACCAGCGTGTGGGTCTCGCGCGCCAACGACGAGTCCGAGCTGCCCGAGATCCAGAACATCGTGCAGGCCGACGGCAGCAAGACCATCACCGATTCGGGCTGGACCGCGCATACCCAGGCGGGCAACAGTTTCTCGACCAGTTACGGCGACAGCCGCAGCGTGCGCTTCGGCCAGCCCTGGAGCCGCACCGACGTCAGCGCGGCGGTGAAGCTGGTCGAAGATGCGTACGCTACCGGGCAATTCCGCGATGCGTCGTATTCGCGCGGCGGCAATTACGGCTATTCGACGTCGGAGAACGCCGAAAAGGGCATGCTCAGCGAGTCCCTGTCGTTCGGTTCGACCTACAGCCAATCCTGGAGCCTGGAACAGAAGAGTTTCAGCGCGGCCGGTTCCAGCCATCACCAGTCGGTGGTCGGCAAGAGCGACCCCGCGGTCGTGCAGCCCGAAGCGCCCGACGCCGACGCGAAGGCGGCGGTGCAGTCCTCGCGTTCGGTCGTGTGGGGCAATACCTATTCCAACAGCGACAGTCACGGCGACACGAAATCGGTCGCCACCTACACGGGCAACGTCGAGAACGACAGCACGCACACCGGCAACGTGGTGTCCACGACCACCATCAGCGGCACGTCGCGCAACGACAGCACCCATTACGGCAAGGTCAGCAGCACGTCGTCGATCCACGCGGATTCGGAGAGCATCTCCACCATCACCGGCACCAGCACCAACCACAGCACCCACAACATCGTCCACAACATCACCCACGTCGTCGCCCAGACCAGCGCCACCGCGATCGGCGCGAACGACAGCAACGACGTCATCGGGGTCAGCAATTCGAATTCCGCCACCGTCGCCAGCAACCGCAATTCGCTGGTCGGCGCGAATATCGACCTGAGCCTGGTGGGTACCGGCAATACCCTGTCCGTGACCGGCATGGAAAACCGGACCAGCATGACGATCATGAACAACACGCTGAGCGTGAACGGAGAATCCAACAGCGTCAGCGTGACCGGCCCCAGCACCACCGTGGAAGTGGCCGGACCGGGCGTGCACGTTTCGGCGAAATCCGCGCAGGCCAACATCGACCTCAACGGGCCGGTGATGCAGATCCCCGTGATCATCCTGGTGCTGTGAACGATGAAGATCATCAAACCGCTCACGCTGGGCATCCTGCATCAGCCCTACCGCTTCCAAGGGCGGCACCGGCTGGCGATCGCCGCGCTGGGGTTCTTCGCGCTGGGCCGCAGCGACGAGCGTTTCCTGGTCGACAACCTGCAGTGGCCGCGCGTGCTGCCGTATCTGCCGGCGGGGCAGCCGCTGGATCACGTGCTGCCCAAGGCGTATGCCGAAGTCATGCTCTGCGGCGCGGCGCATGCGCCGAAGCCGGTCGAATCGATGCAGGTGCGCCTGCAGTGCGGTCCGGTGGACAAGCGGCTGCGGGTGATCGGCGACCGCCGCTGGGACCGCACCTGGTCGCGCGCGGTGTGCGTGCATGCGCCCGCGCCGTTCACCACGATGCCGCTGACGCTGGAGCGCGCGTACGGCGGCGCCGATCACGACAACCCGCTGGGCTGCGGGCATCTGCCGCCGCTGTCGTGGCTGCAGGCGCAGGGCGGCAAAATGCCCAACATCGAGTATCCGGACCGGCCGGTCGTCCCCGGTCGTCCCGATCAGCCGTATGCCGCGTACGCGCCGCAGCAGCTCGCGCACGCCAAGCGCAAGCGCGAAGCCAGCGGCACCTACGACCAGCGCTGGCTGGCCGAGGATTTTCCGGGCCTGCCGCGCGATTTCGATTTCTCGATGTACAACCTCGCGCCGCTGGACCAGCAGTTCCGCGGTCGCATCGCGGGCGGCGAGGCGTACCGGCTGGAGGGCGTGGATCCCGGCGGGTCGATCATCGCCGGCAGCCTGCCGGCCATGCGGGCGCGCGCGTTCGTGCTGGCGCAGGGGCAGGGCGCCGATGCGGCGCAGGAAGTGGCGCTGCACTGCGACACCGTGTGGTTCTTCCCGGAAGTCGGCGTCGGGTTGATGGTCCATCGCGGCGAAACGCCGGTCGCCGACAGCGACGCGCTCGATATCGATACGCTGATGGTGGCCTACGACGCCGCGGAGCGCCCGCGCGACATCGGCCACTATCGCGAGGTCATGACGCTGCGGCGCGATCCGCAGACGGCGGCGCTGCACGCCTTCAACGAATCGCAGCTGGCGCCGGTGCGCAGTCCGCAGGCGCAGGCCGAACGCGACGCCGCGCGTGCGCGGCAGGCCCTGGCGGCGCAGGCGCAACGGCAGGCGCTGCTGGACGAAACGATGGAAGAATTCTGGCAGCGCAGCGGCATGACGAAGCCGGCGGATCATCGGCCGCCGCAGGCACCCACACCGTCGCTGCCCGCGGTCTCGGCGGATGCGCTGGCCGAAGGCGACTTCGATCTGGTCGAAGTGTACGCGTGCGCGCAGGTGCTGGCCGATCAGGCCCGACGCGATGGCGAGGCCAGACTCGCGGCGCTGTCGAGCCAATTGCCTGCCGCGCCGCCGTCGCCGCCGGAAAAAAGTGTTGCCGAGCAGACCGATGCCGCGTTGGCGCGTGCGGCGCAGCCCGCATACGACCTGCAGACGCCAGTGCAACAGGCGCCGCTGCCGCCCGAGCTGGCCAATGCGTTGGCCCTCGCCGAACAGGCCGCGCCCGGCAGCGTGGATCCGCAGCAGCTGGCGCAGGCGCGCGCGGCGATGGCGGGATTGCCCGCGCTGCAGCGGGCGGCGCGCACCGCCGCGCCGGAGCCGACGACCCTGAAGGACGCGCTGCCCGAGCCCGTCGCGCAGGCACTCGGCGCGCGCCTGCTGGCGATGCATCGTGCGGGCGAATTGCTGGCCGGTCGGGATTTCGCCGGTGCGTATCTGCGTGGCGCCGACCTCCGCGGCGCCGATCTGCGTCAGGTGCAACTGGAACGCGCCGATCTGCGCGGCGCCTGTCTGGCCGGCGCGGATCTGTCCGCGGCGGCGCTGACCGCCGCGCGGCTCGATGAAGCGGATTTCTTCGCTGCGCGTCTGCAGGGCGCCAATCTCTGCGGCACATCGGCGCGCGCCGCCACGTTCGCGAATGCGGTGCTGAAAGCCGCGCATGCCTTCGATGCGGACTGGTCCGGCGCGGACCTGCGCGGCGCGCTGCTCGACGACGCGCTGCTGATGCGTATCGATCTGAGCGATGCGCAGTTGGACGACAGCCAGCTCACCCGAACCGTGTTGATGCAGGCCAAAGCACCGCGCAGCCGCTGGGTGGGCACGCGCTGGAGCATGTGCGTCGCGCCGTCCGTGGATTTCACCGCCGCCTGTTTCGACGGCGCGACGCTCAGCCGCAGCGTGCTGATGGATGCATCGCTGGCCGGCAGTTCATGGCAGGGCGCCAGTCTCGATACGGTCTATGCCGGCGGCAAGTCCGACTGGCGCAACAGCCGACTGTCGCTGATGCGCGCCAACAAATGCGGCTGGCGCGGTAGTGCCATGGCCGATGCCTGCATGGACGGTGCGGTGCTGAGCAGCTGCGATTTCGGCGAGGCCGACCTCAGCGGTGCGAGCATGCGCGACGCGCAGCTGTACCGTTCGCTGTTCATGCGCAGCACGCTGCGCGGTATCGATGCGGGCAAGGCCAGCTTCTTCCAGTCGATGTGCCGCAAGGCCGACTTCAGCGATGCCGGGCTGGAAGGCGCGATGCTGGTGCAGGCCGATATGAGCGAGGCCGTGATGCAGGGCGCCAGGATGGCGGGCGCGCGCGTCGATCGACCGGCGAGGCTGTCATGAGCGCACCTGTCGCCGCTTCGCCCATCGTGATCTGGGAAGACATCGCCCGCCTGCTGCGCCTGTCGCGGCCGGTGAGCGGATTGTCGCTGACAACCCTGTCGATGCGCGCACGCGCGCTGGTGGGCGGGGTGTTCCAGAAGTGCGACCTGACCGCAGCCGACTTCAACGGCAGCGATCTGGGCCACTGCACCTTCATCGACTGCGACATGCGCGATGTCGATCTGCGTGCGGCGGGGCTGTCCAACACGACCTTCGTGCGCTGCGGGCTGGCGGGCGCGCGCATGCCGATCGGCGCCCCGGCGCAGCTCGTGCTGGTGGACTGCGTCCTGACCGGTTCCGACTGGCAAGGCACGCACGTCGCCCGCAGCGCGGCCAGCGGATGCGATCTCACTGGCGCGGCCATGCGCGGCGTGCGCCTGGAGCGCAGCGTGCTGTGGCAGGCGACGTTGGATGGCGCCGACATGCGCGATGCGGTGCTCGATCAGGCGGCGCTCTGCGATACCGATCTGCGTACGACGGCATTGAATGGGCTGCAGGCCAGCCTGAGCGCGCTGATGAAGAACGACCTGCGCGGCCAGCAACTCGCCGGCAGCCGCTTGCTGCGCTGCCAGTTGCAGGGCAGCGATCTGCGCGGCGCCGATCTGCGCGGGGCGGACCTGGGCGAATCCGGGTGCATCCAGGTGAATTTCGAGGGCGCGAACCTGGACGGGCTGCGCGCCCGGCGCGGCATGTTCCTGTCGGCGCGGCTCGCGAACTGCAGCGTGCGCGGCGCGGACCTGCACGGCGCGCTGTTCCATGCCGCGGTGCTCGACGGCGTGCGCTTCGAGCATTGCGCCATGCGCGAGGTCAGCTGGGAAAAGAGCCGCATGCGCGACATCCGCTTCAGCGACTGCGACCTGCGCGATACGCGCTTCGATCACGCCACCCTCGACGACGGCGAATTCGTGCGCGTACAACTGCAGAACAGCAGCTTCCACAACACCCGTCAGACCGGCGTGCGCATGCGCGGCGCGAAACGCAAGGGCATGCGCGGCACGAATGCGGCCCTGCTCGAAATCGAAGCTCCCACCCTGGAACTGGAGGACATCCCATGCGCACCTTGAACGCCGACCCGACCGCTCCGGTGGCGCAGGTCGCCCCGGCCGCGCTCGCCGACACGCGCATCGCGCTGCTGTTCGACGACGGCAGTTGTCTGCTCGGCAACGGCATGCGCGCGGTGCGCGCGGTCAGCTGTCTGTTGGAACCGCAGATCGGCGACCGCGTGCTCGCAGGCGCGACCGCCGACGGCCTGTGCCACGTGCTGCACATTCTCGTGCGCAGCGATGGCGAAACCGCCCATCTGAGCGTTCCCGGCGCGGCCGGCGTGGCGCTGCGCCAGTCGCATATCGCCCTGCATGCCGCCGAAAGCCTGCATCTGGGCAGCGCCGGCGAAGCATCGCTGAGCGCGGCCGGCGGCACGCTGTCGTTGAACGGTCGCAATCTGTTCGTCACCGCGGCCGATTCCATCGTCGAACAGGCCAGTCATTACGTCGGCAAGATCGGTCAATACCTGCTCGACGTGCGTGCGCTGCTGCGCCTGCACGGCAACGACGCCCTCATCACCGCCGCGCGCGACATCAAGGTTGATGCCGAACGCATCAGCATGGGCTGAGCCATGTTCGCGAACAACAACCTCGGCGTGATGAGCCTCGGATTTCCGGATGTGTGCATCGTCGGCATCGTCCCGGTGCCCGAAGTGAACATCGACTTCTCGATCACCAACATTCCCACCGTGTTCAACGTGCTGTACGGCGGCGGCCTTGTGGAGAACCTGATCACGCTCAGCGTGCTGAGCACGGCCGACGTCGGTATCGGCGTGGTGTCGGGCATGTGCATGGGGCCCAAGCGCTCCTTCCTGGGCAGTTTCAAACTGCTGGTCGGGGCGATCTTCGTGTCGCGGATGACTTCGATCAACGGCCAGAACGGCGTGCTTCCCAACACGGTCGGCATCTGTCTGGTGCCGACCCAGTTCCGCGTGCTGGTGCTGTCGTGAGTACTGTCGTGGGCGGCCTTCGTCGCGCACTCATCGCGATCCTGGCGCTGGGCCTGCTGGCCGGCTGCGGTTCGATCAAGAGCAAGCTCGGCATCGGACCGCCGCGTACCGACCTGCGCAGCCTCACGATGATCGCGGAGCAGGGCGCCAATCAGGGCAATGCGACCCAGATCGACATCGTGGTGGTCTACGACGACAGCGTCGTCGCGCGCTTGCCCAAGACCGGGCCGGACTGGTTCCGCCAGCGCGATGCGCTGCAGAAAGAGCTGGCGACTGCGATCGAAGTCGTATCGCTGGAAGTCGACACACCCAGCGCGGGCTTCGCGGTCAAGCTTCCGAAGAAGGTCAGGAAGAGCTTCGCGGTCTACGCATTCGCCAATTACGTCGCGCCGGAAGGCTGGCCGCTGATCGCGTTGGCGCCGTACAGGAAGGCCACGCTGCGGCTACAGTCGACCTCCATCGCACTGGAGCAGAAGTGAATGCAGAACCATGAACGCAACACCGATGAAGGCAGCACAGTGAGGGACGCCGCATGATCGACAACGAATTCCTGCCCGACCCCGTGCAGTGGTCGGAAGGCATGCTGCTGTCGCCGCAGCATTTCCAGCAGAACGACATCCAGTGGCAGGCGATGTTGCATCAACGTCTGCTCGGCCTCACCCCGAACGCCTGGGGCCTGCGCCATCTGCAGTTGGATGCCACGCGTCTGGCCGACGGCGTGGTCCGGGTCATCGAATGCGATGCGGTGATGCCGGACGGCCTGCCGCTGGCGTATCGGGCGATGACCGCGGGTTTCGAGCTGAGCGTGACGGTGGAAGCCAGGTTCGCCGCCGACGGCGCACCCGCGCCGGTGCGCGTCTATCTCGCCATCCCGCCGCGATCGGGCGCACTGGACGTGCCCAGCACCACGATCCGCCGCTACGAGAACCTGCCCGGCCGGAAGACGCTGGACGAAGTCACCGGCATCGGCGACGTGGTCGTGGAGCGGCAGCGCGCGCGCTTCGAACTGTTCTCCGAAAAGGATCTGCCTTCCGGCTATCACGCGCTGCAACTGCTCGAAGTCGTCCGCGATGCGTATGGCGCGGTGGCGTTGACGTCGTATCACCCGCCGATGTTCCGTATCGGCGCATCCGCTTTCCTCGGCGCGCAGGGGCTGCAGCAGCAGTTCGCCGCGCTGCGCAACGACATGTGGGAAAAACTGCGCGAACTCGCCGGCACGGGTGTCGACGATGCGCCGGAATCCGTCGCGGTGCTGGGCGAGGAGGCGCGCATGCACCTGCGCGTCGCGCGCGAAATCGCGGCGTGCCTGCCGTTGGCCGACACCCTCCTGTTCGACCCGCTGTCGTCGCCGGCGCAGGCGTGGTCGGCGATGGCGCAGATCGTCGGACGCATGGCGGCGGTCGGCGGCAATCCGCGTCCGCTGGCGATGGATCCTTATCGTCATGCCGATTGTTACCCGCAGTTCCAGTCGGCGCTTGCGTTCGTGAAGCGCAAGCTGTCGCTGATCAATACCGACTGGGACAGCCCCGAGTTCATCCGGGTGGGCGAGGGCACCTACGAGCGGCGTCTGCCTGAGGACAGCCCACAGACCGTCTATCTGGAACTGCGCACGCGCGAGGGACAGACCGCGAACGATCTGCAGGCCTGGCTGAGCGAGGCGCGGATCGCCAGCGAAGACCTGCTGCCGGTGCTGCGTCAGCGGCGTCTGCCCGGCGCATCGGTGCGCGTGCTCAGCGCGCGCGAGGTGGCGGGGTTGGGGCTGCGCGCCAACGCGCTGATCTGCGCGGTGACCAGTCAGCGCCTGGAAATGCCGCAGGGGCCGGTCGACAGCTTCCGCGCGGGCCGCGCGATGGTGGTGCAGGGCGACGCGATGCATGCGCCGGCCGCGATCATCCTCCACCACCGCAAGCATGCGGCCGCCAAGCCACCCGCGACCGCGGCATCGACCGTGGCGTCGACGGCAACACCTTCGTCGCCGGCATCACCGACGGGGCCCGGACATGCCTGAGCGCATCGGCGCCCCCCTGTTCCTGCTGGCGCGCTTCGCCGAATTCTACGAGGCGGTGGCGGGCAGCAAGCTGGCGATCGCCGAGGGACGTCTCGGCGCGCAGCTCGTCGTGGGCGACGAACTGCCGTCGAGCGATTCGGGCGAACTCGCCGCGCGGCTCAGCGCGAAACTCGTCGGGGTGCTGCGCGCGCAGGAAAAGGAGGTGTCCCGCAGCGGTACGCCGGCGGAAATCGATGCCCATCGCAAGGCCATGTATGTGATGGCGGCGCTGACCGATGAAGTGTTCATCCTAGAACTGGATTGGGCCGGGCGCGATGCGTGGGTCGACGTGCTGATGGAATACAGGCTGTTCCATTCGCGCAATGCGGGCATGCGTTTCTTCGACATGGCGGATGCGTTGCTGGATCCGCATACGCCCGATCCGCTGCAGGTCGATCTTGCGGCGGTGATGGTCATGGCGCTGCAGCTCGGGTTCAAGGGCCGCTACCGCGGCGCGCGCGACGACAGCGAATTGCATGAGTTGCGCAACCGGCTGTTCCGGCTGGTCGAACGCGAGCACGGCGGCCGCGCGATGGAGACCGCGTTCCCGCAGACGCTGCAGCAGTTGCAGGCTGGCGGCACGCCGGAGCGCCTCGCGCCGCTCTCGCCCTGGTATACCGGCGCGGTCGTGCTGTTGATCGCGTATCTGGCGATTTCCAGCGCGATGTGGCTGCTGCTGATCGAACCTTTCCGCAGCTCGGTGGGGAAAGGCTGAATGAGTCCGAAGCCCGCCAGCGACCCGGTGCCCACGACCGCCCTCGACAAGGCCGGCGCGGACACGTTCAGTCTGGACAAGCTCGGCCTGGACAAGCTCGACCTGGGCAATATCGATCTCTTGAAGACATCGCTCGCGGTCGTCGGCGTTCTGGTCGCGATGGTGATCCTCGCGGTGATCGTGAGGCGCCTGCGCGGCCCCGCGATCCTCAGTGCGGGCGGCAAGGACGGAAAATGCGGCATCTGCGCGCGCGTGTGGGCGTACATCAAGCGCTTTCTCGATGCGATCGATTACCTGTCCACCCGCCGCGAATGGCGCTATGACCAACCCTGGCTGCTGGTGCTGGGCGAACAGGGCGCCGGCAAGAGCAGCCTGATCGAATCCGTGTCGGCCACGTGGCGACATCATCCGCCGCTGCATGCCGATCAGTTGAAGGCCGAGGGCATGCAGTGGTCGTATTTCCGCTACGGCGTGCTGATCGACGGCGACGGCAAGCTGGTCGCCGCCGAGCCGGGCAGCGATCAGGGAAAGCAGTGGGACAAAGGCCTCGAACAGCTGAACGCGCTGCGTCCCGAACGCGCGCTCGACGGCATCGTGCTGTGCGTGTCGGCGCGCACCTTGCTGCATGCGAAGCAGTCGCAGCGCGTCGCGCTCGCCGAGAACGTGAATCGACAGATCAGCCTGCTGCAGGCCAGCGTCGAATTCATGCTGCCGGCCTATGTCGTGGTGACCCAGTGCGACGATATTCCGGGCTTTACCGCGTTCTGGCAAAGCCAGGACGGCGCGCGTCGCGGCGAGATGGTCGGTTATTCGGCCATCGCGCAGGATCAGACCCTGCAGCCGTCGGCGTGGGCGGAGACCGCGTTCGACCGGATCGGCGCGCGCATGCGCGAGGTCCAGGTCGACGTCGCTGCGCTCAGCGAGAAGATCGACGATGTCGATGGGTTCTTCCTGTTTCCCGGCCATTTCCGCAGCCTGCGCGACCCGCTGGCGCTGTGGCTGGAAACGGTGTTCCGCACCACCGCGTGGCAGAGCGGCTATCTGTTCCGCGGCATGTACTTCACCGGATCGGTCGAGGCCAACGGCGCCAGCGTGGAAGGGCCGCGCGACGACGTGGATTTCGTCGATGCGCTGGTTTCCGAAAAACTGCTGCGCGAGCCGGCGCTGGCCAGGCCGACCCGGCAGGGCATCTGGTCGCGCAATACGCTGATCCGGCGGATGCAGATCGCGGCCATCGCCGCAGGCATCGGCGTGTTCGTCGCGCTGGGCGTCGCCGGCTATCGGGTGTCGAAGCAGGTCGAACTGATCGTCGGCGCCATCGATTCGCTGGAGAAGATCGCGCCGCGGATCCCGGCCGCGGGCAGCGGCGAATGTCTGGCCCGAGAGGATGTCTATCCGCTGCTCGCGCATATCTCCAAGATCGATACCCGCTCGCGCTACCTGTTCATCCCGCTGTCGTGGGTGGATGGTCGCCTGACCAGCGGCAGCGCCAAGGTGATCGGCCGTTCGATGGTGGAGCAGGTGCTGATGCCGACGCTGTCGTGCGTGCTGGAAGCGCGCGCGGGCGAATTGCTCGCATCCACGCGCGGTGTCGGCACCGCGCCGACCTCGGTTCTGTCGCAGCAGCGCGAGGATTTCCGCACGCTCATCGTCGATGCGCGCAGCCTCGAAGAGAACCTGCTGCGCTTCAAGACGCTGTCGTCGAGCAGCGGCGCCCTGGAAGAGCGCGAGCTGATCTCGACTCTGGACGGCCTGCTGCGCTACGCCTATGACGAAGCCCTGCCGCCCGAAGCATGGCGCAAGGGCGGCGTGCTGGACGACGCGTTCCGCGACATCGCCGACGTCCAGCCGCCGGTGATGCCCAATGGTCTGCATGCGCGCCTCGCCGCGGCGATGGACGCGCGCAGCGCAAGCCTGCGCGCGGCGCTGGCACGCGAAGTCGCGGTAGGCGACGACCTGCTGGCGCGGTTGGACGAAGGCCAGCCGCCGATCCTCGACAACACCCGGCGCATGGGCCTGTGGCTGGCCTGGGTGCAGCGGTCGTGGCTGGGGTCTTCGCCCGAACGCAATCCCTGCCAGGAAATCGTCAACGCCAACAAGGCCGATGTCGAGGTGCTGATCGCGTATTACGGTGACATCCCCAGCATGGAGGGCATGCTGCAGCGGTTCGGCGCAAAGCAGTGCCATCAGCCCGAAATGCAGACGCTGGCCACGATGACCCTGGCGCCGTACGGCCCGATGTTCGTTGCCGGCAAGGATGGACTGGTGATGGCGCCGAAACTGCAGGGCGAACTGTCCGGATTGCCGGCGCTGGTGGCCTTGCCCTTCATGCAGCTGACCTCGACGCGGCCGTTCGCATGCGTGGGCGCTGCCGCGGAATGGCGTTCCAACGAAATCGCCGAGGCGGCAGGCTATCTGGAGCAATACGAAGCCTTCGCCAAGTCGCGGAAGCTGCCGAAGCTGCCCGACGGCGCGCGGCCGCTGTACGACACGCTGGCGCGCGCGTCGCTGGCGCATGCGCTGGACGATGCGCTGCGCCGCGCGCAGCGGATTCCGCCCGGGTCGCAGGCCGACCTGGAGGCCGCCACGCGTACCAACGCGCAGTTGACCAGGGTCGGCGACGAACTGACGCGCGGCATGGATTCGCTGAAGACCGTGCTGAACGCCTACGTGACCTATGGTTTCTCCGATGGCGGGGCCGAAGTGCGCCAGTGCGCGCGCGGATTCGCCGCCGACAACCTCGGCGGCGTGGATGCCTTGGCCGACAGCAGCCTGCTGTATGCGCCGACGGTCGCGGTGGGCACGGACACCATGTTCACCTTCGGCGGCCTGCCGGTGACCAAGGACTATCTGGCTCGCCAGGTGGCGCGCGCGGAAGTGCTGGCTGGATACGCCGACCCGTTCCTGACCCTGCTCAGCGATACCCCGGGCGTCGACGATGCCTGGCGCGACACGCCGCAGACTGCGGCGTTCTGGCGCAGCACGCGCGACGAACTCGATCGCTACACCAAGGGCAAGGAACCCGCGGGACAGGTCGCCAATCTGGATGCCTATTTCCTCACCCAACTGACCGGCATGACCTACGCGAACTGCGCCAGCGTGCTCGCGGCCTACACTTCGCCGGAATTCGGCAACGACCTGTTCTCGGACCGTCGCCGCAAGCTGGAACGCCAGGTGCAACTGCGCTGCACCGACCAGCGCCAGGCGCAGGCCGAAGCGCTGTACGGCGCGCTGGCGACGCGCTTCAATCGCGATCTGGCCGGCCGCTATCCGTTCGGCGAAGCCGGCGCCCGCGATGCCGGACTCGCCGCGACGCGGACGTTCTTCCTCGACTACGCCGGGCAGCGCGACAGCATCGCCGCCGCGCTGAACGCGATGAACAACGACCGCTGGCGCAGCGCCAAGCGCTTCATCGCGGAACTGGACATCGCGGCCGCATTCTTCGCGAACAACGTCGGCGCACCGGGCGACATGGCCGTGGTGGGTTTGACGCCGGTGTTTCCGGCGGAAACCGCCAGAGCGGTCGGGAGCGATCAGATGCTCACCTGGCGATTGGACGTGGAAGGCGCGGAATCGGTGTTCCCGAACGGTCTCAAGGCCCTGCAGTGGTATCCCGGCGACAGCGTCGCGCTGCATCTGCGCTGGGCGGCGCGGTCGCAGTGGCGCCCGCAGGCCGACCCCGCACAGCCGGGCCTGAGCGTGCAGGACGCGAATGCGAGCTTCGACGCCAGCGGGCCGTGGGCGTTGCTGCGCTTCATCGACAGCTACCGGCTGCCCGGCACCAATGCGAAGGAACCCGACCGGATCCTGCTCGGCTTCAGCGTACCGGTGCAGAGCCAGGCGGCGGGCGCGGACGGCAAGCCGGCGCGCAGCGAGGCGAAGGTCTTCATGACCTGGCTGCTCACGGGCGTCGACGCGAAGACGCAGACGCAGAAAACGATCGCGCTGCCCGCGCAGTTCCCGCGCAGCGCACCGGTGGAGTAGGGCTGCGCCAGCGGAGGCGTGCCTCCGCAAGCGCGGAATCGATGGATGGATGGCTTGATTGGAAACGTCGGCAGTGGAGATGAGCGTATGAACCGCAATGCACAGGACCCCGCATCCGAACAGGCGCACGACACGGATCGCTACTTCCAGGCGACGGTCGGGCTGACGCTGGAGGCATTGCTGGCGCCGGTCTCCATCGCCGAACCCGAAGGCAGGCCCGCGTCGGAGGATGAAAGTTATCGCCGCATCCGCCACGAGCGCGAGGAAGAAGATGCCAGCCTGCCGCTGGGCGCCTGGGAGCGCGAGCTCAAGCGCGCCAACTGGGTGGCCGCGAGCGAACTGGCCGCGACCGCGATGGCGACGCGCAGCAAGGATCTGCAACTGGCGGCATGGCTGTTCGAAGCGCTGATCGCCCGCAGCGGTTTCCAGGCGCTGGCGCCGTGCCTGGGTCTGATCGATGCGCTGTTCGTGCAGTACCGCGACAGGCTGCATCCGCAGAACACCGAGCACCGGATCAATCTGCTGGTGTGGATCGCCCAGAAGCTGCTGCCGCCGCTGCGGCGGGTGGCCATCACCGCGACCGGCAGCGGCCACGACTATGCCTGGAACGACTGGGAACAGGCGCAGCGCAACGAACAGCTGCGCGCGAGTCTGGGCAAGCAGCGCGAAGCCGAGATCGAGGGCGCGACGCTGGCCGATGTCGGCGCGGCGCTGGCATGCACGTCGAACGAGCGGATCGTGTTCCTTCAGCGCTGCCTTTGCGAGGGTCTGGCCGCACTGCAGACGCTGGAAGCGACGCTGGATGCGCAGTTCGGAGACGACGCGCCCGGCCTGAGCCCCATGCGCAATCTGCTGGAGCGCATCGAAGTGGTGCTGGTGGCCGAAGCGCGCAGGCGCGGCGTCTCCACGCCGGCGGCGCCCAGCGACGATGCGGTGTCCTACGCTGCGGAAGGTGGCGATGCGCGCGTCGAGCACGCCGTGGTGGGGTCTCTGGACCGGCGCGAGGTGTATGCGGCGCTGGCCGATATCGCGCATGCACTCGAAACCATCGAGCCGCATAGCCCGGTGCCGTATCTCATCCGGCGCGCCGTGGCCTGGGGCGGCCTGAATACCGCGCAGCTCTACAACGAGGTGTTCGTGCGCTGCGGCGGGCAGATCAACATCTTCGAACTGCTGGGACTGGGCGACCCGGCGGCCGGGCATCCGCCGGCCGCATGAGCCGGTGTCGAACCTGGTGTCGAACATCGCCGCAGTGGTTCGCAATCCCGCACAGGAGCAGGATCATGAGTAGACGTTCATGAGCAGCACGACACGCCAGGGTCCGGTCGCGAAGTCGCCGGCCGCAAAACCTGTCGCGGTTCTGATCGCGGCGAAAATGCGCATCGCGATACCCAAAGCCGCGCAGTCGCACGGACACGCACCGGTGAACGTGAAACAGGCGCTGAAGAGCGCGGCCAATTCGTCGCCTGCAGCCAAGGCTGCATTCAAGCGCGCGGCCCCCGCGGTCAAGGCGGCGGCGCCGCATCTCAAGGCGCTGGCGCAGCCGAATCGGGGCCTGCTGTCTTCGCTGCGGCACGGGGTGTCGGCGATGCACTCGCTGCGCAAGGTCACGCGCGAAATGGCCAAGGAAACGCCTTCGACCCTGCAGTCCGCCAAATCGGCATTCAAGGCGGCCGCGGCTTCGTCGCCGGCCGCAGCAGCGGCGTTCAAGAATGCAGGCCCTGCAGCGGCCAAGGCGCAGACGCATGTCGCTGCGCTCGCGAGGCTTCAGGAATCGCCAAGCCCCGGACTGTTGTCGTCCCTTGGCCACGGGTTCCAGGCGATGCGCGCGCTGCGCCAGGTGACCAGAGAGATGCAGAAGGAATCCGCACCTGCGTCCCTGTCGCCCATGCAGATGTCCGGATCCCTGCATGCATCCGTCAACCCGGGACACGATGTGCACGAAGGGCCACGCTCCGGGCTGCTGTCGACCTTCGGGCAGAGCGTGCAGATGCTGCGCGCATTGCACGGCACGGCCCAGACTATCGCCCAGCATGCGATTCCGGAGCATTCATCGACGACCGCATCCACCGGGACCGAAGGTCAGGACTCGACTCCGTTCGCACTGATGTTGATCGCGCGCAGGAAAAGCGGCGGTCTCTCGCCCTTCAAGGACCGCAAGTGACCGCACATCCGCGATACGGCATAGGCATGCGCGGAATCCCGCGCTGCCGCGGACGCGATCGCCCGGGATGGACAAGCGCGGTGTGGAGCGGGGCATGGTGATCGGCCCCGATCCGCTGCCCGATCCCGGACATGGCACCGCCACGCCGCGGCCTTTCGACGGCGCCGGCCGTCCGGCGTGGCTGGCAGGGCGCGTGCGTGCGCTGCGCGAAGCCGAGGACGATGCGCAGACGGTACTTGCGTTCCAGCTCACCGGTCTGGCGACGCACGCGATCGATCCCGCCGAGGTCGTCTGGGTGATCGATCTTGCGCCCGGCGAAGGCGAACGGGCATGGCGAGTGCTGAAGGCGCTCTCGGGTCGCGCGCCACGCGGCGCACCGATCCGCTACATGGCCTGCTGCGTCGACAGCGTTCACCATGCCCGCCTTGCCGCGCATCCGCTGCTGAAACCGCTGGTATCCAACGGCAGTCTGCTGCTCGAACATACATTTCTCCAACATACGTTCCTCGAGCATACGTTCCTCGATCGTTCGTCTCCCGACGGTGCGTTCCCCGATCGCCAGGGTGCGGGCATGCCGGCGCACATCGTCCGCAATCCCATCGTGGTGTTGGCGCACGAAGGCATTTCGTCGCTTCCGCAGGGTCTGTATGCCGCCCGTTCCGGCGAGCTGTTCGAGGCCTGGTGCGACGGTCCCGGCGGCTTGGACTGGCGCGCGACGACCCCGCGCGATGGCCTGACGCGACTGCTCTCGACCTATCGACAGTCGACGGACGATGCTGCGTTCACGCTTCCGCGCGGGGCGATGCGCATGCTGGCGGTATTGCTCCAGAGCAGCGGCGGCCGACTGCTGCTGCGTGCGTCCGACCTGGGCGCAAAGGACCTCGCGCAGATCCGCAGGGGCGCGCTGGATCCCGGGCCTGCCGATGCCGCCGACGCCGCGCTGCGCGTGAATTTCGAGGCGCTGGCGCGCTGGCATCGTGCGCAGGGCGCCAGCGTGCATCAATCGCAGCGCGACGACGATGGCCGCGTGCTGCATATCGCATTGCACGATATCGCCGGCGGTCGATTGCAGGAATGTCTTCCGGAGGTGTTGGGCCTTCCGCATCCGGACGATCACGTGCAATTGCTGCAGGCGATGGAAGCGCTGTCGGCGGTCTCGCCCGCGCAATGCCTGGCCCTGCTGCATGCGCAGGGCGGCGACCCGCGTATGTTGCTGGCGTTGTCGCGACACATTCGGCAGGCCGCATCCACGCTGGAAGGCGCGGCGCTGGATCAATGGCGCGGCATGCTGGCCCATTGCCGTTCCCGGCATTACCCGCAGAGCGATGGGGCCGGCGAAGACGACGGGATGCCGGCGCTGCTCGCCGATCTTGCGAAGGATCTGGATGCGCGATCGCCGGCGCCCGAGGCGGTCGCTGCGCATCCACCGCGGCCGAAGGGAGGCACGCCGCCATGAATCTCGACCGGCTTTGCGATGAAGCTGCTGCAGCAGGAAGCGGCAATCCGACGTCGACCATCACTTTCAATACCACCACCCATTCGCAGACGCCGAAACCGGATCTGCAGAGCCTGCACGGGATGTCGCAAGACAAAATGCTGCCGCAGAGGCGCTCAGCCGGTGCGGCGGGTGAAAGACCCTTCAAATTCTGAAAACAGGAGCATGCGATGAGCGATGGCAGAGGATTTTACCCGGGCGGATTCGCCCCGCAGATACCACCCCGGGCAAAGAGCCTGCGCGATGTGCAGCAGCACCTCGAAACGGGACAACCGTTCGCAGTGCGCCCGGGGGCGGCCAGCCACAGTGTTTTCGAAGGGCCATCGGTTCACTTCGCGCCGAAGGAAGGCACCGCATGGACGCAGTTGCTCGCGACCAGCCAGGTGACCAAGCAGAGTACGAAATACGAGAAACTGTTCCCGACCTTCCACGTCTCCGAATTGACGCGGGCCAACAAGGCGCTGGTGGCAGGACATAGCGATTCATTGAGTCCGGAGCCCAATACCTGGCACCACAAACCGTATTCGCAGCCGGCGGCGTTCACCGCAACCTTGTTGCGGGTGAACGAAGCCACCACCGCGTTTGGTTCGGAAGCGAGTCTTGATCCCGCGCATAACGCAGGTACGGGACTCATGGCTGAAGCGCTGCATCAGAAATGGTCTGCACGGAGCGCAGGCGGCACTCTCGATACCAGCGCGTTGTTGAGCCACCTGACCTCGAAATATCCGCAGTTGGATACGGTGAAGAAGATGCGCGATCAGGAGGAATCGCCGCTGGAATACCAGGTCGCACAGTCGCGCCACGATGCCGCCGTGTCCGCCGGGCAGCGTGCCATCGACAAGGGCATCGCGAGAAGCCCGTACAACGGCGCGATCAATTGGCAGCAGGTCGGCGAATACGCACAACGCAAGTTCGCCAAGCACGGGTTGGGCGAACTGCCCGGAGGATGGGCCGCCGCGTTACGGGCACGCCATGAAGGCGGCGATTGATCGCGTCGACCCGGATCGACCGGCCACGGTCGCGCCCGTTGTCGGTATCAGAGTTTCAGGTCGAGTTCGTCGCCATGCTTCCGCGACGCCGGCAATGCATCGGTCACATCGCCATTGATGGCCCGACGGACTTCGGGCGGCACGCGATAGGACAGGATGGTCTGGGTACGGGTCGGCAGCGGTTCGTCGATGGTGGCGGGCGGCTCGGCGCGCGTCACGTGCTCGACCCGGCCCCAATCACCGGCAATCGACGCCCGTCGGTCGTCTTCGTTCGGGTGCGCGGTGCCGAGCTCGGGCCGGCTGCTGTCGACGCGATGGATGACGCTGACGCGTTCGCGACCGTTACGCAGATTGAGCAGGATATCCAGCAGCATGGTCCGCATCCGTTCGCGACGATGTCCCGAGTATGCGAGCAGCCATTGCCCCGGGCAAGTCACGCTCCGGGACAGCAGGCTCCGGGGCATCACGTGCCGGGCAAGTCAGGGAGGGGAAACCGATGGCGAGGGTGTATCAGACGGCGAGCATGGGGGAGGCGCATGTGCGCGTGGCCATCGTCGCTGCGCAGGGTCAGGCCGATCTGCTGGTGCATCGTGTCGGCAGTTGGGGCCTGGCCCAGGGCGACGGTTTGTGGTTCATCACCCGTAACAAGCAGGACGCCACCGTCTGGATCTTTCCCTGCAGCATCGGCATGGCCGAGGTGTGTATCTGTTTCGTCGACAACTATGCTGAAGCGGGGTGGGTGAAACCGCATCGCCTGCAGGGTCGTTTCTCGCGCTGAGCGCTTGCCGCGACTGCGACGATCAAGGACCGCCTGCCGAACGATTGCGCTCGACAGGCGGCAGCGGCATCAGCCCTGGACGGCTTTCTTGAGCTCGCGCATCTGGTCGTGGCATGCACGCACCTGCGGCATGTGCAGCTGGAGCACATTCTTCACCGACGGATCGTCGATCTTTTCGAGGGCATCCTCGAAATGGTGCAGCAGCCGATCTTCGGATTCCTCCAATTGCGAAACGTAGATCTTGGCATCGTCCTTGGTGAGCGAGGCGCGCAGATCGGCATAGCCCTGCCTGAATTTTCCGGCGATGGTGCCGTCTTCCGGAACGTCCTCGTCGTTCACGCGCAGCGTCGATGAGAGCGACTGGATCAGATCCCGCTTGTGCTTCGCCATATCCGAGAAGATGGATTTCAGTCGCGGATCGTCGATCTTCTGGATCGATTCTTCGTAGAACATCGCGCCGTCGCGGGCGATCTGCACGAGTTCTTTCAGGGTGTCGGCTTTTTGCATGGAATATCTCCTTGGGGGATTTTTGTGAAGATTCAACGGAACAACGGTCTGGCGGCGTCTTCCGGGCCGCGCTTCAAGCATTGAAGGAAGTGCATTGCTTACCGTTGACATGAATGCATCAAGGATCGTGCCAATGACGCGGATCGACATGGCGACGATTCAGCCTCATCGGGAGAACGCCGGGCCGGCCTCGATTCGCGCATGCGTCATGTTTCGCGCTGCAGGACATACGCGTTGAACGCAATCCCCGGGCGCCTTGCGCGCTAGAGCTGCGAGCGGATCGGCAGCACGATGGTTTCCATGAATCGCTCCTTCCACGGACGCCGCTGCCATTTCTTCAGCCCGTACGGGCTGGAGGCGGCGAGATCCTGTTCGAAGACGAGGGTCATGCGCTCCGCGAACGCCCGGTCGTAGAGGTTCAGGCTGGCTTCGTCGTTGAGGCGGAACGAGCGGATATCGAAATTCGTGGAGCCGACGGACACCATTTCGCGATCCACGATCAGCATCTTGCTGTGCATCATCGTCGGGCGGTATTCGTGGATCTCGACACCCGCCCTCAGCAACTCCCCCCAGGACGCCCTGGATGCGTGGCGGACGGCATCCGAATCGGTATGCGCGCCCGGCAGGAGGATTCGGATACGGACGTCGCGCTTGCGGGCGGCAAGCAGCGCCTGGATGATCAGTTCATCGGGCACGAAATACGCTGCCGCGAGATCGATGCTCTTCTCCGCGGACGACAGCGCCATGAGATACATCGCATGCATGCTTTCGCTGCCTCCGGCCGGCGAACTCATGAACAGATGCGCCTTCACGTCACCGGCATGCTTTTGAACGGGAAAGTACCGTTCGCCATGCAGCATGGTCCCGGTCGTCTTGATCCAGTTGTCGTTGAAGGCGGCTTGGAACTGCGGAACCACGGGGCCTTCGATGCGGAAATGCATGTCGCGCCAGTGACCGGGACCGCCGGCATTGCCGGTCCATCCATCGGCGATACCCACGCCGCCGGTGAATGCGATGCGCCCGTCGACGACGAGCAGCTTCCGATGCGTCCTGTTGTTGATCCTGCTCAGCGTGTACCAGCGCAGCGGGCGATAGCGCTCGACGCGCACGCCCGCTTTCCGCATGCGTTCGATCAGCGCGTCGTCCATCTTGGCGCTGCCCGCCCAGTCGATCAGGACATTCACCTCCACGCCAGCGGCTGCGCGCTCGGAAAGGACTTCGGCAAAGCGCTCGCCGATGGTGCCCGACCAGTAGATATAGGTTTCGAAAGTGATGCTCTGCCGGGCCGAGGCGATGGCTTCGAGCATGCTCGGGAAGATCTCATCGCCGTTCTGCAGATCGACGATGCGATTGCCGTCCACGATCGATGGTCCGAGCATTACGCCCATTTCCCGCTGGAACTGCGGATCGCCGACGCCATGCCGATGCAACGGTGCGTGTTCCAGCTTCTTCTCCGGCGTGGAGAAATTCATCGCAAGCACGAATGCCAGCAGCGATAGCAATGCGGTGGCGACGACGATGCGCGCTTTGCCATGGAATTTCTTCACTGCCGCGCTCCATCGTCCTGCCGATCTTTCGATCCCTTTCCGGACAGTCTTCGCTCCACCCACTGCAGAACCGCAAGCACCAGCAATGTCAGCACCGCCGCCCCGGTGGCGATGGCGTAATAGCGGAAACCGACGGACACGCCGATGATGGCGACCATCAACAGCGAAGCCGCGGTGGTGATGCCGACGACCGCGCCTTCGGCGCGCTGCGCGAAGATCGTGCCCGCCCCGATGAACGCAACGCCCGCAACGACCGATTCGACCATGCGCAGCGGGTCCATCGTGATCTCATCGCGCGCACCGAACCTGGGGTCCGAAATCACGAGCTGCCCGATACACACCAGCAACGCCGCAGCGCCCGCCACCAGCATGTGCGTGCGGAATCCGGCGGGCCGATCCTTGAGTTCGCGCTCGAGGCCGATCGCGCCGCCAAGCGCCATCGCGAGGGCGACATCGAGGATCATTCGTAGTGACATGGCGATATCCATCCGCGAATGCTAGAACATTAATATCCGGGCGGCATTGCGATGACGATGTCATCCGCGCAAGCCTGTTCCATTGCGCAGATTGCACGATGCCATGCGTCGATATCGGGCATCGCGCAATGGTGAGGCCCGGTATCGCTTCGATTACGTGCCCGCTGCCCAGTCTTCCTCGACGCCCCGGATCAGGTCGCGCGAGATGGGAACGACGCCACGACCTCCGACTCGACGCAGGCCACGAAGTCCTCATCCCCCGCGATCTCGATCGGCATGCCGCCGGTGAACAGGGAGAACGCCGGCAACACCGTCTGCTGCGGCCTGAGCCAGAACACCGGCCAGCGTCCGGGAAGCATCGGCAGACGCATCGCGGGATGCAGATGTCCGCAGACGACGTGATGCGATGCGACGATTTCCGGGGCGTGCCGGAATGCGAGGCCGGCGTCGTCCACGGCAGGCCCCAGCATCTCCACCGCCAGCGCGGCGGCGCGCAGCGCGGCATCGTGATTGCCGGTCAATACGCGGATCCGCAGCATCGCGTGCGCGTCCCGCCATGCCTGCCATTGCCCGCGCCACGATTGCGGTTCGATGGCGCCGTGCAGGAAATCCCCCAACACCCAGACTTCGCGCGCGCCGGTCGCAGCGGCCAGGGCCGACAATCGCTCGAGATCGAGCGTCGTGCCGCCGGTCGGAAGCGCCATGCCGTGGCGGCGGAAGGTGTCGGCCTTGCCCAGATGCAGATCCGAGAGGATGAGTCGCGAGCGCGCCGGCCAGAACAGCGCGCGTTGCGCGAATGCCAGCATCGGATGCCCGCAGATGCTCAGCTCGATACTATCGGGCATGGCGTTTTTCCAATTGCTGCGCCGCGCGCCGCACGCGCGCCTGCCAGTCCTCGGTGCTTAGGCGGCCGCGGAAACCGTCGGTCCACAGCGGGAACGACAGCGGCGTGAAACCGGGCGGCGAGTGCAGGGCGATGGTCCGTCGCGCGCAGTCGATGAGCGCCGCTTCGATATGGCGCAGATCGAGCTGCGCGTGCAGCACCTCGCGTTCGGCCTGCGCCAGCAGCACGTGGTCCGGATCGAAGCGGCGCAGCACGTCGAAGATCAGGCCGCTCGACGCCTGCACCGCGCGCAGCGATCTCGGGGCGCCGCCGGGCAGCGACGGCACCAGCAGGCCGGAGATGCGCGCGATCTCGCGGAACTGCCGCCGCGACAGCTCGCCGAGGTTCATGCCTTCGCGAAGGTCGTCCAGCAGATGGTCCGGCGACAGCATCGCGCACAGATCGTCGATTCCGATTTCGACGGGATCGGCTGGCGACAGCATGAAACCGTAGTCGTTGGCGGTGTATCGGAAGCTGTTCTTCCGGAGTTTTCCCCAGCGCAGCGAGCACAGCGCGGCCAGGCCTTCGTGCACGATGCGGCCGGCGAACGGATACACGAAGACATGCATGCCATCCCGCGCATGGATACGTTCCACGAGCAGACGATCCGGGCCGGGCAGGGCGGACAGGCGCTGTTGCAGCGCGAGCAGCCGCGAGATCGCGTCCAGCTCGGGCGGGCGCGGCGCATCGCCCTGCGCTGCGTCGAACAGGCGTTCGGCTTCGTGTCCGAGTTCGCTGGACATCGGCATCCGCCCACCTTGCCACTGCGGCACATCGCCCCCCGCGCCCTTGGCGATCTTCACGAAGGCGGTCATATCTTCGAGCCGGAACAGCTCCAGCATGCGGCCCGCGAACTGGAAGCGATCGCCGGGGCGCATGCGCCCGACGAAGCTCTCCTCGACCGAACCCAGGCGCGCGCCGCGCAGCAGCTTCACCGAGACCGATCCATCGCTGGTGATCGTGCCGATCGACAGCCGATGGCGCAGGGCGATGCGGCGATCGTGCACGCGATGGATGCCGTCTTCGTCGAGAACGACGCGCTGGAAATCCGGATAGGCAGTGAGGGCCTGACCGCCGCGGACGATGAAATCGAGCACCGCCTGCCATCGATCGGCGTCGAGCGCCGCATAGGCATGGGTGCCGCGCACTTCGGCATAGAGCGCATCCGCAGAGAATCCGCCACCCAGCGCGAGCGTGACGCAGTGCTGCGCCAGCACGTCCTCGCACAGCAGCGGCGGCCGGCGCGGCTCGATGTCGCCCCGCGCCAGCGCGATGCGCGCCGCGGCGTATTCGACCAGCTCCAGCGCATGGGTGGGCACGCAGATCACATGGCCGGATTCGCCGGGACGATGCCGCGAACGTCCCGCGCGCTGCCGCAGCCGCGCGATGCCTTTCGGGCTGCCGATCTGGAACACCTGATCGACCGCGGGATAGTCCACGCCCAGATCGAGGCTGGAGGTCGCGACGACGCAGCGCAGGCGACCGTCGCGCAGCCCCTGTTCCGCATCGGCGCGCAGTCCGGCGTCGAGCGAACCGTGGTGCAGGGCCAGCGTCGACGGCTGTTCCGGCCACACCGCGGCCAAGGCCTGATGCCACAGCTCGGCCTGCGCCCGCGTATTGGTGAACAGCAGGCTCGAACGCACCGCGAAGATGCGCTCGATGACCTTCGCCAGTTGCCCCAGGCCGAGATGCCCCGACCAGACGAAGCGTTCGCCGGCTTCCGGCAGCAGCGTCTCGACTTCGACCGCGCGCGGCAAAGGCGACGAGACGATTGCGCTGTCGGGCGCATGCGGCAGCAGCACGTCGCGGGTTTCGTGAAGATTGCCCAACGTCGCCGACAGGCCCCACAGGCGAAGCGTCGGCGACAGTGCGCGTAGCCGCGCCAGCCCCAACTGCAGCAGCACGCCGCGCTTGTTGCCGACCAGTTCGTGCCATTCGTCGACGATGACCGCGCGCAGATGCGCGAAGTTTTCGCTCGCCTCCGGATAGGACAGCAGCAACGCGAGGGATTCGGGCGTGGTCACCAGCACGTCGACCTTCCCGCTTCGCGCCAGACGTTTGTCGCGGGCGCCCGCATCGCCGGTACGCAGCGCGACCTGCCAGTCCAGGCCCAGCTCATCGATGGGTTCGCGCAGGGCGCGCAGGCTGTCCACCGCAAGCGCACGCAGCGGCGTGATCCACAGCACGGTCAGGCGCCGCAGCTTCGGCGGCTTTTTCCCTGTTTTTGGCGCTGATTTTTTCGCTTCAGTGCTTCGACGCGAAGCGAGCCGCTGCGTTTTCTGCTGCAGCCGCAGCGCTTCGATCAATGGGCCGCCGATCGCCGCCAGGGTCTTGCCGCTGCCGGTGGGCGTGTGCACCAGTCCCGATTCTCCGGCCGCGTAACGACGCCACACCTCGCGCTGGAAGCGCGCAGGCGTCCAACCGCGCGACTTGAACCATGCGTTCAGTGCGTCGGCTGCGGTGCCATTGTTTGCGGGCGGAAGATCGCCGTCGCTCATTGCACCAGCGCCTGCAGCGTTTCGAGGTGATCCGCTTCGGCCGCCGGCTTGTCGTGACGCCAGCGCAGGATGCGCGGAAAACGCACGGCGATTCCGGATTTGTGGCGACCGCTGCGGTTCACGCCCTCGAAACCCAGTTCGAAGACGTGGTGCGCACGCACCGAGCGCACCGGCCCGAAGCGCTCGAGCGTATTCGCGCGGATCCATTTATCCAGGGCGAGGATTTCCTTGTCGTCCAAGCCAGAATAGGCTTTCGCGATCGGCACCAGCGCATCGCCGTCCCAGACCGCGAAGGTGTAGTCGGTGTACAGGGTGCTGCGCCGGCCGTGGCCGGACTGCGCATAGATCATCACCGCGTCGATGGTCAGCGGATCGACCTTCCATTTCCACCAGTCGCCGCGTCGCCGGCCGGATTGATACGGCGACGAGAGCCGTTTGAGCATCAGTCCTTCGACGCCGCGCGCACGCGCTTCCAGACGCAGGCGGGCGGCGGATGCCCAATCGCCGGCGGCGAGCGTCGGCGAAAGGCGGATACGGTGATCGTCGCGTTCGCTCAGCAGTGCTTCCAATGCGGCGCGCCGTTCCGCGAGCGGCCGCGGCCGCCAGTCTTCGCCTTCCAGTTCCAGCAGATCGTAGGCCAGCATGCGCGCCGGCGTGTCGGCGAGCGTCTTCGGCCCCGGCTTGCAACGCTGGATGCGCGTCTGCAATGCGGTGAACGGCATCGGCGCATCGCCGTCGCGCCAGGCCAGCAGTTCGCCGTCGATCACGCAGTCGCGGGGGAGGGCGGCGATGGCGGTTTCGATTTCCGGGAAGCGGCCATCGAGCCGTTCTTCGCCCCGCGACCACAGCGCGATCTCGCCGCCGCGCCGGATCGACTGCAGGCGGATGCCGTCCCACTTCCATTCCAGCGCCCAGTCTTCGACGTCGCCCAGCGTTTCGACGTCCGCTTCGAGCGGGGAGGCGAGGAAGAACGGGTAGGGCTGCTGGCGATCGCTTTCCAGCGCATCCGGATTCAACAGATCGGCGAGGAACGACGGCGTGGGCGTCCATGCGCCCAGCATGCGCTGTGCGATCCGCGCGATGTCGATGCCCGACATCTCCGCGAGCGCTTGCTGGACCAGACGCTGCGAAACGCCCACGCGCAGGGCGCCGGTCAGCAGTTTGTTGAACAGCAGGCGTTCATCGAAACGGAGCCGTCGCCATGCGTCGACGATGGTCGCACGCCGCGCCTCGACCGGCATCCCGGCCAGAGGCAGCAGCCGCGTCTCGATCCAGTCCGACAGCGACAGCGCTTCGGCGTCCTCATCGTCGTCATGATCGTCCAGCAGCAGCGCCAGGGTCTCGGCGAGGTCGCCGACCTGGTCGTAGCTGTCGTCGACCAGCCAATCGGGATTGCCGCTTTCCTCGGCGATCCACTGCCGCAGCTCGCGCGTGTCGGCGATCTTGCCGGCCTTGCCGCCGCTGATCTTGCCGCCCGACAGCAGCCACAGTGCCCATGCGGCGTCGCGCGGCGGCGCCTCGCGGAAATAGCCGACCAGCGCGGCGCGCTTGTCGAGCGTCGCGGTGCTGCGGTCGAGATCGCGATACAGGGCTGCGAACCGTTTCATGCGTCGTCGTCGCCGAACTGCGTGGAAAAGGCTTCGGCGGCGATGCCTTGTTCGTTCAGGACGCGGATCAGCGCATCGGTATTGCCGTGGGTCGCGATCACCCGCGAAGCGCCGGTCGCGGTGATCGTCCGCAGCAGGTCGGGCCAGTCGGCGTGATCCGAAATCACGAAGCCACGGTCGTAACTGCGCCGTCGCCGGTTGCCGCGCAGGCGCATCCAGCCGGACGCGAAACCCAACTGCGCGCGCTTGAATCGCCGCAGCCACGGGCTGCCTGCGGTGGACGGCGGCGCAAGAATCAACTGGCCCGCGAAATCCGAGCCTGGCGCCGACTCCGCGACAAGCCGAGTCTCCAGCATCGCGATGCCTTGCTTGCGGTAGACCTCGACGCCGGCGGCGATCGCGCCGTGCAAGAACGCCGGCTGGTCGGTGAGCGCGCCCAGTTCGGCGAGCACCCGCTGCGCCTTGCCCAGCGCATAGCACAGCAGCACCGCCGCATCGCCTTCGCGCGCGCAGTGGTCGCGCCATTCGATGATCTCCCGGGCGACATCGGACGTCGCCGGCCAGCGGTAGATCGGCAGGCCGAAGGTCGCTTCGGTGATGAAGGTGTCGCAAGGCACGACTTCGAATGGAACGCAGGTCGGATCCGGCTGGCGTTTGTAGTCGCCCGACGCCACCCAAACCTCGCCGTCGACTTCGACGCGCACCTGCGCCGAACCCAGCACGTGCCCGGCCGGATGCAACGACACCGTCGCGTCGCCGAGCGTGAAGCGTTCGCCGTAGTCGTACGTATGGAAATCCTGTTCGCCGAGCCGCCACTGCAGGATCGGCAAGCCAGCCCGGGTGCCGTGATACTCGCCCATGCCGCCGCGCGCGTGGTCGCCGTGTCCATGCGTGATCACCGCGCGTTTCACGGGCGTCCACGGATCGATGTGGAAATCACCGGCCGGACAGTACAGGCCTTCGCGCCGGAGCACGATCAGGTCGGAACGATGTGCGGATGGATGCATCGAACGAGTATAGCCACCGGTTTTTTTACCTACAGCCATGGCACGAGGTTTCGTGCGAAGCAGGCTTTACGATAAAGCACATCGTGCATATCGCTCGACGCACTCTTCAATTTTCACGGATTCCTACATCGCGGGTGTTACAAAAAGCGCACAGGGTCGAAGATATATGCGTCAGGAGCGACATCATGCGAAAAGTACAAGGCACGCTCGTATTCGGTTATTACCCCAATCAACCGCACATCCATCTTGACGGTCATGCCGACGTCTACCGGTTCGACGAGGGGCTCGAGCTCGATCGATCGATCGAATCAGGCGCCGTGGTGACCCTGACCCTGATCACCGTACCGGGACCGAACCCTGCGAACAGCGCGAAGGCGCAGTTCGACGTCGAGCGCATCGCCGCGATCCAGGTCGATCGGCCGGCGACGTCCGGCCTGTTGGCAGTGCCGGTGACATTGAGGCTGGCGGGGTAAGACCGCTGCGGACGGCTCCCTTAGCCCTGTCGGGGTTTAACATAATATGCATTATGCGAAATGCGAAATGCGTGATGTGTGGGTGTTTCCATTGTTTGAAGCTGCGTGGTGTGGATCCAGGAGAATCATCGGCCGCTTCGCCAAGGACCCCGGCGCTACCTACCCGTACGCACGCGTCACCCAAAGGGGCTACGCGGATCCGCGCAGCCCCTTTTGTTGCGAAGCTTCAGTAATTGATACAGCCATGTTCATTACACATGCCGATCACGGTCCAACCGGACGATGAGCATTCAAATATACGTTGTACGTAGCCGCCGTTTGGCCTCTGCGTGTATGTGGTGAAGATTTCTCCCCAATTGGCTTGGGTGCATGTGGGGAAACTTGGCGTCGCCGACGCTGACCCACTTACGGCCATGGCCGCAGCGAAAAAAACGATCCCGAGTCCGGAATTCACAGACTTGCTCATAGCATTTCCTTTGCTTGTAGCTAGCGGACTGCCAGCACTGTGCAAGATACCTCACTGTCAACAAAAACAACCAGCAAGGTAATCCGTGCCCGGATTGCGTAATGGCATCGGCAAGGAATCGCCGCAGGCTTGATGCATGGCGGCGCGTGTCAGGAGGTTTATGCAGGGGCTGTGCCTACCCTCCTGATCTGCCGAACCGACAATGGTTCTGCGAAGGAGCGATCACTACCCTGCCCCGATGAACGCCCCGACATTTCAGCTGTCAGCAGAAACAGATGTCGCACCGTGATGGGTGCGAGCGCAACCTGCCGTTCCAGAAAAGAATTGCCGGAGTGCACAACGGGAAGGTAATCGTATGCATCCATGAAGCGTCCTGTATTGATAGACGCAGGACATCGATGCTGTAATGCGGCCCTAATGGATCTGTGGATTTCTGTCACTTGACGACGCCTAGAGAAGTACGTCTGAAACTGTTGCTGTGTGCGGGTCTTGTCGCTTTCGTCGCGGGATGTCGAGAAATGCCGCCGGAAACCATTCCGCCGGAAATGTCGCCGGAAACCTCGGTGGCGGTAGCTCCCCACAAACAACCCGCAACAACGCCCGCGCCGAAAGAGGCCGCCTCGGTTCCAGGGGGACAGCGGGGTCACGGACAGCCCTATGAAATCATCGGAAGCGAGGTCTGGGATGTGCCCGATCCTGTCTCCGGTCGAACCTATCAGGTGTTCGTCGCTGTCCCACCTTCTTATGCCGATCATCCGGGGCGTCGCTATCCCGTGCTCTATGTCACGGATGCCGATTACGCGTTCCCGTTGATCCGGCAGATCGGGCGTCGCCTCAACGGCAATGGTCCGGACATCGACGAGTTCATCCTGGTCGGTCTTTCCTATGCGATCGGGGAAGACGGCATGCCCAGCCGGCGCCGGGATTACACGCCGACGCCCGCCGGCGCGCGTACGGCACCCGCTGGGGCTGTCCATGGCATGGGCGACGCGTACATCGCGTATCTGCGCGATCGCGTTCTGCCCTTCGTGGCGGATCGCTATCGAACCGCCGAGAGCGAGCGCTACTATCTCGGGCACTCCTACGGCGCTTTGCTGGGCACGCAGATTCTGCTGAGCGAGCCCGAATTGTTCGCCGGCTACATTCTGGGAAGTCCCTCCTACTGGTACGACGATCACCACATGGACGACATGGAGTCGGCGTTCGCCGCCACGCGAAAGGATCTGCCTGCACGGGTCTACATGTATGTGGGGCAGTATGAGGACATGCGGCCGGGGGACCCCCGCTATGCCGGGCGCCACAACATGGTCACCGACGCGCGTCGCATGACGCGTGCATTACGCTCGCGCAACTATCCTTCGTTGCGCATCGAGCTGGATGTCCTGGACGCCGAAGATCACCTCAGCGTGGCGCCCGGCGGTTTCACCCGTGGCTTGAAGTATCTGCTGGGTACGGGCGCGCAATAAGTCGGGCGCGACGCGCGCCACGCGGGAATAGCGACACAGGAGCGAGCTTGCGTTCGAGACCACGGACTTCCGCGACCGGGTAGCCGATGCGGCGCGCGATGCGCGCCATCGACATCCAGGCGTTGGGGGAACGGCCGCCTGCATCGCGGCGCGATCACGCATGCGACAATATCCGCTCGCGCCATCAACCGTTCTCTTCAGAAAAGCCGACATTCCATGCCTTTCGACGCCCTCCCTCCCTCCGCAGATTCCACCGTCGGCGAACGCATTGCGACCGGATGCAGCCCGGTGCTGGTGATGATCGATTGCCGCAACGGCACGCACGCCTTGGCCGATGCCGATGCGCCGCAATTGCGCGTGAACGACCTCGCCGCGACGCGCGGCGACGGCGTGTTCGAAGCGATGCTGGCCAGCGATGGCGTGTTGCGCAAGCCCGAGGCGCATCTGCGACGGTTCGCCGCATCGGCCACAGCCGCGGAACTCGTCGCACCTGCCGCGCAGGTCTGGCTGGAGGCGATCGCTACCGCACTGCGCGCGCATCGCGCCTGCGCCGAGACGCTGGTGAAACTGGTGCTCAGCCGCGGTCCGGAAGGCGGCGATGCGTGCAGCGCCTGGGTGTACGCGTCGGATTGCAGCGGACACTACGATATCGCGCGCCATCAAGGGATCGATGCGCTGTTGCTCGAACGCGGCTACGACTCCATGCTCGGCGCGCGCGCGCCGTGGTTGCTTCTGGGCGCGAAGACGCTGTCATATGCGATCAACATGGCCGCGCTGCGCCATGCGCGCAGTCGGGGCGCGGACGATGTCGTGTTCGTCAGCGCCGACGGTCGCATTCTGGAAGGTCCGACTTCGAGTGTGATCGTCGCCAGAGGCTCGGACGAGGACGTCGTTCTGCTCACACCGCCTCCCGATTGCGGCATCCTCCCCGGCACGACCCAGGCGGCGCTGTTCGAAGCCGCCCGGCACCGTGGTTGGCGCACCGAACAAACGATGCTCACGCCCGAAGATCTGTATGCCGCCGACGGCGTCTGGCTGGCGTCCAGCATCCGCTTGCTCGCACCGGTCAATCGTCTGGACGGGCGCGCATTGGCGCGCTCGCCTGCGCTCGACAAGGCTCTGTTCGCGCTGCTGGATATCGCTCCGGCCTGAGCCTGCTGCGCGCGCCCTGTCCGGGCGCGCGCTTCCGTTCTGCAGTAGATCGCATGCTTCAGATCTTCATGCTTCAGATCCGCATCTCCAACTCTTCTTCCGTATCGGAGCCGTCGCTTTCGACGCTCCCCGAACGCAGCCACAGCAGATTGTCGATGTAAGCGGCCAACGACTCGATCGTGGTGTACTCGAAGATGACGCGAGTCTCCAGCTCGATCTCCATCCGTCGGGTGATCTCGTTGATGACGCGGATCGCTACCAGGGACTGGCCGCCGAGGTCGAAGAAATCCGCATGAATGCCGATCTCCCCGCCGCCCAGCTCGCCGCTCCATATCTGCGACAGGGCGCGTTCGGTCTCGTTGCGCGGCGCCTGGTACGCGACCGAAGGACGCGCGACGGCCTGTTGCACGAGCGCGTCGCGATCGAGCTTGCCGTTGCCGTTCAAGGGGATATGCGTCAGGAACACGTAGGACTGCGGGACCATGTAGGCCGGCAGCAGCGTGGTCAACTGGCGCTTGAGCGCATTCTGCAACGGAGCGGTGTCGGCGAGCGAAGCGTCCTCGGGCACCACGTAAGCGACCAGGAACTTGCCGCCGTCCTCGCCATGGGCGAGCACGGCCGCTTCCGAAACGCCGACGCATTCCAGCAGGCGGCTTTCGATCTCGCCCAATTCGATGCGGAAACCACGCAACTTGATCTGACTGTCGTTGCGGCCGAGGTAGGCGAGTTTGCCGTTGGTCAGCCAGCGTCCGAGATCGCCGGTCTGATACAGGCGCGCGTTCGGCGTCGTGCCGTGCGGGTCGGGAATGAAGCGCCTGGAGGTCTGCTCAGGCTGGTTGAGGTAGCCGCGGGCCACACCGACCCCGCCGATGTAGATCTCGCCGACCGCACCATGCGGAACCGGCTGGCGGTGCTGATCGAGCAGATGGAACCGCAGGTTCTGGATCGGCGTACCGATGTGCGGCGTGTCGTCATCGGGTTCGATCAGACCGATCGCCGGCGATACCGTGCACTCGGTCGGGCCGTACATGTTGTAGAAGCGGATGTCCGGGCATTCGCGCATGCTGTTCCATAGCGCCGGATTGATCGCTTCGCCGCCGAGCAGCACGCAGGTCGGGCGATAGTCGCGGATCTCGAGCAGCCCCGCCGCGAGCAGCGTGCCGAATTGCGAAGGCGTGCTGTCGAATACGTGGATCCGGTGCTGCCGCAGGAACTCGAGCATCCTGCGGCTGTTGAGACGCACTTCGTGCGGGATGATGTGCAGGCGATGCCCGGACAGCAGTTGCAGGATCCCCTCCAGCGACATGTCGAAGGCGAACGATGCGTTGAGGGCGATGTTCGCGTTGTCGGGCAAGTCGCTGTGCGAGCTGGTGGTCATCGCCTGCCAGAAGTTCGCGGGCGAACGATGTTCGATGACGACGCCCTTCGGCTTCCCGGTCGATCCCGAGGTGTAGATGACATAGGCCGCGTTGTGCGGCGCGACCTCGGCCTCGGGGTTTTCCTCCGCAAACGCGGCGAATGCGTCCGGGCGATCGATGAGCAGCCGCTCCGCCGACGCCTGCGTCAGCGCCTCGACGTCCACGCTGCGCGTGAGGACGACCTCGGCTCCGCCGTCTTCGAGCAGATACGCGACGCGTTCCGGCGGGGTGTCCGGTTCGATCGGCAGGTAGGCTGCGCCGGCCTTGAGGATCGCCATCATGCCGACGATCATCTCCACCGAACGGCCGATGCAAAGACCGACGCGCATCTCGGGCCGGATGCCGTGTCTCTCGATCAGGCACCGGGCGATGCGATTGGCCCGCGCGTTGAGTTCCCGATAGCTGAGGCTGACGTCCTCGCACACGACCGCGATGGCGTCCGGGGTTCTGTCGCACGCCTGCTCGAACAGATGGTGGATGCAGGGAAGCGCGTTCTCCTGCAGGTCCGATGGCGGGTCGATGCCGGTGTCGTCCGTCGCAGGCTGCGTCGCAGCGGCCTGCAACGGCATGTTGCCCGCATCCGCATGCATGGCTGCGGGCAGCGCGCGGATCTTGGCGACGGAACCGGGAATCGCCAGGTCGCGCAAACGCCCCAGTCGCGGCAGGCTGTCGAGCACGAGCGCCGGTTCGACGCCGAAGTCGATCAGGCATGCGACTTCGTTGACGCCCGCCTCGCGGATCGTGCGCACCAGCGGCAGGCAACGCTCGGCCGTGCCGAACAGGGCGCTGGTCTGGTAATACCTGCGGAACGCGAACTCGGTGATCGCATTGATGTCCCCGCCTTCGCCCACCGTCGTGCCGAGGTCGCCCAGGCCCAGGTTCTTGGCGATGGTCTGCGGCGTGCCGACCGAATCGATCAGGTACTGTTTGAACGGTTCCCTGACCTTGTCGAAGATCGTCTGCTCGTCTTCGGCGATGAAGGTATGCACGAGCAGCGTCACCACGCCGCTGCCCGGATGACCTGCGAGGGCGCGTTCCTCGCGGTAGATCACGATCTTCGCCGCCAGCTCCTGCAGCGAATGCCCCATCAGGTGAGTGAGGATGTTGTCGCCTATGCGTCCGGCATGCCGGAACGCTTCTTCGTTTCCGACGGTCGTCACCCATACCGGCAGTTCGGGTTGGATCGGTCGCGGCCGTATCGCGATCGGCACCGTTTCGCCCTTGCCGTTGGCCATCTCGACCGTATCGCCGCGCCAGAGCGCCTTCACGGTGCGCACGTCGCGCGTCAGTATGTCGCGACGGTTCTCGAACTTCTCCGGCGCCAGCGCGAATTCGTTCGGAGAGAAGCCGGCGGCGAAGCCGATGCCGACGCGGCCGCCGGACAGGTTGTCGACCACCGACCAGTCCTCGGCCACGCGGACCGGATTGTGCAACGGCAGTACGCAACTGCCTGCGCGCAACTTGATGCGACTGGTGGCCGCGGCGAGTGCGGCCGCGATGATGCCCGGGTTCGGATAGGCGCCGCCGAAGGCGCCGAAATGCCGTTCCGGCGTCCACACCGCTTCGAAGCCGTAGCGGTCGGCGAAACGCGCGCCTTCCATGAGCAGGCTGTACTTGTCGTCGGCGCGGCCGCCGTCGTCGCTGGCGAAGTAGAAGAGGCTGAACTCGAAATCGCCGTTCGCATCGTCGTCTGTCGCCGAGGCCGCCGAAGCGAAAGTGTCTGCCGCCGGCTCCGCGCTCATCGGCAGGCGATGCACCGCGTGCTCGGGCGCCGCGACGATGCTGCGCAGCAGGGCCTCGAGACTTTCGGTCATGCGCAGGATGGTGGCGGCTTCGAAAATGTCGGTGGCGTATTCCCAGGTCAGGGAAAGACCCTCGTCGTCGACGCTGAAGTACAGGGTCAGGTCGTACTTGCTGAAAGGCACCTGCATGTTCGCGTGCACCACCTCGCTCTGCTCCCCGCGCGAGGCGACCCGACCGCCCTGGTCCTGGCTCTGGTCGAGGTAGATCAGCTGGATCTGGGCGATCGGCTCGTAACTCATGCTGCGCGCCGGCTTGAGTTCGTCGACCAGCATCTCGAAGGGAACATGCGAATTGGCGAACGCGCCGAGCAAGTTCTTCTTGGTCTGTTCGAGGAATTCGTTGAAGCTGGGATTGCCCGACAGGTCGGAGCGCAGCACCAGCGAATTGACGAAGAACCCGATCACGCTTTCGAGTTCCTTCTGCAGTCGATTGGCGACCGAGAAACCGAGCACGATGTCCGACTCGCCGCTGTAACGCGCCAGGAACAGCGAGAACGCCGCCTGCATGGTCATGAACAAGGTTGCGCCGTTGTTCCTGGCCACGCGATTGAGGCCGTCCAGCACCTCCACTTCGACGCGGCGACCGTACTGCTGCCCGCGATAGCTCTGGTACTTCGGCCGCGGCCGATCCAGCGGCAGGTTGTGGACGTGCGGGATGTTGGCCAGGGACTTGCGCCAATACGGCAACTGCCGTTCCAGCACGCCGGTGCGCAGCCATGCCGCCTGCCAGAGGGCGTAGTCGATGTACTGCACCGGCAGGGGCGGCAGCGGATCCTCCTTGCCTGCCAGATAGGCGTCGTACAGCGTGCTGACTTCCTGCATCAGCAGGTTGTTGGACCAGTTGTCCGAACAGATGTGGTGCTGGGTGACCATCAGCAGTTCGGTGCGCGCGTCGTAGCGCACGAGTTTGGCGCGCAGCATCAGGTCATGGCGCAGATCGATCGGATCGGACAAGGCGTCCTGCCACATGCGTTCGCCCTCGGCGAAACGCGCCTCGGGTTCGAGGTGGCTCAGGTCCGCGAACTGCATGCGGAAATCGAAGTCTTCGTAGACCTCCTGCATCGGTACGCCGTCGACCTCCAGATAGTGCGTGCGCAGGATCGAATGACGCTGGATCACGGTACGGAAGGCCCGTTCCAGCACCGCCGCATCGGCCCCTTCCAGGAACATGCAGAAGCCGTTGTTGTAGGCGGTGCGGTCGTGTTCGAGCTGGGAGATGATCCACAGGCGCTTTTGCGAGGTGGACAGCGGCGCCGGCCCGCGATGGGCATGGTGGGCGATCGGCGGGATGGCCGGGGTATCCGCGACGCCGAGCTTGCGCTCGATCTCGGCCGCCTGCTCGGCCACGGTGCGCAGCACGAAGATCGTGTCCAGCGCGATGTCGGTGGCGAAGGTTTCGCGGATTTCGGAGATCACGCGGATCGACAGCAGCGAGTCCACGCCCAGGTCGAACACGTCCTGATGCAGTCCGATGTCGTCCCGCCCGAGGTATTTCCCCCAGATCGCGGCGAGTTTCGCCTGCACCGTCTTCATCTCTTCCGGCAGCGAAACCGGCGGCGATGGCAGCGCGGCCGCGCTCGCCGGCGAACGCGCATCCACCCCGCCCGCGGGCTGGGCGTGCAGCAACTCCGGCGGATAGTGGCAGCGCCCTTCGAAGGGATAGGTCGGCAACGGGATGCGGCGACGGCGTTGTCCCCGGTAGTACGCGTCCCAGTCCGGCGCGACGCCGGCGACGAACATCTGGCACAGCCCCTCGAACAGGCGCGCATCGTCAGCGCCCGCGACGCGGGCCTGCGCCTGCGGCACCAGGGCGATGCAGTGCTTGCGGTGTGCGCCGTCGCGATTCTGCTGGGCGAAACGGCCGAGGGTGCGGCCGGGACCGACTTCGATCAGCACCTGGGCCTCGTCCCGGCACAACGTGGCGATGCAATCGGAGAAGCGCACCGTCTGCCGCAGATGGCGCAGCCAGTAATCGACCGACGTGGCTTCCTCGGCGCGGATCCAGTCGCCGGTGACGTTGGACAGGAACGGCGCGGTGGGTACCGACAGGCGCACGCGGCGCAGAACCTCGGCGAAGCCGGCCAGCGCCGGTTCCAGCTGACGCGAATGGAATGCATGGGAGGTCTGCAGGCGCACGCTTTCCACGCCCTGCCCGGCCAGTCGCTCCTGCAGGCGCCCGATGGCGTCATGATCGCCGGCCACGGTCACCCGCTCCGGGGCGTTGACCGCCGCAAGATCGAGTTCTTCGCCGATCAATTGGCTGGCGCGGGCCTCGTCGATCGGTATCGCCAGCATCGCGCCTGCCGGCAGCGCCTGTACCAGACGGCCGCGCGCGATCACCACTTCGATCGCGTCTTCCAGAGTGAACACGCCCGCCAGGCAGGCGGCGACGTATTCGCCGACGCTGTGGCCCACGTAGGCGTGGGCGTCGATGCCCCACTCGCGCAGCAGGCAAGCCAGCGAATATTCGAAGACGAACAACAGCGGCTGCGCCAGTTCGGTGTTTACCAGTTCGCCATCCGTGCCGTACAGCTCGGTGCGCAGGTCGATGCCGGCGCTGCGCTGCGCGATCGCGAAGCAGGCGTCCATGCGTTCGCGGAACGCCGGCTCGCGTTCGTAGAGTTCCAGGCCCATATTCCGGTATTGGGTGCCCTGGCCGGGAAACATGAAGCACACCCGCGGCTCGGCCTTGTCGACCACGCCGTCGGCCTGTTCGCGCTTGGCGGCGCTGGCACGGGCCATCAGTTCGGCGCGATCCGCCACCACGAATGCGCGACGGTGCGGCATGTCCTTGCGGCCGACATGCAGGGTGTAGCCGATGTCGGCGATCGATTGTTCCGGATGCGCGGCCGCATGCGCCAGCAATGCGCGTTCCTGCGCGTCCAGAGCGCTGGGCGTATTCGCCGAAAGGAACAGCGGGTGCCAGTTACGCCCTGGTTCGGACGGCTGCACCGGGCCGGCGTGTTCCAGAATCAGGTGCGCATTGGTGCCGCCGATGCCGAAAGAGCTCACCCCGGCGCGCAGCGGCGCGCCGCTGCGCGAGCGCCATTCGCGCAGTTCGGTATTGACGAAGAACGGGCTTCCGTCCAAGCCGATCAACGGATTGGGCGACTGGAAATTCAGGCTCGGCGGCAACTGGCGATGCTGCAACGCCAGGATCGTCTTGATCGCGCCCGCCACGCCCGCGGCCTCGCCGAGATGGCCGATGTTGGACTTGACCGATCCGATCGCGCAGCTGGCGGCGGCCACCGGCCCGAACGCCTGTTTCAGCGCCGCCACTTCGATGGGGTCGCCGATTCTGGTCGCGGTGCCGTGCGTTTCGACATAACCGATCGTGTCCGCGTCGACCTCGGCACGCTCCAGCGCGCTGCGGATCACCCTCGCCTGCCCTTCCGAGCTGGGTGCGGTGAAGCCGACCTTGCGCTGACCGTCGTTGTTGATCGCCGATCCCTTGACGATCGCCAGGATCGTATCGTTATCGGCCAGCGCATCGTCCAGGCGCTTGAGCACCAGCACGCCGCAGCCCTCTCCCGAGGCAGTGCCGTTGGCGTCGGCATCGAACGGGCGGCACTGCCCGTCGGGCGAGAGCACCATGTTCTCCTGATGCAGATAGCCTTTGTTGTCGATCGACACACTGACGGCGCCGGCCAGCGCGATGTCGCACTCGCCGGCGATCAGCGCCTGGCAGGCGAGATGGATGTTGACCAGCGACGTGGAGCACGTGGTGTTGGTGCTGATGGCGGGACCGGTGAGGTCGAGCCGGTGCGCCACGCGCGTGGCCAGATAGCCCGATTCGGTGAGGCTGGTGACGCTGTAGTAGTCGGCCAGCGTTCCCGACGCCTGCATGACCCGGTGCATCCAGCCGAGATTGCCACTGGCGCCGGCATACAGGCCGATCAGTCCGGAGTACTTCGTGGAGCTGTAGCCGGCGCGCTCCAGCGCTTGCCATGCGACCTCGTGGAAGACGCCGAACTGCGGGTCCATCGTCGCCGCGTCCTGGACGGTGTAGCCGAACAGTTCGGCGTCGAACTCGCGCTTGCGCGCGATCACGCCGCGCTTGCGCACATAGTTGGGCAGCCCGCGGACTTCGTCGGGGACCCCGCTTGCCTGGAGATCCTCGTCGCTGAAGTCGCTCAGGCCGTCGCGGCCCTGTTCGAGCAACCGCCAGAACGCATCGGAATCCGGCGCCGACGGGAATCGTCCGGCCATACCGATGACGGCGATCTCCAAGCCGTTGAGGGGGGAGGTGGCGGTGTCGTTCATGTGCGATCTGCTCGCTTACGGAAGTTGGAGGTTGAGGGGTAAAGGGCGGGACGGTTCATGCGTCCCGCTGTCGACGCGTGCGGGCGCGCAGGAGGCGGTCCTTGGCCTGCTGCAGCACCGGGCTGCGGTCTGCCGCGCGCTCGGCCGATCCGTCGATGAATCGCGCCAGATGCTGGATCGTCGGGTATTGGAACAGATCGGCCACGGCGACCTCGATCCCGAGCTCGCGCTTGATGTCGGCCTGCACCGCGATGCTCAGCAGCGAGTTGCCGCCGATCTCGAAGAAGCTGTCGGTCGCGCCGATATGCGCGCGCGCCAGTCCCAGGCGTTCGCTCCAGATGCCGACCAGCGTCTGCTCGGTGCGCCCGGCCGGGGCGATGTGCGCAGCGGGCGCGGGCCGATCGTCGATGGCGTCCGGACGCGGGAGCGCAAGGCGGTCGACTTTGCCGTTCGGCGAAAGCGGCAGCCGCTCCAGCATCACATAGCGGCACTGCGTCATGTAACCGGGCAGCGAGCGCGCCATGAACTGGCGCAATTCGGCGACCAGCCCTGCCCCATCGAGCTGCGCTTCGGGTTTTGCGACCAGATAGCAGAGCAGGCGCTGATCGGCCAGCGCGCCGTCGACCACCACCACCGCTTCTTCGATCCACGGATGCTCGCGGGCCTTGCGCTCGATTTCGCCGAGTTCCACGCGCATGCCGCGCAGCTTCACCTGGCCATCGAGACGGCCGAGATACTCGACTTCGCCATCGGGCAACCAGCGCGCCATGTCGCCGGTCCGGTAGACGCGTTCCGGTTCGCCTTCGGGCGCGAGGGTGAGGAAACGCTCGGCCGTCAACGCCGGATTGTTGAGATAACCGGCGCCGACCTGTATGCCGCCGATGTGCAGTTCGCCCGCCACGCCGATCGGCGCGGTCTGACCGTACGCATCGAGCACATGGATGCGGTTGTTGGCGATCGGCCGTCCGATCGGCACGATGCGGTCGGCACGGACCCGATCGAAGGACCACCAGGTCACCTCGATACCGGTCTCGGTGGGGCCGTAGTGGTTGATCAGCCGAACGCCGGGGAAGGCCTCGATGCAGCGCTGCTGCAACTCCAGGCTCAGCGCCTCGCCGCTGGTCATCAGGTAGCGCAACCCGTCCAGCCCACGCAGATCCGCGCTGCGCAGGAACATCTGCAGCATGGACGGTACGAAATGCAGCACCGTCACCCGTTGCCGGGCCACGGTTCTCGCCAGGTACAGCGGATCCTTGTGGCCTTGCGGTTCGGCCAATACCACCGTAGCGCCGATGCTCAACGGCCAGAACAGCTCCCACACCGAAACGTCGAAGCCGAGCGGTGTCTTCTGCAGCACCCGGTCATCTGCGGTCAGCGGGAATTGCCGCTGCAATGCGCGGATCCGGTTGCACGGCCCCCGATGGTGGTTGAGTGTGCCCTTGGGCAGCCCGGTCGAACCGGACGTGTAGATGACATAGGCCGGCGTCTGCGCCTGCGCGCGCGTGCGGAATACGTCTTCGCCGTCGACGATGCGCGCATCGTCGGCGCCCTCGTCCTCCTCGTCGCCCAGCACGATTACCCGGACGCCATCGATGCCGGCCAGATGGGAGGCCAATCGCGCCTGGGTCAGCACCACGGGAGCGGCGCTGTCGGCGAGCATGTGCGCCAGGCGTTCGTGCGGCACGCCGGGATCGAGCGCGACGTAGGCTGCACCGGTCTTCATGATCGCCAGCAGTGCGACGACCATTTCCGGCGAACGCTCCAGACAGTGGCCCACCAGCGCCCCCGGCTGCACGTCGAAGTCGCGCACCAGGCGCCATGCCAACCGCGAGGCGCGCGCGTTCAATTCGCCATAACGCCATTGCCGCTCGCCCATCACCAGTGCGACCTGTTCCGGTGCGGCGATCGCGCTGGCCTCGAACATGCCGACCAGGGTGTCGTCGGCCGGAAATTCGGTCGCGGTCGCATTCCACGCAGCGATCAGCGCCGCCTCGTCCGGCGGCAGCAGCGGCAACCGTGCGACCGGCATGCGCGGATCGGCGGCGATGCCCTGCAGCAGGCACGCCAAGCGCGCGTGCATGCGTTCGATCGTGGCCGCATCGAACAGCGCGGTCGCATACGTCCAGTTCAACGCAAGACCGCCTGTCGTCTCGACGACTTCAAGCTCCAGATCGCACTTCACCCGCTGCGCGAGGCCGCGCAGCAACTCCACGTGCAGACCCGGCAGCGCGATCGCGCCGGTGTGCCGCTCATGCATGGAGAACATCAACTGGAACAGCGGCCCGTGGCTGCGCGAGCGTTCCGGCTTGATGCGTTCGACCAGCATCTCGAACGGCACTTCCTGATGGTCGTAGGCGGCCAGCGCGCTGTCCCGGGCGTCATCCAGGAATTCGACGAATGTCGCGTCCGGCTTCAAACGGCTGCGCAATACCAGGGTGTTGACGAAGAAGCCGATCAACGGCTCCAGTTCCTCGTGGGTCCTGCCCGCCACGGGCACGCCCATCGCCACATCGTCGCGGCCGCTGAGACGATGGACCAGCAGCGCGAACGCCGCCTGCAACACCATGAACAACGTGCATCGTCGCTCGCGCGCGAGCGCCTTCAGGCGTTCGCGCAATCCGGCATCGAGCTCCCGCACCAGCAGCGCGCCTTCGAAGGATTGCAGCGCCGGCCGCTTGCGGTCCAGCGGCAGGTCGTGCACGACCGGGGCGCCGTCGAGCTGCGCGCGCCAGTAATCGCATTGCCGTTCGGCCCGGTCTCCGCCGAGGCGTTCGCGCTGCCAGACGGCGAACGCGGCGTAACGCGTCGGCAAGGCCGGCAGCGGCGAAGCGCGGCCGGCGGCGAACGCGGCGTAGAGCGCGCAGAACTCGCGTACGAAGATGCCGATCGACCAGCCGTCGGACGCGATGTGATGCATGGTCACCAGCAGGACATGTTCGTCCGGGGCATGCTGGTCCAGAGCATGTGCGCCCGCGCCCTCTGGTTCGCCGAGCCGCAGCAATCGCGCGCGCAGCATCGGATCGCGGCCGAGATCGAACGGCGCGGTCGCTTCCTCCAACTGCAGCGCGTGCAGGCGGGACTGGCGTGCGGCCGCATCGAGCGCGCCGAGATCGTCTTCGACGATGCGCAACGGCGTCGCCTCCCGCACCCGTTGCACCGGATGGTCCGCATCCAGCTCGAACACCGTCCGCAAGGCCTCGTGCCGGACCAGCATGGCATCGAACGCGCGCTGCAGCGCATCGCGGTCGAGCGCGCCGCTGAGCCGGATCGCGATCGGCAGGTGATATTGCGCGCTGCCGCCCTCCAGCCGGTCGATGAACCAGATCCGTTGCTGGGCGAAGGACAGGGGCGCGACTTCGCAGGCGACCGCCGCAGGCGCGGCTTCGCGCCCGCGCAGGTGCGCGATCAGCTCGGCCTCACACGCGCGCACGCGTTCGACCAGTTCCGACTCCACCTCGTCGATCGGCCAGTCCACTTGCAGCCGATCGTCGGCAAGCGCGAGATGCACCTGCCGGCGCCGCAGTTCCTCGACCAGATGTTCCGTCGTTCCGCTCATTCCGATTCCCCTTGCGCCATCGTCCCGATCTGCGCCGGAATGGCCGGGCCCGTGGCGGCTTTGGCCGCATCGATGGCCGCGGCCAGTTCGGCGAGCGTGACCGCCTGGAACACCTGCATCAAGCCGATTCCGACCGCGAACTCCTCGGCGATGCGCGCTACCAGCCGCGTCGCAAGCAGCGAATGGCCGCCGAGGTCGAAGAAATTGTCTTCGCGACCCACCCGCTCGATGGACAGCAGTTCGCCGAAGATGCGCGCCAGGCGCCGCTCGCTTCCGGTGGCCGGCGGCAGGAAGCCGGCCGAGGCCAGCGAAGCGTCGCCGGGAGGCGGCAGCGCGCCACGGTCGATCTTGCCGTTGATCGTCAACGGCCAGGCCGACAATGGCACGAATGCGGCGGGCACCATGTAGTCGGGCAGCACCGCCGACAGGCGACGCCGCAATTCCATCGGCTCGGCGACATCGGCGCCGGCCAGCAGGTAGCCCACCAGCCGCCGATCACCGTGTCCCTGATCGTCGCGCGCGAGCACGACCGCTTCGCGCACGCCGGGCAGCTCGGCGAGGCGGGCCTCGATCTCGCCCAGTTCGATGCGGAAGCCGCGCAGCTTCACCTGGAAATCGTTGCGGCCGACATAGACGATGGTGCCGTCGGCGCGCCAATAGCCCAGATCGCCGGTGCGATACATCCGGGCGTGCGCACCCTCTGCGAACGGATCGGCGACAAAACGTTCCCCGGTCAATTCCGGACGATCCAGATAGCCCCGCCCCACCCCGGCGCCGCCGATATGGATTTCCCCGGTCACGCCCGGCGGCTGCGGCCGTCCCTGCGGGTCGAGGATGTAGATGCGGCTGTTGGCCAGCGGCGACCCGATACCGACCGCATCGCCCGCGATCGGTGCCGCGGTCGCGAACACCGAGCATTCGGTGGGGCCATAGCAGTTGTAGGCCAGGGTCCCCTGCAGCCCGGCCAGGCGCCGCCACAGGGCCGGCGAAATCGCCTCGCCGCCGACCAGCAGCACGCGCGGACGCAGTGCCGCATCGGCATCGAGCAGCGCCTGCATCTGCGCGGGCGTGCAATCGATCTGGTCGACCCGCTGTTCGCGCAGGAATGCGCCGAAGGCCTCTGCATCGGCGCGGATCGCCTCCGGCACGATCATCAGGGTGTGGCCGGACAGCCATTGCAGTATCGCGAACAGCGACGCATCGAACACCAGCGAGGCATTGAGCGCGACGCGCGCCTGCGGCGGCAACGCGGCACCGGTCATGTCGCGCAGCGGTCCGAGCAGGCTCAGGATCGCACCGTGCTCGATCACCACGCCTTTCGGGTGCCCGGTCGATCCGGACGTATAGATCACGTAAGCCGCGTTGTCGGAACGCGCCCCGGGCACCTCGGGCGGACGTGCGCGCGGCGCTTGCGTTTCGCACCGGTCCAGCATCAGGGCCGTCACCCCGGTCTCGGCCAGGTGCGACTCGGCCAGACGCGGCATCGTCGCGGCATCGGCGATCACCGCCGCAGGGCGGCAATCGCGCAGCAGCGCATGCAATCGCGCGGACGGCTGTGCGGGATCCAGCGGTACGTAAGCCGCGCCCGCCTTGAGTACGGCCAACACGCCGATCATCTGCTCGGCGCCGCGTTCCATGCAGAGCGCGACGCGATCGCCGCAGCGCACGCCGAGGTCGACCAGCCGCTGCGCCACGCCGTTGGCGAGCGCATCCAGCGTGTCGAAGCGGAATTCGCGTGGACCGTCGATCAATGCGATCGCCTCCGGCTTCGCCGCCGCGGCCCGCTCGAAAACGGCATGCAGCAGATCCTCGACACGCTGCGGCGGCGGGGCGGGATTGCAGCGCCGCAACAGGTCTCGACCCTCGTCGGCGCCGATCAACGCCAGTTGCGCGATCGGGCGTTCCGGCGCGGCCGTCATCGCCTCCAGCAGCGTGAGGTAGTACCCCAGCCAGCGCCGCATCGTGGCTTCGTCGAACAAGGCGCTGGCGTAGCGCAGACTCGCCGCGATTCCGCCGTCGTCCCGCTCGCCCAGCGACAGGCTCAGGTCGAACGGCGTACGCGAGGCCGGCGTCTGCAGCGCGCGCACCGCCAGCCCCGGCAGCGCCCGCGCGGCTTCGCGAGGGGTGTTGTTGAGCGAGAGCGTGGTCTGGAACAAAGGGCTGTGCGCGGTGCTTCGATGCGGGTTGACCGCTTCCACCACATCCTCGAACGGCAGCTCCTGGTGCTCATAGGCCGCCAGCGTTTCGCTTCTGATCGCGGCGATCAGGCCGGCGACGCTGAGGTCGTCCCGCAGGCGGATGCGCAGCGCGAGCGTGTTGGCGAAAAAGCCCAGCATCGGTTCGAGTTCGCGCCGCGTGCGATTGGCGATCGGCGTCCCCACCACGATGTCGTCCTGACCGCTCAGACGCGACAGCAGCAGCGACCAGCCCGCCAACAGCGCCATGAACAGCGTTGCGCCCTGCGCCTGCGCCAGGGCGCGCAGCGCCGCCGACAACGTCGGCGACAGGTCGATGCCGATTTCGCCGCCGGCATGGACGCGCAGCGCCGCACGCGGCCGGTCCAGGGGCAGTTCCAGCAGTTCGGGCGCACCCGCCAGGCGTTGCTTCCAGAACGCCAGGGCCGCAGCGTCCCGGGCGCGGGCGCGTTGCCATACCGCATAGTCGGCGTACTGGATCGGCAACGGCGCGAGCGGATCTTCCAGCCCTCGGCTGAAGGCATCGTACAAAGCGGATATCTCGCCGATCAGCACGCCCACCGACCAGCCGTCGGAAACGATGTGGTGCTGCGTCAACAGCAGGACGTGTTCGTCCTCCGCAAGACGCAGCACGCGCCCGCGGATCGGCGGACCGGCGGCCAGATCGAAGCCCGTCGCCCCCTCCTTCGCGACGATCCGCGCCAGTTCGCGTTCGCGCCGCGGTTCGGGCAGTTCGCGCAGATCCTGCTCGAGAAGCGCCAGCCCGCTCTCGGCCGGGCCGATGCGCTGGCAGGGCTGGCCATTCACCTCCGGGAAGCAGGTGCGCAGCACTTCGTGCCGCGCCACCACGCGATCCAGCGCCGCCTTGAGCGCAGTGCGGTCGAGGCGGCCGCTCAGATGCAGCGCGCAGGGAATGTGGTACGCCGCGCCCGCCTCGGGATCGAGACGATCGATGAACCACAGGCGCTGCTGGCTGCCCGACAACGGCAGCGGCGCATCGTCCGCGGCGCGAGGCGCGCGCGGAATCGAAGCCTGCGGCGCGGTGTGCGGGCCCGCATTGTTGCGCAGCGCGCGCAGTTTCAGCTCTCGCAGCAGGGCTTCGCGCCTGCCGTTCGTTTGCGTGCCGTTAGCGTGTATGTCCTGGACGTCGTCGCTCACTGCGCTTCTTCCTGCAACAGACGCTCCAGTTCCTCGTCGGACAGGTGCGCATAGTGCGCATCGTCATCGACACCCGAGGAATCGGCGCCATGACCCGCCAGGAGCAACGCCACGATCGCGGCCGCCTGCGCGGCGACCGTCGTGTGGCGGAACAGCAACGACAGCGGGATGTCCGGGGCGAACGCCTCGCGCAGGCGCACCAGCAACTGCGTCGCCAGCAGGGAATGGCCGCCGAGCGCGAAGAAATCGTCGTCTCGCCCCACCCGCTCCACGCCCAGCAAGGCTTGCCAATAGTCGGCCACCGCGGTCTCGGTGGCGCCAGCCGGCGCCTGGAACGCCATCGATGCGCGCGCGTCGGCGCCGGACGCCGGCAGGGCCGCGCGATCGAGCTTGCCGTTGGCGGTGAGGGGCCACCCGGTCAGGGCGACGAAGGCCGCAGGCAGCATCGGCTGCGGAAGACGCGCGGCCGACCATGCGCGCAGTTCGCGGCTCGACGGCCTGGCGCCCGGTTCGGCGATGTAATAAGCGATCAATCGTTGATCGCCGTCGTCGGCCCGGCGCAGGATCACGCGCGCCTCGCGGACGTCGGCATGCGCGACCAGCGCCGCCTCGATCTCGCCCGGCTCGATGCGATGGCCGCGCAGCTTGATCTGCTCATCGTTGCGCCCGAGGTATTCCAGACATCCATCCCCGGTCCAGCGGCACAGGTCGCCGCTGCGGTACATGCGCGCACCCTCCCCGGCCGCGAACGGGTCCAGCAGGAAACGTTCGGCGTCGAGCGCCTCGCGCTGCCAGTACCCGCGCGCGAGGCCGTCGCCGCCGATATACAGCTCGCCGACGGCGCCGGCAGGCAGCAATCGCCGTTCCGCGTCGAGCACATAGGCACGCACGTTCGGAAGCGGTCGCCCGATGTGCGGGGCGCGGCCGGGCAGGATCCGCGCGCAGGTCGCATCCACCGTGCATTCGGTCGGGCCGTACACGTTGAAGCAGTGCACCCTGGACGCGGCGGCCAGTTCCCAGGCGGGCGGGGTCAGCGCTTCGCCGCCGATCAGCAGCGCGCGCAACGGCGTATAGGAGGCGAACAGACCGTGCGCGGCCATCAGTTCCATATGCATCGGCGTGCAGTCCAGTGCCTGCAACCGGTGCGTGCGCACGAATTCGACCATCATCGCGCCGTCGGCGCGCGCCTCCGCGGGCACCACGACCACGCAACGGCCCGACAGCCATTGGCTCAGCGCCTGCAGCGACGCGTCGAACGACAGGCCCGCATTGAGACCGACCGGCGCGTTGTCGTCGCAGATGCCGTAGATCTCGCGGTCCAGCGCGCTCCACAGATTGAGCACGCTGCGGTGCTCCACCACCACGCCCTTGGGACGCCCGGTGGAACCCGAGGTGTAGATCAGATAGGCGGCATCGCCCGAACCGCCTTCCGCGGCCGGCGGACCATCCTCGGTCGCGTCCGGCATCGCGTCGCCTTCCGTCTCCAGGCTCAGCACCGCGACGGCACCGGTTTCGATCCGCCGATCGGTCGCATCGTCGCAAAGCAGCGCGGCCGGGCGGCAATCGTCGAACTGCCACTGCAATCGCTCGCGCGGATGCGCCGGATCGAACGGCACGTAGGCGGCGCCCGCCTTGAGGACGCCGAGCAGGCCGACCAGTGCCGGCACGCCGCGCTCGGCCAGCAACGCGACGCGATCCCCGCGGCGCACGCCCAGACCGGTCAGACGCCGGGCGATGCGATCGGCGCGGCGATCAAGCTCGGCGTAGCTCAGCGTCCGCAGGGCATCGGCCACGGCGGCCGCGTCGGGGCGCTGCCGTGCGACTGCCTCGAAGCGCCCGTGCAGCGTGGCGTCGCGTGGATAGTCGGCGACGCTGAAGCGCGACAGCAGCGCCTGCCGTTCGGCCGCGGGCAGTACCGCGATCTCGCCGACGGCGCGCTGGGGCGCATCGCCCAGCGCATCCACCAGCGAACGCACCGCGGTGCACACGTACGACATCAGTCGCTCCGCGTCGAGCGCCAGGGCGCTTTGCGCGATCAGATCGAACGCCGCACCCGAATCCTCGATCACCAGCGACAACGGATAACTCGACCGCTCCTCGCCATCGAGCAGACGGATGCCGGGCAGCCCGGACGCGCTGCCGTCCAGCGTCGGCCGCGAATGCCGGTAGTTGATCAGCGCGTTGAACAGCGGCTGCGGTTGCGGCACGGCGCTGCACCGCTGCGCCAGGGCGAGCGGCGCCTGTTCGTGCTCGATCAGATCCGCCAGCCCGGCGCGGACCTCGGCGAGGGCGGCGGCGACATCGCAACCGGCCAGGCGCACGCGCAGCGGCAAGGTGTTGATGAACATGCCCACCACGCCATCGGCCAGCCCGGCTTCGCTGAGGCGGCCCGACAGGACCGTGCCGAAAACCAAGTCGTCGCGGTCCGCGCATCGCGCAAGCACCAGCGCCCAGGCCAGGTGGAACAACACCGCCGGCGTGGCGCCGTGGCGGCGCGCGACACCGCGCACGCGCTCGGCCAGCGCATCGTCCAGGCGCTGGCGGCTTGTGCGCAGGCCGCCGGTCGCCGGTGCATCGAGCGGCGCGGCGAACGGCAGCGTGGCCTCGTCGACATCGCCGAAGCGTTGCCGGAAATACGCCTCATGACGCGCCGGATCGTTCGCGTCCAGACGCGCGATGAAGTCGCGATACGGACGCGGCGGCGGCAGCGCATCGCCGCGTCCGGCCAGCACTTCGCGCACTTCGTGCAGCTTGATCTGCCTGGAATAGGCGTCCTCGATGATGTGGTGATTGAGCAGCGCCAGCACCCAGCACTGCTGCTGCGGATCGTGCGCGACATGGACCGTGAAGATCGGCGCCACGCGCAGATCCAGTCGCGCGCGCGTCGGGTCGGTCGCGGCCGACAGCCGCTGCATCGCGGACCGGTCGCCGTCGTCGCTCCATTCGACGACGCGCAACGGCGCAACGCGGTGTACCGCCTGCAGCGGCCGCGGCAAGCCGTCCCAATGCATCGAACTGCGCAGGATGTCGTGGCGGTCGACCACCGCCTGCAACGCTGTCAGGAATTCGTCCAGTCGCGCGCGCGAGTCGAAGCCGATCATGTCGCGCATCACATAATCGTCGCCTTCCTCCTGCTCGCCCAGCAGATGATGGAACAGGATGCCCTGCTGCAGCGGCGAAAGCGGATAAGCATCCTGGATGGCGTCGATCCCGCCCGGCACGGCGGCGGCCAGCGCCTGCCGTTGCGTGGGGTCCGACAGGACGTCCGTGCGCGACTGCGCGCCGTCGCCACCCCGACCCGGGATGACGAGCCGCGCCGCAAGGTCCGCCAGATGGGGGGCGGTAAACACCTGGCGCACGTCCGCCTGCAGGCCGAGCCGCTCCAGGCGTTCGATCATGCCGACCACCAGCAGCGAATGCCCGCCCAACTCGAAGAAGTTGTCCAGGCGGCCGACGCGCTCCAGGCCCAGCAATTCGCGCCACACGCGCGCGACCGCGTGTTCCGTCGCGTTTTCCGGCGGCAGGTAGCGGCCGCTGACGACATCGCCCTGCCCCGGCGCCGGCAATGCCCGGCGATCGAGCTTGCCGTTGCCGGTGAGCGGAAACGCGTCCAGCAGTACGAAGGCGGCAGGCACCATGTGCTCGGGCAGCGATGCGGCGAGCGCCTCGCGCAGCGACGCCACCGACGGCGGCGCGGCGCCGTCACCGGCGATCCAATAGGCCACCAGGCGCTGATCGCCCGGCTGATCCTCGCGCGCCAGCACGATCGCCTCGCACACGCCGGCGCAGGCAGCCAGACGCGCCTCGATCTCGCCCAATTCGATGCGGAAACCGCGGATCTTGACCTGGAAATCGTTGCGTCCCAGGTATTCGATATCGCCATCGGCGGTCCAGCGCGCGAGATCGCCGCTCCGGTAGAGCCGCTCGCCCGCAGCGCCGTAGGGGTCGGCCACGAATCGTTCCGCGTTCAACCGCTCGCGCCGCAGGTAGCCGCGCGCGACACCGCCGCCGCCGACGTACATCTCTCCGGCCACGCCGACCGGCACAGGCTGCCCTTCCGGATCGAGGATGCGAACGTACATGTCGGGAATCGGACGCCCGATCATGCTGCCCTTGCCCGCGAGGATGTCCTCGCGCCGCAGCGGACGGTAGGTGACGTGCACGGTCGTCTCGGTGATGCCGTACATGTTGACCAGGCGCGTCTTGCCGGGATCGTTGCGCGCGATCCACGGCTTGAGCGTGTGCGGTTCGAGCGCTTCGCCGCCGAACACCACCAGGCGCAGCGCATGCGCGCTCGCGCTGTCCGCCTGGGCGGCGATGAGCTGGCGGAACGCACCCGGCGTCTGGTTGAGGACGGTCACGCCTTCCCGGCACAGCAGGTCGTAGAACTCGCCCGGCGCGCGCGCGCATTGGTTGCCGATCACGACCAGTCGTCCGCCGTGGGCGAGCGCGCCCCAGATTTCCCACACCGAGAAATCGAAGGCGAACGAATGGAACAGCGTCCAGACATCGTCTGCACCGAAGTCGAACCATGCCCGGGTCGCATCCAGCAGCCGGCTCGCCTGCCGATGTTCGACCTGCACGCCCTTGGGCTGACCGGTCGATCCCGAGGTGTAGATCACGTAGGCGAGATGATGCGGCGCCAACCCCGGAACGTCGGGGTCGTGCGCTGGCATGGTGGCGAGCGCCTCCTCCTCGTCCAGCCAGACGCCCGGCAGCGTCGCAGGCAGCGCTTCGCGCAGCGCGCCGTGTGCGACCACCGCGACCGGAGCGCTGTCCTCCAGGATCCACTGCAGACGTTCGCGCGGTTGCGCCGGGTCGAGCGCCACGTAACCGGCGCCGGCCTTGAGGACGCCGAGCAATCCCGCCAGCAGTTCCAGCCCGCGTTCCGCGCACAACGCCACGCGATCGTCCGGCTTGACGCCGGCGGCGATCAGGCGATGGGCGACCTGGTTGGCGCGCCGGTTGAGTTCGGCGTAGGTCCAGTGCCGATCGTCGAAGCTAATCGCCCGCGCTTCCGGCCTTTCCCGCGCCTGCGCCTCGAACAACCGGTGCAGTAGACAGGCGCGGCCGCTCGCGGCGTCGAAGCCGGGGCGCGCAAGCAGTTCGTCGCGCTCGTGCGCTTCGAGCATCGGCAGGCGCGCGATCGGCGTCGCCTCGCCTTCCGCGTCGTCGGCGGCGATCGATGCGAGCAACACGTCGAAATGGCGATGCATGCGCGCGATGGTCGCCTCGTCGAACAGATCGGTCGCGTATTCCCATTCGCACTGCAGGCCATCGGCGCTCTCGATCACGTTGAGCAACAGATCGCACTTGGCGCTGTGGCCATTGCCGATCATGTCGGTCACATCCACTTCCGGCAGCGAAACCTGTTCGAGGGCATGGTTCTCGTAGCGGAACATCACCTGGAACAGCGGGGTGTGGCTGAGGCTGCGGACCGGGTTGAACTCCTCCACGAGCCGCTCGAACGGGACATCCTGGTGGTTGTACGCCTCCAGCGCGACGGTCCTGACCTGCGCCAGCAGGTCGGCGAATCCGCGTTGGCGATCCACCCTGCTGCGCAACACCAGCGTATTGACGAAGCAGCCGATCATCGGCTCGGTCTGATAATGCGCGCGGTTGGCGATCGGCGTACCGACGCTGAGGTCGTCCTCGCCGCTGTAGCGGGCCAGCAGCACCTTGAACGCCGCCAGCACGGTCATGAACGCCGTGCAGCCGTGCTTGCGGCTGAGGCGCGCCACCGCATCGCGCAGCGGTGCGTCGAGCGGCGCGCGGTAGTGCGCGCCGCGGTAGCTGAACTGCGCAGGACGCGGCCGATCGGTCGGCAGCGCCAGCAACGCCGGCGCACCGGCCAGCTGCGTTCTCCAATAGTCGCGCTGCGAGTCCAGCAACGCGCCCGTCAACCATTCGCGCTGCCACAGCGCATAGTCGGGGTACTGCGCGACCAGCGCCGGCAGAGGATCCCCGGCGCCGGCGTGGAACGCCGCGTATAGCTGGCCGACCTCGCGCATCATCACGCCGAGCGACCAGCCGTCGCTGACGATGTGATGCATGTTCACCAGCAGCAGGTGGCGCTGCGGCTCCAGGCGCAGCAGGTCCACGCGCAACAGCGGTCCGGCATCCAGATCGAACAGTTGCCGGGCATGGGCTTCGATCCGACGCCGGGCTTCCGCATCGCGCGCGCCGGACTCCAGTGCGGAGAGATCCTCGAATCGCAGCGGGTCGTAGGCATCGCGCAGGACCACGCCCGGTCGTTCGCCGCGGCGCGGGAAACACAGGCGAAGGCTGCTGTGGCGTTCGACCACGCGCGCGAACGCGCGTGCCAGCGCGTCGGTATCCAGCGCGCCTTGCAACAGCAGCGCGCGCGGGATGTTGTAGGCCGTCTCCGCCCCTTCCAGGCGCGACAACAGCCACAACCGTTGCTGGGCGAACGACAGTTCGTACTCTTCCGCCGGCCTGGGCAGGATCGGCGGCAGCACGTAACCGCGCTGCTGCTGCGCCAGCCATTCGGCCTGTTCGCGCAGGACCGGGTGTTCGAAGACGATCCGCAGCGGCATCTCGACGTCGAAAGCGCGACGCACGGCAGAGGCCAACTGCGTGGCCAACAGCGAGTGTCCGCCGAGCTCGAAGAAATTGGCGCCCGTGCCGGGCGGTTCGCGTCGAAGCAGGTCGGTCCAGATACCGGAGAGCATTTCCTCGACCGGGGTTGTCGGCGCCTGGCCGGCCTGATCGGCGGCGGGAGTCGGCGCGGGCAATGCGCGCCGGTCGATCTTCCCGCTGCGCGTGAGCGGCATCGTCGCCAGTGCGACGAACTGGCCCGGCACCATGTACTCGGGCAGACGCGCGCGCAGGGCCGTGCGCAGCGCATCCGCATCGGGCGCATCGGCGCCTGCCGCGGGCACGAAGTAGCACACCAGACGCTCATGGCCCGGGCCATCGCCGCGCCACAGCGTCGCTACCGACTGCGCCACGCCCGGCTGCGCATCGAGACAGGCCTCGATCTCGCCCAGCTCGATGCGGAAGCCGCGCAGTTTGACCTGGTGATCGAGACGTCCCAGGTATTCGATTTCGCCGTCGGCGAGCCAGCGCGCGGCATCGCCGGTCTGGTACAGGCGCTCGTCGCGCCCGGCGATGACGCGCGTGATGAAGCGCTCGGCGGTCAACGACGGATTGTTGAGATAGCCGGCACCCACCTGGATCCCGCCGATGAACAGCTCGCCGGCGACACCGACGGGCACCGGTTGACCCAGCCGGTCCAGGATGTGGATGCCGACATTGGCCGCTGGCCGGCCGATCGGCACGATCCGGTCGGCGCGCGGAGCGTCGAAGCACCACCAGGTCACGTCGATCGCAGCTTCGGTCGGGCCGTACTGGTTGATCTTGCGGGTCTGCGGGAAACGCTCGATGCATTGCGCCTGCAGCTCGTAGCTCAGCGCCTCGCCGCTGGTGATGAGGTAGCGCAGCCGGGGGAACGTCGATCCCTGCGTTTCCGCCACGAACGCCTGCAGCATCGATGGCACGAAATGCACCACCGTGATGTCCTGCACGAGGATCGTGCGGGCAAGGTACGCCGGATCCTTGTGTCCCTCCGGTGCGGCCAGCACCAGGGTGGCGCCGGTCGCCAATGGCCAGAACAGTTCCCACACGGACACGTCGAAGCTCAATGGCGTCTTCTGCAGCACGCGGTCGCCCGCCTGCAGTCCGAACTGCGCCTGCATGGCGTGCAGGCGATTGCAGACGCCGCGATGCAGGTTCAGCGTTCCTTTCGGGCGCCCGGTCGAGCCGGAGGTATAGATCACATACGCAAGATCGGCGGCGGTGGCGCGGCGCTCCGGATTGCGGATCGTGCGCTCGTCGCCGCCGATGTCGCCGCCGGCAGGCAGCGCGAACACGCCGGCTGCGGGCATGGATGCGAAGCGTTCGCACAGCGACGGCTGGGTCAGCACCACCCGCGCCGCGCTGTCTTCGAGCATGAACGCCAACCGCTCCGCAGGCAGTCCCGGATCGAGCGCCACGTACGCGCCGCCCGCCTTCAGGATCGCCAGCAGCGCCACCATCATTTCCGGCGAACGCTCGAAGCAGTGCCCGACCATGGCGCCCGCGGCCACGCCGTGATCGCGGATCAGCCGGTCGGCGAGCCGGTCGGCGCGCGCGTCGAGTTCGGCGTAGCTCAGTTCGCCGCCGTCGAACATCAGCGCCAGCGCATCCGGGCTGCGCCCGGCCTGGGCCTCGAACAGACTCGTCAACGTGTCCGCATCCGGGAATGGGCTTGCGGTCGCGTTCCATCCGGCGATCCGCGCCAGCTCCTCGTCCGGCATCAGCGTCAGGCGCGAAAGCGCTTGTTCCGGGTCCGCGACGATGCTGTCGAGCAGACACTCGAAGTGCCGGTTCATCCGTTCGATCGTGGCGCGATCGAAGATGTCGGTGCTGAACTCCCATTTGGCCAGCAGCCCGTCCTTGTCTTCCCTGAGGGTCAGATCCAGATCGAACTTCAGCAGCGCATGCTCGTTCTCGCCGTACGAGGTGAAGCGGACCCCGGGCAACTCGATCGCGCCGACGGACGCGGCGCGGTTGTTCTGCAGCGTGAAGGACACCTGCGCCAACGCGTTGTAGGCCAGGCTGCGCGGCGGATTGAGCTTGTCGACCAGTACCTCGAAAGGCACGTGATGATGTTCCTGCGCGTCCAGCATCATCCTGCGGGAGGCCTGCAGGAACTCGGCGAACGTCAGATCCCCGTCGCAATCGCTGCGCAGCACCAGGGTATTGGTGAAATACCCGATCAACGGCGTGAGTTCCGGACGGCTGCGACTGGAGATCGGCGTGGCGACGACGATGTCGCGCTCGCCGCTCCAGCGCGAGAGGAACAGCGCGTAGGCGGCTTCCAGCAATACGAACAGGGTGACGTCGTAGCGCTTGCACAGCGCGAGCAGCGCCTGGTATCGCGCGAAGGGATAACGCTGCGAATGGCGCCCGCCGACGATGCTGCGATACGGCGGCCGCGGCCGATCCAGCGGCAGGCTGTGCAGCGCCGGCAGACCATCGAGCTGGCGCTGCCAATAGTCCAGCTTCTTTTCGAGCACCTCGCCCTGCAGCCACTGCGACAGCCACACCGAATAGTCGGCGTACTGGACCGGCAACGGCGGCAGCGGATTGTCGTGTCCCTGCGAATAAGCCGCGTACAACTGCGACATTTCTTCGAGCAGCACGTCCATCGACCATCCGTCCGAGGCGATGTGGTGCTTGGTGAGCAGCAGGATGTGGCGCGTGGGCGCGAGTTCCAGCAGCGCCGCGCGCATCATCAGATCGCGGCTCAGATCGAACGGATTGCGGGCTTCGGCGACCACGCAATCTCGCACCCGCCGCTCCTGCGCATCACCTTCGAGCGCGGACAGATCGGTGCGCCGCAGGTGGAAATCGAAGGCGTCCAGCACGATCTGGCGCGGATTGCCCTCGTCGTCGACGCGGAACACGGTCCGCAGGGTCTCGTGGCGCTCGACGATGGTGCCCAGCGCGCGCTCCAGCGCCGGCGCGTGCAATACGCCCCGCGCTTCGAGCGCGATCGCCATGTTGTAGTGGATGCTGCCTTCGAGCTGATCGATCAACCACAGGTTGCGCTGGATGAAGGACAGGTGCGGCGCCACGCCGGGCGGGCGACGCGGAATCACGCCTCCGGGCGGTGCGGAGCCTTGCACCCGGCGCAGGAAGGTAAGCAGTTCGCTCTTGCGTGCCTGGATGCGGGCGGCGAGTTCCGGGCCCAGATTGGCCTTCGCGCCGCGCACGCGCAGCGTGTCGCCCTCCAGTTGGATCTTGATGTCGAGCCGACGCAGTTCGGTCAGCAGGGAATCCAGTTCGTCGCCTGGTTGCGTCAACGCATTGCTCATGATTGCTCCGTGTTTACGCTCGATCCGACCAGCCCCTTCGCCGCTGCGACATCCGCATCCAGCCGGGGCTGCGTCGCGCACCACTGCGCCAGATCGCGCAGGCGCGAATGGGCGAACAGCACCTGCAAAGGCAGTTCCACCCGCAAACCGCTGCGCACCCTGGCGGCGAGCTGGGTCGCGAGCAACGAATGTCCGCCGCGCTCGAAGAAGTCGTCGTCGACGCCGACCGGATCGTCCGCGGCGACATCGAACAGCGCGCTCCAGATGCGCGCGAGCGCGATTTCCTCGGGCGTACACGGCGCGACGTAGCCGACGTCCTCGGACCGCTCGGCATGCGTCGGCAGCGCGCGCGCGTCGATCTTGCCGCCCGGCGTCATCGGCATGCGCTCGACCACCAGCAGGCTGGATGGCAGCATGTGGCCCGGAAGCCGTTCGGCCAGTCCGGTTCTGATCGCCTCGACGATCCGCGCGTCGCTGGTATCCGCGCCGCGATCGAGCACCAGCCAGGCCAGCAGGCGTTTGCCGACGCCTTCGCCGTCGACGCGGACGCAGGCCTGACGCACGTGGGGCTGCGCTTCCAGCGCAATCACGACTTCCCCAAGATCGACGCGGAAGCCGCGGATCTTGACCTGCGAATCCATACGCCCGAGAAATTCGATCCGGCCGTCCTCGCGGTAGCGCCCCAGATCGCCGGTGCGGTAGAAACGCGCGCTTCCCGGCAGCGGCGGATCGGGCGCGACGAAGTTGCGCGCAGTCGTCTCCGGATCGCCGACATAGCCGATGCCGACGCAGTCGCCGCCGAGCAGAATCTCGCCCGGCGTGCCGATCGGAACGGGGCGCAGCGCCTGATCGACCAGAGCGACCACGACGTTGTCGATCGGCTTGCCGATCGGCACCGCACCGTCGGGCGTGCCGACCAGGGCATGGCAGATCGCACCGATGGACGCTTCGGACGGGCCGTAGAAATTGTGGATACGCACGCCGGGCAGCGTCCGGGCGCACCTGGCCGCCAGCGTCGGGGTCATTTCCTCTCCACCCACGATCAGCTCGCGCAAGTGCGGATAGACGCTGCCGGTTTCGGCGACATGCTCCAGGAACACGCTCAGCAGCGCGGGCGAGAAATCGGTCAAGGTGACGCGATACTCGCCCAGCGTCGCCGCGATCCGGCCCAGATCGAAGCCATCGCCCAGCTGCGGCAGCACGCTGACGCCGCCTTTGGTCATCGGCCAGAAGAACTGCCAGATCGCCGAATCGAAACAATGATCGGTCGTCTGCAGGACGACCTCGTCGTCTGCTTCGCCGAAGTAGCGGCTCATGAAGCAGAGCCGGTTGACGATGCCGCGATGGCTGTTCAACGCGGCTTTCGGGGTGCCGGTCGACCCGGAGGTGTGCACCGCGTAGATCGGCGAATCGGCCGACTGCGGCAGTTCGAGGTTCGCTTCGAGCCCAAGCCGATCGGGATCGACGACATGCGTCCGACGCCCGGTCCGCAGCGGTGCGGTGATCAGTATCGGCGCATCGCCGAGGTTCTCCAGCGCCATGTCCAGCCGTTGCATCGGCCAGTCGATATCGAGGGGCGCGAACGCGGCGCCCGTTTTCATCACCGCCAGGAAGCTCAGCGGAACCTCGATGCCCGGGCGCATGATCACCGGGACGATATCCCCCGGCCCGACCCCGAGCGCGATCAGTTCGCGCGCCAGGGCGTTGGCTTTGCCGTTGACCTCGGCATACCGCAGCGCCCTGTCCGCGCAGACCAGGGCGATGCGTTGCGGGTCGCGCGCCGCCTGCGCCTCGATCAACGCATGCAGGCAGGTCTCGCGCGGGTAGTCGCGTGCGGTAGCGTTCCAGGCGCGCAGGCGCGCGCGACCGGCATCGCCCAGCATGTCCAGATCGGCGATCCTGGTCGTGCCCGCGCCCGCATCGGCCAATTGCCCCAGCGCCAGCGTCATGGTCTCCATGATGCCGCGCACGGTCGCCTCCGCGAACAACGCGCGGTCGTACGTCCATCGCAGCGACAGCCCCTGAGCATCCTCGACGGCCATCACGTCCAGATCGAACATCAGTCTGGCCTGGCGTGCCGGCAGCAATTCGATGTTGAGACTCTCCGACAGCATGCTGTCGTCGATCTGCAGAAGCGAGAACATCAGCTGGACCACCGAGGTGTAGCCCATGTTGCGCTCGGGATTGAGGGCCTCGACGATGCTGTCGAACGGCACGTCCTGGTGCTCGTAAGCCTCCAGGCAGCGTTCGCGCACATGGCGCAGGAAAGCGTCCAGTTCGAGCGCGGGATCCACCTCGACCCGAAGCGCCAGCGTATTGGCGAAGAAGCCGATCAGCGGCGCCAGCGCCTGCTGCGCGCGTCCGGACACCGGCATTCCGACCACCACGTCGTCGGTCCGCCCCCAGCGCGCGAAGACCAGGCACAGCGCCGCATGCAGCACCATGAACAACGTCGCATCCGCGGCGCGCGCGCGCTGCTTGAGGCGGTCGGCCAGCGCCGGGTCCACGCACTGGACGAGCAAGCCGGCCTCGACGCCGCTTCTCTTTTGCGGCCGCGGATGATCCAGGGGGAGCGAATGCACCGGGGCGGCGCCCTGCAGGCGCCGGCAGCAGTGCTGCAGCCGCTCGCGCGCGCCCGGTTCGCTCAGGCGCGCGGCCTGCCAGCTGGCGTAGTCGGCATATTGCAGCGGCAGCGGCGGCAGCGCGTCGTGCCGGCCTCGACTGGCGGCATGGTAGAGCTTGGCGAATTCACGCTGGAAGACGCCGATCGACCAGCCGTCCGAAGCGATGTGGTGCATCGCCACCAGCACCACCCAGCGTTGTTCCGCCAACCGCAACAGGGCGACGCGCAGCATCAGGTCGCGCTCGAGATCGAAGGGCCGCAGCGCGTGCTCGCGGTCGAGACGGTCGATGGCCGCCGGCTGATCCTGTTCCGCGACGGCGCTCAGGTCGTGCTCGACGATCGCCAGGGCACGCGGCTCGAGAATGCGCTGCCGGGGTTCGCCGTCGACATTGACGAACACCGTCCGCAACGACTCGTGCCGCGCCACGATCGTATCCAGCGCGCCCTGCAGCGCGACGCGATCGACCGCTTCGCGCAGCAGGATCGGCGCGCAGGCCAGAATGTACTGCGCGCTGCCGCCGAGCTGGTCGATGAACCACAGGCCGCGCTGCGTGGAGGACAGCGGCAACGGCTGGTCGCGGGGAACCGGCACCGGGCCGCGCTCCTGGCTACCGCCGTCCGAACCGTGGGTGCGCAGATACTCGATGATCCCTTGCTTGCAGGCACGCAGTCGCGCGGCGATATCGGCATCGATCGCGCCCGGCGCGGAGCGCGATCGCAGGCTGTCGCCGTCCAGAGTGAGCCGGATGCCGCGTTGTTGCAGCTCCGTCAGCAGTTCGCGGATATCGTTCATGGCCGTTTACCAGACCTGCTCTTCGACTTCGCCGACAGGCGCCTCGCCGACGGCCAGCGCGTCGACCAGGCGGGCCAGATCCTCGACGTCGCGCGATTCGAGGAAATCGCGGACGCCGATGTCGATCGCCCACTCCTCGTTGATCGCGGCCACCGCCTTGGTGGCCAGCAACGAATCGCCGCCCAGATCGAAGAAATTGTCGCTGCGGCCGATCTGTTCGTAGCCGAACAGATTGACCCAGGAAAGCACCAGCCTGCGCTCGGTGTCGCTCCAGTCGGACGTGTCGATCGAGGACGGCAGTTGCGCGATGCTCTTGTCGGACACCTGCCGCAGACGCATGGTGTTGCGCGTGGCGATCTTGCGCGGCGAGATCAGGCAGTGCACCAGCGCGGGTTCGGCGAGTACGCGCTGCAGCGCCTGCAGGCCGTCGTCGTTGCCGATCGCCTGGGCGAGTTCCTGCTGTTTGAAGCGCAGCAGGTTCGCGGGCACCACGGCGTCGGTCGCCATGCCGGCTTCGCGCCAGGAATCCCAACCGATGGCCAGCCAGCGCGTGCCGCCCGAACCGTTCATGCGCTGGGCCATGCCGTCGAGGTAGGCGTTGGCGGCGGCGTACTCGAATTGGCCAATGCCCCCCAACGCGCCCGCGATCGACGAAAACAACACGACGAACCCGGTGCGGTGCGGCCGCAATGCGCGTTCGAGATTGATCGCGCCTCCGACCTTCGCGCCCAGGACGGCCGCGATCTCGGCTTCGGTCTTGGCGCGCAGCACCGACGTACTGGGGACGCCCGCAAGGTGGAACACGCCGTCGAGCGCTCCGAACGCGGCCACGGCGTCGGCGACGGCACGATCCACCTGAACCGGATCGGCCATGTCGACAGCGACGTAGCGCACGCGCGCACCTTGCGCCTGCAGCGCAAGCAGGCTGAGCAGTTGTTCGCGCAGACGCTCCGGCGTCTCCGGCGCTTCGCACAGGGATGCCCAGGCGCCCGGCTCGGGCAAGCGACTGCGGCCGAGCAGGGTCAGTGCCACTCCGGGCGTGCAGGCCAGCCACTGCGCCACCGCCCTGCCCAGACCGCCGAGACCGCCACTCATCAGGTACGCGCCGCCGGGACGGATCACCTGCACGTCCGCCGGGGGCAGCGGCGTCGGCTCGATCTGCTCGACCCAACGCCGTCCGCGCCGCAGTCCGATCAGGCGCTGCTCGCCGGGCAGATCGAGTTCGCGCAACAGCGCCTGCCAACACCCGGCCTCGTCCGGGTCGATGTCGACGATACGCGAATCCAGCGCATCGAGTTCGCTGATCATGGTCCGGCCCGCGGCCACGAGGGCCGACGCCGTGGGATCGACGCATTCGTCGCCGAGGATGTCGAACGCGCCTCCGGTCACGATGCGCATGCGCGCCGCCGCGGCGAAGTCGTCGTCGCGGAATGCCTGCGCGAAATGCATCAGCGCGCGCAACGCCGTGGCGACGCGCTCCGGCGCGAGCGTCGGCCCCGCATCCGCAGTCAGGCCCCACGCAAGGATCACCTGATCGGGTTTCCACTGCGACTGGCGCAGCGCATCGGCCATGCGGCGATAGTCGTCGCCGGCGTCCGGGTCGATCTCGAAACAGTCTGTACCGGCGGCATAGACGGTCGCCGGCCGCACCCGCACGACCTGCTGGCCGCGCGCGACGAGCGCATCGCCGAGCGCCGCGCTGCGCGCGTCGCAGAACAGCAGGCAACGCTGCGCCGACGCCTCCGGCGCAACCGGCGCCGGCAACGATTTCCATGAGCGCAACTGGAACCATTCCTGCAGCGACAGGCGCGAGGATTCCTCGTTCTTCGATGCGGGCGCAGGGTCGACCCAATGGCGCGAACGCTGGAAGGCATAGGTGGGCAAAGGAATGCGGCGTCGCGGCGTCGCGCCCTCGCCTGTCGGCCAGTCGACGGCGGCACCGCTGCTCCAGCACGCACCCAGCGAGGACAGCAGATGCGCGTATTCGTCGGCGGCCGAACTGCGCAAGGAGTCGACGATCCGCACAGGCGCGCTTTTCTGCTTGCGCGCAAGCTGGCCGAGGGCGCCGCCGGGGCCGACCTCGATCAACAGACTGCCCGGATGCCGCGTCATGATCGCCGCAAGCCCTTCGGAGAAGCGCACCGTGCCGCGCAGATGCGCGATCCAGTAATCGACGCTGGTGGCCTGCTCGGCGCTGATCCACGTCCCGCTCACGTTGGAGACGTAGGCGAGCGTGGGCGGCGACAGTCGTACCTTCGACAGCGCCGCCCTCAATGCCGGAATCGCCGCTTCGACGGCCGCGCTATGGAACGCGTGGCTCACATCCAGCCGTTTGGAGGTCACGCCGTCGCGCTGCAGCCGCGCGGCCACCGCCGCGATGGCGTCTTCCGGCCCCGCCAACACCGCATGCTCGGGGCTGTTGGCGGCGGCCAGTTCGCAACCCGCATCGAGATACGGCGCCAATCCGTCCGCGTCCAGCGCCACCGCCAGCATCGCACCGGGCGGTGAGGCCTGCATGGCCTGTGCGCGCACCACGATCAGCGTCAATGCGTCCTGCAGCGACATCACGTCGGCCAGACACGCCGCGACGTATTCGCCGAGGCTGTGGCCGATCAATGCATCCGGTCGCAGTCCCCAGCGCATCCACAGGCGGCACAGAGCGTACTCGACCACGAACATCGCCGGCTGCGTGACCGCGGTCGAACGCAGCACGGCCTCGGCCTCTTCGCCTTCGCCGAAGAGGGCCAGACGGATCGCCGGCTCCACCGGACTGCCTGCGAGCAGTTCCAGGCAGCGATCCACCTCGCTGCGATACAGCGGCGACGCCGCGTACAAGCGACGCCCCATGCCAGGATATTGGCTGCCCTGGCCGGGCAGCATGAAGACGACGGCCGGCGGCGTGTCCTGCGCCTCGCGGGCATCGACCCCGCGCGCCAGCGCAGCGCATGCGCCAGCCGTGTCGCGACACACGACACTGGCGCGGTACGGTTGCGCTCGCCGCCCGATCTGCAGCGTGTGCGCGACGTCCGCGAGCGAGGTTTCCGGATGCGCCAGCAAATGCTCGCGCAGTTTCCCGGCCTGCGCGCTCAGCCCTTCGGCGCTGCGCGCCGAAAGCACCAGAAGTTGCGGCTCGTCTCCAGCGGCCGTCATCGTCGGCGCCGGCCCTTCGCGCAGGATCAGATGCGTGTTGGTACCGCCGATGCCGAACGCGCTGACCGCGGCGTAACGCTCGTGTCCGCCGTGCGACCACGGCTGCGGCGTCACCGGGATATGGAATGCGCTGCCCTCCAGCGCGATGTCGGGGTTGACCCGCTCGAAATTGATCTGCGGCGGGAATGTCCTGTGCCGCAGCACCATCACCGTCTTGATCAGCCCCAGCATTCCGGCCGCATTGACCATGTGGCCGAAATTGGCCTTCAGCGAACCGATCGCGCAATACGGCCGACCATCGGCCGCGGGCAGGTAGACCCGGCTCAGCGCATCGAATTCGATCGGATCGCCCACCACCGTGCCGGTACCGTGCGCTTCCAGATAACCGACCTGCTGCGGCTCGACCCCGGCGAAGGCGAGCGCTTCGGCCAGAACGCTCTGCTGGCCCTGCGATCCCGGAGAGGTATAGCCGGCCTTGTTGGAGCCGTCGTTGTTGATGGCGAAACCGTCGATGGTCGCGTGGATGAAATCGCCGTCGGCCAGCGCGTCTTCGAGACGCTTGAGCAACACCACGCCGGCGCCGTCGGACCAGACCGTTCCCTCGGCGCTTGCGTCGAACACCGAGCAGCGACCTTCGGGCGAAAGCACGTTGCCCTTGTGATACCTGTAGCCGATCCCGGAAGGCAGCTCGATGCGGACGCCGCCGGCCAGCGCCATGTCGCACTCGTGATCGAGCAGACTCTTGCAGGCCAGCGCAGTCGACGCCAATCCGGTCGAACAGGCGACGTTGATGCTCATGCTCGGCCCGAACAGATTGAACTTGTACGAGACCATCGTGGTCAGGTAGTCCTTGTCGTTGCCTCGCGCGTGTTCGTACAGCACGTTCAGCGGCAGCTCCGCATTGGCGCTGGGCAATAGATTGCTCAGCATGTAGGTGCTGGTGGCGGAACCCGCGAACACGCCGACGCTCATCGCCGTTCCGTCCGGCGCGTAGCCGGCCGATTCCATCGCCTCGTAACAGCACTCGATGAAAACCCGCTGCTGCGGATCCATGTAGCGGGCGTCGCGAGGCGTGATCTCGAAGAAGCCCGCGTCGAAATCCTCGATGCCCAGCATCGAGCGGGTGAAATGCACATAGCCCGGATCGTCCAGCTCGCGCTGCGGAACTCCGCGCGCGCGCAGCGTATCGTCGTCGACATGGGTGCGGGTTTCGCGCCCTTCCACTATCGCCTGCCAGAGCTGCTCGGGCGTTTCCACGCCGCGTACCCTGCACGCCAGTCCGATAATGGCGATACGGCCGGAAACCGCCGCGGTGTCTTGTGTGATCGTCGTCGTGCTCATTGCAACCTTCATTATTTTCCGGGCCCCGGCGGCGGCGAGTCGCCGCCGCATGGCCATCGGGAGATTTTTTTCGCCGTTTGACCTTATGCGTCCATTACTTGATTTCGGTTACATGTCCGTTTTCCATGTAGACCAGTTGATCGGCCTGATCGAAGTACCTGTCGTCGTGACTGATCACCACGACGATCCGGTCCTGCCGACGCAGCTCGGGCAGCAGTTCGGTGTAGAAGATGTGCTTGAATTCAGGATCCTGATCGGCGGCCCATTCGTCGAAGACGTAGATGTTCCGCTGCTCCATGAAGGCGACCAGCAGCGCCAGGCGCTTGCGTTGGCCATCGGAGAGGCCGGTGGTGGAAAAACGACGCCCCTCCAACGACACCTTGTGCGACAGGCCGAGTTTCTGCAGGTAGTGTCCTGCCCTGTCGGCATCCGGATCGGCGCAGCCGAACAGGTGCGTGAGGAGAAAGAAATCCAGATAGATCGCCGAGACGCTCTGCCGCGCACGGAAAAGATTGCTGTCGTCGACGACCGTCTCGTCGAACAGCACGTGCCCCGAAACGGGCCGATAATGCCCCGAGATCAGTTTGGCCAACGTCGATTTTCCAGAGCCGTTGCCGCCGACCAGGAACGTCACCTGACCACGGCGCAGGCTCAGCGAGATCGGTCCGATCTCGAAGCCGTCGCGGTCCGGATACGAATAACGCACGTCCTCGAGCCGCAGCGTCCGGCAGGCCAGCGGCGGCCCGCTTTCGTCCAGCGTTTCGATCGGCATGCGGTCGAGCAGCTCGTTGAGCTTGTTCAACGCCACGGTGCCCTGTGCCAGCGCGGGCACGGCATTCACGATCACGTTGATCGGCCCGATGACGTAGAGCATCGCCATCACCAGGCTGAGCAGCAGCCCGGACGAGAGACCGTAACGGGAGGCGGCCACGTACGTGACCATGCCGATGGCGAGAAACCCGATCAGATTGCCGTACTGCAGCGCCAGGTAGAAGATGATGTTGCCGCGCCGGGTCAGGCGCATCACGGCGTCCTCGTCCTTGCGCATGCCTGTGTCCATGAAGTCGCGGTACTTCTCCGCGTTCAGTCTGAACTCCTTGGCGCCGTACAACTGCGCGCGGATGCTTTCCTGGATACCGTCGTAAGTGTTGCGCGCACGGATGAAGTGGCGCTGGCCGAATATCAGCGGCAAGCGATAGCTGAGCACGCCGAATACGATCACCGCCATCACCAGAAGAAACACCTTCATGTGAAGAAAGGCGATGAACCCGAGCGCGCACACGATCGTACTGATGTTGATCAGCACCGTCGGCAGATTGGGAGCGGCCTCGACGAGGCGCGGGATATCGGTCGTGAACGCGATCTGCAACCGCGTCGGCCCGATCGCTTCGAGGTCCGGGATCGGCAGGCGGCGGATGCGCTCGGCGAGATACAGCCGCAGTTGCCGCGACGCGCCGTTGACCACGTTGCCGAACACGATCTGCGAGAACGCGCGCGTCAACAACGCGAACACGCAAAGCGCCGCGAATGCGGCAGCGAAGCGCCAGTGCTGGATTTCCCAGCCGAAGATCGCCGGCGTGGCGTCGTCGACGAATTCCGACAGCGTCGGATCGACCGAAGCGAGCGAGAGGAGAATCAGCGGCACCAGCATGGCGTAGGCGATGCCGCCGAGAATCCCGGCAAGCACCGAGACCAGCACGCGATTGGGCGCGCGCGCAGCGAGGAAATGGAACTGGCCGCGACGCAGTTCGGCCGGATCGATCGGATTCACGGCTTCGCGCCCTTTCCGGCCGTCGCCCGGGGCCGCAGGACCAGGGGCTTGCCGACGGCACCATCGATGCGGATGCCCTGCCCCAGGCGATGCGGCCGCATCAGGTCGGCGTAATGCGCATCGGCAATGTTTCCCGATTGGCCGCTGTCGATCATGAACAGGCTTTTCGACGGATCGCCGAGCGGCACGATCTGTCGATAAGAGGGACCGAGTTCGCCGACGTAACCGTGCTCGCCGTCGAATTTGCCGGCCACCACATCGATCGTATAACGCCCGCCGTCTGCGGATTCGCGCCGGTCGAACAGCCGCCCCAACAGCGCCATATGCGTGAAAGGGGCATGCGGCAGATGCATGTACTGCACGCGACCCCATCGCCAATCGTCCATATCTCCGCCCGCCAGACGACGCAGCTCCGCCTCGGCGTCGTCGAGCGCCCGCAGCGCCATCCGCTCGCAGCTCTGCGCGCTGCCGCCGCACCAATGGCGCAGCTCTCCACGGGCGATCCGTCGCAACAGCTCGGGTCGGAATATCTCGGCCTGATCCTTGAGCATGCCCAGGCGCTCTGCGTGGACCAGGTCCACACGCAACGGATCCTCGGTCAGGCGCAACAGGAAGTGACGCGACCATGCGTGGTACAGCGCAGCGCCGACGCTGTCCTCGGACATGCGCCGGTCCCATTTCGACAGGCGTTCGATCATTCCGCGCTGCGTATCGGTTCGCGGCTTGGCGGCGACCAACAGCGGCAACAGTTCACCGGCCTGCGGCTCCAGCACATCGCTCTGCATGGCGGCGAAGTCGGCGACCGAAAGCTTCCCCCCGTCGCGCGTGCGCGACGCCAGCAACGCGTCGATCCGATCGGCGCGATACGCAGGTTGCCAACTGTTCGAGATCAGCCAGGGATAGTCGTCGCCATGGATGCGTTGATTGGCGCTGACCACACGGCCGTTTGCGGGATTGACCTGCGCGGGGAGTTCGGCGGCATCGAGATAACGGCGCCAGCGATACGTCGAATCCCAGCCCGGGGTCGGCAGCAGGCCGCGCCCGGCATTGCGCAGCGGAATGCGCCCGGCCGCCAGCATCGCGATATTGCCGTTTCGATCGGCGTAGACGAAGTTCAAGGCTGGCGCGACATACTCGCGCAACGCAGCGCGGAACGCGTCCAATCCATCGGCGTAATTGATCGCAAGAAAGCCCGCGTAGCTGCGGTCCGACGCATCCAGCGCGCTCCATCGCAGCGCCAGCGCCTGACCTTCGGTCGCGATCGCGTCGCTGATCAATGGACCGTTGCGGGTGGAACGCGCCTGCCAGCGGATCGGCCGGTAGGGCGCGCGCAAAGCGGTGGGAAATTCCGGAGCGACCTTGATCCACTCCTCGCGAACGGCGATCGGACGCCACTGCCCATCGGCCTCGTACTGCTCCTGGTCGATGGACAAGCGTTCGACATACAGATCCTGCGCATCGGCGGCGAGATTGGTCCCCGCCCAGGCGATGGAGGCGTTGTGGCCGAACACCACCACCGGTACGCCGGGCAAGGTGGCGCCGGCGACGTTCAAGCGTTCGCCGCGCAGACGCGCGAGGTAGAACGTCGAAGGCAACTGGGCGCGCAGGTGCGGGTCGCCGGCCAGCAACGGCTTGCCGTTATCGACATGCCGACCCGCCACGGCCCAGGCATTGCTGCCCACGCCCTCTCTGCCCAGACCGGCCATGCGTTCGACCGACTCGGTCATGCGCCAGAGCGTCGCGGCGGAATCAGCGACCGCATCGGACGTCGCGATCGTGGACGCCGTAGATTCAGGCGAGACAGATTCAGGCGAGACGGATCCGGGCGCCGCGCCCGTCGCCTGCGCTGCGAAATCCAGGCCGGTCAGCTCCGATGCGCGTGCGGCGCCCAGATGTTTGACCAGCACCTGATTGGCCAGCTCCTGACGATAGTTTCCCCCGAGACTCAACGCCAGCAGCTTCACCATCAGTAACGAATCGCTCTCGTGCCAACGCTCGGGGCGCACGCCGAAATAGCGGTATTCGACCGGCAAGCTGTGATTCCCGTCGATCCAGGCATTGACGCCATCGGCGTAGGCGCGAAGGCTGACGCGCTCGTCTGCGGAAAGTCGCGTCAACGCATGCTGCGCAGCGTGTTGCAACCCGAGGGTACGCATCAGTTTGTCGCTGGAAAGGAAGCGTGCGCCGAGCACTTCGCTGAGCCGCCCCTGCCCCAACCTGCGCTTGTAATCCATTTGCCACATACGATCCTGCGCATGCACGTAACCGAGCGCGAAGAACGCGTCGTGATCGTTTTGCGCCTGGATGTCGGGAACGCCCCATTTGTCCCTGACGATACGTGCCGAGCGCTTGAGTCCGGAGAGTTCGATTTCGCCCGATACGTCAGGAACGCTGCGTTTGAACGCGATCCCCATCGCCAGAAACAGCACCACGACAGGCACCAGCACGAAGAGCAGAAATCTGCCGAGGAAGGGAGAACAACGCATCCGTACTCGCTTCCGTCACTGCGTCAAAAGTGGGCAAGTAGACCAGACTGCCCGCCGGAGTGTCAACGGGGATCGCACGGTGGAAAACCGTCGATGGAATTGCGGTTGGATCTGTCGGGATTCGTGCCGCGCAGGTCGCGATTATCGTCGGCATCATCATAGGCGCGCCAACGCCTCGCGGCGTCATGCGGCTGCACCGTCAGCACGACCAATAGCCCGGAAAGGAGTTATTCGCAGACATTCTGTTCGAACACGGTCGTGGCGCTGAATCTGGCCAGATGGCGGATCAGGAACTCGGCGATCTCCCGCTCGTGCTGTCGAAGATTCGGATTATGGATGAGGAGGCTGAGCACGATACGGTCCTCTTCGCCGCGATTCCACGCGCTGTGTTCGAACGTATGATCGAAGCCGAGCAAGCCGCCCTCCACGGGCGCGCGGGTTTCGCCGCGGACACACAATGCGGTGCCTTCCGGTACGAAAAGGCCAAGCCACAGGTCGGTGTATGCGTTGATCGGATCGGTATGCGGAGGAATCAGCGTGCCCGGGCGCAACGTCAGCAGGAGCGCGTTGACCAGAAGAGGAATGCGCTGGGCCACTTGCCTGAGCGCCCCTGCCGTCACCGGGAAATCCTTGCAGCGGTCATCCAGGAAACGACCGTTTCGCGCGACGAAACGCCACTCCCGCCATCCATCCGATTGGCCGCCGATCGCGGCCGCGTCGGACTGCGCGTTGTCGGCAAGCCCATGCGGCGGCGCGGCCATGCGGCCGTCCACGAAACGAGCCACCTCATCGCGGATGCCCTCGTACGCGTCGGTCAGGATGTCGCCGCATCCGAAGGCCGCCGGATCGATCCAGGGCTCATCAGGCAGACCGGGCACATGGAATCCGACCGCCCGCTGGCCTTTGTGCACGCGCGCGGGTTTTCGATAGCACCAGACGTCCAGCCCTTCCATCACCCGGTCGAGATCCTTGCCGGGCCAACGCGACATCACTTCGCGCGCGAGCGTATCGGCAACAGTGCGGCGCTCATCGGCGTCGGGCGGTTCGATGTGTGTGACCATTTGCAATGCCGCGTACTCCTGATGCGCGAAGTGTCGCTATTCAACGGGGTGACAGCGCAACCGCTACGGTTGCGCGCCTCACGCCTGGAAGATCCTGCGCACCAGGTCGAGATCGCCGGAAATGCGCAGTTCCCCGGAGCGCAGCAGTTTCACCGGATTGGCCTCGCCTTCGACGATGGCGCGCAGCGTCGGAAGCGCCATGCGAACCTCGGCCTCGACGGGCGCGGCATCGTCGTTCTGGACGGACACCGCATCGGGACTCACCGTCATGCTCCAGGGCTCGTCGCCGAGTTCGTCGAAGACGAATCTGATCCGGGCATGCGTGTCGCAACGATTCACCATTTCGCCGAGCTTCTGCAATGCGATGGCCGGCGGCATGATCGTCGCGTCGGGAGCGGCGGCGGTCGGCGACGATGCCCCTGGCCGCAGGTAGGGCGAAGGCTGGGAATCCCAGTTCTTGTCGATCAGCGCATAGCCCAGATCGCCCAGCAGCGCATTGGCGCGATCCATGTCCCTGGCGGACAGTTGTCTGGCGGAAATGGTGCTGCCTTTGCCGATCGATCCCGAATCGATCTTGCGCGCATAGGCGATATTGGTATCGCCCGGACCATGCTGATGGGGCACCTTGAAGACGCGATCAGCCAGACCCGGATCCTCCCGCAACCCGAGGAATTCGAGGAGCGGCGGCAGTGTCGCAACCGGATCGAGGACCAGGTCCTCGTAACGCAGCCGATAAGCGCTGGCCGGATTCGCCTGCTCGAAAGCGTGGATTTTCTCGCCGTTATCGCACCAGTAATCGACCAGTGCGCCGACCGTATTGTCCAACCGCTTGGCGACGTGACTCGAGAAGCCGTATGCGGAAAATCCCAGCCGCGAAACTTCGAGCCCCGAATGCACGACATCCATGCAGTTCCTGTAGAGACAGACGAACTTCGCATCGGGAAACGCGGCATGCAGAAGCGGAAGATGATCGATGTTCACTACCGATTTGTCGCACCAGCGCTGCTTGCCGACGCGCTGCAGATAATCGGCCATGATCGCTTCGATCGCCGACCGGCACTTCTCCAATACCTGCGGAGGCGTGACCTGTTCGATTTCCATCCGTATGGGACCCGGCGCGGACACCTCGTAACCCAGAGCCAGCGAAATGGACCAGCGCAGGTCCTCGCAAAGCCGGCCCAGATGCATTTCCGGCGGACACGCAAGGTCAGGATGCGCATCCAGCACATAGCGCAACAAGGTCGAACCGGAACGTGCGCAGCAGAGGATGAAGACCGGGGGGGACGGCGATTGCGACTGCATTGTCGTCATGAATGGCGATAGGCGTCAAAGTTTAGCACGGCCAAGTATGCGCGAAGCCTGCATTTCTGTAGGACCGAGGGGGTGGCTCTGCGTGCGCTTTCAGTGTGCCGGCGCTCGATGCGTTTCTGGCTCTCGGCGCAACCAGATTGTCACATCCAACTGATATGGTGCGAGTGGCCTCGACTGGGAGAGAACTCCATACGCTCCCGCAGGGCGAAGCCTCGTCGGATATTGAAAGCACTCTCACCATGCGATGCCAGCGACTTTCGTCCCGTCCACCATGGTCGCGGAACTGGGGCGGGGTCCGTGTCCCGTCGATGTCGAGCTTCGCCTGCAACTCTTAATCAGAATATGGATCGACGCTGCCCGCCGGCATGAATCATCGGCCGCGCGTCGTCGTGAGCGAGGGTTGATGCCTTTCGATGACGCGTCTTATACTGACGGCTCAAAGCCCCGTAGCGTGCGACAGGGATGTTGTGACGGTCAAACGTGTCGGTCTCGGGCATACGGTGAACCGCTGCAGCACCAGGACATGCGCTGCTGCCCCCGAGCAACTACCGGCCTTCTCAATCATCATGTCGAAATCCCTCGTCCTTGGCGCTCCTCTCTGCGCCACGTTGCTGTTGACCCCCTTCCAGGACGCATTCGCCCAAGCGGACCAGAACGCAGGCGTGACGCCATCGACGACGACCGCCGATGCCGAGAACACGCCCGCACCGGGCGAGAAGGATGAGGGCAACACGCTCGACGCCGTGGTCGTGCAGGGCACAGGCGTCTACGACGCGCGTCGCGAAGACACGGTGTCCCGCATTATCGTGACGCAGGAAGATCTCCGGAAATTCGGCGATACCGAACTGTCCGAAAGCATCAAACGTTTGCCCGGCGTCACCGTGGGCATCGGCCCCGCCGGCAGATCGGGCGCGATCACCTTGCGCGGCATGGGAAATGGCTATACCCAGATCCTGTTGAACGGCGAGAAGGCGCCCGAAGGCTTCACCGTCGACTCGATCTCGCCGGAAATGGTGGAGCGCATCGAGATCCAGCGCTCAGCCACCGCGGACCGAAGCGCGGAAGCGATCGCCGGTACGATCAACATCGTCATGAAGAAGGGCTCACGCAAACGCACCCGGGACATCAAGCTGACCCTGTCCAGTCTCAGGGGCAAGCTCTCGCCCGCATTCAACTGGCAGTTTTCCGATCAACGCGACGACCTTTCGTATGCCTTGAACGGCGCCGTGAGCCGCCGCGATTTCCTGGTTACCGAGACCGAGCGGCTGATCGCGCGCGACGCCGCCGGCGACACCCAGAGCATACGCAACGGCGACATCCACGTTACCGGCCGTACCGACGCCCTGTCGATATCACCGAGCCTGAGCATGCGCCTCGAGAACGGCGACACGCTCTCGCTGCAGGGATTCGTCGACGCATCGGAATTCAACAAGCACGGCGACATCGACTACGAGATGGAACTGGGCTTGCCGGTGCGCCATATGCGCTATCGCCAAACCATCGACACCGACGATCTTCGACTGCGCGGCGATCTGAATTGGACGCATACGTTCGACAACGACAACCTCGACCAGCTGGCGATCAAACTGAGCCTCAACAGCAATCGTCAGGATTACCGGTTCCAGGAGCTCGGCTATGCGGCCGACGGAATCCAGAACCTCGACGACGATACGAACGCGCAGATCCGCGAGCATGGCCTGAACACGACGGGCAAATATTCGGCGGGCCTGTTCGAGAACCACTCGCTGCAATTGGGCTGGGACGGCAGCGCGCAGCGGCGCGACGAACGTCGTGTGCAGCGCTTGGCCGACCTGCCCGGCATCCCGGGCAGCGTCAGCGATCTTGATTTCGACGCGAGCATCAACCGCATCGCTTTCTATGCGCAGGACGACTGGACCGTGAGCGAGCGATGGTCCCTGTATCTCGGTGCGCGCTGGGAACTCTTCGAGACCATCAGCGAAGGCAACTCGTTCGCGCGCATCCGCAACAGCGACCAGGTGCTGTCGCCCTCGTTCCAATCGCTGTGGAAGCTGTCGAGCGACAAGAAGGACCAGGTCCGGCTTGCGCTCAGTCGCACCTACAATTCCCCGCGCATCGCGCAACTGATCCCGCGGCCCTACACCACGACCAACAACAATCCGCTCGAACCCGATCAGCGCGGCAATCCGGGTCTCAAGCCCGAACTGGCGACCGGCCTGGATCTGTCCTACGAGCACTACTGGGCCGACGACGCGATGTTGAGCCTGGGCACGTACGTTCGGCGCATCGAAGATGTCATCCGCGACGAGATCCGTTTCGTCGGCGGTCGCTGGTCTTCCTCGCCCAACAACGGCGGCAAAGCGCTGGCCTGGGGCATCGAGATGGACAGCAAATTCCCGCTCAACTCCCTGATCGCGCGGGCACCGGACATCGACGTGCGTTTCAATCTCACGCGCAACTGGTCGCGAGTGGACGATATTCCCGGCCCGGACAACCGTCTGCCCGACCAGGCCAAACTCAGCTCCACCCTGGCCGTGGACTACAAGGTCAATCCCGCCTGGACCGTCGGCGGCAGTTTCACCTATCAGGACGGCGGCTATATCCGCACGACGCTGTCCCAGGCCAGATTCAGCGCACCGCGGCGCGAGTTCGATATATACGGCCTCTGGAGCGCGAGTGCGCGCAGCAAGCTCCGTCTCAGTATCGGCAATCTGCTGCTGCGCGACATCGTCTCGGGCAACGAGTACTTCGACGATTTCAGCTCGAACGAGATCATTCGGCGCCGCGACACTTCTTTGCTGTTTCGCGCCACGTTCGAGTTCAAGTTCTGATCCCGTCGCCTGGAACGGGTCGTACCGGCGGGCATGAGCATTGAGGATTTTCGCTCTATCCGATCTGCATATCGAACAGGCGATCAATCGCGCATGGGTCGAGCGCCTGTCCGAAACCGATTACCGCGACGATATCCTGATCCTTGCCGGCGATCTGTCCGACACCCTGGCGTTGGTCGAGTGGGGCCTCGGCGTATTGGCGTCGCGTTTTCGCAAGGTGCTGTATGTGCCGGGCAACCACGACCTCTGGGTGCTGCGCGAGCCTGCCAGCCTGCTCTCCACCGGCAAGCTGGAGCGCCTGCGCGCGTTGTGCGCCGAACGGAACGTGTCGATGACGCCTTACCACTGTGGTGAACTGTCGGTGGTGCCGCTGTTCTCCTGGTACGACGATTCTTTCGGCGCGCCCAGCGCGGAGCTGCGCGAACGCTGGATGGATTATCGCGCCTGCCGCTGGCCGGCCGGGCTTCACGGAGACGGTATCAACGCACACTTCCTCGGCATGAACGATGCTGCGCTGCAGGTGCGCAATCGCATCGTCGTCAGTTTCTCGCATTTCGTTCCGCGCGCGGATCTGCTGCCCTCGGACAGCGCGACCACGCGCCTGTTGCTGCCGGTGATGGGTAGCGCCGGACTGGATGCGCAGATCCGCCGCTTGCAGCCCGCGATCCACGTCTTCGGCCACAGTCATCGCAACGTCGATGTCGCGCGCGAAGGCATCCGCTACGTCAACTGCGCGTTAGGCTATCCCAGCGAGCGCCGGGAAGCCCCAACCGCCCTGCCCTGCATCCTCGACCTCGCCTCTGACACCGCTCAGCGGCTTACCGACAACCCGCCATGACCCCGCACTCCGATCCCGCAGCGACTCCCGCCACCCTGGTCGATGCGCTGCGCATCCGCGCCGCCGAACGTCCCGACAAGACGCTGTACCGTTTCCTGGGCGCAGGCGATGAAGAGCAGACGCTCACGTTCGCCCAGTTGGACCGCGATGCCCGGATCATCTGCGCTCACCTCCGGGCACGCGCCGGCCAGGCGCCCACCGTCGCCTTGCTGCTTTATCCGCCCGGACTGGAGTTCATACGCGCTTTCTTCGGCTGCCTGTATGCGGGCGTGATCGCGGTTCCTTTGCATCTGCCCGGCAGCCGGCAGGAAAACTGGCAACGGCTCGGCAGGATCGCGAAGGACGCCGGCGCGCGTTTCGTTCTCACCGACGACGGCAATCGCGATGCGGTCCACCGCTGGCTGCAGAGCGCCCCGGAACTCGATCTGACGCCACTGGTCAGCAACTCGCTGCGCGGGGAAGACGCAGCGGCTCCGGCGGTCGCGCTTGCGCCGGGCGGGCCCGAAGCGCTCGCATTCCTGCAGTACACGTCCGGTTCCACCGGCGACCCGAAAGGCGTGATGGTTTCGCAAGCGAATCTGATGCATAACCAGAGGTTGATGCAGCGCAAGTTCGGCCACGACGACAATGCCGTCGTCGTCGGTTGGCTGCCGCAGTATCACGACATGGGCTTGATCGGAAACATCCTGCAGCCGCTTTACCTCGGCGCGACTGCGATCCTGATGTCGCCGAACGCCTTCCTGCAGAATCCGTTGCGTTGGCTGCAGGCGATTTCGCGTTATCGCGCCACGACCAGTGGCGGCCCGAACTTCGCCTATCGCCTGTGCGCCGAGCGCATCCGCGACGAGGACAAGGCGGGTCTGGACCTGCGCAGTTGGGAAGTCGCCTTCAACGGCGCAGAGCCGATCTCCGCCCGGACGCTCGATCGATTCCATCAGGCGTTCCAGGGCTGCGGCTTCCGGCGCGAAGCCTTCTTCCCCTGCTATGGCCTGGCCGAAGGCACGCTGTTCGCGGTCGGTGCGGTGCGCCAGTCCGGCGCGGTCACCCGATGGATCGAGCGCGAAACGCTTGCGCGCGGCCTCGCACGCCCGCTGTCGCGCGACGGCGCCCATGGCGATGGCACCGAAAGCGATGGTATCGATAGCGGCGCAGTGGAACTGGTCAGCAGCGGCGAACTGCCGGACGAGGGTGCGCTCGGCATCGTCGATCCCGCCAGCGGCGTGCCCTGCGAACCGGGCACGATCGGCGAAATCTGGCTGCACAGCCCCAGCGTGGCCAATGGCTATTGGCAGCGCGAGGCGCTCAGCCACGAAATGTTCCAGGCGCGCCCGGCAGGCGACGACCGACAGTATCTGCGCACGGGCGACCTCGGTTTCACCCACGAAGGCCAGTTGTACGTCACCGGTCGGCTCAAGGATCTGGTCATCGTCCGCGGCCGCAACATCTACCCGCAGGACATCGAATCCACCGTACAGGACGAGTTTCCCGTACTGCGCAGCGGATGCGGCGCATGCTTCGGCGTCGAGCACGACGGCGAGGAGACGCTGGCGCTGGTTCAGGAGGTCGAACGCACTGCGCTCAATCGCACGGACTTCAGGGCGTTGTGGCGCGAAATCAATCGACTCCTGTCCGAACGCTTCGGCTTCCGCCTGCACACGCTGGTCCTGGTGCGGCCGGCGCAGGTGCCGAAGACCTCGAGCGGCAAGGTCCGGCGCAGCGCCTGCCGCGATCTCCTGCAGCAGGGGCAGCTTGCGGTGGTGGCGCGCTTCGACGCCGATGCCGCAATGCCGGATGCTGCCGCCGACACTCTCCATGCGACGCACGCAGGAGAAACGGCGCTTCCGGATTCGCCGGCGTTGCGGCTGCTGGCCACGGTCCTGCGCATACCGGCGCATGAGTTTTCGCCGCAATGCACACTGGGCAGCCACGGGCTGGACTCGTTGAAGGCGGCCGAAATCGAACATTTCCTCGATACGCAGCATGGCGTGCGCTTGGACATGAGCCGTTTGCTGGACGGCATGACCGTCGCGGATTTTCTGGCGGAGGTGGGCGACACCCGCCGCAATGCGACGGCACCCGATGCTTCCGCAGATGCCCCTCTGGAAACGGTCGCCACCCTCGGCCCGCAGCAACATGCCATCTGGCAGCTCCAGACACTGCAGCCGACGGGACGCGCCTTCAACATCGCTTTGCCGCTGCGCGTCGAAGAACGGCTCGATCCGCAGACGCTGGCGGAAGCCCTGTCGCGTCTGCTGCAACGTCATCCGCAACTGAACACCGCGTATCACGAGCGCGATGGCGTCCCGACCGCCTCGCTGCGGGCCGACACCGCACCTGCGCTGACGGTCATCGAAGCGGCCTGGGACGAAGCTCGGCTCGACGCTGCCCTGCGCGAACAAGCGGCGGAGGAGATCGCGCTCGATCGCAGCGTCATGCACGCTTATCTGCTGCAGACCGGGCCACAGCAGAGCCTGCTGCATCTGGTCGTGCATCACATCGCGGTCGACGCATGGTCGATGCAGGTGCTGGTGCGCGATCTGGCGCAGGCGTATCGCGACATCTCACTCGGTCGTCCGTCGCCAGCGCCGCTTGCGCGCGGCTATGGCGATTTCCTCCGCGCGCAACAGCGCTGGCTCGAAAGCCGGGATGGCGCAGCGGCCGTGGCGGATGCACGCGCCGCGGCAGGCGCGCATTCGGGCATTCTCAACCTGCCTGCCGACCGCGCGCGTCCCAAGCGCTTCGCTTTCCTCGGCGACGAGGTTTCCCTGAGTCTGGACGAAGCGCTGTCCACGGCGATTCGCGCCAAGGCCGGCGAATGGAACACCACGCTGTTCACCGCGTTGCTGGCGGCATGGCAAGTACTGATGCACCGCTTGACCGGGCAGACCGAGTTCGCCATCGGCATCCCGGTCTCGCTACGTCCTGCTCCCGACTTTTCCGACGTGGTCGGCTGCTTCGTCGACTTGAAGCCGCTATCGTGCGATGTCGCTCCTGATCAGCCGTTCCGCGAGTTCGTCGCGCACAGCCGCTCCGGAGTGCTGGAGATGCTACGGCGCAAGCGGGTGCCTTCGACGCTGACCAGACGTGACGGCGCCGCACCCAGCGGCTGGCCCGCGACAGTGCAGCCGAACGTGCGCTTCGCGTTGCAGCAGGCCACGGAGCTTGCGGATGCCGCACCGTTCCTGCTTAATCTCGATGGCGCCCGCGCCGAGCTGGCCGGCCTGGAATTCCGCTCGCATGCCCTGGCGACCCGGAGCGCGCAAGCCGATCTCAGTCTGGCCCTGCTCGAACACGAAGGTCGTCTGCACGCCCGTTTCAACTACAACCGCGAGATCTTCGCGCGGCCGCGCATCGAACGGATCGCGGCCATGTACGCCGAGCTGTGGCGCAGCATCATCGCCGACGACGCCACGCCGGTTCGCGGACTCGCGCTGCTCGACCGCAGCGAGCGACAGCGCCTGCTCGACCGGTCCGCGCCCGCTCCGGCACGTTACGGCGCCGATGCGTGCGCGCACCATTTGATCGAGCGTCAGACCGCGCTGCGCGGCGACGCCATCGCCGTGATCGGCGAAGAGGACGATCTGAGTTACGCCGAACTCAACGCCCGCGCCAACCGGATCGCACGCTGGATGCGCGCACGCGGCGTGCAACCGGAAGATCGGGTGGGACTGTATCTCCGCCGCACCACCGACATGGTCGTCGCATTCCTCGCCGCCCTCAAGGCCGGCGCATGCAGCGTGATGCTCGAGCCCTCTCTCCCGCCCGAACGCCGCCGTCTGATCATCGAAAGCTCGAAAATCGCGCTGTTGTTGACGAACGTCGACGATGGCTTCGATCTCGCCGACACCGTGCTCGATCTGCGCGACGCGACGGCCTGGAACGGATATGCGGACGGGAACCTCGATCTGGCGCTCACGCCGGACAATGCCGCTTACGTCATCCATACGTCCGGTTCCACCGGCCGTCCCAAGGGCGTCATCGGCCTGCATGCCGGCATCGTCAATCGCACGCGGTGGATGATCGAGCACTTCGGACTCGCGCCGGGCGAACGGATCCTGCACAGCACGCCGATGGGTTTCGTGCGCGCGGAACGCGAAATCCTGTTTCCGCTCTGCGCCGGTGCGACCGTGGTGATCCTGCCGCAAAGCGGGCTGAACCGTGCGGACGCGGTGCTCGATGCGCTGGAACGACATCGCATCGGCTACACGGCGTCCTCACCATCGCTGTTGCGCATGATCCTCGATCACGACACCGCGCGTTTCGCCGGCCTGCCCTCGCTGCGGCACTGGTTCATCGGCGCCGATGCGTTGCGTCCGGACTTGATCGCTGCGGCACAGGTCGCCCGCCCCACGCTGAAGCTGACGTATTTCTACGGCTCGACCGAAGTCAGTTCCGACGTGGCGTATTTCGACGTGCCGCCGGGATACGCCACCGATGCTCCGACGACGCCGATCGGACGCGCCCTCGCCAACACGGCCTTGTACCTGCTCGACGCTTCCATGGAACCGGTGGCCGACGGCATGCCCGGAGAGATCCATGTCGGTGGCCTTCAGCTTGCGCGCGGCTACCTGTTCGAGCCGGAACTCACCGCCGATAAATTCATCTTCGATCCTTTCTCCACGACAGGCGGCGCCCGTTTGTACCGCACCGGCGATATCGCATACCGTCGCGAAGACGGCGATCTGGTCATGCTTGGCCGCAACGACGATCAGGTCAATCTGTATGGCCACCGCATCGAGCTCGGCGAGATAGAACACGCGCTGCGCGCACTCCAGTCGATCACCGATGCGGTCGCGTTGCCGCACCGTCAGGGCGAACACAGTTTGATCGTGGCCTACGTCGTCTGTCCGGACGCCGAATACACCGGGCAACTGGGCAAGCATCTCGCCGTGCGCCTGCCCGACTACATGATCCCCTCCGTGTTCATCCGTCTGGATGCGTTGCCGGTCACCGCACTGGGCAAGATCGATCGCGCCGCGCTGCGTTCCATCGACCTCAGCCTCGCCCGCGCCGCCGACCATGCTCCCGCGGAGACGCCGCTGCAGGCGCGCATGGCCGAGATCCTGGCCGAATTGCTCGGGGTGCCCGTGGAACTGATCAGCGTCAAGCGCAATTTCTTCGAGCTGGGCGCCAACTCCGTCGCGCTCAGCGAGTTCGTCGCACGCGCCAATCGCCTGCCGTTGCCGCGCCCGCTGCGGGCTGCCGATGTATTCCACTACCCCACCGTGCGCGACCTCGCCGCCGCGATGACTGCGGATCCGTCCCGGCAGGAGGGGTCGACGATCGCCCGGAGTGCGGCCGACCGCGCGCAAGCGCGTCGTCGAGCGATGGATCGTACGCAGCCCGGGCGCGCGGGCTGATCGACGGCCGACACCTCGCTCAGTCAAGCGGACATCATCGCTACCGGCCGCTGCATGGCCGGTGCGGCATCGGCTGCCATGCATCGGCTGCCATGCACCGAAGTGCGGCGAGCTACGGTTCTACTCGATCCACTGCGATCCGATACGGCTCGATCGGCGTGTCACGGCTTGGCCGCGACATCGCACTCATACGCGTCCTCGGACGCGCGATGCGCATCGCGCATCCTTCGGCCCGTCTCCAGCATTTCCGCCCGGACGCGGTCGATGACCTCGTGCTGGTGGCTGTTGATGAAGAAGTGGTCGCCATCGAACCAATGGAGCCGACACTCGGCCGTGGTTTCCTCGCCCCACTTGCCGACATCCATACTGTTGCCGCGGTTGTCGTTGCGGCCCGCCAATACGCTGATCGGCATCGTCAAGCGTGGCGCGGGTCGGTACCGGTAATCGTGTACGAGCGCGAAATCCGCGCGCAGCATCGGCAACAGGAACATCATCATTTCGTCATTGCGCAAAACTTCCGCTGGCGTTCCGTTGAAATCCTGCAGTTCCCGCATCAGTTCCCGATCGGGCATCAGATGCAGGGCCTTGACAGGAGGACGACTGGCCGCCGGCTCGCTTCCCGACAGGAACAGGTGGATCGGCGCCGGGCTGCCCATCCGCGCGCCCAGGCGGGCCGTCTCGAACGCCAGCAACGCGCCCAGACTGTGACCGAAAAAAGCGAATGGACGGCCATCGGCCGAGTCGGCGATGCCGCGTGCGATCTGTTCGACCAGCGGCGCGAACGCGGTGGCGAAGGGCTCGCGTATGCGCGAACCGCGCCCCGGGAGCTGCACGCCGCAAATCTCCACATACGGCTCCAATGCGGCTTGCCAGGATGCGAATACGCCCGCATGCCCGCCGGCGTAGGAAAAACAGAAAAGCCGCAGCGGATGCGCGGCATTCGGCCGGCAGATGATGACGGGAGAAGACATGGCTTTCGAAACTGAAAAAAATAATCGTACACGACGTGGCGCCGACGTGTTGCCGGGGGTGCGACAGCGATACGACGCAGCGCGCGTGCCCGATCGATGATCCCGGGATGAGCACGGGTGATCCGCCCAGATCGAGTCACAATGCTCACGAGACCGCTCAACCAGCCAGCCAAACTCTACCGATGCCCAATCCGCCCGCCATCGACGGCGTATCCGCCAGCCGCCTGCAGTTGCCGCCCGGCCCCTGGGCGACCGTGCTGGAGGCGCTGTGCGCGCGCTTTCCTGCCGTCGATCGCGAGACATGGCGCAGCCGCTTCGGGCGTGGCCGGGTACTGGATGCGGACGGCCTGCCTCTGCACGAAGATGCGGCATTCCGGGTCGGCGCCGAAATCCATTACTACCGCGAGGTGCCGGCCGAGACGCGCCTCGCGGTCGAGGAAACCATCCTTCACGTCGACGAGCACCTGATCGTGGTCGACAAGCCGCACTTCCTGCCGGTGATCGCGGGCGGCGGTTACGTGACCGAAACTCTGCTGGCGCGGCTGGTGCGGCGATTCGGCGACATCGGCATCGCGCCGCTGCACCGGCTGGACCGGCTCACTGCCGGCGTCATGCTGTTTTCCGCGAATCCGGCGACGCGTGCGCGCTATCAGTTGCTGTTCCGCACCCATGCGATCGACAAACGCTACGAGGCGATCGCGCCGCCGCTGGCGGAAACCGTGTGGCCGCTGGAGCGCCGTTCGCGCCTGGTGCGCGGCGAGCCGTTCTTCCTCACCCGGGAAGTCGAAGGCGAGCCGAACGCATTCACGCGGATCGATGCCATCGAGCGCGGACCCGCGACCTGGCGTTACGCGCTGGAACCGGTCACCGGACGCAAACACCAGCTGCGGGTCCACATGGCCGCGCTGGGCGCGCCGATCCTCAACGACCCGCTCTATCCGGTGCTCGCCGCCCCGGCGCCCGACGATCCGGCGCGTCCGCTGAAGCTGTTGGCGCGGTCGCTGTCGTTCGTGGATCCGCTGGATGACTCGCTGCGGATGTTCGAGAGCACGCTCAGGCTGTGAATGCCGACTTCACTTCGGCGCGTCGAGGCGGCGCGTCGCCATGACTTCCACGGGGCGCGACAGGCCGGCATAGGCCGCGTGGACCGCTTCGGCGCCGTAAACCTGTTCGAGTCTGCGGATGATGAAATGCCCGCGCGCCATGTCCTGGTAGTGCTGGATGAACAGCGCATTGACCGCGGCGCCGCTGGCCGCACCGATCACCGGCACCAGCTGCGCGGCGAACTTGTGGGTGATGACCACGCCGAAGCGTGAGGCCACGGCTTCGATCATCTTGGCCAGCCAGATCCCGGCCTTGCTCGCCGACACCGTCGCGACGCCCTGCTGGCCGGCGCTGGCGGCCGCGCCCTTGGTCAGTGCGGCCGCGGTCTGCTTCAGCACTTCGTTCAACATCGCGCGGGTGGCGTAATAGCCGGTTTCCGACGCGTCGTCGCCGCGGCCCGGGCCACCCAGCGCGAATACCGCCACGCAGTCCTGGGCCACGGTCGGATCCTGCAGCGAGAACCCTTCGCTGCGGGCGATGTCGGCGATCGAGCGCAGCATGATGGTGGTGGTGACCGGCAACTCGACCAGCAGCCCGGTGAAACCGAAGAAGCCGCCCGCCGCGCCGCTGGCCGCCGACATCAGGGTGTGCGAGCGCGTCGACGCCGAGGCGTTGGGGGTGTCGCGCAAACTGCCCAGAGCCACCCGCACCGATTTCGACAGGGCGCCCTGCACCGCCGAATGGACCCGCCGGCCGGCGCTGTCGGGTAGCCTGTCCAGCGCCGACTCCAGCGGTTTGCCGACGATGTTCGTCAGTTTGGCGACGATCGACGGGGATTCGAGGAGGGCGAAAGCGCGTTGCAGCGCTGCGATGTCGTCTGGGTGCTGTTCGATGGGGTCCATTGCGGACCATGCTACCTCGCGGCCCATCCAATCCGTGTTTCACCCACCAGGGCCGCTGCGGGAGTCCCGGATAATTGGCGATAATGCCCGGCCAGTCAGGGCGTCGCCCCATCGTCCCGGAGTATCGCGATTTGAGTGCTTCACCAGCGGAGACCGCCCTGTTCTCCGTGCTTCCCCAGGGACTGTTCGGACCGCTGGCGTCGCCCAACCGCATGCATTACTGGCGGCTGCTGTGCCGGCTGTTCGGCGAATTCTTCGGCCCGGACGCGCCCATGCCGCCCAGCATCGGTTTCCAGCGCCGCGAAATTACCTCGGCCATCGAGCGCTATCTGCTGACCGACGACCCGTGGGAAGACGACGACGGCGACGCCCCGGACACGCCGCTGGCGATCCGCGCCGGCACGGTCTACGAACGTTTCCGCCAGGCCGGCTGGCTGCGCCAGGAGCGGATCGGCGCCCGCGACATGGTGTCGATGACCCATCCGGTCTCGCGACTGCTGACCCTGCTGATCGATTTCGCCGAGCGCGGCCCGACGTTCTTCGGCGCCAAGGTCCGCTCGATCGAGCTGCAGCTGAGCCAGATCATCGCCGGCAAGGCCATGGGCGACACCCTGGACGAGGCCGCCGACCAGTCGCGGCAGTTGTTGTCGAACGTCGCGTCGATCAGCGTGCAGGTCCGCGACCTCATGCCCGAGCTGAGCAAGGCCGAAAGCACAGCGCAGTTCGCCCGCAAGCTGTTCGAGCGGTACGTCGGCGAGTTGTTCGTCGGCGATTACGCCGAACTGCACAACGCCGATCACCCGCTGGCGCGGCGCACTTCCATTCTGGCGATGGTGCGGGAGATCGAATTCGGCCCGCTGCGCGCGGACCTGCTGGCCTGGTACGCCGAGCGCGCGCCCGGCGGCGACATGGCAGTTGCCGAACACCGGCTGCAGCGCAGCCTGCGCCGGCTGTATGAAATCGACCGGATCGACGAATACCTCGGCCGGTTGGACGACGATATCCGTCAGGCCAACCGCCGCGCCCTCGCCTTCCTCGACTACCGCCTGCGTGCGCCGGATCAGCTCGACACCCTGCTCCGCCGCGCCTGTCGCGGCGTGCTGGCGGCGCCGGAAGACGCGCTGCGGCTGCCGGTCGCGCCCGGCGGATTGATGGACGAACAGCGTCTGCGCGCGCCGCAGCGGCGCCCGCAGCCGATCGCGCGCACCGCCAACACCAACCCCGAACCCAAGCCCGAACAACTGGCGCGGCTGAACCTGCTGCGGCAGATGAAGCGGGTGCGGCTGGTGCTGCCGGAAGACCTGTCGCGTTACCTCGAGCGGCATTGGGACGAGACCGGCGTGCTCGATTCGCAGGCGCTGCAGATCGCGACCATCGAAGACTTCCGTGCTTACCAGACTCTGGTCACGCTCGCCCTGCGCAGCCAGCGCAAGGGCGGGCTGCGCCGCGAGGACCCGCTGCACCGGCTGTTGCGCGGATTCCGGGTCGAACTCGCGGCCGAGGAAGCCAACGACGCATCGGCTGAACAAGCCAATCCCTACCTGCATTCGCCGCGCTTCGTCCTGCGCCGCACCGGAACCCACGCTTCGATGAAAGCCACACGCATGAAAGACATCACCGCATGAAAGGGCTCCGATGAAACGTTCCTGGACCCAACTGAGCCAGCTGTCCGGCGGCACCTACATCGCCCAGGACTTCGAACGCGCCGCGTATCGTCTGGTGACCGAGCAGGTGCTGTACAGCAGCGACCGCAACTCGCGCAACGCCTATCACCTGGTCGAAACCTACTTCGCCGACTTCGGCGCGGCGCTGGAGCCGCTGGGCATCCGCCTCGAACGCAACGCGCACTACCGTTACGTCGTCGCCCTGCCCTCGCACGGCGAAGGCACCGCAGTGTCGCTGGAGCAGACTTTATTGATACTCGTGCTGCGCCACCGCTACGACGCAGCGATGCGCCAGGGCCAGATCGAGGATCACGGCGAGGTGATCGTGGAACTGCCGGAGCTGCAGGAGGCGTATCAGGCGTTGACCGGCCGACCGATGCCCGAACTGGGCCCGCTGCGCGACGCACTACGGATGCTGCGGCGCTGGTCGGTGTGCAAGGTCGTCGATTGCGAAGCCGACGACCCGCAGCCGTTCCGCATCCTGGTGCGTCCGGCCATCGTCGAGATCGTCGGCGCGCAGTGGCTGCAGCGTCTCGATCAGCACAACCGCGATGACGACGAGAACGAAGACCGCGAAGTCGACATCGACGGCGCGACTGCTGCTGCAACAGGCACCGACATGACGGACACCGACGATGTATCAGCTTAAGCGCGCCCATCTGGTGCAGTTCTTCCTGTTCCAGGCCGAAACCCTGGAACTGGACGCGACCACCGCGATCATCGCGCCCAACGGCGCGGGTAAAAGTGCATTGTTGGACGCCCTGCAGATCGTGATGCTGGGCGCGGACCGCAACCAGATCCGCTTCAACGCCCAGGCTGGCGGCAGCCACCGCGCCCGCAGCATCCGCGACTACTGCCTGGGCGTGTACCGCGCCGGCGACGACGGCCGCGTGCGCGAGACCGCGACGACCTATATCAGTCTGGTCTTCGAGGACACCATCAGCGGCGAGACGCTGACCGCCGGGATCGCGCTGGGCGCGGCCGCCGACGAGCCCGATCACCGTGTCCACGGCCTGTACCTGCTGCCGGGCGTCGCGCTGACCTTGGACGATCATCTGGAAACGGTCAAAGGCGAACAGTTGCCGCTGGCGTGGGTGCAGTTCCGCACCGCCATCGTCGCCCGCTGCAAGGCCGCCGGCACCAAGGCCGAACTGCACCAGACCAGCGACCGCTTCCTGCGCGACCTGCTGCTCCAGCTGCGGCCCGCCGGCAATGTCCAGATCGACCCGGCCGCGTATCGCAAGGCGTTCCAGAACGCGCTGAACCTGCAGCGGGTCAACGATGTCGACCTGTTCGTGCGCACGCTGGTCGCGGAAGAGCGGCCGACCGACATCGGCAAGTTCCGCGCCCTGCTGGAAGGCTTCCGGCTGATCAAGGAAAAGATCGAACAGGTCGCGCTACGCATCGACGCCGCCGAAACCGTCGAGACGCAGTACCGGAAGGTCGCCAGCCAGGCCACGCGCGCGGCGTCGTATCGCGCGCTCGGCGCCGAATACCGTCGCGACGCCCACGGCGAACAGGTCGATGCGGCCGAGGACACGCTGACCTCCGCGGTCAACGCGAAACAGCGCACCGCACGGGCACTGGAACAGGCGCGCAGCGACCGCTCGACCGCGCGCCAGCAGGCGGAAGACGCGCAGCGGCGGCTGCAGGGCACCCGCGGCTACAGCGAGCAGGCGTCGTTCGACCAGATCGCCGGCCGCGACCGCGACGAACTGGCGCAACTGAAGCGCGAGCTGATGCGCAGCGCCGGCTTCGTCCGCGACCAGCTCGGTGCGGTGTCGAAGCTCGATCTGCCCGGGCTGGACATCGATGCCCTGACGCTGGCGATGGCGCCGTGGGGCGCGCTGTTCCAACAGGTGTCGATGCTGCCCGCCGATGCCGACATCGACCTGTCGCCGGAGGCCTTGCATACCCAACTACAGGCGGCGATGGCGCAGGCCGTGCCGACGATGACGCTGGTCTCGGCCCGCACCCACGAACTGCGCAGCGAACTCGACGCCGCGCGCCAGCGCGCGAAGAGCGCGCGCCAGAACCAGACCCGCCTGCATGCCGGCCAGGCCGAACTGCGCAGCGACGTGATCCGGCTGATGAGCTATTTCGAGGAGGCGGGCATCCCCTGCCGCCCGGTCTGCGATCTGGTGCAGGTGACCGACCCGGCCTGGCAGGGCGCGATCGAAGCGTACCTGCGCAGCCATGTCGAAGCCCTGCTGATCCCCGTCGAACACGAGGAGCGCGCGGTGAAGCTGTATCGCGCGCTGCAGGGCGGTCGCTCGGTCTACGGCGTGAAGATCGCGCTGACCAGCCAGGCGCGACAGTCGCGCGGCGACGCGCGCATCGCCGACGGACAGGTGTCCGCCCTGCTCCGCGGCGGCGACGATGCCCTCGCCTACCTGCGCCGCCAGCTCGGCGAACTGCGCTGCATCGAGACCGAAGCCGAGGTCGTGCGTGCGAAGCAGGGCCTGAGCCGCGACGGCCTGGTGGTGAAAGGCGGCGGCGTCGAACGCCTGCGCCTGCCTGCCGCCACCGAGCTGAAGATCGGCGCCTCCGACAACCGTGAGCGGCTGAAACTCCTGCGCGAAGATCTGGAGCGCGCCGAACACGATATCCGCCGGCTCGAAACCGCATGGCAGGCGCTCGACGCCCGGGTCGCGGACTGGGCGCGGATCGGCAGCCCGGAACACGCGGCGCAGGCGATCCACGGCCTGCTGCTCAAGCACCGCGAAGCCGCCGCCCGCTACCGGACGCTGCGCGACAGCCATGCCTCGCTAGCCGATCCGGATCTGATCCACCTCAGCGAGCAGGCCCAGGCGCTGTCGGAGCGCCGCGACGCGCTGGAAGCGCTGGTCGAACGGCTGGTCGGCGAGGAAGCCGTCGCCCAAGGCAAGGCGACCGACGCGCAGACCCAGCTCGATCGCCTCAACGCCGAGAGCGAGCGCATCGCCCGCGCCGCGGTCGACGCCTTCCGGCATCCCGATGTCGATCCGAACCTGGTCGAGCAGCATCGCGACGAGCTCGACGAAAAGTATCCCGAGCTGCCCGAGCGCATCGCCCGCTGCCTGCATCGCGCCGACGACGCCGAAAAGTCGCTCAACGCGGTGCTGCCCGAGGCCTGGTCCGGGCTGGCGCAGTACGCCAAGGATCACGGCATCGCGCTCGACGTGGAGCCGCAGGACTGGCGCAAGGCCGACGCGCTGCTGCGCGGCGAGATCGCGCATCTCAAGGACACCGAACTGGTCCAGCACCAGGCCATGGCCGACGAGGCCTATGCCACCGCCGTCGACACCTTCCGCAGCAACGTCGCCTCGGCGCTGTACGACAACTTCACCCGGCTGAAGCACCAGATCCAGATCCTCAACCGGACGCTGATGGGCAGCCCGGCGTTCTCGAACAACGAGCGCTATCAGTTCCGTTACGAAATAGCGCCGGAATTCAAGGACCTGCACCGCTTTATTCACAAAGTGGCTGATGTAGGCGAAGCCGACACCCTGTTCGGCAGCGCCGGCGAAGTGCCCGAGGCGTTCCGCGAGATCATCGAGGACAGGATCGGCGGCCGCGGCAACGCACCGTCGCCCCTGGACGACTACCGCCGCTTCTTCAGTTTCGAAGTGAACATCCAGCAGGATGGCCGCGTCATCGGCACGCTCAGCGAACGCATGCGCTCCGGCTCCGGCGGCGAGCACCGCGCGCCGATGTACGTGATCGCCGGCGCCGCGCTGGCCGCCGCCTACGGCAAGCGCGACGGCCAGCAGGGCGGCCTCGGCCTGATCATGCTCGACGAGTTCGGCGACAAGATCGACGCCCAGAACGCCCGCGCCACCACCCAATACCTGCGCTCGCTCGGCCTGCAGTTGATCCTCGCCGCGCCCGACACCGCCCAGGGCACGCTCACCGGCGTGCTCGACAGCTATATCGAACTGTTCCGCGACGGCCCACTGCTGCAGGTTGAACGCGTCCAAGTCACCGACGCCGGCCGCGCCCTGCTGCACAGCGACCAGTTCGCGCTGCACCCGGAGCTGCTGGAGGCGGAGATCGCGCGGATCCAGGCGGAGCGGGCATCGGCGTAGCCCGCATCGTTTGCTCCGGCCCGCATTCAAAATCCCTTGCAGACGTCCCAGACCTCGGAGTCGAGGCGGCTCATCAGGTCGAAATTCCGCTTCAGGCCGACCCGCTTCAGGGTCGCCTCGCGCTTGGCCTTCGCGGCCTGGCACGGGGTCGGGCCGGCAGCACGCCGGGTAGCGGTGCGGACGACGGTCGCCTTGCCGCTGGGACGGTTGCGGCGGTCCATCTCCTGCTGGATCGCGGCGCTGCGTGCGGCCACCGCCGGATCTTCGGGCTTGGCTTCGTAGCTGCGGACCGACGCCGTGCGCTGGCCGGTAGCGCACGGCAGGTTCTGGTAGCTCCTGATGCCTTTGGCATCGATGCAGGTGTGGATCTCCTGCGCCGTCGCCTGCGCGGCTGGCAGCAGGGCGATTCCGGCGAAAGCAATAAAAATCAATCGGATGCATGAACGAATTGACATGGAACATGTCCTCAGCGAATGCCTTGTCTGGCTAGGACATCAAGGTAATCAGCGTGCCGGCGGCGGTCCGTCGGTCGTTTCCGCAGGATCGCGTCGGCGGATTCCGCTGATAAGGGTCAGGGAATTCTTAGTAGGAGGGCCTTCAGGCCCGATCTTTTGGGCCGCAAACCCGATCAAAAAACTGCTCGGGGCTAAAGCCCCTCCTACACAAGCACAGCCGTCGTTGGCGGGGCAGCCGGGTCAAGCCATCCTGAAGCCCGATGCGACCCGCGCGCCCAGCCAGACCAGCGCCAGCCCGGCGACAAGGGTGATCGCGAGATAGCCGAACATCAGCCCGCTGCGCTGGGATTTGGCGTACAGCAGACACTCCAGCATCAGCGCCGAATAGGTGGTCAGCGCGCCGAGCACGCCGACGATCAGGAACGCGCGCCAGTACAGCGCCGATGGGCCGCGGCCCTCCAGCCAAATCGCGATGAAGCCGGCGGCGAACGAACCGAGGAGATTCACCGCCAGCGTACCCCACGGAAAGCCGCTGCCGAGGTGTCGCAGCAGCATGCCGCCCAACCAGAATCGGCCCACTGCACCGAGGGCACCGCCCGCCGCGACCAGCAGCAGTTGCTGCCACCACAGCGCGACCATCAACGGAAAACCCGTCGATTGCATTCAGAATTATCTTTTTTATTCATCGACTTGAACGATATTCTTGATGTTGGATATCACTCGGAGGGCGCATCCCGACCCGGCTTGGCGCGACGCGCGCGCTCGCGGTCAGCGCGCAGGCGGTCGAGCTTCTCCTTGAGCTTGAGTTCCATGCCCCGTTCCACCGGCTGATAGTAGATCCGCTCGCCCATCGCATCCGGGAAACCGGTCTGCTCCAGCGCCACGCCGCCCTCGGCATCGTGGTCGTAGCGGTAATGCTTGCCGTAGCCGATCGATTTCATCAGCTTGGTCGGCGCGTTGCGCAGGTGCAGCGGCACCTCCTGGGTGCCGTATTCGGCGACATCGCGTTTTGCAGCTTTGAAGGCCACGTATGCAGCGTTGGACTTGGCGGTGCTGGCCAGATAGATCACCAGTTGCGCGAACGCCAGCTCGCCCTCGGGGCTGCCGAGGCGGTCGTAGGTCTCCCAGGCGTCGATCGCCATCGACAGCGCGCGCGGATCGGCCAAGCCGATGTCCTCCACCGCCATGCGGGTCAGCCGCCGCGCCAGATAGCTCGGGTCGCAACCGCCGTCCAGCATCCGCGTGAGCCAGTACAGCGCCGCATCGGGGTTCGAGCTGCGCACGGATTTGTGCAGCGCCGAGATCTGGTCGTAGAACTGCTCGCCACCCTTGTCGAAGCGTCGGGTGCGATCGGCCAGCACCTGTTCGAGGATGGCGTCGGTGATTGTGCCCGGCTCCCTCGTGCCCGGCTCGCTTTCTTCCCCGTCCGCGCCGCTGTCGCCGGCCAGCTCGGCCGCGATCTCCAGCAGGGTGAGCCCGCGGCGCACGTCGCCATCGGCGGCGGTGGCGATCAGTTGCAACTGCTCCGGGGCGATTCGCAGACCGCGGCCGCCCAGCCCGTGTTCGGCATCGTCCAGTGCCCGCTGCAGGGCAACGGCGATGTCGTCCGCCGACACCGCTTCCATCACGTGCACCCGGCAGCGCGACAGCAGCGCCGAGTTCAGCTCGAAGGACGGGTTCTCGGTGGTGGCGCCGACGAACAGGATGGTGCCGCGCTCGATATGCGGTAGGAACGCATCCTGCTGGCCCTTGTTGAAACGATGCACCTCGTCGACGAACAGCACCGTACGCCGGCCTTCGGCGAAGCGGTGGCCGGCTTCGGCCAGCACCTGACGGACCTCGGGCAATCCCGACAGCACTGCGGAGATCGCGCGGAAATCGGCGTCGGCGTATTTGGCCAGCAGCAGCGCCAGGGTGGTCTTGCCGCAGCCGGGCGGGCCCCAGAGGATCATCGAATGCACGCGCCCTGATTCGATCGACTGGCGCAGTGCGGTGTTCGGCGCCAGCAGTCGGCGCTGGCCGACCATCTCGTCGAGGGTGCGCGGGCGGATGCGTTCGGCGAGCGGGCGCAGCGCGTCGCGATCGACCGCGAGCAGATCGCGCTCGTCGAGCAGGCTGGAATTCACGCCGGATGTCGGGGGAGTACCTTGCCGGGCCACGGGTGCGGAGATCGTGAGGGCTGGCCCGTCACCTTAGCAGGCGCGGGCGCTGCGGGCCGGCTCAGCGGCTGCCGACCGGCGTCGACGAAGGCGCAGGCGGCGCGGCATCGAGCGTGTAGGTGACCCGAAGCCAGGCATTCTGTTCGCGGTCGTACAGCGCTTCGACCCGCGTCGGCGCGGTACCGTCGAGGCCGAAATCGGCGATGCCCTGGGCATCGATGCGCAGATAGCGGGCGCCGGCTTCGACCGTATCGATCCTGTCGAGCTGCAACCGCACCTGCTGATAGCCGAATTCCTGACCGAGCATGCCGACCACGCGATCGTCGAGCTCGCGCACCAGTTTCGAATCGTTCGGCAGCGTGCGGCCACCCGGGCCCACAGTGCCGATGCTCAGTTCGGGATAGCCCGCAGTCTCGAAGATCGCGTCGTAAAGCGTACTGAAGCGGAAACCGATCCAGTCCTGCGAGGCCTCGATCTGCATCTCGCCTTGGCCGCTGACCAGGCGATCGCGCAGACTCATGGTCTGCACATCGATCTGCTTGAGCCGGATCTTCACCGCGCGCCCGCCGAGTTGTTCGGACAGTGCGCCGACCAGCGAGGCGGCGACCACGCCGTCAAGCGTCTCGCGCTCCATCGCGACCGCCGCGCGCGCCTGGGCGGTGCCGGTGGCAGTAGATCTCGACGGCGCCGCCCCGGCTGTCGCCGCGCCGATGCAGAGCGTCGCCGCCAGGCTCCAGGCAAGGCAATGCCGGATGTGGCGTGGGGACGTGGCTCGGGCGGTTGTGATCATGCCGCGATCAACGCGGAAAACGCCGAACCGCGGCCCATCGCAGTCGCCCAAGGCGGAGCCGCTGCAGTTACTGTTCACCGACGACATCGATGCCCTTGGGCGGCGTGAAGCGGAAGGTCTTGGCGGCGAAGGCGGGATTGCGCTTCCAGCCGGTGAAGGTGATATCGGTACGCTGACCCAGGGCGTCGACGATCAGCATCCGCGCCAGACCGGTGGCGTTGAAACCGAGGCGTGCGTTCTGGAAACCGGCGCCCTCCTCCTGCTTCGGCGTGAGTTCCAGCCATTCCAGACCGCCCTGCTTGCCGGTGTCCTTGAGATTGAAATCGCGGCTGAGTTTCTGTGGATCGATCAGCGCCGTCAGCGGGCTGTTCTGTTCTTCCGCGCCCTGCGGGCGGACCGTGACCTGCTTCAGGTCGGGGTCGTGGACCCAGACCTTGTTGCCGTCGGCGACGATCAATTGCGGATAGGGTTTGAGGTATTCCCATCGGAACAGGCGCGGGGCCGACAGCGCGACCCGGCCCGACGAGGCTTCCTTGCGCTTGCCCTTGCTGTCGAAGACCTGCTGGCTGAACTGGCCGTCGAGGCCTTTCAGGTTTTTGGTAAAGGTGTCGAGCGATTCGCGCCCACCGGCGTGTGCGGTGCCGGCGGCGAGCAGCGTGGCGATAGCGAAAATGCGGGAAATCAAGGTCACGGTCGGCGCTCGGTCGGGGATGCCGGGAGTCTGAACAGCCGAAGCTGAACAGGAATTGGATGCTAATTGGCGATGCCGTCACGTTCAGGCAATGAAGTCACGCGCATTCTGGACCCGCAACCGATCTGGTTGCGCCACGACAGGACGTCTGACATGAAGATCTACAGCTACTTCCAAGGTGCGCTCGCTTTAATCGGTCTGCTTGCCCTCGGCAGCGCCGTAGCGATTCCGCCGGTGAACATGCCCGACCACGACTACGACATCCAGTACTACGCCGACGATGCGATGACCCAGCGCATCGGCGGGGAAAGATGGACATGCTCTGGAGAGCATCTGAGCTGGGGGCAAAAGAGCTACTACCGGTTCTATTCGCAGACGCCATGCAACTGACGGCGAAAATCCAAGCTGGCTGACGGGCTCAGCCTCGTGCCACGCCCGTCAGCGCGACGGCGGTGGCGGCGCGATCACCGTACGGTCGCCGTTGTGCTCGGGGGGAGACACCACGCCCGCCGCTTCCATCGCTTCGACCAGCCGCGCGGCGCGGTTGTAGCCGATCTTGAGTCGGCGCTGCACCCCCGAAATCGAGGCGCGGCGGCTTTCGGTGACGATCTTCACCGCTTCGTCGTACAGCGGGTCGCTTTCGTCGCCGCCACCGCCGCCGGTTTCTGGCAGCCCGGTCGGGCCGACGACCACGCCGTCGCCCATCGTCTGCACTTCTTCCAACACGCCTTCGACATAGTCCGGCGCGCCGCCGGTCTGCTTCAGGTTCTCGACCACGCGATGCACTTCCTCGTCGCTGACGAAGGCGCCGTGGACGCGTTCCGGCAGCGCGGTGCCCGGCGGCAGATACAGCATGTCGCCGTGACCGAGCAGCGTTTCCGCACCGGACTGGTCGAGAATGGTGCGCGAGTCGATCTTCGAGCTGACCTGGAACGCGATGCGGGTCGGGATGTTGGCCTTGATCAGACCGGTGATGACATCCACCGACGGCCGCTGGGTGGCGAGGATCAGGTGGATGCCGGCGGCGCGGGCCTTCTGCGCCAGACGGGCGATGAGTTCTTCCACCTTCTTGCCGACGATCATCATCATGTCGGCGAATTCGTCGATGAAGATGACGATGAACGGCATCGGCTCCAGCGGCCGCGGGGCTTCGTCCAGGTCGGGATTCGGCCGGAACAGCGGGTCCAGCAGCGGCTGGCCGGCGTCCTGGGCGTCCTTCACCTTCTTGTTGAAGCCGGCGAGGTTGCGCACGCCCACCGCGCTCATCAGTTTGTAGCGGCGCTCCATCTCGGCCACGCACCAGCGCAGGCCGTTGGCGGCCTCCTTCATGTCGGTGACGACCGGCGCCAACAGGTGCGGGATGCCCTGATAGACACTGAGTTCCAGCATCTTCGGGTCGATCATCAGCATCCGCAGCTCTTTCGCGCTGGCCTTGTAGAGCAGCGACAGCACCATCGCGTTGACCGCCACCGATTTGCCCGAGCCGGTGGTGCCGGCCACCAGGAGGTGCGGCATGCGCGCCAGATCGGCGACCGTGGGCCGCCCGGCGATGTCCTTGCCCAACGCCAGCGTCAGCGGGCTGGCCGACTTGTCGTATTCCTTCGAACGCAGCAGCTCGCTGAGATAGATCATCTCGCGGTGGGTGTTCGGGGTTTCCAGGCCAATCACCGACTTGCCGGGAATCACGTCGACCACGCGCACCGACTTCACGCTGAGGCCGCGGGCGATGTCCTTGTCCAGCGAACTGATCTGGCTGACCTTCACGCCCGGCGCGGGCTCGATCTCGAACCGGGTGATCACCGGCCCGGGATACGCGCCGACCACCTGGGCCTCGATCCGGAAATCCTTGAGCTTGAATTCGATCTGCCGGGAAATGGTTTCCAGCGTGCCCTCGTCGTAGCCCTTGGGCTGCGGCTTGGGGTCGTCCAGCAGTGACAGCGGCGGGATGCCCGAGCCGTCGGAGACATGGAACAGCGGGATCTGCTGCTCGCGCTTGGCGCGTTCGCTCTTTTCGACCACGGGCGCCGGCGGTGGCTCGATTTTCACCGGCTCGCGTTTGGCGCGCTTCTCGCTGTCGACCTTGCGCACTTCCTCGCGCTCTTCGCGCATGGCCCGCACCTGCTGCCACTCGGCGGCCTGCTGGGTGCCCTTGCGGAACATCGGCGGGATCTTCATCGCCAGCGCGCCGATCCGGTCCATCACCGCCAGCCATGACAGGCCGGTGGCGAGGGTGATCGAGATCAGCAGCAGCGCGAGCAGGAACAGATTGCCGCCGACCATGCCGAACCCGCGCAGCAGCGAGCGTCCCACCAACTGGCCGAGGATGCCGCCCGCCCCCGCCGAGAAATCCGGCGCCGAGCCGATCTTCATGTGCAGCAGCCCGGTCGCGGCGACCAGAAACCCGACGATCCCGACCAGGCGCAGCGCCGGACCCAGATCGGCGTCGCCATCGCCATCGCTGTCCATGCCGAAGAGCGCGATCCACGCGACCGCGCCGAGGATCAGCGGCAGCAGGAAGGCCACATAGCCGGTGAGGTACAGCAGGACGTCCGCCAGCCACGCCCCGACCCGGCCGCCGGCGTTCTGCAGCGGCGCGGTCACGCTGCCCGAATGCGACCAGCCCGGATCCTGCGGCGAGAAGGTGAACAGGCAGACCAGCAGATAAAGAAGGAACGGCGCGATCATGATCAGCGCGATATCGCGCACCAGTCGCTGCCGGCCCGGACTCGATTTGGGAGCCTCGGCCACGGCGGCGCGACGGAGTTTGCTGCTGCGGTCGGAAAGCTCGCGTGCCACCGTGTGGGGATACCTGAGAAAGTGCGTGTAGGGGGCTGATCTTACAGGGAAAAACAGTCGCGGACACCCGCTTGGATGCTTCTCGAAGTAAGGCGAAGGTAGACTATCGTCGATTCCCTCATCAACAGGGCGCTGTCGTCGTCATCGTTACATATTGATCAACATGAATCCAAAAGAAGACCAAATCAAACGCCTCAATCATTCGAAAGAGGATGTCCAGACAAATCGATGCTCCGCTATAGAGGCGCAAGGCCGATTATCCCGGCGTGTGGCCGAGCCTCTTCCGCTGTCTTGGGATTCGCGATGAGCACCGCTTCGTCCTGGTTCTTGCGCCGCCCTACCTCACATGCGCTGCGGCTTTACTGCTTCCCATATGCAGGGGGGAGCGCGGGCGCGTTCATGCAGTGGCAGGCGTTGATGGAGCCTTACGTTGAAGTCTGCGCTTTGCAGCTTCCGGGACGCGGAAGCCGGATCGCAGAACCGCCCATCACTTCGATGGATGCTCTGGTTGAGACGATCGCAGCCATCATCGCTCGGCAACACGATCGCCCATTCGCCTTTTTCGGACACAGTCTTGGGGCGCTGCTGGCCTTCGAGACCGCGCACTGTCTGGCCAAGCTCGGTTTGCCGCAGCCAAGTCAACTGTTGGTATCGGGATCTCCTGCGCCACCTTGCCGGCAAATACGCAAACCTCTGCATCTACTTCCGGATGCTGATTTCATCCGGGAGCTCCAGGAACTGAACGGAACGCCGGAGGATGTATTGCGCAACCATGAGCTGATGCAGTTGCTGCTGCCCTCTTTGCGCGCAGATTTTGCTCTCGCGTCGCAGTACGCATATCGGCAGCGCGAGCCGCTTTCGGTGCCGATGAATGTCCTCGCTGGCCGACAAGATACTGCTACGGATCCGCAGAACGTAGGTCCCTGGGCCCGGGAAACCACAGGCGCATGCAGCATGCGCTGGTTCGACGGAGACCACTTTTTCATAGATACGCACAGGCAAGACGTTGCCAAGTTCGTCTGCGCCGAGGTCATGAGACTGCTTCCCTGCCCCCAGCCTGCCGCCGCAATCTGAGGCTCGTCCAGGAGGGGCGACGACAAGTGCCGCCGCGGTCGCCATTGATGCTCATCCATGGAATCCACGGCCCGAACCGCGGTGATCGGACTGCCGAATCGGATACGCAAAGCCGGACAGGGGTTATGGAGCAAGCGCTTCCGCCGGATGCTTGCCCATAGACCGATTATTTTCCTGCGCGCAGCGTCTCCGCTTCGAATTCGAGGTACAGGATCGTCCGTTCCCGGCTGCCTGCGTTGAAGGCGAAGTGGTCCAACGAGCCATCAAAGACGAGGCCGCAACCGAGGATGTTTTGACGAATCTCACCATCGACCCCGAGATAGGAGAAATTCCTCTCTTCGGGAACATCGAGCGTCAAGTGGTACAGCAGCAAGCCATCGTCGTGCAACGTTTCGTGTCTGTGCGCCGAAAGCAGCGTGTTGGGCTTCATCGTCAGCAGCGCACTCGTTCTGATCCCCTCGATTGCTGAGATGATTTCGATCGTTCGCGGCATCGCCTGCACGGCGAACGGAATCGGGGAGCCGAAAACGGTCAGCGCGTACTGTATCCAGTTGCGGTTCTGGCCCCCGCTGTTGTCCCAGCCCATGAGCCACCCGTACTCTCCGCCGTCCTCGATGTGCTGCATCATCTCCGCTTGCACCATTGCGTGATCCTTGTCGACACGATCCAGTTCAAGCAAGGGCGCGGTCAAGGCGAGAAACTCTTCACGAATTATTTGCCATTGCTGCGTGAGGGCGAACAGCTGCGGAAAATCTTCGATGGAATGAAAAGCAGGGCGCATACGGCTCCGGATTCAGGCTGATTGGTGTCGGGAAGTGGAGAGTAACTAGGAGGCTGAAACCGCACCAGCCTCGCTCTGAAGCAACCGGTCGAGGTCGCCCCCGAATGCGCCTTCCCACGTCTCCCACGCGCTGATTGCATCTTGGATGAAGCGGCTGTGCTTGAAGCTCGAGATGAACGCCTCATTCAAAGCGCCGATCGGCGCAGGCAGCGGTCTGGTGAAATCGACGAAGAGCACGACGCGACTTTCCTCGCTGTGGTTCCACGCGGTGTGCTCATGCGAATCGTCGAAGATCAGACTCTGCGCTTCACCCCAGTGCCGGCTGTCCTCTCCTACCCGGATACCGCAGAGAGTCTCCGGCTTGGGAACCTTGAGGCCAAGGTGATATCGAAGAACACCAGCGTACGGGCCACGGTGCACCGGAAGCTCCTTGCCCGGCTGCAAAATCGAGAACATTGCCGCCTGGAGTCCCGGAATATTGGCCAGGGCCTGCACGGTTTCCGGGCAGCGACGCACATTGGAGTTGAGCCAGTGGCCGTACACGAAGAGAGGGAACATCTTCCAACGTTTGTCGCTGGAGATGGCAACCTGTTCCTTTTGCACCTCTTCGAATCCCGGCAAAAGATCGACCGCCGCCAGCACCCGGTCGAGTTCTCCGCGAATCGCAGGCCACGCCGTCTCAAGCCGACGGGTCCAGGGGAACTCCGCCAAAGGGAAAAATGTCTCTTTTCCGAGCCGGGTTTTTCTGATCTCAGCCTCAATGCTCTCGATCGACATCATGGCGAACGCAGGTGGTTGGCAGTTGATGTGTACTCGGCCCTGCGTAGACCGCATCGCTGCGGCTGCGGGTTGGCGACGCCAACGAATGAATGATCCATATTTTTTTCCGGTGTCCAAATAAGATTCTTGGTCGGTGTAATTACAAGTTGAAGCTAGTGGTCGTTGTTCATGCGGCCGGGCTCTCGGTCTTTCCGAAGAAGAGTTTCGACGATCCGGGCGGTGTTGTCATCGCTGAGCATGACCGTTTCATGCGTGCCCGACAGTACGGATTCCGTACTGGCTTCATGGTTTTTCGTCAGCGATCTCCAGTCGATGAGACGAGCGCTGCCGTCTTGCGATTCCTCAGCCCAGAACACATGCAGAGGAGCCCTGACCTGCGTGGCTACGAACTGCCGCATTACTTTCCAGTGTGCGGACTGTACCGAGTACTGCTGTCGAAGGAAACCGAGCAGATGCACTACCGACGAGCCGGCGGGCAATAGCAGCGACAGTTCTTCGGCCGGGACCGTTGCGGGATCGATGCCCTTCTCACCAATGATGTCGCGGAACTCACCCAAAGCCTGCTCGTGGGCTGGAGGCAAGCCAAGGTTACTGATCGGGGAGTTCAGGAAATGGGACAGAAATTCCTTGAATGAGATCAGCCCGGCGCCTGTGTCGCGCTCCGGCAGGTACACATCGAACAGCGCCACCTGATCGACACTACGGCCTGCGGTTTCAAGCAAGTTCGTAACGGCGAGCGCAAGAAGTCCCCCCATGGACCATCCTCCGATCTGCAAGGGGCCGCTTGGGTACGTCCGCTGTATTTCGCTTGCGTAGCGACGACATAATCCGTCGAATTCGTACGGCTCCGGTTCGAGCTCCGCGATTTCGGGGGACTGCACCCCATAGACCGGCGCGTGGCAGGAGAAATGACGCGCCAGTCGGCGGTAACAAAATATGGTCCCGCCTGCAGGATGGAGCAGGAATAGCGGCGCTCCTGCACCGCTTTCGTTGAGCGGTACGACTGAGGTGCGAGGCTGCAAGCAATCGTCGATTCTTGCGGCGAATTGGCAAAGCGTCGGCGATTGGAATACCTGCGAGAGAGACAGGGCCACGCCAAAGGCGCGCTCCATCCGCGCATGGAGTTCGACCGCCAGCAACGAGTGCCCTCCCAGCTCGAAGAAGTCGTCGTGGATGCCGACGCGGTCCAGGCCGAGGGTCTCGGCCCAGATGCGGGCCAGGACGGTCTCGGTGACGGTGCGGGGCGCGACGTAGCCGGCCTCGCTGCGCGTGGCCTCCGGCGCCGGCAGCGCCC